>Ga0265318_10000377_pt1 | contig 34827 bp, 35 predicted proteins | sample 4821metaG_FD_192431 | JGI IMG/M metagenome (GOLD analysis project Ga0265318, IMG submission 192431) | Rhizosphere microbial communities from Carex aquatilis grown in University of Washington, Seatle, WA, United States - 4-8-21 metaG | ecosystem: Host-associated > Plants > Roots > Rhizosphere >... | reverse complement strand
GGGCCCCTGCCGGGCCGCACGTTCAAGGCGGTCATCCCCGGCGGGTCCTCCGCCAAGGTGCTCAGGTTCGGCGAGCGCTTCAGGGGCAAGCGCAAGGTGGGGGCCGACATGGTCGAGTACGACTGGGGCGTGGAGGACATCCCGCTCGACTTCGACTCGCTCGGGATGGTGGGCTCGATGGGGGGATCGGGGGGCGTCATCGTGATGGACGACTCCGTCAGCATGGTCGAGGCGCTCGGCAACATCAACGAGTTCTACGCCCACGAGAGCTGCGGCCAGTGCACGCCCTGCCGGGAGGGCTCGCTCTGGATGAAGAAGATAACGGCCCGCATGGTCCACGGGGACGCGAGGGCCGAGGACGGGGCGCTCCTGAAGAGCGTGGCCGACCAGATAGCCGGGCGCACGATCTGCGCCTTCGGCGAGGCCTGCGCGTGGCCGACCCAGAGCTTCGTCGCCAAGTTCGGCGACGAGTTCACGGCGTACGCCCAGGCGAAGAAGCAGACAAGGGCCGAAGGGGCGGCCGAGCTCGTCTGAGACGCCACGGCGCGAAATCCAAAGGCACGATGATACAGCCCGCCACAACCGACCTGATAACCGTCAACATCGACGGCAAGGAGGTCTCCGTCCCCAAGGGCACCAACATGATCGAGGCCGCCAGGAGGGTCGGCATCGACGTGCCGCACTACTGCTACCACTCGAAGCTCACGGTCGTCGGCAACTGCCGGATGTGCCTGGTCGAGATGGGAATGCCCGCGGTGGACCCGGCGACAAAGGCCCCGGTCACCGACCCGGCGACCGGCAGGCAGAGGGTCAACTGGATGCCGCGCCCGGCGATCGCCTGCGCGACAAGCGCGATGCCGGGGCTGCACATCCGCACCACGAGCCCGCTCGTCAAGGACTGCCGCGAGGGCGTGATGGAGTTCCTCCTCATCAACCACCCGCTCGACTGCCCGATCTGCGACCAGGCCGGCGAATGCAAGCTGCAGGAGCAGTCGGCCGGCTACGGCAGGGGGTATTCACGCTTCGTGGAGCAGAAGAACGTCAAGCCGAAGCGGACCCTCCTCGGGCCCAGGGTGATGCTGGACGACGAGCGCTGCATCCTGTGCTCGCGCTGCATACGCTTCTGCAAGGAGGTCGCCAAGGACGACGTCCTCGGCTTCACGGACCGCGGCAGCTACAGCACCCTCTCCTGCTATCCGGGCCGCAGGCTCGAGAACAACTATTCGCTCAACACCGTGGACATCTGCCCTGTGGGGGCCCTGACGAGCACGGATTTCCGGTTCAAGATGCGGGTCTGGTTCCTGAAGCAGACGAACAGCATCGACACCGAGTCGAGCGTGGGGGCCAACACGGTGGTGTGGTCCCGGGAGGGGGCCGTCTACCGCATCACCCCGCGCCAGAACGACGGCGTGAACGACACCTGGATGGCCGACAGCGGGCGCGTCCTCTACAAGGCGACGCGCGGCGAGGGCCGGCTCGAGTCCGTCCGCGTGAACGGGGCCGAGAGCGCGCTCGATTTCGCGGTCCGGGCGGCTGCGGAGCTCCTCGCGAAGGGCGGGGCCGCCATAGTCGGGTCCGGCCGGAGCTCGGTCGAGGAGCAGTTCCTGGCGAGGAAGCTCGCGGTCGCGCTCAAGGCCCGGGCGTGGCTCGTCTCCAGGGTGGGCGAGGGCGACGGGCTCCTCGTCTCGGCCGACCGCAACCCGAACGTTCGCGGCGCCCTGGTCACCGGCCTCGTCGGCGCCCTGCCTTCGGGCAGGCTCGATGAGCTCGGGGCGCTGATCGACTCGGGGAGCGTGACGGCGGTCGTGTCGGTGGGCGAGGACCTGGCCGCGGCCGGCCTCACCGCGGCGCAGCTCGCGAGGGTGTCGGTCATCTACCTCGGGACCCATTCCAACCCGACCAGCGCGGCCGCCAGGGTCTTGATCCCGACCCTCACGGTGTTCGAGAAGCACGGGACCCTCATCAACCAGCAGTTCCGGATCCAGAGGTTCGCGAAGGCCGTGCCGGGCGTCGCGGGCGCCACGGACGACCTCGTCGTCCTGGCAAGGCTCGTCGGCGCGGTGGGCGGCCCCGTCGTTGGCGCGGACGTCGGCTCCCTCTGGACGGCGATCGCGGCCGAGGTGCCCGCGCTGGGGACGATGAGCTACGGCAACATCCCGGACACGGGCCTCCTTGTCGACGGGACGCCGTGGGCCGGCCTCCCCTTTGCCGAGGGTCCCTCGCTGCACCACGCCCCGGCCGCCCCCGCGGGAAAGGAGGCGGCCCGTGTCTGACTTCTTCTTCGGGCTCCCGGCCGTTGTCCAGGCCCTCGCCAAGGGCCTCGCGGTCATCCTGTTCATCTTCCCCGTCGCGGCGGCGTGCTCGATGGCGGAGCGGAAGGTCTCGGCGTGGATCCAGCGGCGGCCGGGCCCGAACCGCACGGTGCCCCCCTTCCTTGTCGGGATTCCCGGGGTCCGGTTCCTCCAGCGCCTGGGCCTCTGGCAGCTGATGGCGGACGGCGGGAAGTTCGTCTTCAAGGAGGAGCCGCTCCCGGACCACGTCCACAAGTTCTACTACACGCTCGCCCCGGTCGTGGCCATGGTCCCGGCGTTCACGACCGTCACGGTGGTCCCCTTCGGCGCGTACCTGGACGCGCAGGGCGGGGTGGTCCCGCTGGCGCTGGCCAACGTGGACATCGGGATCCTCGCCGTGTTCGCGGTGGCGTCCCTCGGCATCTATTCCCTGATCCTCGCGGGCTGGGCCTCGAACTCGAAGTACCCGTTCCTGGGCGGTGTCCGCGCCTCGGCGCAGCTGATCTCCTACGAGCTCTCGATGACGCTCTCGGTCCTCCCGGTGTTCCTCTGGGTGAACGAGCCCGGCTCGTCCGGCTCGCTGAGCCTCGCCCGGGTCGTGGCCTTCCAGAGCGGGACCTCGGGCTGGGGCGGCGCGTGGTTCCTCTTCACGATGCCGGTCTCGGCGCTCATCTTCGCCGTCGCGCTCTTCGCCGAGACGAACCGCCAGCCCTTCGACATGCCCGAGTCGGAGGCCGACCTGGTGGGCGGGTTCCACACGGAATACGGCGCGTTCAAGTGGTCCCTCTTCTTCGTCGCGGAATACGCCAACATGATCGTGGGCTCGGCCGTCTTCGCGCTCCTGTTCCTCGGCGGCTGGAACCTCCTGCCGTGGCTTCCGCTCCCCGCGCTCATGGGATGGCTTCACCACGCCACGGGGTGGGCGTTCCTGCTCCGTCCGCTCACCGTCGGGCTGGTCTCGGTCGCTATCTTTGTCGCGAAAGTCCTCGCGACCATCTTCGTCTTCATGTGGGTGCGCTGGACGGTGCCGCGCTTCCGCTACGACCAGGTGATGAGGATAGGCTGGCAAAAGCTTCTTCCCCTTTCGATCGCCAACCTTATTGCTTACACGGTAGGGATTTACTTCCTGCAGGGATAAACCAGAGCGCCATGGCCGTCATCCAAGTCCAACGAAAGCCCCTCACCCTGGCGGAGCGCGCCTACCTCCCTCAGATCCTCGGCGGGATGATGACGACGATCAGGCACTTCATCCGCCCGGCAGAGACCATGGAGTATCCGGAGGAGCGCCCCGCGATCCCGCCCGGCTACAGGGGAGTCCCGACGCTCGTGATGGACCCTAACGGCCGCGAGAAGTGCGTCTCGTGCCAGCTGTGCGAGTTTGTGTGCCCGCCGAAGGCCATACGCATCGTCCCGGGTTCGGTCGCCGCGGGCGCCGGGGTCGATCACGTCGAGAAGGCGCCTCAGGCCTTTGACATCGACATGCTCAGGTGCATTTACTGCGGGCTCTGCGAGGAGGTCTGCCCGGAGGAGGCGATCTTCCTGCAGAAGCAGTACTCGATGTCCGGCTACAGCCGCTCCGAGATGGTGAACCACAAGGACCGGCTCTATGAGCTCGGCGGCACGCTTCCCGACGGGCACTTCAAGTGGGACGTGAAGAAGGCCGCCGAGGGCCACGCAGGGGGGCAGCACTAGGGGGCCGTCGCGATGGAGCAGCTCGCCTTCACAACGCTCTCGGTCTTCACGCTGGCCTGCGCCCTGGGCGTCGTCCTGAGCAAGAACGCCGTCAACGGGGCGATGTGCCTGCTGCTCTGCCTCGCGGGGATCGCGGGCCTCTTCGTGCAGCTCCACGCCTACCTTTTGGCGTTCATCCTGATTCTGGTCTACGCGGGCGCGGTCGTCGCGCTCTTTCTCTTCATCGTCATGCTCCTCGACATGCAGGGCGGCCAGGCCTGGAGGCCCCGCGGCGCGGGCGTCGTGGCGGGCGTCGTCGCCGCGGCGCTGCTCGCCATCGGCCTCGACCTCCTCGCCGTCCGCGGGAGGCTGGGCGGCGGGCCGCCGGTGGGCCACGTGGTCGGGTCGTCGCTCAAGCTCTACGCGTACCAGCTCTTCACGACCTATCTCCTGCCGGTGCAGGTGATGGGCTTTCTCCTGCTGATCGCGATGCTCGGGGTCATCGTCCTGAGCAGGCGCGTCGCCGGGCCGGAGGATCCCCGATGACGCCCCACCTCGAGGCCTACGTGATGCTCAGCGCCGCGCTCTTCGCGGTGGGGTTCCTCGGCGTGCTTGTGCGCCGCAACACCCTTGTAATCTACATGTGCCTCGAGCTCATGCTCGTGGCGGCGACGCTGGCGCTGGTCGCGTTCTCGCGGTTCAACGGCACCGAGGATGGCGACGTGTTCGTGTTCTTCATCCTGACGGTGGCGGCCGCCGAGGTGGCGGTGGGCCTCGCGATCATCGTCGCGCTCTTCCGGGCGCGCCAGACGGTCCAGGTGGACAAGCTCGATTCCCTGAAGCGCTGACCCACGAGGAAATGACGCCCCTAGAGACCGCACTCCTTGTCCTCCTCGCGCCGCTCGGCTCGGCCGCGCTGATCACGCTCTTCCTGGGGCGGCGGCCGGCCCTCGCCTCGGCGATGTCGGTCGCGGCCGCAGCGCTGGTCGCGGTCGGCGCCCTCTGGCTTGCGTTTGGCGGCGCGCGCTTCTCGGGGGGCTTCGAGTGGCTGCGCTTCGGATCGTTCGCGGTGGGGCTCGGGATCAAGTACAACGACCTTGCGGCGCTCATGCTGGGCGTGGTCGGGATCATCGGTCTGTGCGTGCACGTGTTCTCCCTCGGCTACATGCGCGACGACTCCGCGAAGTCGCGCTACTTCGGAGGGCTCTCGATCTTCATGTTCTCGATGATCGGCATCGTCCTGGCCGACAACCTGTTCATGATGTTCATCTTCTGGGAGCTCGTCGGCTTTAGCTCCTACTTCCTCATCAACCACTGGAATGCGAGGAAATCCGCGTCGGACGCCGCGAAGAAGGCCTTCATCGTCAACAGGGTGGGCGACTTCGGCTTCCTGCTGGGGATCATCCTCTGCTACTGGGCGAACGGGACCGTGAGCCTGTCCGCCCTGGAGGCGGGTCGCGCGGCCCCGGGCCTCGCCTACAGCAGGCTGATCCCGCTCCTCTTGTTCTGCGGCGCCGTCGGCAAGTCGGCGCAGATGCCGCTGCAGGTCTGGCTCCCCGACGCGATGGAGGGCCCGACCCCCGTCTCCGCCCTGATCCACGCGGCGACCATGGTGGCCGCGGGCATCTACATGCTCTGCCGGATCAACGTCCTCATGGTGCCGCCGGCGATGAGCGTCATCGCCTGGGTCGGGACCGCGACCGCGCTGTACGCGGCCCTGTGCGCCGTCACGCAGCGCGACATCAAGAAGGTGCTCGCATACTCCACCCTCTCGCAGCTCGGCTACATGGTCGCGGCGTTCGGCCTCGGCTCGGTCGGGGCGGCGATGTTCCACCTGACGACGCACGCCTTCTTCAAGGCGCTGCTTTTCCTCGGGTCGGGCTCCGTGATCGTCGCCTGCCACCACGAGCAGGACATCTTCAGGATGGGCGGCCTGCGGGGCCGGATGCCGCTCACGTTCTGGACGTTCACGGTCGCGGTGGCGGCGATCGTCGGCCTGCCGGGCCTGGCCGGCTTCTTCTCAAAGGACGCGATCCTCGTGCTCGCCTACGAGAAGAACCCGGCCGTGTTCGCGGTGCTCGCGTTCACCGCGATCCTCACCGCCTTCTACATGCTCAGGCTCTGGAAGATCGTCTTCCTCGGGGCGCCGAGGAGCGAGGCCGCGGGGCACGCGGGCGAGGGCGGGATCTCGCTCACGGCGCCGCTCGTGCTCCTGGCGGCCCTCTCGGCCGTCGGCGGGTATACGGGCCTCTACCCCCGGGCGTTCGAGGGCGTGTTCTCGCTGATCCCCGAGGCGGAGGGCGCGACCCGCGTGATCATCCTTGTCACGAGCCTGGTCGTGCTGGTCGCGGGCGCCGGGACCGCGCTCGCCTTCTACGCGACGGATGGAAGCGACTCGCTCGACAGGAGGTCCCCGTCGGTCTTCGGGTTCCTCTCCTCGCTCAGGACTTCGTTTGACGCGGCCTACGACTACTATGTCGAAAAGGTGCAGCAGCGGGCGGCCATGGTCCTCAACTTCCTGGACATCGTCGTGCTCGCCGGCGCCGTTGTCCGCGGGCTCGCCGGCGCCGCGGAGGTCGTGGGCTTCGGGGCGCGCGCCCTCCACACGGGCCGCCTGAGCACCTACGTCTACTGGTTCCTGGGGGGCGTGGCGGTCCTCTGGGCCTTTGCAGCCGGCGTCCTCTGACACCCGCGATGACCAGCCTCCCCTTCGATCCCCTCCTGCTCTCGGTCGCCGCGCCGCTGTCCCTCGCGGTCGCGATCGTGCTCGGCCTGCCGAAGCGCTGGGTCATGAAGCTCGCCTACGCGGGGTTCGCGGTTCCCGCGCTGGTCGCCCTCTGGGCATGGTGGAGCTTCGGGGCCGCGGCGAAGGAGGCCCACGGCTATGCATTCCTTTCGAGCTACTCCACCGGCCTCGACGGGTTCGGCATCGGGCTGAAGCTCGGGCTCAACGGGATCTCGCTCCCCCTCTTCGTGCTCGCGGGGACCGTGGGCCTCGCGGCCGGCCTCTACGCCATCCAGTCGAACGCGGAGCGGATGAAGACGTACCTCGCACTCTTGCTCGTCATGCAGGCGGGCCTGATGGGGATGTTCGCGAGCGTGGACGTCTTCTTCTTCTACCTCTTCCACGAGGTGGCGCTCATCCCGACCTTCATCATGGTCGGCATCTGGGGCGGGCGCGACCGCAGCTACGCGGCGATGACGATGACGATCTACCTGACGCTCGGCGCAATGCTCTCGCTCCTCGGCCTGATCGCCATCTACGCGAAAAGCGGCGCAAGCAGCTTCGACCTGATGGTGCTGCGCGACACGCTGACCTCGAGCCCGCTTGGCGAAGTCACGCAGAGGCACATCTTCGGGCTGCTGCTGTTCGGCTTCGGAATCCTCGTGTCCCTCTGGCCCTTCCACTCGTGGGCGCCCCTGGGGTACGGGGCGGCGCCGAGCTCCGCGGCCATGCTCCACGCGGGCGTCCTTAAGAAGTTCGGGCTCTACGGGCTTGTGCAGATCGCGCTGCCGATCCTGCCGCTCGGCGCCCTGCGCTGGAGCCACGACCTGGCGGCGGTGGCGGGCATCGGCAACGTGGTCGTGATCGGCATGGTGACGATGGCCCAGCGCGACCTGAAGCAGATGGTCGGTTACAGCTCGGTCATGCACATGGGCTACGCGTTTCTCGGGATCGCCGCCGGGTCCGTCCTCGGAGTCGGCGGGGTCGTGATGCTCATGGTCGGTCACGGGCTCTCGGTGGCTCTCCTCTTCCTCCTGTCGACCAGCATCCATCACCGCACGCACACGTTTGACATGGACCAGATGGGCGGGCTCGCGCAGAGGGCCCCGGTGCTCGCGGCGCTGTTCCTCGTCGCGACGTTCGCAAGCATCGGGCTTCCGGGGTTCGCGAACTTCTGGGGCGAGCTGCCGATCTTCTTCGCGCTCTGGAACTTCTCGCACTGGATCACGGTCGTGGCGCTCACCGGGACCGTCATCTCGGCCGTCTACGGCCTGCGCGCCGCGGCGAGGGTGTTCTTCGGGCCCGCGTCGGAGGCGTTCACGAGGGTGTGCGCCGCCCAGCCGCCCGCCGACATCGGCTGGAGCGAGAAGCTCCCGGCGCTCGTCCTGGCCGCGGCGATGGTCTTCGTAGGCATCTGGCCGAGGTCGCTCTCAACCGGAATCGACCGGGCGCTCACGAACCCGCCCACGGCCGCCGCGGCCGGCCGGTAGCACGACAGGAACCGCATCCCCCACATGGACTTCGCCGCCCTCCGAGAACTCGCCTCAGGGAACCCCTGGCCGGCCATCTGGCCGGAGCTCTCGCTCGGATGCCTGGCGCTCCTCCTCCTCGTGATGGAGACCGTCCTGCCGAAGGCGGCGCACAGGCGGATCCCCGTGGTGTCGATCCTCGGCCAGCTGGCTATCCTCGGCCTGCTCCTGGCCAACTTCGACACCGCCTACCGGGAGACGTTCAACGGCCTCCTGATGCAGTCCCCCTCGGGGCAGGCGATGCGGGTGTTCTTCCTCGTCTCCTCGATCTTCGTGTCGATCCTTGCGCGCGCGAGCCTGCCCGGCCGGGGGGTCCCCCGCGTGGAGTTCCACCACATCGTCCTCGTCGTCGCGGCTGCCCTGATGCTGCTCGTCCAGAGCCGCAACTTCATCATGCTCTTCGTGTCCCTGGAGACCGTGACCGTGGGGCTCTACATCCTCGTCTCCTACTACCGCTCGAACCCGAGGACGCTGGAGGCGGGGCTCAAGTACCTGGTGATGGGCGCCCTGAGCTCGGCCCTCCTCCTCTTCGGCATCGTCCTCCTGTACGGGGTCGCCGGCAGCGCCGGCCTGGCGGGCAGGACGGGCGACGCGATGCAGTTCGTGGGGCTGCGCGGCTTCCTCGGGGCCAACCCCCACAACTTCATGGCCGCGGCCGGCATCGTGCTCGTGCTCTCGGGGGTTGCGTTCAAGATAGGCGCCTTCCCGTTCCAGATCTGGGTCCCGGACGTGTACCAGGGGGCCCCGACCCCGGTCACCGCGCTCCTGGCGGTCGCCTCGAAGGCGGCGGGCTTCATCGTGCTCCTGGTGCTGGTCACCGAGGTGTTCCCTTCGTACGACTGGCTTGTCGGGCCCGTGATCACGGTCATGGCCGCCGCGACGATACTCTTCGGCAACCTGGCGGCCCTCAAGCAGAGCAACGTGAAGCGCCTGATCGGCCTCTCGGGGGTCTCCCACGCGGGCTTCATCCTGCTCGCCGTCGCCTCGGTCGGCCAGGGGCCGATGGCCGTCGGCGCCGTGTACTTCTACCTCTTCGCGTACCTCATCGGCTCCTTTGCCGTGTTCGGCGTGATGACGATCATGGCGGGACCCGACGACACGGCCCAGGAGCTGGGCGACTACTGCGGCCTCGCCAGGGAGAGCCCGTTCCTGGGGGGCGTGCTTGCCTGCGGCCTCGGCTCCCTTGCGGGCATCCCCCCGCTGGCGGGCTTCGCCGCGAAGCTCTTCGTCTTCGTCGCCGCGTTCAAGGCGGGGCATTTCGGGCTGCTCACCGTCGCGATCGCGGGCGTCGTCATCTCGATCTACTATTACTTCGGCTGGATCCGCGCGGCGTACTTCAGCGACGAGTCCGCGATCTCCCCGGAGGTGGCGCAGCGGGTCCGCGCCGGAGGCGGGACGGCGCTGCGCGTCGCCCTCGCGCTGCTCGCCGCCGCGTCGGTCGTCCTCGGTTTCTACCAGGGCCCCCTGGGCCGCCTGGTCTCAGGCCAGTAGGGGGCCGTGCCCGGGCGGCCGGCTACCGCCAGCGCCCGTCGTGCCAGACCCACGATCCTCCCCTGTGGTCCCAGCGGCCGGGCTCCCAGCCGCCGCCGGGATGGAAGTGGGGATGGCGGCCGTAGTACCCGCGGACCCAGACCCAGCCGCCGCTCCAGTGCCAGTGGCCGCCTATCCAGAAGAACTCCGGGCCGGGCGCGGGCGGCATGTTCTCGATGATGGCTGCGGGCGGAGCCTCCGAGGCGATCACCTCGACGACCTGGCCGGGGCGAGGCTGTTGGGGGACCTGGGCCGCATAGTGGCCCTCGATCCAGACCCAGCCGTTTCCTCGGGCGACCCACTGGCCCGGGATCCATGCGTGCCCGGGTCCGGCAAATCGGTCCCAGTGCCCGTCGAACCATACCCAGCGCTCATGGCGCCACATCCAGTGGCCGCGGATCCAGATGAAGCCGGGGCCGGGGCTGGGGGAGACCGCCTCGACGCGCTCCAGGGGCGGCTGGCTTTGGATCACGACCTCGGGTCCGCCGAGGCTAACTCCGATGTCCACGCCGGCGCGCGCGGCCAGCGGGGCCGCGCCAACCGCGAGTGCCAGGAGGGAAAGTTGTGCAATCTTCATGGGTGATTTGGTCTGTTGCCTGATTAGACGCCGGAACTGGGAGAATGTTACGCCGCGATCCGCGGCGTGGGCCCAAGGACCGGCACCCCCGAAAGATTTACGCCGTCATTACCGTTTCCAGTTTGTTTCCTGCCGCAATTGCTGCCTCAAATTACCCCAATGATGAAGGTTACCGGGCTCGCGTTAGTCCCGCCCCCCAGCGCCGCAGACCTTCCGAAGGTCACGCCCGAACTCCTCGCCTCCGTGCTCGCGCGGTATTCCCGCAGCAACGAGGGGATCGCGGCCATCCTCGCGAAGGTGGACGTCGCCAATCCCGAGGCCTCGATCGACCGGATCCTGAAGTTTGTCGACTACGGGCACGCGTCGATCGGCGGGCTCACGGGAGGGCTCGCGGTGGCGCTGGACGGGGTCTCGATGTGGCTCGCCTACAAGATATTCGAAATCGCCCAGATGGCCGACGGGCAGGAGTCGAGCACGCGCTACATCGCCATGGATCCCGCGAACATCCCCGCCGCGGGGGAGCTCGGGATCCCCGAGGACCTCGCCCCGCGCTGGCGCGACGTCCTGGCCCGCGCCTTTGCCGCATACAACTCGGAGTACGCCCGCCTGGACGCGCTCTCCGTGGCGGAGCCGGGGCGGATCAGGCTCCCAAGGGACGCCAAGCCCGCGGTGATCGCGCGCATCCGCAAGAACTACGCCCTCGACCGCGCCCGGTACTTCGTCCCGCTGGCGACGAGGACGAACGTCGGGCTCGTGCAGACCTCGAGGATGTGGGCCCTCACGGTGAAGCATCTGGACTCGCTCCCGCACCCCGAGGCGCGCGCCGCGGCGGCCCTCATCCGCGACGAGCTGATGAAGCAGTCGCCGAGGCTGATGAGGCACAGCTCCGCCGAGAAATCGTTCGAGGAGCAGGCGCGCCAGGAGCTCTCCGTATCGCTCCATATGGGACTTGAGAGGCTCAGCGCCGAGCCGCTGGCCGACAAGGTCTGGGTGAGCGTCGACCGCGCCGCGCCGCCCTGGCTTGCGCAGTCGCAGCCGGTCGCCGAGGCGCTCAGGCACCGGGCCAACCGCTACGGCCAGCAGGGGCAGGCGACCCGGCGGATGAGGGTCACGTTTGCCTGGAACAACATGGCCCTCGCCGAGCTCCGCGACCTGAACCGCCACCGCACGGGAAACCGGTACACGCCGGTGATCCAGGCGGGCTTCTACCTGCCGCCGGAGATCCCCCGCGCCGGGCATGCCGCGCTTCTCAATGACCAGCTGGAGCTTACACGGGAGATGATGAAGCGGGGCTCACCGGCCTATGTGTATTCCCTCCTGCTCGGGGCGCAGACGCCGTTCGAGCACGGGACCCACGCGGACAAGTTCATCTACGAGGCGGAGCTGCGAACCGGGATGGGCGCCCACTTCAGGTACGCCGAGCACCTTGGCGCGGCGCTTCGCGCCTTCGTGGAGCAGGTCCCCGAGGCCCGCGAGTGGGTCGTCGAGGGATCGGCCGAGCCCGAATAGGCGGCGGCAAAACGCGACTGCCTTCCAATAAAGAGTTGCTGCAATCTATTGGCGGAGCCACGAATACCTGCGATAGACATGTTTAACCTGGTGAATCCTCTCCGGCCAGCCGCCGAACAACAGTAGACCTGCATGTTCCGGATTCTACAATTCAACATGCAGTTCGGAATGGGCTGGGACAGCAATTCCCCGGACGACGTCCCCATCAACATCGACGCGACCATCGCCGAGATCAAGAAGCACAACGCGGATGTCGTTTTGCTGCAGGAGGTCGAGCATGCCTGCGTCGGCGGGGTCCAGCTCGAGCCCCCGCCGAACTACACGCGGATCAAGGAGGCGCTGACGGGCTACGACAGCTGGTTCTCCTACCCGAAGGCGGACCCGCGCGAGCTCCCGTTCGGGATCGGGCTGGCGATCTTCTCAAGGACGCCGCTCCTGGAGAAGTTCCGCGTCGACGTCCCTTCGCCCGCGATCGAGTTTGAGTTTGGCGGGAAGAAGACGACCCCGACCGACCGCCTGATGATCGGCGCAAAGACGATCCTCGGGGGCCGGGAGGTCCAGTTCTTCAACGTGCACCTCCTGGCGTTCTTCATGCTCGGCTCGAGCAGCACGATGTTCCCGTGGCAGCGCGACCTGGTCGCCGACCGGCTGGCGTCCTCGGACCTGCCGACGATCCTGGGGGGCGACTTCAACGTGAGCCAGCACGCCTCGCTCGTGGAGCAGTTCGCGGAGTTCGGGTACGCGACGGTGCAGTACAAGGTCCCCACGTGGCACCGGCGGCCGTTCGTGCTCGACCACGTCTTCTACAACTCGGGGCTCCGGTGCGTCGGCCATTCCATCGAGAACTCGCTGGCGTCGGACCACCTGGCCGTGGTCGCCGACTTCGAAGTCGGGACGTAGGGCCCCGGCGTCAGGCCTTCCCCGAGCGAATCCTGTCCTTCTCGGACTCCCGGTCCTCCTCAAGGCGGGCCTTCTCGGACGCGATCTGCTTCCTGATCTTCTCCACCTCGTCGGCGTCCTGGCCGGCGAGGGCCTGGTCTAGGCGCTGCCTGAGGAATATCTCCCGCTCGGCTATCCTGCCCTGGAAGAGGCGGTCCACCTCGGCCAGGCGTGCGCGCCGCTCCGGGGTGATGGCCGCCGCGGAACCCGGGTCGGACTTGGACAGGCGTTCCATAGCGAGTTCATAGGAGCTTTTCATGGGTCGGGTGCGAGAATCGGCCCCAGGGGCGCCAAGCGCAAGGAAATGCCTTTTCATCCGCGCGGAACAGGGGGAGATTGCGGCGTCGCCGAAGTGAACCCCGAGGACCAAAGTGAACTCTTTTCGGAGCCGGACGCCGCGAGCCCCGAGGCGGCGGCGGGGGGCCTTTCGGGCCGGCCCCTGGCGGTGAGGATGAGGCCCCGCGCCCTCTCGGAGGTGGTCGGCCAGGACCACATCCTGGGGCCGGGCAGCCTGCTCAAGCGCCTCGTGGCCCAGAACAGCTTCGGCTCGCTCCTGTTCTACGGCCCGCCCGGCAGCGGCAAGACGAGCATCGCCGAGGCGATCGCCCGCGAGACGCGAAGCCGCTTCGTGCGCGTGAACGCGGTGATGTCCAACGTGGCCGAGCTTCGGGAGGTCCTCGGGGCGGCGCGGCGGGCGCCCAGCGCCCGGACGATCCTCTTCATCGACGAGCTCCACAGGTTCAACAAGACGCAGCAGGACCTGCTGCTCCCGGACGTCGAGCAGGGGGTCGTCCGCCTGATCGGGGCCACGACGCACAACCCGGGGTTCTACGTGAACCCGCCCCTCTTGTCCCGCAGCCACCTGTTCCGGCTGGAGCCGCTCACGACGGCCGCGGTGGCGGGCGTCCTCGCGATCGCGCTTTGCGACGCGGAGCGCGGCCTGGGCGGCCTCGGCGTCACGGCGACCCCGCAGATCCTCTCCGAGCTCGCCGTCTTCTGCGACGGGGACCTGAGGCGCGCCCTCAACGCGCTCGAGGTGATCGCGCTCACCAAGACCGGGCCGTCCGCGATCACGGCGGAGGACCTCGCGGTCTTCGCGCGGGAGCGCAGGATCCGCTACGACGCGGACGAGGACGAGCACTACGACACCATATCGGCCTTCATCAAGAGCTGCCGCGGATCCGACCCGGACGCGGCCATGTACTGGCTGGCCAAGATGCTTGCGGGCGGGGAGGACCCCCGGTTCGTGGCGAGAAGGCTCGTCATCCTCGCCAGCGAGGACGTCGGCCTCGCGGATCCGAGCGCGCTGCCCCTTGCCGTGGCCGCGCACCACGCCGTCGAGTTCGTGGGCCTGCCCGAGGCCGAGCTCACGCTCGCGCACGCGACGCTCTACATCGCTACGGCTCCCAAGAGCAACTCGGCCACGCTCGCCCTCGGCGAGGCCCATCGCATCCTTGCCGAGGAGCCCGTGCAGCCCGTGCCGGAGCACCTTCGCGACAAGGGGGGGCAGGCGAGCAAGAGGATGGGCCATGGGAAGGGCTACAAGTACTCGCATGATTTTCCGGAGGGGGTGTCCGGGCAGGACTACCTCGAGCGGCCGCTCCGGCTCTATACGCCGGGGGCCGCGGGCGCCGAGCCCGCCATCGCCGAGAGGCTGAGGCGCTGGCGCGGGCTAAAAGCCTCGCTCTCCGGAGGTTCCGTGAAGAAACTTGCGGACAAGGGCCCGAGGACATAGCTTTTTGCGCAATGAAAGGAGCCATGTTTCTGGTCTGCGCCGGGCTCATGCTCTCCGGCGCCTGCGCCGCCGCCGCCCCTTCCTCGCCCGCCGCCCCGACGCCCCCCGCCGACGAGAAGGAGGGCACGATCTCGGGCCTGGCGATCCCCCGCAACAAGGGCGGCTGGCTCGGGGTCGAGATAAAGGACGGCAAGTTCCGGATCACCTTCTACAACGACAAAAAGAAGCCGGTGCCGGCGGACAGGGCGTCGGCCGTGCTGCGCTGGCCCGTCCACTACCAGCCCAACAGCGAGCGGACGGAGCTCCTGCCGACGGACGACCCCGCCGTGCTGGGGTCCGACTACCCGGTCAAGGCGCCCTACGTCTTCCACCAGCTGCACATCGTGCTCATGAATCCGGGCGGCGCGGACCTGGAGGCGTACGACAAGGACTTCAGCGGATGACGCCGGCGCCGGCCTCGGCCGGCCGCGAATTGACAGGTGGCGCCGGTGCGGCGATTTTGGCCGGATGCCCTCAGCCCATCCGCCCCCGTTCGACTCCGTGGAGTCCGCCGTGGCCGACATCGCGGCAGGCCGGATGGTGATCGTCACGGACGACGAGCGGCGCGAGAACGAGGGGGATCTCATCATGGCCGCGTCAAGGGCGACGGTGGAGGCGGTCGGCATCATGATACGCCACTGCAGCGGCATCGTCTGCGTCGCCACGACGGGGGAGGTCCTTTCCAGGCTGGGGCTCGCGCCGATGGTCGCCGACAACCGGGACCTGCACCGGACGGATTTCGCGGTCAGCGTGGACGCGGCCCAGGGCGTGACGACCGGCATAAGCGCCGCCGACAGGGCCAGGACAATCCGCATCCTCGGGGACCCCGGTTCGGAGCCGGGCGAGCTGGCGCGCCCGGGCCACGTCTTTCCCCTGCGCGCCAGGCCGGGCGGCGTCCTTGAGCGGCCCGGCCACACGGAGGCGGCCGTCGACCTCGCAACCCTCGCCGGCCTCCACCCAAGCGGCGTCCTGTGCGAGCTCATGAATGACGACGGCACCGTCGCCCGCCTTGGGGACATCGTGGAATTCAAGCGCAGGTTCGGGCTCCGCATGATCTCGATCGCGGACCTCGTGAAACACCGCGTGAATTCATGTTGCGGATTGCCGGCCCCCGGTTCTGCTCTCGATTCTCCATGAGTGGCGATTCACCCGTCCCGCAGGCCGTCGACGCCTCCGGCCTCAGGATAGCGATCGCGGCCGCGCGCTTCAACGAGCGGCTGGTGGAGCCCCTGCTTGGGCGCGTCCGCCGGAGGCTATTGGCTGCCGGGGTGAAGGGCAGGAACATGACCGTCGTCAGGGTCCCGGGCTCGAACGAGCTCCCCCTTGCCGAATCCCTGCTGGTGGGGGCCAGGAAACCCGACGCCGTCGTGGCGCTCGGGGTCATCATCCGGGGCGGCACGATCCACTACGAGCTGATTGCGAACGCCGCCACGAACGGCCTCATGGACGTGGCCCTCAGGTTGGGAGTGCCCGTCATCAACGGGATAATCGTCGCGGAGAACGCGGCCCAGGCCAGGGCGCGGTGCGGGGGAAGGATCGACCGGGGCGCGGAGTTCGCGGACGCGGCGGTGTCCATGGCGGTGCTCAGGAGGAGCCTCAGGAGATGAGCAAGGCCCAGTACGCGCAGCGCCACGACGGCCGGGTGGCGGCCCTCCAGTACCTCTACGCCTGGAGCATCAACCCGCCCGCGGTCCTCGCCGACGACCTGAGGGTGTTCTTCGAGGGGCAGGAGCAGCCCAGGGAGCATTATTCCTTTGGCGAGGAGCTGATCGACGGCGTCATTAGGAACCACGCCGAGATTGACGCGCAGATCAAGGCCCTCGCGCAGAACTGGGAGTTCGAGAGGATCGCCAAGATCGACCTGGCGATACTCAGGATAGCGATGTTCGAGATGCTCCACCGCAAGGACATCCCGCCCGTCGTCTCGATCAACGAGGCCATCGACATCTCGAAGGAGTTCTCGAACGCGGACTCGAAGCGCTTCATCAACGGGATCCTGGACCGCATGAAGGACCACCTGGGGCGGGACGCGCGCAAGGCCTCCGACTAGGGGCACGGGCGATCCCGGCGAAACGTGCTATCGCTCCTCAAGAAGTTCAGGGAGGGCCTTGCCAAGACCGTATCGGCGATCTCCTCGCGCACGCACGGGCTCTTCGGGGGGCAGCGGATCGACGTGTCGTCCCTGGAGAGCCTGGAGGAGGCGCTCTTCGCCGCGGACTTCGGCGTCGAGACCACGGCCGAGATCCTGGAGGAGATCAAGGTTGCGGCCCGCAGGGACAAGGGCCTCGAGGGCCGGGAGGCGGCGGCGATCGGGGCGGAGGTGCTCAGGCGCGCCCTTGCGGGCTCGGAGGGCGTGGTCACCCGCGCAGCCGTCGCGCCGACCGTGGTGGTGCTCATCGGGGTCAACGGCTCGGGCAAGACGACCACCGCGGCGAAGCTCGCGTGGCGGCTCCGGCAGGAGGGCGGCTCCGTCCTCCTCGCCGCGTGCGACACCTTCCGGGCCGCCGCCATCGACCAGCTCAAGTCGTGGGCGGCTCGGCTCGACCTCGAGCTCGTCTCGAACAAGCCGGGGGCGGACCCGGCCGCGGTCGCGTTTGACGCGGTGCAGGCGGCCAGGAGCAGGAACCGGGACTGGGTCATCATCGACACCGCCGGGCGCCTCCACACGAAGGGCAACCTGATGGTTGAGCTGTCAAAGATCAGGAGGGTGGTGTCAAAGATCGACCCGACGGCCCCGCATCACTCATGGCTGGTCGTGGACGGATCGCTGGGGGCGAACTCGATCGAGCAGGCGAAGGCGTTCCACAAGAGCTTCGGCCTCACGGGGCTCGTCGTCACGAAGCTCGACGGCACGAGCCGCGGCGGGGCGATTGTCGGGATCTGGCGCCAGCTGAGGCTCCCCATCTTCTTCGTCGGGCTGGGCGAGGGCCCGGAGGACCTCCAGGCCTTCAGCGCGGAGAACTACGCCGCCGCGGTCTTCGGGGTCGAGCGCGCGGCCGGGTAGGCTAGCGCCCCCGCTCGCGGCGCCTCAGGAGGGTCGCGGTCAGGATGAGCCCGAACGACAGGACGAGCAGGAGCGCGGCGAAGGCGTGCGCCCTGGAGTAGTCCAGGTTCTGGACCTCGTCGTAGAGCGCTATGCTTGCGACCTTCGTGACGCCGGGTATCGCGCCCCCGATCATGAGCACGACGCCGAACTCCCCCAGGGTGTGGGCGAAGCCGAGCGTCAGGCCGGCCGCTATCCCGCGCGAGGCCAGGGGCAGGTGGACCCGGGTCCAGACGTGCCAGGGAGGGGCCCCGTGGGCCGCGCAGGCGTCGAGCTGCTCCTGGGGCACGCCCCGGAGCGCGACCTGGAAGGGCTGGACCGCGAAGGGCAGGGAATAGATGACGGAGCCGATGACGAGCCCGGCGAACGTGAACGCGAGGGAATGGCCCGTCAGCGCGACCCACCAGCTCCCCGGGGCGTGGCTGGGCGAGAACCCTATGAGGAGGTAGAAGCCGATGACGGTCGGCGGCAGAACGAGAGGAAGGGCGACGAGCGTCTCCACGACCGGGGCGATCGCCCGGCGCGACGTGTTGAGCCAGTGCGCCAGCGGCAGGCCGACGATCCCCAGGATCACGGTCGTGACCGCGGCCAGCTCGAAGGTGAGGCCCAGCGACTGCCAGAGGGGCCCGGGCATGCCGAGGAATTCGAACGGTTTCATGGGTCGCAGCGCAGGACGTACACGATTCCCTTCTCCGAGCCAATCGCGAGGAGCTTGTCGTCGGGGGACCAGGAGATGCAGGTCGCGGCCGCCGGCATCCGGACCGTGGCCCGAAGCGGCTGCCGGCGCTCGGGGCTCCAGAGCACGAGGGTGGCGTCCTCGGACGCGGTCGCCAGCAGGCTGTGTGTCCTCTGGAACGCGACCCCGCAGACCGGCGCCCCGTGGGGAAGCATGACGGGCTCGCGCCCCTCGGGCCCCGCGCCCGAGCATTCCCAGATGCAGGCGTCCTGGCTTCCGCTCGTGGCGAGCCAGCGGCTCGCGCAGTCGAACGAGAGATGGCGCACCTTGGTCTCGTAGCCGCTCATCTGCAGCTCCACGTCGCTCTCGGGCATCCACAGGTGGACGCTCGGGTCCTGGTTGCCCGAGACGAGCCACCGGGCGTCGGGCGACCACACGAGCGCGTGGATCCCGTTGCCGTAGGGGTACTCCTTCTGGGCCACGGCGTCGTCGCCGTCCCACAGGCACACGCCGCCGAAGTAGGCCACCGCCGCGCAACCTCCCGTCGGGTGCCACGCGAGCGCCGAGATTGTCTTCGGGGCTTCCTTGAACTCGTGGCGGACGCTCGCGTCCGGGTTCAGGAAGGCGAACTTCCGCCCCGCGGCGGCCGCCAGGATGGAGGCCGCCCCCTGAGGGCGCCACGCGAGGTGCTCGACCCAGGAGCGCCCGAGCGACGCGGTGGCGATGTGCTGGCCCGCGGCGGAGTCCCAGAGCTTGACGGCGCCGTCCTGCCCGCCGCTCGCAAGCACGGCCGTGCCCGGGCGCCACGCGAGCGCGTTAGAGCCGCCCTCGTGGCCCGGAAGCTCGTGCCGCTTGGCGCCATCCGGGGCGCCGAAGAGGGTGATCGGCCCGGACGCCGAGGCCGCCGCAAGGACCGACCCGTCGGTCGACCATGCCAGGTCGATCGCGTAGTCGTCCAGCTGCCCCGCCCAGTGCTTTGTCAGCTGCATGGGCCGATCACGCCGAGAGGCACGCCTTGAATTCCTCCGTGAGCGCCGCCCGGTTCAGGTTCTTCCCGATGAAGACCAGGGTGTTGACGCGCGGCTCCGATCCCCACTCGCGGTCAAACTTGGCGTCGAAGAGCATGTGGATTCCCTGGAACACGAGGCGCCTTGCGGCGCCCCTGACGCTGAGGACCCCCTTCATGCGGTAGATGTCGTTGCCCTTGGTCCGCAGGAGGCCGCCTATCCACTCGTTCAGGCGGCCCCCGTCAAGCTCGCCGGGATGCTGGATCCCGACCGAGGTCACGCCCTCGCTGTGTTCGTGCGCCGCGTGGAAGTCGGCCTGCCACGACGGCTTGACGAGCTCCCCCGCGACGTGGACATGGAGCGGATCCTCCCCGCATCCCTCGAACACGAGAAAGAGGCCGGGGCTCGCGACCTCCACCCTGAAACCCCCGCTGCCGCGGTTGAGGAGCAGCCTGTTGAGGGAGGGGCCGGGCAGGATCAACTCGCCCTCCTTGACCCGCCTCTCCCAGCCCGAGAAGACGGCCACCGCCGCGTCGCGAACGGCGGCGATGTCCCCCTCGCCGAGCGAACCCACCGGCATCACGGCCACGTCGAGCTCGTTCTCGCTGCCGTGGTGATGGTGGGCGTGCCCGTCGCCGTGGTCGTGTTCGTGCCCGTGGCCGCGCCCATCGCCGTCCCGGTGGCCGATGACTAGGTCGTGGGTCCCCTCCGGCAGCCGGTAGGCGCCGGCCCACTCGAAGGGGTACTCGGGCTCCATGAACTTCGGGTCGATCTCCGTGGCCCTGCCCAGGTTGAAGCCTCCTATGTCGAGCACCCGCCCAAGCGGGACGGCGCAGTTGCGGGTCCTGTGGATCGACGCGACCGCGTTTATCCCGCGGATGCGGGCCTCCAGCGCGTCGAGTTCCCGCGGCGACGCCAGGTCGGTCTTGTTGAGCAGGATCACGTCGGCGAACGCGACCTGCTTCACGGACTCGTCGCCCAGGTCGAGGTGGGTGGAGAGATGCTTCGCGTCGACCACGGTCACTATCCCGTCCAGCCGGAAATTGCGGCGCATCTCGTCATCCGTGAAGAAGGTCTGGGCCACCGGCGCCGGGTTCGCGAGGCCGGTCGTCTCTATCAGGATGCCGTCCAGGCGGTCCTTGCGCTTCAGGAGGCGCCCGAGGATGCGTATCAGGTCGCCGCGCACCGAGCAGCATATGCAGCCGTTGTTCATCTCGAACAGCTCCTCGTCGCTCTGGATCACGAGCTGGTTGTCCACCCCCACCTCGCCGAACTCGTTCTCGATCACGGCAAGCTTCCGTCCGTGGCGTTCGGAGAGAATGCGGTTCAGCAGGGTGGTCTTGCCGGAGCCGAGGAAGCCGGTGAGAACGGTTACGGGTATAGGGTTGGAATCCATGCGGTTCGGTCGTGGTCGGGCAAGAAATGAACCCGAATGGGACGCGCCGTCAACCGGCGACGACTCCGGGCGGCCCGGGCGGTCAGCCGATCTCGTAGAAGGGCGTTCCCCCGCCGTGGTCGACGATCGAGAACTCGCACTTGAGCATCGAGCGAAGCGCCCTGAGCGCCTCCTCCACGGCGTCCCGCGAGTTGCAGTCCCTGGAGAGGTGGGCGAGGTAGATCCTGCGCCAGCGCGGGCTTGCCACGCTCAGGAGCAGCTCGCTCATTCGCTCGTTGGACAGGTGGCCGTGGCGCCCCGAGATCCGGCGCTTGAGCGTCCAGGACCGCCTCGGGTCGGCCTCGAGCATCCGCGGGCAGTGGTTGGCCTCGACGACGACGACGTCGGATTCGCGGATCCTGTCGCGGACGCTCTGCGGCGCGTGCCCCAGGTCGGTCACCCAGGCGAGCGTCCTGCGGGGCGAGAAGAGGTCGCCCTCGACGCCGCTCGAGAACCGGAAGCCCACGGGGTCCTGCGCGTCGTGGGGGATTGCGAAGCTCTCGACCTCGAGGTCCCTGTGCACGAACGAGGAACCGGTCGCGAATATCTGCCAGTTCGGGCTCCACGTGAGCGTCTTCTGGACGGCGCGCGCGGTCGCCGAGTTCGCGTAGAACTTCAGGTTCGGGTACTTCTTCAGGCTCTCGATCCCCGACGAGTGGTCGCTGTGCTCATGCGTCACGAACACGGCGTCGATCCGGTCGATCGAGCCTCCGGCCGCCGCGATCATCGCGCCCAGCCGGCGCGCGGAAAAGCCCGCATCCAGCAGGATCCTGGTCTTCTCCGTCTCGACCAGGGCGCTGTTGCCCGAGCTGCCGCTCCCCAGTATGCAGAACCTCATCGCCACCCTTCAGCTTCAGTACGTGCGAGCGGGCAGCGCAACGGTATTTCCTCCCGCAGGTTGACCCGCGACTGTTTTGTGCTATTCCTGACCCTCCATGCCGACGCGCTCGGAAGTACCAGGACAGGGAGACGTGTTCATCACGCGCCAGGTGCATTTCAACGCCGGGCACCGCCTCTTCAATCGGTCCCGGAGCAGGCTCTGGAACGAGCGCACGTACGGGCCGTGCGCAAACCCGAACGGCCACGGGCACAATTACGTGCTGGAGGTGACGGTGCGGGGGCGTCCCGGCCGCGAGACGGGCTATGTCCTGGACCTTGGCGAGCTGAAGCGGATTCTTGAGAGGGCGGTCGTCGCGCCCTGCGACCACCGCAACCTGAACAAGGACGTCGATTTCCTCAAGGGGGTGGTCCCCACGGCCGAGAACCTGGTGGTCGCGTTTTGGGGCCGGATCGCGCCGAGGATCAAGTCGGGCACGCTCCACAGCGTCCGGCTCTTCGAGACGCCGCGCAATTTCGCCGAGTACCGCGGCCCGGGAGGATCCCCGTGAGCAAGAAGAGGGAGATGTACCTGCACGCATCCTCGAGCGGCACGCGCCCCCGGATCGACCGCGCGTACGACCACGGCTTCAGGCCCTCGGCGAAGTACCGCGAGACCATGCCCGACATCATGGACGTCGCGCACGACGTGATCCAGGGCGCCCACGTCCCGATCCAGCAGGTCGGCGTCTCCAACTTCAAGCTGCCCCTGAAGATCAAGACGAAGAAGGGGGGATCCCTGACCCTTGAGACGAGCGTCACGGGCACCGTCTCCCTGGAGGCCGAGCTCAAGGGCATCAACATGAGCAGGATCGTCAGGTCGTTCTACGACCACCGGGCCGAGATGTTCACCGGCGAGAGCGTCGGCCGGATCCTCAAGTCGTACCTCCGGAGGGTAGAGAGCAAGGACGCCCGCCTCCTGCTGGAGTTCTCGTACCCCATCCTGCAGACGAGCCTGCGGAGCCACCTGAAGGGGTACCAGTTCTACAGGGCCGGCTTCGAGGGCGTCCTCACCCGCTCGGGCGAATACCGGCGCCTTGTCCATTTCGATTTCGTCTACTCCTCGGCGTGCCCGTGCTCGGCGGAGCTCACCGAGCATGCCCGCGACACGCGCGGGGTCTACGGCGTCCCGCATTCCCAGAGGAGCAAGGCCAGGCTCACGCTCGAGGAGACCCCGGGCAGGAAGATCTGGATCGAGGACGTCCACGCCAAGTGCGTCAGGGCGCTGCACACGGAGACCCAGGTGATGGTGAAGCGCGAGGACGAGCAGGCGTTCGCCGAGCTGAACGGCGCCCACCTGAAGTTCGTCGAGGACGCCGCGCGCCTCCTCTACAGGGAGTTCGACGCCGACACGCGGATCCTCGACTTCCAGATCGCATGCTCGCACCTCGAGTCGCTGCACTCCCATGACGCCGTGAGCGTGATCTGCAAGGGCGTGAAGGGCGGCTTCACGGCCGACTTCATGAATTTCGGATCGCTCGTCTGCTAGGGCAGGACTCCCTTCGACCCATGCCCTCCCGAGCAAAGGCCCCCATAGTCGTGATCACCGGCGCCTCGCAGGGGATAGGCGCCGCGATCGCGAGGGCCTTCTCCGCCGAGATCAGGGGCGTGAGGCTTGCGCTCGTGGCGCGCAGCTCGGGCAAGCTTGCGGGCGTCGCCCGCGCCTGCGCGGGCCTTGGCGCAGTCCCCGCGGTCTTCCCGTGCGACGTCTCGGATGAGGCCGCGGTCGCGCAGATGGAGGCCGCCGTGCGCCGCAGGTTCGGTGTCGCCGACGTGCTCATCAACAACGCCGGCAAGTACGCCGGGTCGCCCTTTCTCTCCACGAGCGTCGCGGAGTTCGACCGGATGCTGTCCGCGAACCTCAGGAGCCAGTTCCTCGTGTCGAGGGCGTTCGCACCTGCGATGGTGCGCAGGCGCCGGGGGGACATCTTCAACATGGGCTCGATCGCCGGGATCACGGCCCTTCCCGGCGCGCCGGCCTACGTGGCCGCCAAGTTCGGCGTGGCCGGGCTCTCAAAGGCCATGAGGGCCGAATTCAGGGACAAGGGCGTGCGGGTGTGCTGCGTCCACCCCGGCGCCACCGCGTCGCCCTCGTGGAGGGGGAGTGGGGTCCCGGAGGGGCGGATGATGCCCGCGCGGGACGTGGCCCTGGCATTCGTGGCCCTTTACAGGATGACGCGCAGGACCGTGGTGGAGGAGATTATCCTTCGGCCCCAGCTCGGGGACCTGTAGCGGAGCGGCACCGGGGGCGCATCCTCGCGCACCCTGCATGATTGAAACGGTGCCCCCTGTGCAGTTTGCGGGACGCTCCATGCGCTCCCTCTTTTGGGGTGATCCGGTATCACATTGCAGGGTATCGGATTGCAGAAACTGGCCGAAAGGGCGGCGCGCTGGCATGGCGCTGGCTGATTAATAGATCGGAGGTAGCAGGAACCGGGAGCCGCCGATTGCTACTAACAAGAGCCGATGAATATCATCAACGCCCTCACGTTCTCCGCCATAGGTTCGCTCATGGAGATCCTTCCGAGGGCGTTTCCCTCCTGGTTCCCGCCGACCCATGCCGACCAGGCGAGCTGCCAGGCGCTTTGGCTCGACCTTATGGGCGCCGTTCAGGTGGCCTTGGGCGTCGGGTATATGCTCTGCGCCCATGTCGCTCCCGCCGTGGTCCGAATCCTCTCCCCGGAGCGCGACGGCGAGCCGGGCGTGCTTGCGCTTCCAAGCCCGCGCGGCGTGACGAACCGCTGATCCGGCCAGGGGGCGTTCATCCGGCCTTCCCGAGAACGAGCGAGAGGAGCAGCAGGCCGAGAACGACCGTCGTGATCAGCACGTAGGGGCGGTCCCGCTCCCTTGCGAAGGACACGATCGAAACGGCGACCCGCACGACCGGGGTCGCGATGAGGAGAATGAGCCCGGTCACGATGACGGCCTGGCCGTCGAGGCGCACGATGCCGCCGAGCAGCCAGCCCGCGGTCCTCGGGAACGACCCGCCGGGCCCGATGAGCCTGGCCACCTCGGACGGCTGCGTCCCGTAGCCCCCGCCCTGGAGGAACGAGAGGAGCGTGCCAGCCGCCACGAACAGCAGGCTTGTCGCCACGCCGATCCGCAGGACCCGGCTGATCACCCACTCGGTGCCTGCGACCCGCTCCTTGGGTGGCTGTGTCACTTGAACCCCTCCATGAACATCTTCAGGGCCGACACCGCGAGGACGGAGACAAAGATCATCCGGATGCTGCTGTTCCTCATGCCGCCCAGGAGCCTGGCCCCGGTTCTCGCCCCGAACAGCACGCCGACCGCGACGGGGGCCGCGACGAACGGGAGCACCTCGCCGCGCATGAAGTACACGGCGGCGCTCGTCGCGGCGGTCACGCCTATCATGAAGTTGCTGGTCGCCGTGCACGCCTTGATCGGGATTCCCATCGCGAGATTCATCACGGGCACCTTGAAGACCCCGCCTCCGATGCCGAGGAGGCCGCTCGCGATCCCGGCGAGGTAGCTGACCGCGAGCCCGAGCCTTGTCCTGAAGACCCTGTAGGAGACGTCGCGCCCCAGCGACCGGTCGAAGAACGACCCGTGCAGGCGGAGCCTGTCGGCCATGGCGTCCGCGACAGGCTCGATCGAGCGGCCCCTCGGGCGGAGCATCGACCACGCCGTGTAGGTGAGCACGAGGGCGAAGATCATGAAAAGGCCCTGTCCCGGGACGAAGGCGGCGAGGTAGGCGCCGGTGAGCGCCCCGGTCACGGTGGCCACCTCGAGGACCATCCCGAGGCGCATGTTCGTGATGCGCTCGCTCACGTACGTCGTCGCTGCGCCGCTTGAGGTCGCTATGACCGACACGATCGAGGCTGCGATCGCCTTCTTTATGCTGACGCCCATGAGGAGCGTCAGGGCGGGGACGACAATTATCCCGCCGCCGACGCCGACCAGGGAGCCCAGGAGGCCTGCAACGTACGAGATCCCGAGTACGACGAGGGTGAAGCCTAGCGGCGTCACGGGTCCCTCGGCCTACAGCAAGGAACCCTGGCCGTTGCCGGCCGGCTTGAGCCCGACGGCGGCGTACCCCTTCTCGGTGAGGACCCGGCCCTGCGGCGTCCTCTGGAGGTAGCCCTCCTGGATGAGGAAGGGCTCGTGCACCTCCTCGAGGGTCTCGGATTCCTCGCCCACGGCCATGGCGATGGTGCTCATTCCGACGGGCCCCCCGCGGTAGTTCTCGGCCATCGCGCGCAGCATGCGCTTGTCCATCTCGTCGAGCCCCGCGGCATCGATCTCAAGGAGCTCGAGGCCCGCGGCGGCCACCTCGCGCGTGATGGCCCCCTTTGCCCGCTCCTGTGCAAAGTCGCGGATGAAGTTGATGAGGTTGTTCGCCACGCGGGGCGTCCCCCTGGCCCTCCTGGCGATCTCGCCGGCGCCGTCGTCGTCAATCGCGACCTTCAGGAGCCCGCAGGTCCTGCGCACGATCGAATGGAGGGTCTGCTTGTCGTAGTAGTCCAGCCTCGTTTGGAGCGTGAACCTGGACCTCAGCGGCGCCGTCAGGAGGCCGGCCCGCGTCGTCGCCCCGATGAGGGTGAACCGGGGAAGCGACAGGCGGACGCTCCGCGCGTTCGGCCCCTGGTCGATCATGATGTCGATCCGGAAGTCCTCCATGGCGGAGTAGAGGTACTCCTCGACGGTCTTCGGGATGCGGTGGATCTCGTCTATGAACAGGATGTCCCCCTCCTCGAGGTTCGTGAGCAGGCCGGCCAGGTCACCCGCCTTCTCGACGACCGGCCCCGAGGTCACCCGGACGTTGCGGCCCAGCTCGTTGCCGAGGATGAAGGCGAGCGTGGTCTTCCCGAGGCCCGGCGGCCCCGAGAGGAGGATGTGGTTGAGCGTGTCGCCCCGCTTCTTTGCGGCCCCGACCATCACCTGCAGGCGCTCGATCGTCTTGGCCTGGCCCGCGAAATCCGCGAAGAGGAGCGGCCTGAGCGCGGCCTCCGCCGGCGTCACGGGGGCCGCGAGCGCCGACGTCACGAACCCTACGCCCTTGCCCGGGTCCCTTGGGGCCTTGGACGGCGTCATGGGGTCATTTCCACTCGAGCTCCGCCCCGAGCGAGCGGAGGTTCTCGACGAAGCGCGGGTGGGCCCGCTTGATGATCTCGGCGTTCCGCACGACGCTGCGCCCCGGTACCGAGGCGGCGACCATCGTGAGCGCGACGGCGGCCCGTATGACATAGGGGGAGTCGACGACCGCCGGGTGCAGCGGCTTGTTGCCGAAGACGATGATGCGGTGCGGGTCGCTGACGACGATGTGCGCGCCGAACTTGGCGAGCTCCGGCATCCACGAAAAGCCGTTCTCGTAGACCTTGTTCCAGAAATGGACCGTGCCCTCGCAGCGGGTCGAAAGGGCGATCATGAGCGGAAGGAGGTCCACGGAGAAGTAGGGCCACGGCGCCGCCTCGATCTTCTGGAGCAGGTTCGTCGTGAAGGGCGTCTCGATGACCCTGGGCTGGCTGCGGCGGACGATCGCCGTGTCGCCCTCGTGCGTCACGGTCACCCCCAGCTTGCGGAACGAGCGGGCTATCAGGTCGAAATGCCCGGGCACGGAGTTGCGGACGCGGACCTCGCCGCCCGTGATTGCGCCCAGGGCCAGGAACGTCGTCACCTCGTGGTAGTCCGTCCCGATCGCGACCGTGGCGCCGTGGAGCCGCGCGACGCCCTCGATCGTGAGCATGCTGGTGCCGATGCCGCCGATCCTGGCGCCCATCGCCACCAGGGCCTTGCAGAGGTCCTGGACATGGGGCTCGCTGGCCGCGTTCATGAGCGTGGAGGTCCCGGATGCGACCGCGGCCGCCATCGCGAAGTTCTCCGTGACCGTGACCGACATGTAGTCGAGCCAGTGCCTGGCCCCGCGGAATCCGCCGCGGGTGGAGATCGTGAGCGGATCGCCCGTGTCGACGACGGCCCCGAGCGCGGCAAGGACGTCGAGGTGGGGGTCTATCTCGCGGACCCCGAGCGAGCAGCCCTTCGCGTTGGAGCGAATGGTGATGCGCCCCATCCTCTGCAGGAGGGCGGGGTAGAGGAGCACCGTGGAGCGCATGTCCTGCGGCAGCTCCGTGTTCGACAGCGCGCTCCGGAATGAGCGGTGGTCCACGCGCATGACGCCCGCGCTCCGGTCCCATTCAATCCTCGATCCCTGGGACTCGAAGAAGGACACGAGTTTGTCCAGGTCGGTGATGTCGGGGACATTGGTCAGCGTGACAGGCTCGTCCGTGAACAGGGTCGCGCACAGGATGGGCAGCGCGGAGTTCTTGTTGCCTGACGGGGTTACGGTGCCGGATAGGGGCTTGCCCCCGATTACGACGAGATCGGCCATGGAAAGGGAGAAGGGCGTCCGCGTGGGCGGACGCCTTGGAATGCGCTCGCTGGCGAGCGCATTGGCAAGGATTAACTTAGGGGATCGGGCCCCTGCGGGTCAGATCGCCCCGCCGCCCTGGTGGCCCTCGGAGCGCGGGCCGCCCCGGTCGCGGCCCTGTCCGCCGCGATGGCGCCTGCGCCGGCCGCCGCCGTCCTGGTCGCCGCCCCGGTTCTCGTTCTCGCCGCCCTGCGGGAAGCGCTCGCCCTCCTGCGGTGAACGTTCCCCGCGGTAGCCCTGAGGATTGCCCCCGTGCCCGCGTCCTCCGCGGTGGCGCCTGCGGTGCCTCTGCCCGTCGCCGTAGCGCTCGCCTCCGCCGAACTCGCGTCCCGCGGGTGCCTCGGCGGGCTTGGCTCCTCCGAAGAGGCCCTTCAGCCACGCGAAGAAGCCCTTCTTCGCCGGTGGGGCGGCCTCGGGCTGGTCGCGCCTCGGGCGCTGCTCGTACTGCGGCTCGTCGCGCGGATCGCGCGGCTGGCCGCGGTACGGATCGTGGCGGCTTTCGCGCCGTTCGTAGCGGGCCTCGCCCCCTTCGCTTCTCGGGGCGGCCGCCATGTCTTCCCTTCGGTCGGCGCGGAACGTGGGGCGCTCTGCGGGTGCCTGCTCCCCTCGCGACGCCGACGGCGATTCCCAGCTGACCGCCGGGCGGACCGACTCGGCGGGGGGAAGGATCTGGATCTCGCGCCTCTCGGCCTCGGGCTGCGCGGGAGCCGGCTCCGCCGGTGCTGCGGGGGCCTCGGGCTCCGCTGCAACGGCCGCGGGAGCCGCGGCTGCCTCTGGCTCTGCTTTGGCCGGTTCCACAACCGGCGCGCTCACGGGCTCCTGGCTCGCGAACGGGTTCTTGTACTCGCGCTCTGGCGTGATGACCTCTAGGGCGGTGGGCTTGTAGTCGCTCTTCGCCGGGCTTGCTGTGGGGGCCGTGGCGCTCGAGGAGCGCTTCCCGCGGATGAGGCCCGATCCGCGCGTGCTGCCGAAGTTACCGGCAGGGGTCTCGGCGCTGGCCGCGGGTGCCTGGGTGTCGGCAGCCGGGCTGGATGATGCGCCGGACGGGTTTGTATCTGTCATTTTGTTTTTGTTTTGTGTAATGGCGCTCACCAAGGATTGGGAGCGGCCGGGTTTTGTCCGGCGGTGCGGAGCGCATGGGAACGCGCTCAAACGCAACTGCCGAAGCGGGACAGGCTCGCCCGGAACCCGCTCCGGGGCAACCCCAAAAGCGTCCCTTCCCCTGGGGGGCCAATTGCATCTTGCGCCCGCCGGTGCCGGCCGCACGTTTGAGGCCCATGGACAAATTCGACGAGATCTTCAGCATGCAGGACGCCCTGAACCGCAGGATCGGAGTCGCGCTGCCGCCCCCGAGCGAGGAGGAGAAGGCCAAATGGATCCTGAACTACTCACGGGCGATGCAGCAGGAAATCGCGGAACTCGTTGATTCCGTGCCCTGGAAGTGGTGGGCCAAGTATCAGGAGTTCGACGAGCAGAACGCCCGGGTGGAGGTCGTGGACCTGTTCCATTTCCTCATCTCCCTTGCGCAGGTCCTCGGGATGAGCGCCGAGGACGTCTTCCAGGCCTACGTGAAGAAGAACCAGGTCAACCTGCAGCGCCAGGATTCGGGGTACGTCAAGAAGGACGAATCCGACTCGCGGCACATCTGAGGGACCCGCCCCGCCTTGGCGGCTCGGTCCGGCGAATCCCCCGGCGCGCCCTCAGCGCGAAACGACGAAAGCGGCCTGCACGTCGACCGCGACGTTTCCGTTCTCTATGATCGACGCGTGAAGCTTGAGCTTCGCCTTGCCGTAGCGCGCGAGCGCGTCCTTGAACTCCGCGATCGCCGCCTGCGCGGGCCTCTCGCAGATCGCGCGTAGGTCGCCGAGCACCGGGCGGCGGTACGCGGCGCGGCTCTCCTTGACGACGATGTGCCAGACGGGCTTCTCGGCCTTCGTCTCGTCCTTCATCAGCTCCCACACGACGCCGTAGCCCGCGAGGGTCGCGAGCGCGACCAGGCTTCCGCCGAACGCCGTGTTCAGGGAGTTCTTGTTCTGCTCCTTCGGCGCCGTGAGCACCAGCGCGCGGTCGTCGCTGACCTCGACACCGACACCCATTGCCTTCGCGAGAGGAATCATCTCGTGAAGAAATAGCTCAAGTGCTGGAACCTTGACCGACTTCATTGCGCGTCACGCTGGAGGAATTATCGCCCGTCGTCAAAGCCGGCGCGCACAAACGTCACTATTATCTGGAGCGCGTTCATAAATGATTATAGGCTAGCTCCCTACGTGTATTTGAGCGGAGGCCTCGAGCGCCCGTGGCCGAGGGGCCTCGGGCGGTTTCAATCCCCGGGGGCGCCCGCGCCCCGGCGCCGCGCCCCTTCATAGGCGGGTGCGAGGGCTGCCGGGCTTGCCGCCCGCCGGCGGGGCGTTTGAGTGGGCCGATGGCAAGAGCCGAAGAGCCCAAGATCATTTTCTCGATGATCGGCGTCTCGAAGAAGATCGAGCGCAAGGAGATCCTCCGCGACATCTCGCTCTCCTTTTACTACGGCGCGAAGATCGGCGTCCTCGGCTTCAACGGCTCGGGCAAGTCGTCGCTCATGCGCATTCTCGCGCTGCGCGACACCGAGATCGACGGCCGGGTCCACATCGAGCCGGGCTACGACATCGGCCTCCTGGAGCAGGAGCCGCGGCTCGAGGCGGGCAGGACCGTGCGCGAGTGCGTCGAGGAGGGCGTGAGGCACCTGACCGACCTAGTCGGGGCCTACGACGCCACGTGGGACGAGCTGAACGCGGCGCCGAGCGAGGCGGCCAAGGGGGCGATAATGGCGCGGCAGGGGGACCTCCAGGAAAGGATCGACGCCCTGGGGGCATGGGACGTCGGGCCCCATGTCGAGATGGCGATGGACGCGCTCCGCTGCCCGCCGCCCGAGCAGCTGGTCGACAGCCTTTCGGGCGGCGAGCGCCGCCGCGTCGCGCTCGCGCGCCTGCTCCTGCGCAAGCCGCCGATACTCCTCCTGGACGAGCCGACCAACCACCTTGACGCCGAGAGCGTCCAGTGGCTCGAGCAGCACCTCGCCCGCTACGAGGGCACGGTGATCGCCGTCACCCACGACCGCTACTTCCTGGACAACGTCGCGCAGTGGATCCTCGAGCTCGACCGCGGGCACGGGATACCCTGGAAGGGGAACTATTCGTCGTGGCTCGAGCAGAAGCAGAAACGCCTCGCCGTCGAGCAGCGGACCGAGGACAGGCGCCAGAAGGCGATGTCGCGCGAGCTGGAATGGATCCGCAAGTCGCCCACCGCGCGCCGCGCGAAGTCGCAGGCGCGGATCACCGCGTACGAGTCCATGCTCAAGGAAAACGTGGACGAGAAGGAGAAGGACTACGAGATACTGATTCCCGCAGGCCCGCGGCTCGGCGCGCTCGTCGTCGACGCGAAGGGCCTTTCCAAGGCGTACGGCGACAACCTCATCTTCGAGAACCTCTCGTTCTCGCTGCCGCCGGGCGGGATCGTCGGGGTCATCGGGCCGAACGGCGCGGGAAAGACGACGCTCTTCCGGCTCATCACCGGAGCCGAGAAGCCCGACGGGGGGGTCCTTCGGATCGGCGAGACCGTCAAGATCGCCCACGTCGACCAGTCCCGCGATTCGCTCCCGGGCGAGTCCACGATATACGAGGCGATCAGCGGGGGTGAGGAAATCCTCAGGATGGCCGGGCGCGAGGTGAACGCCCGGGCCTACTGCGCGCAGTTCGGATTCACGGGCCCCGACCAGCAGAAGAAGGTTGGCATCCTTTCCGGCGGCGAGCGAAACCGGGTCCATCTGGCGCGCCTGCTCAAGTCCGGGGCGAACCTGATCCTGCTCGACGAGCCCACGAACGACCTGGACATCAACTCGATCCGCGCGATCGAGGAGTCGCTCGAGAACTTTGCGGGCTGCGCGGTCGTCGTCTCGCACGACAGGTGGTTCCTCGACCGCGTGGCAACCCACATCCTGGCCTTCGAGGGCGACAGCACGGCCTTCTGGTTCTCCGGGAACTACTCGAGCTACATAGAGGATTTCCACCGCAGGAAGGGCAGGGAGGCGGACCAGCCGCACAGGATCAAGTACCGGCGCCTGACGAGGCACTGACCTCCTCCGGCCGGCCGTGGGTTTCCCCTGGGTTCGTTTCCTGCTTGGGTTGTCCCGGCGGAATCGATTGAAATGGCGGATAATTCTGCCTTGAGAAACCCTCCGCCAGCCATTGACCCGGGCCTTCCCGTCGCCGCGGGAATTCCGGGGTCCAGCCGATGAAGCTCTTCGTCAGGGGCGACGTGGACGGGTTCTTCGCGATCGCCATGGACAACCTCGTGCAGCTGCTGCTCATCCCTGCGCTCTGCATCGGGGTCGTCGGAATGGCGCCGCACTTCGTCTATGGGAGGATTCTGCCCGGGATCGCGGTGTCCTACGTCGCGGGAAACCTGTTCTACGCGTGGCAGGCCCACCGCCTCGCGAGGCGCGAGAACCGCGTGGACGTGTGCGCGATCCCCTTTGGGCTGAACACGCCGACCATGATCGCGTACGGCTTTCTCGTGATGCTTCCGGCACGCCAGCTTGCGATTGCGCGCGGCGCGGCGGATCCCGATTCGGCGGCGTGGCGGGCGGGCCTCCTCGCGTGCCTGGGCTCGGGGATGATAGAGTTCTTTGGGGCGTTCATAGCCGGGAGCCTGCGCCGGCTGACTCCCCGCGCGGCGCTTCTCGCGTCGCTGTCGGGAGCGGGCGTCGCCTTCCTGACGCTCAACTTCATGTTCGACCTCTACGCCCATCCCGTGGTCGGCATCGTCACGCTTGGCCTCACGCTGCTCTTCTTCTTCAGCGGCCTGAGGCCGAGGGGAGGAATTCCCCCTGCGTTCGTGATTGTCGCGGTCGGGACTGCGCTTGCGTGGGCCACGGGCCTGGCCCCGGGCTCGCCGGTCCTCGTGGGCTCCGTGGGGCTCCACGCGCCAGGCTTCGTGGGGGGCGAACTGCTGCGCGGCCTGGACGGGGGCCTGTTTCTTCCCTACCTGCCCATCGTCGTGCCGATGGGCCTCCTGAACCTGCTCTTCTCGATGCAGTGCGTCGAGTCGGCGGCAGCCGCGGGAGATTCCTTCTCCGTGCGCTCGTCGCTTGCCGCGAACGGGATCTGCACGTTCGCCGCCGCCTGCTTCGGCTCCCCCTTTCCCACGTCCATCTACATAGGGCACCCCGCGTGGAAGCGGATGGGAGCGCGCGCCGGGTATTCGACGCTGAACGCCGTGTTCATGACCGCGGTCTGCTTCACCGGGTCGGTCGCGGCGATCGGCTGGGCTGTCCCTGCCGAGGCAGGGATCGCGATCATCGTCTGGGTGGGCCTGATCATCACGGTTCAGGCATTCGAGGTGACGCCCCAGCGCCACTGGCCCGCCGTGATCATCGGCATGGTGCCCGTCCTGATCTCGTGGGCGACTTTCAGCATCAAGAACGGCATTCGCATCGCCGGGACGGCGCCGGAGTTCTCGCAGTCGCTCGTCGACAGGTTCCACTCCGCGGGGACCTTCATCGACGGCGGATTCGCCCTTGAGCAGGGAGCCTTCTTTGCGGCTCTGGTGCTGTCGGCCGCCACCGTGTTCATCATCGAGCGGAGGCTTTTTGCAGCTGCAGGATGGATGTTCGCCGCAGCCGGGCTGAGCCTTCTTGGCCTCATGCACTCGTGGAGGTTCGCGGGCGCCGACACCGTCAGTTCTTTGCCTCTACTCGACCGGATGACGGATTCCGCAAGACCCGGAACCCTGTTTCCCGCCGCCGCGTTCGCGGTGGGCTACGCGATTCTTGCGCTGATCCTCTGCGCGGCAAAGTGGTTCACAGAGAAATCGTTGCAGGATTAGGTGTGCCGGCGGAACGGGTACGGGCGGCCGGCACCCTTGCTTCTTTCAAGCGGGGGGAATCAAGCCGCTTACGGATATAAATCTAATCATTTGCATGACGCTAGATTATACAAATGTTCATGCAAACAGCTTGCTTTAGCTTTAATGTCCCTGTCTTGTTCGCCCGGTAATGGCTGTTGTTTCTGCTCCATCACCCATGCGTTTACGGCGTTCTTCCGTCATAGGTGCACTATCGATGGCGTTGATTGCAGGGCTGTCACCGTGCCGAGGCCAGACGACGTGGAGCAGTGCCGTCAGCGGGACGTGGTCGACCGGCGGGGATTGGTCGCTCGGGCTGCCGATTTCAACCTCGGCCTCCTTGATCACAGCGACCGGCAGTTCCTATACGGTCACAGTCAACGCGACGGCGGTGACCGGAACTTTGATCCTGAACTCGGCCAACGCCACGCTGTCGATTGTCGGGGCGACTCTTCAGTTGAACACCAATCTGGGCGCCTCCGCGTTGTTGGCGGGCACGCTTCAGATGAGCGGCAATTCGTACATTCAGTACGTGGGCAGTTCCGGGGGCCACACGCTCGCCAACGCAGCCACCCTCCAATCCACCGGTGGAACGAATTATATCTACAGCACCGGCGGCGCGGGCAACGGCCTGACGTTTGCAAACACGGGATCGGTGAGCGTCACCAGCGGAACGCTGAACGTTGGCAACGGGCCCAATGACTCGGCGACGAACTCATCCAGCGGCACGATGACCGCGAACGGAGGCACGCTCACGTTTGGCGGCGGTGCGGCATCGATTGTGAACCTGGGCACGCTGACGGCGACCGGCGGAGGGATAATTAATTTTGGGGGCAACCTCACGACGGCCGACCTTGGCGGCACGATTAATGGGGCCGGCGGAACGCTCAATATCACGGGCCAGCTGAACAATTCGGCCGCGACGCTTGCCGCGCCCGCGAGCGGCATCTTCACTCTTGTCTCCGGGGGGGCGATAA
>Ga0265318_10000375_pt1 | contig 35001 bp, 26 predicted proteins | sample 4821metaG_FD_192431 | JGI IMG/M metagenome (GOLD analysis project Ga0265318, IMG submission 192431) | Rhizosphere microbial communities from Carex aquatilis grown in University of Washington, Seatle, WA, United States - 4-8-21 metaG | ecosystem: Host-associated > Plants > Roots > Rhizosphere >... | reverse complement strand
ATCACGCTATTGACACGTGCGGGACGCGCTTCAGGAGATTGATGGAAGGGGGGCGCTTCTCGCTCACCGCGAAGGGGATCTCGAGGACCTTGATGCCCTCCCGGTGCGCCCGGATGACGAACTCACTCGCGAACACGTCGCGGTCGAGCACGCACCGTTGCGCGGTGGCGAGCAGGGCCTGCCGGCGAAAGGCCTTGAGCCCGTGGGTGTCCGTCCCCGGGTACCGGCACACCGCGCGCAGCATCCCGTTGTAGACCCGGGTGGCCACCCGGCGAAACGCCGGGCGCTGATCGTGCGAGCCCACCATGGTCTTCGAGCCCACCACCAGCTCGGTGTCGCTCCGCTCGAGCAGGGCCAGCGCCCGCGCGTAGAACTCGGTGTCGCACAGATCGATCTCGTCGCAGATCACGAAGGTCCCGCGGGCGTCGAGGATCCCGGTCTTGAGGGCGAGCCCGTAGTTGGGCTGTCCCACCGAGATCATGCGCACCTCGGGGATCTCGGCTTCCAGCTGCTTGCCGATCTCCACCGTCCGGTCGCGTGAGCCATTCTCGCAGAGCACGATCTCGTAGCTCCAGCCGAACGGCCGCAGCTTCTGCTGCAGCTCGAGGACCGACCCCTGCAGGATTCCCTGCTCGTTGTAGACAGGGATCACGATGGAGACATGCGGGGCCACGGGTGGACTCGGAGTCGGGACACTGGCGTTCATGGGTTTCGTGGTCCTCGGGCAGATGCGGGCGCAGCGGCGGCGGCGGATGAGTCGGCGGCGGACGGACGATCGAGCCGGGCGACCCGGTCGAGCCGATTCTCGATGGTCTCGGCCACTTCCCGCCCGGCGAGCACGCAGTCCTCCATGGCGTTGTAGGTCCAGGCCCCGTACCGCCCGCGCGGAAAGATCTGGTGCGCATCGAGGAAGGCAAAGATGGCCTGGGTGGCGGCGTAGTACGCGTGGTCGAAGATCACGTAGGCGTACTTGATCTCGCGTGGCTCCGCGAACAGCACGTCGGCCGGGCTGCGCAGCGCACCCGCCTCGACCAGCCCGGCGAACGCCCCGCGCAGATCCGCCTCTGAGACGGGACCGCGCGCCGCCATCTCGACGTACAGAGAAGCGCCCCCCGTCGGGGCCATCGACGACATGGCGTTACTGTAGACACCGGCCCTGTAGAAGGGGTACTTCGGCTCGGGGACGTAGATCCAGTGAAAATCGGCCGGCGGCGTGGTGCGCGTCGCCAGGTTCAGGTACGTGAGGGTGGTGCACCGCAGACGGCTCGCCGCGGCCTCGATCTCGGCCGGCAGCTCCGGCATCCGTCGCAGCAACTCAGGCAACGGGATGGTCGAGACCAGGGCCTCGTAGGAGATCCGCTCGCCCCCCACCTCGATCTGCTTGCGCCGCCAGTCGACCACGTCCGGGGTGGACGACGTGTGGACTTGCCCGCCCGCCATCCGCGTCTGCAGGGCGCGGGTGAAGGTCTCGATCCCGCCCGCCTTTGGATAGCGGAACGAGATGTTGTACCCGAGCTCCGGCGGGCCCGCGCCCACCGCGCCGGCGATCACCTGCTCGAGGTTCGGGCGCGGCACGAAGCGCGCGCACCAGGCGGCCGTGATGTCCCGTGGCGACGTCCCCCAGAGCCGCTCGTTGTAGGGGATCATGAAGTGCCGCGAGATCCCGGCGCCGAAGTGCCGCAGGCAATACTCCTCGAAGTTGGTCGGCTCGGCCTCCGGGTCCGTTACCGCCGCCGCCGCCGCCGCGCGCCGCGCGCTCGCCACCTCCGCCTCCACGACCCCGAGCAGGCACTCCTTCACGATCTCGGGCGGCAATCCATGCAGGTTGGCCTGGTACGGGTACCGGGTGAGCCGCCCGTGCGAGAAGATACGCGCCTTGCGGGCCACGGTGGCCATCTGGCCCGGCAGCAGCTCGTCGACCATCCGCTGCACCTGCGGATCGCGCAAGTGCAACCAGTGGCCGGTGCGATCGAACCGGTAGCCCTCCCGCTCGTCGGTGCGCGCGTGTCCCCCGAGGCGCGCCTCCGCCTCGAACAGGGTCCACGGGCGACGAAGGTGGATGGCGGCGGAGATGCCGGTCAATCCGCCACCCAGGATGACCACGGGTGCGTTGGGGGAGGGCACGGTCGGGAGGCAAGACCTACCACGGAACCGCGCCCGGCGCTTCGGCCAGGCTCGCCAGGCTCGTGTCCGCCGTGGTTGCCCGCCGCCCGGGGCGCCTGCACAATGGCGGCAGTGACTCTCGGCGACGACCCCAGCGCTGGCGCCGTCCTCGAGCTGGGCGAGCGCCGCAGGCTGCTCGACCTCGCCCACCGGGGGCGCAGCTTCGGCGCGCTGTCGGCCGTCCTGTCGCTCGGCATGTTGCGCCGCTCCTGGAGCCGGCTCTGGACCGCCCCCGTGGTGAGCCCACCGCAATCGATCCCTCGCGCTGCCCCTGGGGTCGTCGCGCTCACGCTCGTGGGTCACGCCACGGTGATGTTGACCACCCGCAACACCCGCGTCCTCGTAGATCCACTGCTCGGCGACTGGATGGGCGGCCTGCGCCGGGCCCGAGGCGCGGTCCTCGCGGACTGTGATCTCTCCGACGTCGAGCTGGCGCTGGTCTCCAGCACCGACCGCGACCGTCTGGCGATCGCCTCGCTGCGACGCCTCCCACGCACCGCGACGCTGGTGGTGCCCCGCGGCTGCGGCCCGCGCATCCATCGCCATCGCCTCGGGCTCGCTCGGGTGGTCGAGCTGGCGGTGGGCGAGACCTTCCGCTACGCCGACCTCCAGATCACCGCGACCCCGGTCAGCGGACCGTCAGCCCACGGTCGCTGGCTCCAGTCCTCGGGACACTTGATCCGCGGCGAGGGGCACACCCTCTACCTCGCCGGCCCGACCGGCTACTTCTCCGGATTCCGCGAGCTCGCGGCCGGAGACTCCCGGAGGATCGACGTCGCGGTGCTCCCGGTCTCTGGGTACCAGCCCGCGGCCCGCCGCCGCGATCACCTGTCCCCGCTCGACGCGCTGTACGCCTTCGAGGACTTGAGGGCGGCGCGCCTCGTCCCGGTGGGGTTCGGTTCCTTCGACGTCGGCTACGAGCCCATCGACGAGCCGGAAGAATGGCTGCGCGCGCTGGTGCGCGAGCGCGGCTGGCAAGGCGTGGTGACCATCCTCCACAATGGTCAGGGCATCACCCTCGACTGACCCTGGGGGTCGCCTGGCGGGTCTGGGGACACCGGCCGACACCTCGGGACACCGTGTCGCGGACACGTTCGTGTGGTAACACCTCCCCCTCATGCCCGGCGCGAACCACCCCCGCACCCACCGCCTCGTCCGCACCGGCCTGGTCGCCGCGCTGGGGGTGGTGGCGCCCGTCCTCCTCGCGGCGAGGATCACGACCGCGCAGACGCCGCCGCCCAGGCATTCGCCCAAGGAGAAAGCCATGTCGTTCTTCGATCTCTCGTCCGATTCCATCGACCACGTACCCACCCCTTTGTCTCGCTGGAAGGGTAAGGTGGCCCTGGTCGTCAACACCGCCTCCGAGTGCGGGAACACCCCGCAATACGCGGGGCTCGAGAAGCTGTGGGAGGAGTACCAGAGCAAGGGCTTCGTGCTGCTCGGCTTTCCTTCCAACGACTTTGGCGGTCAGGAGCCCGGCGCGGAGGCGGACATCAAGAAGTTCTGCAGCCTCAAGTATCGGGTGACCTTCCCCATGTTCGCGAAGATCAAGACCAAGGGGGATGGACAGTCCCCGGTCTACACCTTCCTGACGGCCCACCACGGCGTCCCCAAGTGGAACTTCCACAAGTACCTGGTCGGCAAGGATGGGCAGGTCATCCGCGAGTTCGCGGCCCAGGTCCAGCCCGACGCAGCCGAGCTCCGCACCGCCATCGACGCAGCGCTCGCGCAGTAGCCCGCCGCCCGCCCGTGTGCCTTCGCCGGTCTCCTTGCCCCCGATGAGCCTCCCGCCCGGAAGACCGGTCCCCGCGTCGTCGCCCGTCGGGGACGGTGGTCTCACGGCCGCGCAGCGCGCCGCCACGCTCGAGCGGTTTCGACGACACCGGGCCGCCTGGGAGCGAAACCCGGCCCTGCGGTTGCTCTACGCCCGCTGGTATGGGCAGATCGGCCAGTTGCTCGAAGGGGCGCCGCCCGGTCAGCGGGTCGAGCTCGGGTCGGGCGCGGGGTTCTCGGCGGAGTTCATCCCGGGCCTGCTGCTCACCGACCTCGTCGGCGCACCCTGGCACCACCGCGAGATCGGAGCCGACCAGCTGCCGTTCGCCGCCGGGGAACTGGCGGCGCTGGTGCTGTTCGACGTCCTTCATCACCTGGCCTCGCCGGCGCGATTCTTCGCCGAGGCCGAGCGCGCGCTCGCGCCCGGTGGCCTGATCGTGATCTGCGATCCCTACATCAGCCCGCTGTCGTACCCGGTCTACAAGCTCCTCCACGAGGAGCCCGTCGATCTCTCGGCCCGGGTGCTCGATCTGCCGCCGCCCGCTGCCACGAATGCCGGGGGCGGGGTAGGCGCGCAGGCGCAACCCGAGACGAGGGCGCGAGCAAAGGATCCCTTCGATTCGAACCAGGCCATCGCCACCCTGCTGTTCGGGCGCCAGCGCGCGGACTTCGAGCGCCGCCATCCGGGGCTCGAGCTCGTCAGCCTCGAGAAGATGGCCGGGCCCTGCTACGCCGCCTCCGGTGGATTTTCGCACCCTCCGTTGCTTCCAATGTGGATCTGGCGGAAGCTCGAGGCGGTGGAAAGACGACTCCCGCGCGCGCTGCTGGACCGGATGGCCTTCCGCCTGCTCGCGGTGCTGCGAAAGCGATGAAGCGATCCGTCGGGGCCGAATGGACATGGTGACCATCACGATCCAGGGCTCGAAGGCCGTGTTCTCGGTGCGGGGTCTGCACCGGCTCCTGGCCTTCCGCCGCGAGCTCGAGATCCCCCTCGCGCACATCCTCGACGTGCGCCGCGCGGATCCCGACCTCGTCGGTCGTAGGTGGAAGGGTATCCGGCTGCCCGGGACCCACCTGCCGGGGCTCCTGGTGGCGGGGACGTTCTACCGGGACGGGCGCCGCACCTTCTGGGACGTCGGCCGGCACGCCGAGAACGCCATCCAGGTGATCCTCGCCGACGAGCGCTTCGCCGAGCTCATCATCGAGGTCGCGGATCCCGCCGCCGAGGTGGCCCGGTTCCAGGCCGCCCCGCTGGCCTGAGGGCGACGGAGCCCTCGGTCTTCCGACGGCTCAGGACCCAGCCGGGCCGTCGAACTCGATGGTGATCGGCCGGACGCCCCAGATGTCGGCCGCGTACTGGCTGACCGTGGCGTCGCTCGAGAACTTGGAGGCGCCGGCGATGTTGAAGAGCGCCATCCTCGCCCACAGCCGCCGGTTTTCGAACGCCTCGGCGGCCCGCCCCTCGGCGTCCACGTAGGCGTCGAAGTCCGCACAGACGAGGTAGGGATCGTGGCCGCGCAGCGCGTTCACGATGGGGCGAAAGCGCTCGGGCTCGCCGAGGCTGAAGAACCCCGACTCGATGAGCGCGATGGCCTCCGCCAGCGCCGGGCTGCGGGCGATGTACGTCATCGGATCGTAGCCCTGGGCGCGCAGGGCCTTCACCTCCGGGGTCTCGAGCCCGAACAGGAAGAAGTTCTCGGGACCGACCTCCTCCCGGATCTCCACGTTGGCGCCATCCAGGGTCCCGATGGTCGGTGCGCCGTTCAGCGCGAGCTTCATGTTGCTGGTCCCCGAGGCCTCGGTCCCGGCCAGCGAGATCTGCACCGAGAGATCCGCCGCCGGGATGATGGCCTGCGCCAGGGTGACCCCGTAGTTCGGCACGAAGCAGACCTTGATGGCGTCCTGCACGTCCGGATCGTTGTTGACCACCGCCGCCACGTCATTGATGAGCTTGATGTGCAGCTTGGCCATGGCGTAGCCCGCCGCGGCCTTCCCGGCGAACAGGTAGGTCCGCGACGTGGTCCGCACCCCAGGGTGGGCCTTGAGCCACAGGTAGTGGGACACGATCTGCAAGCAGGCCAGGAGCTGGCGCTTGTACTCGTGGATCCGCTTGACCTGGACCACGAACATCGACTCCGGCAACAGCGTCACCCCGGTCGAGCGGTGCACCAGCCGGGCCAGATCGCGCTTGTTCTCGAGCTTCACCTGCCACAGCTTGTCCAGCACCGCGTCGTCGTTGGCGAACTCGCGCAGACGCTGCAGATCACCGAGCTGGTGGCGGGTCCAGTTGTCCCCGAGCAGCTGGATCAGCAGGCGCGACAGGCGCGGGTTGGCGTGCAGCAACCAGCGCCGCGGCGTCACGCCATTGGTCTTGTTGTTGAACTTCTCCGGCCACAGATCGTTGAAGTCGGGCAGAAGCTGCGCCTTGACCAGCTCGGTGTGCAGACGCGCCACCCCGTTGACCTTGTGGGCCCCCACCGTCGCGAGGTTGGCCATCCGCACGTACTTCGACCCCGCCTCGTCGATGACCGACATGCGCGACATCCGCTCGACGTCGCCCGGCCAGCGGGTCTGCACCTGGCGCAGGAACCGGTGGTTGATCTCGTAGATGATCATCATGTGCCGCGGCAGCAGCTTCTCCATCAGCGGCACCGCCCACCTCTCCAGCGCCTCCGGCATCAGGGTGTGGTTGGTGTAGCCGAGGGTCTTCTCGGTGATCTCCCAGGCCGCGTCCCAGTCGAGGCCCTCCTGGTCGAGGAGCACCCGCATCAGCTCGGCCACCGCGATCGAGGGGTGGGTGTCGTTGAGCTGGATCGCGACCTTGTCGGGGAACTCCTGGAAGGTGGTGTGCCGGCGCTTGTACTGCTTCACGATGTCGGCGATCGAACAGGCCACGAAGAAGTACTGCTGCTTGAGCCGCAGGGTCTTGCCGTCCTCGGTCTGGTCGTTCGGATACAGGACCTTGGAGATATTCTCGGTGTCTATCTTCTCCTCGACCGCCCGCCGGTAGTCCCCCTCGTTGAAGAGCTGCAGATCGAAGTCGCGGGTGGCCCGGGCCGCCCACAAGCGCAGGGTGTTCACGGTGTTGGTCTCGTGCCCGACGATGAACGAGTCGTAGGGCACCCCCATCACCTGCTTGCCATCCACCCACTGATAGACCAGCCGACCGTCGAGCCCGCGGTGGGTGTTCACGTGTCCGTAGAAGTTCACGAGCTGCGCGTCCTCGTGCCGGGGCAACTCCCAGGGGTTGCCGTACTGCAGCCAGTTGTCGCGCCGCTCGACCTGCTGTCCGTCCTCGATGCGCTGCTCGAAGATCCCGAACTCGTACCGGATGCCGTACCCCATGGCCGGCAGCTCGAGGGTGGCGAGCGAGTCCATGAAACAGGCGGCCAGCCGCCCGAGGCCCCCGTTGCCGAGGCCCGGATCGCCCTCCTGCTCCAGCACGTCGGCCAGATCGAGGCGCTGCTCGGCGACGATCTTCTCCGCGGTCGAGTACAGACCGAGGTTGATGAGGCAGAGGCCGAGGCTGCGCCCGGTCAGGAACTCCGAGGACAGGTAGTGCGCCTTCTTGACGTCCTCGGTCGCATAGGTCCGCTGGGTAGCGATCCAGCGCTGCACCAGCCGATCGCGGATGGTGTGGGCCATGGCCCGGTAGAAGTCCACGGTGGTGGCGTCGGAGGGATCCTTGGCGCAGGTGTAGAGCAGGTGATCGAGCACGCACCGCCGGAAGGTGGCTTCGTCGAGCGTCGGTCCGACGCGGCGGCGGACGGCCGTGGTCAAGTCACGAGCGGCGAAGGCCGCACTGGCGGGCATCGTAGGAATGACGGACATGACTTTCCGTTATGCCTCGCCGCCTGCTCGTTGCGAAAGACGCAAGCCGCATCTGCGCCAAGATTAAACACCGCCGAAACACGCCATTCCCCCGTCGGAAACCTGCGTCATCGTTGGGTGCCCCTCACTGCTGCTGGGCGGAGGTGTTCACTTCGAGTGGCGCGGTCGGGCCGGTGATGCCGTGCTGCACCGCCTGGCAGACCAGCGACACCTGATCCACGACGTGGGTCAGCAGGGGATGAATGTCGTCCGGAGCCGGCTCGTTGGTCTCCTTGACGATCCAGGCGTCGAGGGCGGCCATCCGCTCGATGGCGTCGAGGGCCCCGTCCGAGGCTGCCCCCGGCCAGATTCGCCGCATCACCCCCAGCGCCGAGCGGGTGCAGTACAGCAGCGAGCGCGGGAAGGCCACCTCGCTGATGAGGAACGACACCACCGCGCCCCGGCTCACCCGTCCGTGGTTCCGGCGCATGAAGGCCTCGAAGCCCGAGCAGGCCCGCAAGAGCGAGAGCCACAGGGCGGTCTGCAAGATCTGGTGGTGGGCATCGGCGCCCGACAGCATGTGGTGGTGCATGTCGAGGATGCGCGCCGTCTGCCCCACCCGCTCGAGCAACACCCCGAGCCACAGGAAATCCATGGGCGCGTCATGCAGCATCGTGCTGCGCACGAGCCCCAGGCACAGCTGGGTCGACGCCCGCACCTGCCGGAACACGTCGTCGCGATCCTGCATGTAGCGGGCGGAGGCCTCCTCACCCATGAACCACAAGAACAGCTCGTTGGTGGCCTGCCAGATGTCCCGGCTCAAGACCTCGCGGATCGACCGGGCGGTCTCGCGGGCGCTGCGCACCGACGAGCGGATCGACACCGGGTTCTCGGGCGACCAGGTCATGTAGCGCTGGACGGTCTCACCGTCCCCCACCGCGTCCGCGCCGAAGCGCTCCGAGAAGTCCGGGAACTGGCCGGACACCGTGACCAGCGGGCGCCAGCACTCGAGCGAGGTGAGCTCGGCGTCGAAGGCCAGCGAACGCGTCACCTGCAAGAGGCGCGCGGTGCTCTCGGCCCGATCCAGGTACCGGCCAACCCAGAACGAATGATCCGCCACGCGAGAAATCATCGGGTGGCCTCCACCCAGGTGTCCTTGGAGCCACCGCCTTGACTGGAGTTCACCACGTACGATCCCTCTCTCAGGGCGACCCGCGTGAGCCCGCCGGGAAGGACCCAGATCCCCGATGGACGACTCAAGATGAACGGGCGCAAATCCACCCGCCGCGGCTCGAGACAGCGCTTGTCCGCGATCCACGTCGGGCTGGTCGACAGCTCGATGCGGGGTTGCGCGATGTAGCGCCGCGGATCCGCCAGGATGCGCCCTCGAAATTCCTCCCGCTCCGCCGCCGTCGACTGGGGACCCATCAGCATCCCGTAGCCGCCCGCCTCGTCGACCGCCTTGACCACCAGCTCGCCGAGATGCTCGATGACGTACTGGCAGTCGTCCTTGCGTGCGCAGACGTAGGTGCGCACCTGTTGCAGGATGGGTTCCTCCGACAAGAAGAAGCGGATCAGGTCGGGGACGTATGCATAGGTCGCCTTGTCGTCCGCGACGCCATTGCCGGGCGCGTTCACCAGGGCCACCTGCCCCGCCGCGTAGGCCCGCATCAAGCCCCGCACGCCGAGCAAGCTGTCGGGCCGAAAGAACTCCGGATCGAGGTAGGCGTCATCGGTGCGGCGGTAGATGACGTCCACCCGCCGCGGCCCCTCGGTCGTGCGCACGAAGACCACGTTGCCGTCCACGAAGAGGTCGGTCGCCTCCACCAGCTCGAGCCCCATCGAGCGCGCCAGGAAGCTGTGCTCGAAGTACGCCGAGTTGAACGGTCCCGGGGTCAGCACCACGGGCGTGGCCGTCTCCGGATCGCGCGGCGACACCGACCGCAGGGTCTCGGCGAGCTGCGTGGGGTACTCGTCCACGCGCCGCACGCCGGACTGGTTCATCGCGTGCTGGAACACCCGCTTGGTGACCGTCCGGTTCTCGAGCACGTACGACACCCCCGACGGGGTTCGCAGGTTGTCCTCGAGGACCCGCAAGGTGCCCGCCGGATCCCGGATCAGATCGACGCCCGCGATGTGGATGCGGATGCCACCCGCCGGGCGCAACCCGCGCAGCTTGGGGATGTACTGCCGTGACTGCTCGATCAGGTTGGCGGGGATGATCCCCTCGCGCACCGAGCGCTGCTCTCCGTACACGTCGTCGAGGAACATCTGCAAGGCGCGCAGCCGCTGGACCAGCCCCTTCTCGGTCTGAACCCACTCGGCGGCCGAGATGACCCGTGGCACGAGACAGACCGGCATCACCTTCTCCGAGCCACGCTGATCGGAGTAGACCGAGAACGTGACGCCTTGCTGGGCGAGGGCCAGCTCCGCGAGCGACTGGCAGCGCGCGAACTCGTCCCCGGTCAGGTTGCGCAGGAGGTCCGCGGCGGTGCGCGCGTGGGCGCGAGGCTTGCCTTCGACGTCGACCATCTCGTCGTAGGTTCCCGGGATTGGCTTGTATCCATCGAGTAGGGAGGGAATCACCGGTATGCAATTTACGGCAAGCGTTTCCCGTACACCATGGGGCGATCGCAGTGTTACGACGATCATACCGGTACGAAACCTGCCGTTTACCGCGAAGCATTAGGTTACTCTCTCCGCGCGCTCGACGTCGTGACACCGATCCCGACGCCCGCGCGTCGCCCAGAAGGTTGTGTCGTCGAGATTCAAAGGTGAGTCTCTTTGCCGTGAGGTCTTTCCATTAAAGTCGCACTCCACCACGTCAGCCGTTATCGCTACGACCGACTGATCACGCTGTCCCCGCATGTCGTGCGCCTGCGTCCGGCCCCGCACTGCCGAACGCCGATCCTGTCGTACTCGATGACCATCCGGCCGTCGCAGCACTTCGTGAACTGGCAGCAGGACCCCTTCGGCAACTACCAGGCCCGCCTGGTTTTCCCGAAACCCTCCGAGCTGCTCGAGGTGGAGGTCGACCTGATCGCCGAGCTCACGGTGATCAACCCGTTCGACTTCTTCCTCGAGGACACCGCCGAGACCTACCCGGTCCACTATGCGCCCGGGCTCAAGCGCGAGCTCGCGCCGTACTTCGAGACGCTGCCCATCACCCCGCTCGTGGCCACCCAGGTCGAGCGCGCCCGATCCCTCTACGCGCGCCCGGGCCGCCGCACGGTCGACGTGCTGGTGGACATCAACCGCCAGGTGAACGAGCTCCTCCGCTACGACATCCGCATGGAGCCCGGCGTGATGACGCCCGAGCAGACGCTGAAAGGCGGACACGGCTCGTGCCGCGACTTCGCCTGGCTGCTCTGCCAGCTCTTGCGGCATCTCGGCTACGCCACCCGTTTCGCCTCCGGTTATTCCATCCAGCTCAAGCCGGACGAGAAGCCGATCGAGGGGCCGGCCGGGGTGGAGCAGGACTGCACGGATCTGCACGCCTGGACCGAGGTCTTCCTGCCGGGGGCCGGCTGGGTCGGGCTCGACGCCACGAGCGGCCTGTTCTCGGGCGAAGGCCACATCCCGCTCGCCTGCACCCCCGATCCCGAATCCGCCGCGCCGGTCACCGGCTCGTTCCTCTGGGATCCGACCTCCGACGACGACAAGGTCAAGGAGGTCTTCGACGTCAGCATGTCGGTCCGCCGCCTGCGCGAGGAGCCGCGGGTCACGAAGCCTTACTCCGACGAGGAGTGGGCCCGCATCGATTCCCTCGGCGAGATCGTCGACGATCGGCTGCGCCGACACGACGTGCGGTTGACCATGGGCGGCGAGCCCACGTTCGTGTCGATCGACAATCCGGACGGCGCCGAGTGGAACACCGCGGCCGTGGGGCCGACCAAACGGCGCCTCGCCGACAACCTGGTGCGGCGCCTGATGCGCAGGTTCTCTCCCGGCGCCGTGCTGCACCACGGACAGGGCAAGTGGTATCCCGGGGAGCAGCTGCCGCGCTGGTCGATCGGGTGCTACTGGCGTCCGGATGGCGAGCCGGTCTGGCGCGATCCCCAGCTCCTCGCGGCAGATCTCGCCGAGGGCGGGAGCGGCGCGGGGGGCGGCACCATCGGCCCCGAGGCCGCCGCCGCGTTCGTCACCCACCTCGGGGACCGGCTGGGGGTCGATCCGAGCCTCGCAATCCCGGGCTACGAGGACGCCTGGTACTACCTCTGGCGCGAACGGCGGTTGCCGGTGAACGTCGATCCCCTGAAGTCGAACCTGGCCGACGAGCAGGAGCGCGAGCGCCTGGCCCGCATCTTCGATCAGGGCCTGAACCGGGTGGTGGGCTACGCGCTGCCGCTCCGGCGCAACCCGAACGGGCCGGGCTGGCAGAGCGGACACTGGTTCCTGCGCCGCCAGAACCTGTTCCTCTTCCCGGGCGATTCGCCGATGGGCTATCGGCTCCCGCTCGAGGGCCTGCCCTGGTCGGTTCCCGAGGACGGGCTGCCGGTCTTCCAGGTCGACGCGCTCGCCAAGCGCGACCCGCTGCCCCGCCAGCTCGGGTTGCCGCCCGAGCCGGTGGCGGCGCACTTCGGCACCTCGCGCTCGGGCCTCGACCCGTTCGGCCCGAATGGCCAAGGAGGCGGACCAGGCGCCGGATCCGGGGCCGGCGCCACCGTGGGCGGCGCGCCCCCTCCCCGCGGCACGGCGGCGAGCGGCTTCGTGAACACCGCCCTGTGCGTCGAGCCGCGCAACGGGATCCTGCACGTGTTCCTCCCGCCCATGGGGATGGTGGAGGACTACCTGGCGCTGGTGGGCGCCATCGAGGACACCGCGCGCGACTCCGGCATGCGGGTGCGTCTCGAGGGCTACCCGCCCCCGCTCGACTACCGGCTGCGCAAGTTCGAGATCACCCCGGATCCCGGGGTCATCGAGGTCAACATCCACCCGGCGATGTCGTGGCAGGAGCTGCGCGACAACACCGTGGGCCTCTACGAGGACGCGCGCCTCACCCGGCTCGCGACCGAGAAGTTCGACCTCGACGGTCGCCACAGCGGCACCGGCGGCGGCAACCACATCGTGCTCGGCGGTCCCTCGCCGCGCGACAGCCCACTCCTGCGGCGCCCCGATCTCCTGCGCTCGCTGCTCACCTACTGGAACAACCACCCCTCGCTGTCCTATCTGTTCTCCGGCACCTTCGTGGGCCCGACCAGCCAGGCGCCACGGGTGGACGAGGCGCGCAACGACAGCATCCCGGAGCTCGAGATCGCCTTCTCCCAGATCCAGTCGGGCAAGGAGACGCCACCCTGGGTGGTCGACCGGGCGCTGCGCAACCTGCTCATCGACGTGACGGGCAATACCCACCGCGCCGAGTTCTGCATCGACAAGCTCTACAGCCCCGAGGGCGGCTCGGGGCGCCAGGGCCTGCTCGAGCTGCGCGCCTTCGAGATGCCCCCGCACGCCCGCATGAGCCTCACCCAGCAACTCCTCCTGCGATCGCTGGTGGCCGAGTTCTGGGAGCGGCCGCTCGAGCGGCGGCTCGTGCGCTGGGGAACCTCGCTCCACGACCGCTTCCTCTTGCCGCACTTCGTGGCCGAGGACTTCGACGAGGTGATAGGCGATCTCAACCGCGCCGGCTTCCCGTTCGAGCGCAGCTGGTTCGCGCCGCACCACGAGTTCCGCTTTCCGCGGCTCGGGGCCGCCTCGTTCGGATCGCTCGAGCTCGAGCTTCGTCAGGCCATCGAGCCGTGGAACGTGCTCGGCGAGCAGGGGGCCCCCGGGGGCACCGCCCGCTACGTCGACTCGTCGGTCGAGCGGGTCCAGGTGCGCGCGCGCAACATGACGCCCGGCCGCTATGCCGTCGCGTGCAACGGCCATCGGGCGCCGCTGCATCCCACCGGGGTCCCCGGTGAGTTCGTGGCGGGAGTGCGGTTTCGGGCCTGGCGCACCCCGGAGTCCTTGCACCCCAGCATCCCGGTGCACGCGCCGCTGGTCTTCGACCTCGTCGACCTGTGGAATGGCCGGTCGGTGGGCGGCTTCACGTACCACGTCTCGCACCCGGGCGGACTGTCGTACGATCAGCGACCGCGCAACGCCCTCGAGGCGGAGAGCCGCCGCGGCAACCGCTTCGTGCCGATCGGGCACTCGCCGGGACCGCTCAACCTCGGCCCCGCCGAGACCTCGGCCCAGTACCCGCTGACCCTCAACCTGATGTGGACGCCGCCACCCGGCGGTCCGTTCCGGACCGAGTCGTGAGCGTGCGGGTCGACGGGATGAGCGCGACGCGTTACCAGCGAATTCAGCGCGTGCCGCGGCGAGGCAGCGACGTCGGCGCGCGGCCCGTCGGCGTGGAGACTTTGCGCGGGGACTGTTAGTTTAGGGACCTGAAGATGTCGGAACCTGCGGCCTCCTTGAACCGCCCAGCCGGGGGCATATTCTCGCGGGATTACCCGGTCCGTCCTGGGGCCTACGACGAGTTGCACTCGCCCGACGGCTCGATCCGCGCGACCTGGAAGCCGCTGACCGAGGCCCTCGAGGATCTGGGGGTGGCGGAGCTCGGTCGGCGCTGGGAGCAGGCGCAGCAGCAGATCCACGAGAACGGCGTCAGCTTCAACGTGTACGGCGACGCCCAGGGCATGGAGCGTCCGTGGCGCCTCAGCCCCGTGCCCGTGGTCATCGGCCCGCAGGACTTCGCCCAGCTGTCGGCCGGGCTTCAGCAACGCGCCACGCTGCTCGATCTCCTGCTCGCGGATCTCTACGGCGAGCGACGCGCGCTGTCGGAGGGCTGGTTGCCCGCCGAGCTGGTCCTCGGGAACCCGAGCTTCCTGCGGCCGTGCCAGGGGATCTTGCCACCGCTCGGCCGCTGGCTGCACCTCTACGCCGTCGACATGGCGCGCATCCCGTCGGGAGAGTGGCGGGTGCTGATCGACCGCCCGCAGGCCCCGTCGGGGGCCGGGTACGCCCTCGAGAACCGGCTGGTGGTCTCGCGCGCGCTGCCGGAGGCCTTCCGCCAGTGCAACGTGCAGCGGCTCGCGCTGTTCTTCCGGACCATGCGCGCCACGCTGACCGCGCTGGCGCCGCACAACCGCGACAACCCGCGCATCGTGCTCCTCAGCCCCGGACCCTACAGCGCGACCTACTTCGAGCAGGCGTTCCTCGCCCAGTACCTCGGGTACCAGCTGGTCGACGGTGGCGATCTCACCGTGCGCAATGGCCGCGTCTACCTCAAGACCCTGGGCGGCCTGCAGGTGATCGACGTGATCCTGCGGCGGCTCAACGACGACTTCTGCGATCCCCTGGAGCTGCGCGGCGACTCCACGCTCGGCGTGACCGGGCTCGTGGATGCCGTGCGCAGCGGCAACGTCGCGGTGGCCAACGCGCTCGGCAGCGGCGTGCTGCAGACCCCGGCCCTCGGACCCTACCTCGGGCGCCTGTGCCGCGGGCTGCTCGGCCAGGACCTCAAGCTCCCGTCGGTCGACACCTGGTGGTGCGGAGAGCCGGCCTCCCTCGCCTACGTGCTCGCCAACCTCGACCGCCTGGTCATAAAGCCCACCACCTCCACCGGGATGACCCAGCCCATCTTCGGCGAGCGGCTGACGCTGTCGGAGCGGGCCGAGCTCAAGGCCCGCATCGCCGCGCGCCCGACCCAGTTCGTCGCGCAGCAACGGGTGGAGCTGTCCACCACGCCGCTCATGGACGGCGACGAGATCGCCCCGCGGCAGCTCGTGGTGCGCAACTTCCTGGTGGCGCGCCACGACGCTGGCCCGGCCGGCTACGACGTCATGCCGGGGGGGCTCAGCCTGGTGGCGGGGCGGCCCGACGATCTCGAGGTCTCGGTCCAGCGCGGCGCGGGCAGCAAGGACACCTGGGTCATCAGCGACGGGCCGGTGAGCACCTTCAGCCTGCTCAAGCCCGCCTCGCAGCCGGTGACGCTGTCGCGCGGCGGCGGCGATCTGCCGAGCCGCGTGGCCGACAACCTGTTCTGGCTCGGGCGGTACGCGGAGCGCGCGGACACCATCGCGCGGCTCGGACGCACCCTCAGCCTGCGGGTGCCGGACCAGAACGTCGAGCAGAGCGAGGTCGCGGCCTTGCTGCGCACCATGGGCGTCCTGACCCACGCGCGGACCCTGTCGGCCGTCGGTGAGCCTCCGACCTTCGTGGACGCCCGCACACCTGAGCGGTTCTTGCTCGACGCGCTGTTTGGAACCGAGCGCCAGGGGACCCTGCGGGGGATCGTGCGCGAGACCCACCGGCTCGCGGGGGTGATCCGCGACCGCATCTCGATGGACACCTGGCGCATCGTCAACGCGCTCGACCAGCAGATGAACGAGCCTGAGCGGGGCAGCGTTCGCCGCATCCTGAGCGCGGTGCCCGCACGCCTCGACCGCTTGATCATGACCCTGGCGGCGGTGTCGGGGCTCGCCATGGATGGGATGACCCGGGGCGACGGCTGGCGGTTCCTCGACATGGGCCGCCGCCTCGAGCGGGCGGCCAACCTCGCCACCCTGGTGCGCGAGAGCCTGCTGTCGTCGACGGAGCGCGATGGCCCGGTGCTGGAGGCGTTGCTCGAGGTGGCGGACAGCGGGATCACCTACCGCCGGCGTTACCTCGCCAGCCTGCAGGTGGCGGCGGTGGTCGACCTTTTGCTCATGGATGAGACCAACCCGCGGGCCATCGCCTTCCAGCTGGTGGCGCTCGGCGATCACCTGGCGCAGCTCCCGCGCGAGAGTTCGCGCGGCCTGCGCGGCGCCGGCCAGCGCAGCACCGAGGATCGCCTGGTCCTGGCGTCGCTGTCGCGCCTGCGGCTGGCGGACGTCGAGACCCTCTGCGCCACCGACGCGCAGGAACGGCGGCCGGCGCTCGAGGCCTTGCTGCTCGAGCTCGCCCGGGCCTTGCCCGCGCTCTCCGATGCCCTGAACGGCAGCTATCTCAACCACGCGGTGCTCTCGCGCCAGCTGGCTGGCATGCCCCGCAGCGAGCAGCGCTCACTCCCGCTCGGGACCGGCGACAAGATCGCGTGATCTATCGGGTCTCACATCTGACCGAGTACGTCTACTCCGACTTCGTGTCGTCGTCACACCACCAGGTGCACCTGCTGTCCCGACGCCTGCCCAACCAGTCGACCCGCTGGGAGGAGCTGTCGGTGGACCCGATCCCGGGGCGAAGGCACGATCACACCGACGCGTTCGGCAACCGGTCGACCCACCTCGAGATCCACGAGCCCCACCGCCGGCTGGCGGTGATGTCGCGCAGCGAGATCGAGGTCGAGGCCTCGTCCTCGCTGTTGCCGGCGCTGGCGCCCCCCTGGGAGGTGGTGCGGGATCTGGTGCGCCTGCGGAGCTACCACCCGTGGCTCGAGGCGTTCGAGTTCACCTTCGCTTCCCCCTACGTCCCGATCTCGGAGCGGGTCGCCGAGTTCGCGCGTCCCTCGTTCCCGCCCGGGCGGCCGATCATCGAAGCGGCCATCGATCTGATGCATCGAATTCACGACGGGTTCACCTACGACAGCCAGGCCACCAACGTGTCCACGCCGGTCGAGGAGGTGCTGAGCCTGCGGCGCGGGGTGTGCCAGGACTTCGCGCACCTGTCGCTGGCGGCCTTCCGGGCGCTCGGGCTGCCGGCCCGCTACGTGAGCGGCTACCTGGTGACGGCGGTGGCCGGGCAGCCGCGGCTGGTGGGCGCGGACGCTTCCCACGCCTGGATCCAGGCCTACTGCCCGGACGCCGGGTGGGTCGACTTCGATCCCACCAACGACGTGCTGCCGACCGACAAGCACATCACGCTGGCCTTCGGTCGCGACTTCGGGGACGTCACGCCCTTGCGGGGGGTCATCCTCGGCGGTGGACGGCACCAGCTCCGCGTGGTGGTGGACGTGGCCCCCCTCAGCGAGGAAGACTCGCAGCCCACCGAGCTCCCCGCCTCGCGTCCATAGTGCCCGCACGCCCGAGCCACGGCTCGTGCACGGATCGGCATTCTGCGGGCACCGGTGACGGAAAATCCTTGGGGCGGTGTTAATTTGACGTGCCTTCGCGCCGGGTGGGGCATCCCAAACTGCACGACACCCAATCCCAACGCCTGTGGCAAGCTGTCGACCTCGCTCGTTTGCTCACCTGTTTGCCTGGACTCCCCGCAGCCTCGATGAGAATCGGAGACCCCTCCCATGAACGATAAAGCCGGCTCGCTCGTGCAAACCATCCTGGGCTTGCCCATCTTTCGCTCCGAGTGGGTCCTCTATCTGCTGATCGCCCTGTCCCTCGCGTCGATCGCGGTGATGATCGAGCGCTGGTATTTCTATCAGAAGCGCTCCATCGACATCGCCGAGGTGCGCGACGCCATGACCCGCTCGCTCGACAAGGGCGACTTCAGCGGGGCGGCGACGGTGTTGCAGCAGCACGACTCGCTCGAGACCAACGTGGTGCTGGTCGGTCTCAAGGCTTACCAGAAGGGCCCCGAGTCGGTCGAGGACCTGATCGCCGGCTCGCTCGGGCAAGAGCGCGCGCGCTACGAGCGGCGGCTCGGGTTCCTGGCCACCCTGGCCAGCAACGCCCCCTACATCGGCCTCTTCGGCACGGTTCTGGGGATCGTCCGCTCGTTCCGCGACCTCGCCAGCAACATGACTGACGCCAGCGCCTCGGTCATGTCGGGCATCGCCGAGGCCCTGGTGGCCACCGCGGTGGGCCTGCTGGTGGCCATCCCCGCGGTCATCGCCTACAACGTCTTCCGGGGGCGGGTGAAGAGCTCGGTGACCGACTGCCAGATGCTGTCGCGCATCTTGCTCTCGCAGCTGAAGTCGGTGGATACCCGCCCCGCGGGTGCGGAGTAGCCGTGGCCAGCCTCAACGACATCGAGGAGGACGAAGGTCCGCTGGCGTCGATCAACATCATCCCCTTCGTCGACATCGTGCTCGTCTTGCTGGTGATCTTCATGCTGACCTCGGCCACCATCGTGCGGGCCAGCCTGAAGGTCGAGCTGCCCAAGGCCGCGAGCGGCGGGGGCAAGGTGGAGTCGACCATCAACCTGCTCTACAACCGGCAGGGTGAGCTGTTCCTCAACGGTGACAAGCTCGCGTCGATCGGCGCCGCGGCCGCCCGCATCCGGGCCGAAGCCCGCCAGAACCCCAAGGTGCAGGCGGTCATCTCGGCGGATCGGGGCGTCGAGTACGGCCACGTGGTGGAGATCATCGACGTGGTGAAGCAGAACGGGGTGGGGGCCTTCGCCCTCGACATCGAGCGAGGACCCGCTCCTGCCGGTGGCAGCGACCCGACCCCGACCTCGACCCCGCCCGCGGCTCCCGTTCCAGGCACGCCCACCGCCCCCGGGGCCCCGCCCGGATCCCCTTGAGGCCACTGGTTCCTTCCACCCCCACCGCGACGAGCCGAGACCCCGCATGTCAGAGCCCATGGATCGCCCCACCCGGCGCACCGTCCTGCCGCTTCGACGGCAGGCGGATGCCGTGGATGCCCTGGACGCGGTGTCCAATCGACTGACCCTGCCTCGCCGATCGCTCTCCGTTCGGCGCGACCTCGAGCGCCGACAGGCGCGCCAGCGGATCGCCGGCACCATCACCACCCGGCTCGGTCCGGAGCAGCTGGCCTTCGACCCCCTCGGGCGCGATCGCCAGCAGCGTCGGCGGCGCATCTGGATTGGCCTGCTCGCGGTCCTGGGCTCGGCGGCGCTGCACGTGGGCGTGGTCGGTAGCGGGCTCGGCTGGCGCTGGATCCATCCCGGAGCACCCGCCCGGGACGAGGTGAAGATCGAGGTGCGCGAGCGCCCGCCCGAGGTGAAGCCCGAGCCACCTCCACCACCCCCCCCGCCGCCCCCTCCGCCGGTCGACAAGCCCATCTCCCGCCCGAAGCTCGCCAAGGCCTTGCCTCCACCCGAAGCCCCGCCCCCGAGGGAGCCGCCCAAGGCCAAGCCGGTGCGCGTGGTCGGGCTCAGCCTCGAGTCCACCAACGGGACGGGCGACGGTCCGAGCTTTGCCGTGGGCAACACCCGCATGGGCGAGACCGACAAGAAGGCCGTCGCGCCCGAGGCGGTGCCGCCTCCCTCCGTCGAGGCGCCGCCGGTCGCCGCCCCGAGTGGCCCCGCGGCCAGCAACCAGGTGGCGAGCCGGATCCCGGTGGCGGGCGTGAAGTACACCCTGCCCAAGCGGCGAAATCCCAAGAAGCCCCCCTACCCCGCCACGCTCAAGACCCAGGGGATCGAGGCGGACGTCACCGTGCTCGTGAACATCAGCGCCGAAGGCAGGGTGACGGCCGTGAAGCTCATCAAGGAGGCCCCCTACCCCGAGTTCAACCAGGCGGCCCGCCAGGCCGCCCTCGACGAACAATTCGAGCCCGCCGCGCGCGACGGCGTCCCCATCCCCTACACCCTGAGCTTCACGTATCGCTTTCGCCTGGAAGACGAATGATGACCGCCCACGCCCAAGCCGCCACGTTGCCACGCTCGGTCCCTGCACGCCCAGCCCCGTGGGTGCTGGCCATCGCCGCCGGGCTGGGAATCGCCACCGCGCTCGCCTGCTCGAGCAACTCGGATCCCTACAACCGGCTGACGACCTTGCGCGTCCTGGCCCTGCGCAGCGAGGTCTACGTCGACGCCAGCCATCCCGAGATCGGCGTCACCCCCGCGGCGGTCCCCGCCCCCGGGCAGTCCGTCCGCCTTTCGGCGCTGATCTACACGCCCCCCGCTGGCCCGACGGCCCCGAGCGGCCTCGACCCGACCCTCACCTACGCCTGGAGCTGGTGCCCGTTCCCGGGCCCTGCCGGCCAGGGCTACCCGTGCCTGGTGACGAAGGACGAGGTGGCAATGGTCACCGCCGGCACCGCCCCCGATCTCGACCTCGGACACGACCCGACCGCGTCGTTTCCCCACACCATCGATCCCGCCTTGCTCGAGAAGAATCTGTGCGGAGGGATGGGGGGAATGGCGGCGCTCGACTGCACGGGGGGGGTGCCCATCCAGATCGCGCTCGTGGTCAAGACCGCGAGCGATCAGACGGGCGTGAGGTCGGTCTTCACCATGCGGCTCGGGCTCCTGGCCACGGACGCCAACAGCAACCCAGCCATCTCGGGTCTGGCGGCCTTCCAGAACGGAGCTCCGATCGCCATCGATCCGGCGAACACCAACGGGGTGACGTTGATCCGCGACGTCGAGAACCCCCTCGATCTGCCGAGCGATCTCGTGAATCAATCCGAGACCTACCTCGGGACCGATTCCAGCAACCAGCCGGCCATGGTGCAGGAGCGGCTGTTCGTCACCTGGTTCGTGGAGACGGGCGACACCAAGGATCAGAGCACCGGCCTCATCGTCGGCTCCTCCGATCCGCAGATCTTCCTGCACGACACCTGGACCCCCGCCATCGTCAAGAAGTACCCGCGCACGAGCGCCCGGATCTTGCTGGTGCTGCGGGACAACCGGGCAGGCGTCGGCTGGACCGAGGGCCAGGTGAACCTGGCGGAGGCGCCCCAGTGAGGGCCCCCGCATCCGGCGTGGCGCTGCTGACAGCGGTGGGCCTGGTGATGACGGCGGGCTCGGCGCGGGCCCAGCTCGACGGGCTCAATGTGCCCCCGCCCGAGGATCCGAACGCGCCGAAGCAGATCGACGCCACCAAGCTCACGAAGCTGCCGAAGCAGACCAAGTTCGTCGAGGCCGAGTACCCGAAGGAGGCCAAGGACAAGAACATCACGGCGAGCGTGGTGCTGCTGCTCGACATCAACGCCGCCGGCAAGGTCGACTCGGTGGGGGTCGCCGAGCCGGCGCAGCCGCCCGGCCTCGGCTTCGACGAGGCGGCCCTGGTGGCGGCCCAGCAGTTCGAGTTCGAGCCGGCCGAGCTCAACGGCAAGAAGCTCCCGGTGCAGATCACCTACAAGTACAAGTTCACCCTGTCGGCCAAGGCGCCACCCCCTCCTCCACCGACGGGCCCGGCCGCCGGGGGGCCTGCGAGCGCCGCACCCGGGACCGCCCCGGCCTCGGCCGGCGCCTCCGCGCCCCCGGCGACGGCTCCCGCCCGCCTGCCGGTGGTGAATTTCTCCGGCATGCTCCGCGAGCGCGGGACCCGCCTGCCGCTCGCGGGCGTGGTCGTGACCGTGTTCCGCGACGACGGCGAGAAACCCCTCGGCTTCGAGGCCAGCGCCGACGAGAAGGGGGTCTTCCAGTTCTTCGACCTCACCCCCGGCGACTGGAAGGTGCTGATCGAGCCCCCGGGCTTCTACCCCTACCGCACCACCGAGACCATCACGCCCACCGAGCGGGTGGACGTCACCTACTACGTCGAGCGCGGCTCGTACAATCCCTACGACGTCACGGTGACCGCCACCCGCCCGCGCAAGGAGGTGAGCCGCACGGTCCTCACCGCGCAGGAGATCGACAAGATCCCGGGCGCCGCCGGGGATCCCCTGGCGGTGGTCCAGAACTTCGCCGGGGTGGCCCGCACCCCCGTGGCCGGGCAGATCATCATCCGCGGGTCGGCCCCCCAGGACTCCAAGGTCTTCATCGACGGCGCCGAGGTCCCCCTCATCTACCACTTCGGCGGCCTGCGCAGCGTGGTCCCGGTGGGCCTGCTCGACTCGATCCAGTTCTACCCGGGGAACTTCTCCCCCATGTACGGGCGGGCGACGGGCGGGGTGATCGACGTGCAGCTGAAGAAGCTGCAGCCCAAGAAGATCGGCGGCTACGCCGACGTCAACGTCTTCGACTCCGGCATCTACCTCGAGGTGCCGGTCACCGACACGCTGGCCTTCGCGGTCGCCGGGCGGCGCAGCTACATCGACTACATCCTCAACGCCGCGGTGCCGAGCGACGCCAGCGTGAACCTGGTCACGGCGCCGCGCTACTACGACTACCAGCTGCTCGCCAACTGGCGGCCGGCGCCGGCCCATGACTTTCGCGCGCTCTTCTTCGGCTCGGACGATCGCCTGGAGCTGCTCTTCAAGAACCCAGCGAACTTCAGCCAGGACGCCACCAGCAACGTCTTCTCGGCCTCGACGACCTTCTATCGCTCGCTCTTGACCTACCGGTTCGTGCCGAGCGATCGGGTCGAGAACGTCCTCCGGGTGTCCCAGGGGCGCAACTGGATCCTCTTCCGGGCCGGTCAGCTGGTCTTCGATCTCGACACTTACACCAGCCAGATCCGCGACTCCCTGCGGCTCAAGGCCGCCGAGACCCTCAGCCTGCACGTCGGCTTCGACGGGGTGTTCTCCAAGACCGACGCGCACGTCAACCTGCCGCGCCCACCCAAGGAGGGCGATCCGGCCAACCAGGGGATGCCCGATCTCTCGCAGACCATCCGCACCGATCGCACCGGAGTGTTGCTCTTCTCCCCAGCGGGGTTCGCCGAGGCCGAGTGGAAGCCCCTGCCCGGCCTCTTGCTCCTGCCCGGGCTGCGCCTCGACTACTTCAGCCGCGTCCACCAGTCGGTGCTGCAGCCGCGCATCACCGCGCGCCTCGGGGTCGGCCAGCGGGTCACGCTCAAGGGCGGGGTCGGCCTGTTCGTGCAGGAGCCGACCTTCGACGAGACCGACGCCAACTTCGGGAACCCGGACCTCAAGGCCGAGCGGGCCATCCACTGGTCGGCGGGGGTCGAGGTCAAGCCGCGTCCCTGGATCACCCTCGACGCCACCGGTTTCTACAAGGACATCTACGACCTCGTCAGCCCCACCACCGCCACCGTCGTGCGCAACGGGATGACGGTCCCGCTCGCCTACGACAACAACGGCCAGGGGACCGTGTATGGCCTCGAGCTGGTGGCGCGCCACGAGTTCGCCAACAACTTCACCGGCTGGCTGGCCTACACCCTGTCGAAGGCCACCCGGCGCGACTCGGGGGCGACCCAGGATCGCCTGTTCGACTTCGACCAGACGCACATCCTCACGCTGATCGGCAGCTACCTGCTCCCGCGCAACTGGCAGGTCGGCGCGCGCTTCCGGCTGGTCAGCGGCAGCCCCACCACCCCCGTCACCGGGGCGGTGTTCAATTCGAACCAGGACCAGTACCAGGCGACCTATGGACCGACCAACTCGTCGCGGCTGCCGATGTTCAACCAGCTCGACGTCCGCATCGACAAGCGCTGGATCAACCAGGGCTGGATCCTGAACCTCTACCTCGACGTGCAGAACCTCTACAACCGCGCCAACGTCGAGGGCATCAACTACAACTACGACTACAGCCAACCGAGCACCCAGCAAGGGTTGCCCATCCTGACCATCCTCGGCGTGCGGGCCGAGCTCTGAGAGATGCCGATGCGCGCGAGCACTGACCCACACCCGGCCCCGGTCCCGGTCACGGTTCCTCCGAGGAGATTTGCGGCGATGCTGGGCGCCACCGTCGCGCTCACCGCCTGGCTCCTCGGCGGGGCCCTGGCGCACGCCCAGACGCTGGAGGCTCCGCGGCGCCGCCAGGGGTACTACCTGTCGCTCGGCGCGCAGGTCGGCGCCGCGAAGATCTGGGAAGACGGCGAGGACTGGAAGGTGTGGCGGAGCTCGGATTTCGGGATCCGCGCCGGGCAGTTGCTGACCCGCCGCTTTGGCCTCGGGATCCAGTTCCTTCACATCGGCCGCGCGACTGGCCAGAGCCAGACCGCCGGCATCTTCGGCCTCGGGTTCGAGGCCCAGCTCGAGATCGCCCGGAACCTGGCCCTGGTGGGTGGGGCCGGGTTCGAGGTCATCGAGATCACCGACGGCACCATGCCGAAGAAGTCCTCGCGCGGCACCTACAGCTCGGGCTACACCCTGGCGGCCACCTACGACATCTTCCTCGGGGACCGCCTGACGGGTGGGTGGTCGCTCGCGCCCATCGCACAGCTCCGCCTCATCCCGGGTGGCTCGACCACCGGGCTCAGCGGAACCGTGGGCCTTCAGCTGTGCTTCTGGACCGGGTTACCCCGCAACCAGCTCGATCTGCCGCCCGACCGGGCCTTCGAGAAGCCGTGAGCACGGCCTCGACGGCCCACACCGTGGGCTCTCGACTGGGTTTCCCCGCTTAGGAGTCCTCCGGAAGGGGTTGCGGTCCAGGAACGATTCCGGCGATGTCGAGGTCGACCCCTGGCTCGGCGGGAGCCCGTTCGAGCTTGTTTCGAAACCGCTCTTGCTTCTTGGCGGCCTTTTCGCGCTGCTTATCGGCACGGTTCTTTTCTTTGATTCGCTTGTTTGCACCGAGTGTGGCCATAGAAGCTGAAGCCTAAACCAGCGGCACGGTCCGGGGGAGAATTTTGCACCTCCGCCGGCTCGGTTTGAGGCCCCCCGGGGCGGCCGTCGCTGGCCGAGATTCCGAGCGGCGCGCTGGGCCCAGCGGCAGGCCGCTGGTGGCCCCGGCGTCCGAAACTTTCCCTTGACAATTCGTTCGTAACCACTATTACATCTCAGAACTGAGCGCGAACCAGCCGCATTTCGTCCTTGTGGAAACAGGCGTCCGTGGTCCGATTCGGGCAAACACCCACCAGCAGGCTCTCAATTCCGGGAATCGCCGCGTGGGGCAGTGAACCAATTGGACTGACGTCCAGAGAAGCAAGGAAGCTATAAGTGAATTCATTCGCGTCGTTGGGGCTCGTCGAGCCTCTGATCCGGGCCCTGTCCGAGGAGGGCTACGCCGAGCCCTCGCCGATCCAGCTCCAGGCCATCCCGCACGTGCTCGCCGGCAAGGACATCCTCGGCTGCGCCCAGACGGGGACGGGCAAGACCGCCGCGTTCGCGCTCCCCATCCTGCAGCGCCTCTCGAGCCCGAAGGTGGCCCGCACCCTGAAGGGCACCCGGGTCCTGGTGCTCGTCCCCACCCGCGAGCTCGCGGTCCAGGTCAATGAATCGTTCGGCACCTACGGGCGGCACCTGTCGCTCCTGCGGACGACGGTCTACGGGGGCGTCTCGCAGCAGGCCCAGATCCGCGCCATGGCGGGCGGGGTGGACGTGCTGGTGGCGACCCCGGGGCGCTTGCTCGATCTCATCAACCAGCGCCGCGTGGTGCTGAGCTCGGTCGAGACCCTGGTGCTGGACGAGGCGGACCGCATGCTCGACATGGGGTTCATCAACGACATCCGCAAGATCCTGGCCTTGGTCCCCACCCGCCGGCAGACCCTGCTGTTCTCGGCGACCATGCCCGATGCCATCGTCACGCTCTCGAGTCGCATCCTGAACAGCCCGATCCGGGTCACGGTGTCGCCGGTGGCGTCGACCGTGGATCTGGTCTCACAGCACGTGCTGTTCGTGGATCGCTCGGACAAGAAGTCGCTGCTGGTGGACGTCCTGCGCGACCCCACCATGACCCGCGCCATCGTCTTCACCCGCACCAAGCACGGGGCCGACCGCCTGGCCGATCAGCTGCGGCGCAACCACCGGGTGGGCGCCGAGGCCATCCACGGCAACAAGTCGCAGGGCGCGCGCCAGCGGGCCCTCGAGGACTTCCGCAGCGGGCGGGCGCGGGTGCTGGTCGCCACCGACATCGCGGCGCGCGGCATCGACATCGATGGCATCACCCACGTCATCAACTTCGAGCTGCCGAACGATCCCGAGAGCTACGTGCACCGCATCGGCCGGACCGCGCGCGCCGGGGCGCAGGGAGCGGCGCTGTCCTTCTGCGACGCCTCCGAGCGCGAGCAGCTGCGGGACATCGAGCGGCTGACCAAGCGCCGCATGAACGTCGTCACCGATCACCCTTACGCCCCTCGCCGGGCGTAGGCGCGGCGGCTCGACGCCTCGGGGCAGGCAGGTACGTCCGTCCCTCCTCCTGTCCCGGGCGGGGCGGGGCTCAGGCAGCGTCGCGATCGGGGAGACCGTCGCGGTTCCCCGGGTCGTGGTTCGTCAGGCGGTCGTTCGCCGGGCCGTCGAGGTCGAGCGACTCGATCCGGTAGTTGCCCACCAGGCCCATCACGATGTTGCGGGCCCGCTCCAGGATCTGGCCTTCCGAGAGTAAAATGCCATCGCGACTTTGCAAGACGCGGATGCCGTTCGACACGTCGACCAGCAAGCGCTTCATGGTGGGGTTGAGGACGATCCGCACCGGAAAATCGTAGACGGATTCGCCGCGCCACCCAAAAAATCCACCATTTCGTGGGAGTTTCACCGCACATCACGGCAGATGTGCGATAACTCCCCCGCCCAAAAGCGGTCAAAGCCCGGTATAGTCCGTCAGGCATGTTTGGAATCGTTCAGGCTGCCAAGGCCGCCCTCGCAGGGCGGGCGTCGTCGTCGTCATCGTTTTGGCCCCCCACCACCCGGGAGGCGTCGCCCACCCTCTGGACCGGCGACGGCCACCTGCCGAGCGTCCCCGGTGGCCGCCCCGCCGCCGACGGGCCCCTGACCGGCGCCGGCGTGAACGCGCTGGCCCAGCTCGCGTGGGCTCAGCTCTCGGCCCTTCCCTCGGCGGCGCTCTCGCTCCCCGACGTGCTGCGGGCCATCGCCGCGCGCACCCTGGCCGTCCCCGCGCACCGACGGCGCACGCCCGCGGCCCCCTTCGTGCTGCGGGTGTTCGCCAGGCTGGTGGGCGCCGAGCCCGACATGCGGGAGATCTACCTCGCGCTCCTCACGGCCGCGGCCGATCGGGCCACCTCGGACGACGTTCACCCGGCGTTCCTCGAGGTCGCGAACCAGCTCGGCCGCGACGAGCTGCGCATCCTCGCCATCCTCGACCCGAGCGAGGCCGCGCCGGTCCTGTCGGTGTCCTCGCGGCTGCAGCATGGTGGGGGCAGCCGGGTCGAGCTGCGCAACTTCAGCCTGCTCGGCTGGCGCGCCGGCTGCCACGCCGAGCGGCACACGCCGACCTACCTCGACAATCTGGCGCGCCTCGGCCTGGTGGAGATTCGCCCCACGCGCGTCACCGACGACGTCCGCATGTTCCAGGAGGTGGAGGCCCACCCCGAGGTGATCGCCGCGCGCGCCGCCATCGAGGCCCGCCCGCCGGTGCGGGTCGGCCCCCTCACCGAGGCGATCGTGGCCGATGTTCACTACAAGTCGATGTTCCTCACCTCCTTCGGGCGGCAGTTCCGCAGCATCGCGTTCTATCGGCCCGCGTGAGCCCGACGGCTGGCCGTCGCGCTTCTCTGCGCGCTTCGCCGCCCGCTTCGCCGCGGGCCAGGCCTCGGTGGGCTGCCTGGCACCTGCGCTCGGCTCTGGCGATGGCGCTGCTCTCCGGGCCGCTCCTTGAACCCGGCTGCGGCGGCTCCCGCCCGGACGCCGGCGCCGTGGGGAGGCCCGCCGGCGCCCCGCCGCACGAGGGCGAGCTCTCCGCGCTCGAGCTCCAGCCCACCCGCTCGTGCCCGCCCCTGCCGCCGATCTCCGGCTTCGTCGAGCGCGACGACGCCGTCCTGCTGACGGAAGCGCTGACGCCCTATCGGGCCACGGGCTCGAACCTCTACTACCTCCAGCAGCTGCTCACCTATGCCCAGCAGGATCACAACCAGGCCCTCGCGGACGCGGTGGGCGAGGTGCTCGATGATCTCGTGTGTCTGTCGCTGCCGATCGCGCGCATCTGGGGCTTCAACGACTCGAGCGACCGGTCCAGCATCCGCGACGCCCCCGACGCCTACCGCGAGGAGGGGCTGCGCGGGCTCGACCAGGCCGTCTGGGAGGCCAAGCGCCGCGGGATCCGCCTGATCATCCCGCTCGTCAACAACTGGGCCGACTACGGCGGCCTGCCGGCCTACGCCGCCTGGGCCTCGCGCATCGACCGCAATCCCCGCTGGCACGATGACTTCTTCTGGGACGCGCGCCTCCGGCAGTGGTGGAAGGACTATGCGTTCATGCTCGCCAACCGGGTGAACACCTTCACCGGGGTGGCCTACAAGGACGAGCCGACCATCCTCGCCTGGGAGATCGGCAACGAGCTGCGCTGCCCGAGCTGTCGCGGCACCTCGCGGCTCGCTGACACGGTTCGCGAGCTGGCCCACTTCCTCAAGCAGGTGATGCCGCGTCACCTGATCGCGGACGGCGGCGAAGGCTTCGACGATCAGCCCGGCCTGTACCTCGGCCTGTCGAACCCCTATCCGGTCCGGGGTGACGAGGGGACCAGCTTCTCGACCCTGGCGGCCATCGAGGATCTCGATCTCCTCAGCTACCACCATTATCCGAGGAGCTACGGGCTCGAGTCGGCGCGCGACACCGAGATCTGGATCGAGCGGCACCAGGGCGTGGCCGCGGTGTTCGGGAAGGTCGCCTACCTCGGGGAGTGCGGCGCCGTGGCGACAGACGCCGAGCGGGCGCGCAGCTACGACTGGTGGCTCAAGCACGTGTTCGAGGTCAACGGCGGCCTGGTTGGCCTGATGTGGCAACTCCTGCCGGATGCGCGCACCGCGAACGACCAGTTCTCGGTCCACGCGCGCCGTGACCACGCGACGGCCTACATCCTCTCGCGCTGGGGTGCCTACCTCCGTTGACGCGAGCGCGAACCCGAGCGCCCCAGCGGCGGGACGCCAGGGATCTGACGGCCGGGGCACCCGGGCGCCCCGGCAGGTTCATGGAGGCAGGTTGATGGATCCGAGCCGGCACGAGCCCCAGCCGGCAAGCATATTATAACCGCCAGTTTTCTGTCGCTCACCGCGAACTTCGCATACAATACCTGCGTCAGGGTCGTTTTCCAGGTGGCACGCCGATTGCCTTTTCGGTGGTCACGCCAGCACGATCGCGGCGGAGCTCCGCCGCCTGGGAAGGACACCATGACCCTCCTGATGCCCACCAAGAAGACCACGACCTCGAACGCGCGCCAGGGAGCGCTCCCTGCCATCCAGTCGCAAATTGCTCGGTTGACCAAGCAGAATGCCGTGCTGCGACGAGAGGTGGCGCGCCTGCAGATCTATCGAGCCATGGCCTACCGCGACCCGCTGACCGGCCTCTGGAACCGACGCTACTTCGAGGAGCGGCTCAAGGAGGAGTTCAGCCGCTCCCGCCGCGCCGGCGGGGAGCGACGGTTCTCGGTGCTGGTCATCGACATCAACGGCTTCAAGCAGATCAACGACGAGCACGGCCACCAGGTCGGCGACGTCTTGCTGAAGTGGGTGGGGGACTTCCTGATCGCGCACCTGCGCACCCACGACGTGCCCTGCCGCACCGGCGGCGACGAGTTCATCGTCCTTCTTCCCGATCTGTCCGCCGCGGATTGCCGCCCGGTGATCGCCCGCCTGCGCAAGCAACTCGCCACCATCAACGCCACCCGCGCCATCCCGGTCAGCCTCAGCATCGGCTCGGCGAGCTGGCCCGAGGTCGCCGAGAGCTGCGAGAAGATCCTGGCCGTCGCCGACGCGGCCATGTACGCCGACAAGCGCCAGCAGCAGAAGGCCGAGGGCCGAGGGGCCCAGGCGGGACGGCTGACCAGCTTCACCAAGACCGGCCGCACCCGGATCGCCAGCGCCGGTTGACCAGACCAGACCGGATGCGCCCAGGCCGCATGACCGGCTGACCGGCCGCGGATCCAAATATTTCGCAGACGTATATTCGACCCCCGGATCGTCCGGACGGATTGCCAAAGCCGGTTCGCCTCTGCGAACGTCGGTGCATGACCCTGGCCAGATCGACGTCGTGCGAGCCGCGGGCCGGTGCCGAGGAGCCGCCCCGGTGACCGCGTGGCTGCTCGAGGTCGGCGGCGGCGGCGGCGGCGGCGCGACGGATCCGGTGGCCTCGGTGCTGCTGGCGCTCGCCGTGATCCTGGTGGCCTCCAAGGTCGGCGGAGACGCAGCCATGCGCCTCGGGCAACCGGCGGTCCTCGGTGAGCTCGGCGCGGGCATGCTGCTCGGCAACCTCGGGCTCGTGGGCTTTCACCGCCTCGAGGGCATCCGCGTCAACCCCCACGTGAACATGCTGGCCGAGCTCGGCGTGGTGCTGCTGCTCTTCGAGGTGGGTCTGGCCTCCACCGTGCGCGAGATGGCCAAGGTGGGGGTGTCGGCGACCCTGGTCGCCCTCCTCGGGGTGATCGCGCCGCTGCTGCTCGGGTGGGGGGTGAGCGCGGCGCTGCTCCCATCGGCCTCGATATACACCCACGTGTTCATCGGCTCGGCCTTGACCGCCACCAGCGTGGGGATCACGGCGCGGGTGCTGCGCGATCTCAAGAAGTCCGAGGCCCCCGAGGGCCGAATCATCCTCGGCGCGGCGGTGATCGACGACGTCCTCGGGCTGGTGGTGCTGGCCGCCGTCGCCGGGATCATCGGGGCGGCCAACTCCGGGGGCTCGATCTCGTTCCTCGAGATCGGGATCATCGTCGGGAAGGCCGGGGGCTTTCTGGTCACCGCGGTCTTGCTCGGCGGCTTTCTCACCCCGCGCCTGTTTCGGGTGGCCTTCCGGCTGCGCGGCTCCGGGCTCCTCATCGTCTCGGCGCTGGTGATCTGCTTCCTCTTCTCCTACGCCGCGTCCGAGGCCGGGCTGGCGCCGATCGTCGGCGCCTTCGCCGCCGGGCTGGTGCTCGAGCCCGTGCATTACCAGCGCCTCGCCGGCGACCAGGGCGATTTCCAGCTCGAGGATCTGCTGGCCCCGGTGACCGCCTTCCTGGTGCCGATCTTCTTCGTGCTGATGGGGTTGCGGGTGGATCTCTCGGGGTTTGGCCACCTCGACATCGTGGCGCTGGCGCTGGCGCTCACCGCGGCGGCCATCCTCGGAAAGCAGGCGTGCGCGCTGGGTGTGGGCAAGGGAATCGACCGCCTCAGCGTCGGCATCGGCATGATCCCCCGGGGCGAGGTCGGGCTCATCTTCGCCAACATCGGGCTCGGCATCCGGGTCGCCGGAACACCGATCCTCGACCGGTCGACCTTCTCGGCCATCGTCATCATGGTCATCCTGACCACGGTGGTGACCCCGCCCGCGCTGCGCTGGAGCCTCTCGCGGGGTGCGCGGCGCGAACGGCGCATCCGCTTCCAGCCGGGCTGATGCGCCCTGCTTGATTACTGGACGGATTCCGCCGCGGTGAGCTTGACGTTGGTGGTCGAGCCGGGGCGCACCACCACGGTGGAGGCGCGCTTCTCCACGCCGTTCACCCGCACCTCGACCTTGACCGGGCCGGCCGGCACGTTGCGGACCTCGAGCGGAGGGTACCCGCGCGCGCGTCCGTTGATCCAGACGACCCCGTAAAGACCAGGGGAGGAGATGGACAGGCCCCCGGACTCGGGTGGGGCGGCGGTGGGCGGGGGCGGCGGGGGTGACGCCACCAACCCGGCCGGACGCGAGACCGCGACCTCCACCGGAGGAGGCACCGCCACCCGGGGCGCCTCCGGTCGCTGCCCCGAGATCGGTGTCGACACCGTCGTCGACGAGGATGGGACGGGCGCGCGGGGAGCCTCCGCGGCGGGCTCGGCGGGGCCGGCGAGATCCTTCAAGAGGGTCGCCGTGGCCCCGTCACGCACGTCCACGGTCGTCTCGTAGACCTTGCGATCGCCATCGAGGAGAGCGATCCGGTGGGTGCCCGGTTTGACCCGGGTTCGCATGGGCGTCAGATCCACCGGGTTGTCGTCGACCTGAACCAGCAGCCCGCGCGGCGTGGTCGTCACGATGAGCAATCCCGAGGGGCTCGCCGGGGGAGGCCCCTCGCCAGGGCTACCGGCCGGGCCGGGGCCCGGGTCGTCCTTGACCGCGACGGTCCGGCGCGCCCCGAGCCCCCGGGCCGCGGCCCGATACGGGGCAGAGGGGGTCGGTGGCGGGGACGGGATCGCCCCCACCCGGGATCTGGCCGGGCTCGGAGGGCGGGAGCGCAGGTCCTGCGTCACCCGCAAGAGCTCGGCGACGTGGGCCTTGTCGCCGAGCAGAGCACGCGCCTCGGTGAACTGGATCAAGGCCTTGTCGTAGTCCCCCGCCTCGAGGGCTGCCAGGCCGGCCGCACGGCGGCCGAGGGCGGTTTCTTCTCGCTTCTTCTCCTCGGCGGCCTGCATCTCCGCCGACGGCTGTCCAGCCGGGCCCGTCCCCCGGGTTATCCCCTCCGTGACGACCGAGCCCGCGGAAGGCGTGCCCGGAGCCGACGCCGCCGGCGGGGCCGACGAGCGGTTGCCGTTCACGAGCAGGTACCCAATCCCGTTGGCCAGCAAGACGATGACTGGAATCCCGATGAGGAGCTGTCTCTTGGTCATGAGTTCCTGGTCAGAAGGACGACGAGCCAGAAGATCCCCGAAGCCCCGAGACACGCCAGCCCCAGCCACAGGCCAAACCTCCAGGTGGGCGCCTTGTCCGGTGGGGCGCCACCGAACGGGACGGGCGCCCCGAAGGCGGCCGAGCCTCCCTCTCCGTCCTCGCGCACGCTCTGCCCCGGGAAGGGGCCGCCGATGCCGGCCAGCGTGGCGTGGGAATACTCTCCGAACGAGGCGCCGAGCGCCGGGACCGCCGATTCCTCCGGGAACAGGGCCCGGATGACACCGCGCAGGCGCGCGGTCCCGGCCGCGAAGCCCGGGAGGGCCCGCAGCGCCTCGAGATCGGCCGCCACCTCGGCCGCAAGCTGGTAGCGTGCGCCAAGATCGCGCTGGAGCAGCTTCATGACGATGTCGTCGAGCCGCTGATCGAGATCTGGAACGAGGGCCCTCGGCCGGCGCACCTCGGCTTCCATCACCCGGCGCGCGGTCGCCGCCGCGGACTCCCCCCGAAAGAGACGGATCCCGGTGATGACCTCGTAAAGAACGATGCCGAGCGAGAACAGGTCGGAGCGCTGGTCGACCACCTGGCCGCTGATCTGCTCCGGCGACATGTATGCCCACTTGCCGTTCACCACCCCCACCACGGTGGCGGTCATCGAGGTCTTCACCACGCCGAAGTCGGCCAGCTTGATGGCCCCGTCGCGCGACACGAGCACGTTGCCGGGCGACACGTCGCGGTGCACGAGATCCAGGGACTTGCCCCCGGGGAGCGTCAGCCCGTGGGCATACGCCAGCGCGTGCGCCACCGCGGCCCCGATCTCGACGGCGAGGTGGGCGCCGAGGGGAACGCCCCGGCGGCGGTTGGCCCGGAGCAAGCCCGACAGCGAGGTCCCGGCCACGTACTCCATCACCAGGTAGTAGCTGCCGTTCTCGATCTCGAAGTCGAAGACGTGCACGATGTTCGGGTGGTCGAGCATCGCCGCGACCTTGGCCTCGATGACGAACAGCTTGGCAAATTGCTCGTTCTGCGAGTACTCGGGCAGGATGCGCTTGATGACGTAGGGCTTGGCGAAACCTTCCGGTCCCTCCCGGGTCGCGAGGAACACCTGCGCCATTCCGCCCACGCCCACGCCGCGAACGATCTTGTACTTGCCGATCGTCTGTCCAGCCACCGCGTCGCCGCCAGAATCGGGAGGGGATCCGGAAACCAGAGGCTGATTTGGATTCGTGCTCACGGTCGGGTGCGCTCCAGTGGGAGAGTGTTTCGCAGCATAGCCGGCTTTGCCAGCCAATCGGAGAGCTAAAGTCGTCAGGAACCGGGAGGGGAAACGATCTGCAGGCCGTTGACGGGGGCCCGGGGGGTCCCGCCGGTGCTGGGCGTGGCCGTGAGCGTGAAGGAGGTGCCGGTGACACCGCGGAAGACGAAGTAGTTCCCCGCGCCGTTGGCCGGCGCCAGCTTGAAGCCGGTGAAGACGGTCGACGTGGGTCCGGTCTGGGTCACGCTGGTGGTGGTCGAGCCAATCGCGTACTTCCCGCCACGCGTCCCGCTGTCGGGAATTTCGCCCACGAAGTAGACGTACACGTCGTAGCCCCGCGTGCTGAACGGGGGTGGCAAATTGCTCACGGTCACCTTGGCGGGCATGGTGGTGAAGGTGGGATCGAGGTACCCGTTCATCATCCGGGTGTCCCCGGGGCTGTCGGTGTAGTTCACGCGCCAGACCCCGGGGGACGGGGGAGAGTCCCACACCGCGGTGGCCGCCGTGTCGGTGCCGTCCGCCAGGGTGAGTTTGTCGAGCGAGCTGCTGTTGGTGGACGCACTGTTCCAGTTCTTGGCCGCCTTCACCCCCGCCGACTCGGTCGGGGCCATGACGGGCCCGGGTATCGCGATCGTGCCGGACACGACGGTTCCGCCCACGAAGTCGATGCTGAGCGTGGCGGCGGAGGCCGTCGTGCCCGCGGTCCCCCCGGTGGCCGCTCCCCCGGTTCCACTCTTGCCCGCCACACCCCCGGAGCCCGTGACGCCGCCGGTCGCCGTCCTGCCACCCGTGGCGACGAGGCCGCCCGAGCCGGTCATTCCGCCGACCGGGCTCATGCCGCCGGTCCCCGGAGCGCCACCCGTGGCGGGCGGCTTCGCGCCACCGGTCCCGCCGCCCCCCGTCCCGCCAGGGGCCCCGCCCGTCGCTTGTCCCCCGGTGCCTCCGTCGGGACCTTGCGTGCCACCCGCGGCACCTCCGGGCATGACGGGCGCC
>Ga0265318_10000372_pt1 | contig 35288 bp, 27 predicted proteins | sample 4821metaG_FD_192431 | JGI IMG/M metagenome (GOLD analysis project Ga0265318, IMG submission 192431) | Rhizosphere microbial communities from Carex aquatilis grown in University of Washington, Seatle, WA, United States - 4-8-21 metaG | ecosystem: Host-associated > Plants > Roots > Rhizosphere >... | reverse complement strand
GTTCGGGACCGCGGCCGCGGCCACGAGCCGCACCGCCGGGTCGGTGACGATCTCGTCGAAGGAGCGCGCCACGCGGACGCCGGGATACTTGGCGCGGAACGCCTCCACCTTCTTCGGGTCGGCGTCGTAGACCCACTTCAACCCCGCACCGGCCTCGATCAGCCCGTTGCACTGGCCGTAGATGTGCCCGTGGTCGAGGTACGCGGCGGCGAAGACGAATTCACCGGGTTGGACCACGGGGCGGGGCTTGCCCTGGGGCGCGTAGTTCATGCCATCCGAATTTTGGGCCATCAGGCCAAAAGGCGCCGCCGGGGCCGCAAGTCAATCCCATTGGCAGGTCCAAGCCTGCGGAAGCGCTCGACAACCTCCGGCCCGCGGTAAAAATGCCCCACGCATGGCAGCACCCCCCCTCGGCTTCGGCATCGTCGGCACCGGCATGATCGCCGGCTATCACGCCCAGGCCATCGCGCAGATCCCGGGCGCGCGGCTGGCCGGCGTGTGCGGACGCGATACGGAAAAGGTCCGGGCCTTCGCCACGCAGCACGAGGTGCCCTTCGCCACCACCAGCCTCGACGAGCTGCTCGCCCGGCCCGACGTCGCCGTCGTCGGCATCACCACGCCCAGCGGCGCCCACCTCGAGCCCGCGCTCGCCGCGATCCAGGCGGGCAAGCATGTCGTCATTGAAAAGCCGCTCGAGATCACGACCGCCCGCGCCGACCGGATCATCGCCGCGGCCGCGGCCGCCGGCGTCCGGCTCGTGCCGATCTTCCAGGCGCGCTTCGGCCGCGGCGCGCAGACGGTGAAGGCCGCGCTCGACGCCGGCCGCCTCGGCCGGCTCGTGCTCGCCAGCGCCTACGTCAAGTGGCACCGCCCGGCCGCGTACTACACCGGCTGGAAGGGCACCCTCGCGCTCGACGGCGGCGGCGCCGTCATCAACCAGGCCATCCACGGCGTCGACCTGCTGCAGTGGTTCGCCGGCCTCCCCGCCGAGGTCTTCGCGTGGCAGACCCGCCGCGTGCACCCCGGCATCGAGGCGGAGGACACCGCCGTCGCCGCGCTCAAGTTTCCGGACGGCGCCCTCGGCACGATCGAGGCCACCACCGCGCTGTGGCCGGGCTGGTCGCGCCGCATCGAGCTCGGCGGCGAGCATGGCTCCGTCTGCCTCGAGGACGACCACATCGTCCGCTGGGACTTCGTGCCGCCCGCCCCCGGCGACGAGGCCATCCGCGCGGCCAAACGCGACGACGCGCTCGGTTCCGGCGCCGGCGCGCCCGGCGCCATCTCGTTCGAGGGGCACCGCCGGCAGCTCCAGGACCTGGTCGACGCGCTGCGCGACCACCGGCCGCCGGCCATCGAGGGCGCGGAAGGCCGCAAGGCCGTGGCGCTGGTGAATGCGATCTATGCCTCGGCTGATTCCGGCCGGCCGGTGGTGCTCTGACGGGCGCAAGCAGGCTGCGCATGACCCCGCCTCCCTCCGCCGCCCCGCCCTGGTGGCGCACGCTCGACCGCGGGCAGTGGTTCGTCTTTGTCATCGCGTCGCTGGCCTGGCTTTTCGACTGCCTCGACCAGCAGTTCTTCAACCTCGCGCGGGACGGCGCCCTGGAGGCCCTGCTGCCCGACCCGGCGCGGGTGACGGAACTGGCCTCGTACACCACGTCGGTCTTCCTCGTGGGCTGGGCCGTGGGCGGCCTCATCTTCGGTTCGCTCGGCGACCGTTACGGCCGGGCGCGGATCCTCACGGTCTGCGTGCTGCTCTATTCCGTGTGCACGGGCCTGAGCTCGTTCTCGCGCGGGTATGTTGATTTCTGCGCCTACCGCTTTCTCACCGGGCTGGGCGTGGGCGGGGTGTTCGGGCTCGCCGTCGCGCTCGTCGCCGATTCGGTGCCGGACCGGGCGCGCGCCCCCGCCCTCGGCCTGCTCCAGTCGCTTTCCACGTGGGGCAACCTCGCCGCGGGCCTCTGCGGCATGGGCGTGGGCCTGCTGGCGGCGCGGACGCTGCTGCCGTTCGGGCTGAAGCCCTGGCAGGTGCTGTTCCTGGTCGGCGCGGCGCCGGCCTTCCTGTGCCTCTTCATCATGCGCCGGCTGCCCGAGCCCGAAAAATGGGTGCAGGCAAGGGCCGCCGGGCGGCGGAAGGGCATCAAATTCGGTTCCTACGCCCGCCTGCTCCGCCACCCGACGTGGTCGCGGCACGCGTGGCTCGGCCTCATCCTGTGCAGCGCCGGCATCGTCGGCCTCTGGGGCATCGGGAATTTCCATCCGCGCATCGTCCGGGCCATCATCGAGGCCCACCTGGCGTCGTCGCACCTCACGCCCGGGGCCATGGCCAGCGAGAAGTCCTACTGGGCCGCCGCCGGCCTGCTGCTGCAGAACCTCGGCGGCTTTGCCGGCATGATGACGCTGTCGTGGGTGGCGCAGGTCCGGGGCCGGCGCTGTGCCTTCGGGCTCGCGCTGCTGGCCTCGTTCCTTTCCACGCTGCTCGTCTTCCAATGCATGCGCGAGGTCCGAGACATCTACTGGATGCTGCCGCTGATGGGCTTCGGCCAGCTGTCCGTGTTCGCCGTCTATGCGATCTACCTGCCGGAGCTCTTCCCCACCAGCCTGCGCAGCACCGGCACGAGTTTCTGCTACAACTTCGGCCGGCTCGCGGCCGCAACGGCGCCCTTCACCGTCGGGCAGATCACCAGGCGCCTCGGCGGCAACCTCGAGGGCTTCCGCACCGCCGGCACCTGGGTCAGCCTCGTGCTGCTCACCGGGCTCGCCGTGCTCCCTTTCCTGCCCGAGACAAAGGGCCGGCCGCTGCCGGAGGAGTAGGGCAACGCTGGCGGCGTCCCTATGCCTCCGCGCGCCAGATGACCTGGGCGCCGTCGGCGCTCCGGAGATGCAGCACCTCGGGCGCCCGGCCGTGGGTGGCGGCGTAAGGGGCGAGGACGGCCTGCGCATCCCGCTCGGTGAACGCCCCGCTGGTCAGCGCCACCACCGCGCCGCCGAAGCCGCCGCCGGTCAGCCGGGCGCCGTAGACCGCCGGGTGTGTGACGAGGAGGTCCACCAGCTGGTCGAGCGCGGGCGTGCTGTTCTCGAAGAGCTGCTGCGAGCTCCGGTGGGACGCCGTGAGCAGGCGGCCGGCCGCCGCCAGGTCGCCGCGTTCCAGCGCCGTGACGGTCTCGGCCACGCGGGCGTGTTCCAGCACGATATGCCGGGCCCGGCGGGCGAGCAGCGGGGACAGCCGGCCCTCGGCGGCGAGGAACTGCGCCGGCGTGAGGTCGGCGAGCTGGGCGGTGCCGAGCGCGGCGGCGGCCTCCAGGCATTCGCGGTGGCGGGCGGCGTAGAGGCCGTCGATCAGCGCGTGCTTCTCCCGGGTGTTGAAAATCCACAGGTGCGCCGCCGGCGGCAGCGGCACGCGGGAGAAATACGGCCCGCGGCAGTCGATGTGCACCAGCTGGCCCGCGCGGCCGAAGGCGCACGTGCCCTGGTCAAGGATGCCGCAGGGCACGCCGACGTACTGGTTCTCGGCCAGCCGGCCGAGCGCGGCGAGTTGTGCCGGCGGAATGCTTGCGCCCGCCAGGGCCAGCAGCGCGAGCCCGGTGGCCAGCTCGAGCGCGGCGCTGCTGCTGAGCCCGGCGCCCGCGGGCAGGTTGGATTCGACCAACAGGTCGAACCCGGCCGGCCGCGGCAGCCGCAGGTCCTGCAGGCCGCGCCAGACACCCAGCGGGTAGTTGGTCCACGAGTCGGCGCCGGTGAGCCGCATCCCCGGGTCGGCCGGGAGTTCCAGCATGACCCCCGCGCTGGCGCTGTAAAACCGCAGGCGGCCGTCCGGGTTGGCCGCCGCCACCACCCAGACGTAGCGGTCGATGGCCGCGCCGAGCACGGCGCCACCGTTGTAGTCGGTGTGGTTGCCGATGAACTCGATCCGGCCCGGCGCGCGCGCGATCACCGCCGGGGCGCGGCCGAAGACCGCGTGGAACTGCCGGGTCAGACTGGCGGGGTGGGGTAGGTTCATGCAGGGGGTCCTTGATGGCGCAATTTCACCGCCACATCAAGCCGCACCGCGCCGGCACCACGCTTGCGTCGGGGCGATTTTCCGCCCACTTTTCCCCACCCCCGCCCCCTCAACCCCGTCCGTCGTTCGCGGCCCATTGCCATGAAAATCCTCCTACGTTCGCTCGCCCTGCTGGCTGGTTTCACCGTCTGGGCGCCGGGGCACGCCGGGGTCGCGGATGGCCGGCTCGACATTTACTGGATCGACGTCGAGGGCGGCGGGGCGACCCTCATCGTGACGCCGGCGGGCGAATCCGTCCTCATCGACTCCGGCAGCCCCGGCGGCCGGGACGCCCCGCGCATCCACCAGGTCGCGACCGCCGTCGCCGGGCTGAAGAAGATCGACCATTACGTGACGACGCATTTCCACCTCGACCACTTCGGCGGTGCGGCGGAGCTCGCGGCGCTGATGCCCATCGGGGAGGTCCATGACAACGGCTTTCCCCAGCACGACCCCGACAACAACCCCAAGGACACGCGCTGGGTGCTGCTGACCCGGCCGTACCACGACTTCACCGCCGACCGGCGCACGGTGCTCTCGGCCGGTGAATCGATCCCGCTCCGCGCCGCCCCCGGCCGCCCGGCCCCCACCCTGCGGTGCGTGGCGGCCCGGCAGCAGTTCGCCCCGGCCCCGGCCGGCGCCGGGCCCAATCCGCTCGCCGGCGAGAGCACGGCGAAGCCCGTCGACACCACCGACAATGCCAACAGCATCGCGCTTGTGCTCGATTTCGGCCCGTTCCGGTTCTTCGACGGGGGCGACCTGACCTGGAACGTGGAGGGCGCGCTGGTGACCCCGGTCAACCGGGTCGGGCGCGTGGATGTCTACCAGGTCGACCACCACGGCCTCGACCTCAGCAACAACCCGGTGCTCATCCACAGCCTCGCGCCGACGGTCTCGGTCATGAACAACGGCGTCCGCAAGGGCACCGCCGGCTCCACGCTGGCCGGGCTCCGCTCCTCGCCCGGCCTCCTCGCGATGTACCAGGTGCACAAGAATCTCCGCGCCGACCTCGAGAACAACACGGCGGACGAATACATCGCCAACCTGGCGGAGAAGTGCGACGGCAACTACATTCACCTGGCCGTCGAGCCCGACGGCCGCAGCTACACGGTGTCCATCCCGGCCAGCGGCCATTCGCGGACCTTCGCCACCCAGGCCCAGGCCCGGTAAGCGCTTGTTTCGGCCGGCCCGGTGGCCGCAAGTCCGCCCTTGAATCCTTCCCGATGAACCGACCCGCCCCCGCCCGGCCCCGCGCCGCCCGCCTTGCCCTCCTCCTTTGCTGCCTCGCGCCCGGGCTCCTGGCCCCCGCCCGGGCCGGCGACGAACCCGCCCCCGCTCCGCGCGAGATCATCCCGCTCGACGCCGGCTGGCGCTTCCTGCCGGGTGACGACGCCGGCGCGAAGCAACCGGCGTTCGACGACGCTAGCTGGCGCCAGCTCAACCTGCCGCACGACTGGAGCATCGAGGGCGCCCTGACACCGCCGCCCGCGGGCGACCCGGAGAACGGCTTCTTCCCACATGGGATCGGCTGGTACCGGAAGACGTTCGCGCTCCCGGCCACGGCCGCGGCGCGGAAGATCGTCGTCGAGTTCGACGGCGTCTACATGAACAGCGACGTCTGGATCAACGGCCAGTTCCTCGGCCGCCGGCCGTACGGCTTCATCGGCTTCCGCTATGACCTGACCGATTATCTCACGAAGGACGGCTCGCCCAACGTGCTCGCCGTCCGCGTCGACGACTCCGCCGAGCCCTCCCTCCGCTGGTATGCCGGCGCGGGCATCTACCGGGACGTCCGGCTCATCGCCACCGGCTACACGCACTTCCGGCTCGACGGCGGCATCCGCATCTCGACCCCGCAGGTCTCGGCCGACCGGGCGGTCGTCCAGGCCGACGCGGTCATCGACGCGAATTTCTTCACGGACGAGCAACGGCAGGCGTGGGCCAAGGACCCGTGGAAGGTGAAGCCGGTGCGACGCGAGCTCATCCTCCGCAGCCGCATCCTCGCCGCGGATGGCACCGAGGTCGCCCGCACCGAGTCCACCCTCGCGCTCGCCAGCCAGCAGGCGGGCCAGCACGCCACCCAGTGGCTCACGGTGCCGCAGCCCCGGCTCTGGTCCGACCTCACGCCGGAACTCTACACCCTGAGCTGCTCGCTCATGCTCGACGGCCGCACGCTCGACGAGACCACGACGGTGTTCGGCATCCGCCAGCTCACCTACGATCCCGACCGCGGCCTCCTGGTCAACGGCCGGCCGGTCAAGCTCAAGGGCGTCTGCGTCCACCAGGACGCCGGCTCGTTCGGCAACGCCGTGCCCCTCGGCGTCTGGGCGTGGCGCCTCACCCGCCTGAAGGAGATGGGGTGCAACGCCGTCCGCCCAAGCCACCATCCGTTCGCCCCGGAATTCTACGACCTCTGCGACCGGCTCGGCCTCTACGTGTTCGACGAGGCCTTTGACGAGTGGACCCGCGACTGGACCTACAACCCCACCGAGAACACCCGCGGCAAGGCGCGCTACGGCTACCACCTCTATTTCAACCAGTGGCACGAGACCGACCTGCGCGCCATGCTCCGCCGCGACCGCAACCACCCGAGCGTCGTCCTCTACAGCATCGGCAACGAGATCCCCGACCAGTTCAACGACGACGGTTGGAAGCTCGCGCGCGAGCTGGTCGGCCTCTGTCACGAGGAGGATCCCACCCGGCCCGCGACCTCCGCCTGCGACCAGTCCTTCGTCTCCTCCCGCAACGGCTTCATGGACCAGCTCGATCTCGCCGGCTACAACTACATCGACCGGCTCTACGCCGAGAAGACCTACGCGCCGGAGCACGAGCGCTTCCCGCACCGGCTCATGCTCGGCACCGAGACCAGCAACCAGGCCCACAACTGGCTCGGTGTGCGCGACCACGACTACGTGATCGGCGAGTTCGTCTGGACCGGCATCGACTACCTCGGCGAGGCGCACGCCTTCCCGCGCCGCGGTTCCGGCGCCGGCTTCCTCGACCTCGCCGGCGGCCGGAAGCCCGAGTTCTACCGCCGCGCCGCCTTCTGGCGCGAGGACCCGGTGCTGCAGCTCTCCGTGCTGACCGGCGAAAAGCCCGAGTTCGCGTGGCGCGTCGCCCCCGCCCTGCTGAAGTGGAACTGGCCCGCCGGCGCCGCGCTCACCGTCCGCGCCGCCACGAATGCCGACGAGGTCGAGCTGTTCCTCAACGACCGTTCCCTCGGCCGGCACGCGATCTCGCCCGATGTCTGCACCAGCGAGTGGACCGTGCCCTTCGCGCCGGGCGTGCTGGCCGCCGTCGGCTACCGTGGCGGCCGGAAGGTCGCCGCATCCGAACTTCGCACCGCGGGCGCCCCCGCACGCCTGCAACTCACGCCGCAGGCGGCGCCGCTCGCGGGTGACCTCGCCCTCTATGAGATCACGGTCGTCGACGCGGACGGCGTGGCCGTGGTGGACGCCACGCCGCCGGTCACGGTGCAGGTGGCGGGCGCCGGGCGCCTCATCGGCCTGGACACGGGCGATCTCGACTACGGTGGCTTGTTCAAGGTCGCGACCCGCGCGGCCTGGCAGGGCCGGCTCCTCGCCACCGTACAACGGACCGGGCCGGCGGGTGAATTCCGCATCACCGCCTCGGCCCCGGGCCTGGCGCCCGCCGTGGTCGCCGCGCCCGGCGGTTAGCGCATATTAACCCAAGCGATGCAGTGGACCGCCGTATTCCTCTGAACTCGAGAACCTGAATAGTCGACGGTAGGCCAGCCCGCTGGCGGGTGCCCAAAGAGCGCGAGCAAGCTCGCTGGCCCACGGGCCACTGCATAGATCCGGATTAAATAATACCATAGCCATTCGCCCTTCCTGGGTAGGGCTGGACCTTGGTCCAACCGAGCATGGGCTGGCTGGGCGAACATGCGGCTGTACCAAGATTCAGCCCTACCTCGACGTGGACAGCCCGAAAGACCCCCTACGGCTGCGCCGGGGTGCGGGCGGCGGCGTGCACGGGGGACTGGTGCAGCGCGTCGTTGAGGAAGGCCTCGAAGTCGGCCTTGAACTTCAGGCGGGAGGGCTGGTGGATGTAGAGCATGTGGCCGGCCTCGTAGTAAGTGAACCGCAGGTTGGCGCGCGTGGCGGGGTCGAGGTCCATCAGGGCGACGGCGTTCTCCGCCGCGTAGAAGGGCGTGGCGAGGTCGTAGTAGCTGCAGGTGACCCAGACCTTGAGATATGGGTTTCGCGTCATCGCCCTGCGCAGGTCCTCGGCGGTGTTGGGAAAGCCGTCGCTGGCGTCGCCGAATTTCCACGGGGACACGTCCGCGAACAGCTCGTAGGGGATGTCGCTCTCGAACTTCAGCTCGCGGCGGACGTAGTCGTTGAAGACGGCGCTGAGCGGCCCGAGCACGGCCTCCGTGCTGGGATCATATTCGTACTGGTCGGTGCCGGGCTCGTAGCGCTGGCCGGTGAAGCGGGAATCGATCCGGCCGACCACCTTGTCCTCCGTGCGGAGCAGCTGGTTGTAGAACAACGTGTCCGAGACCCGGAGCCGGCGCTGCGCGACATAGGCGGCGGGGAGGCCGGTGAAGCGGCCAACCTCCGCGGCCACGCGGGTCCGCTCGGCGGCCGGCAGGGTGTCGCCGCGGGCCAGCGCGAGCAGGTAGTCGCCGCCGGCGAAGGCGCGCGCGAGGGCCGCGACCTCGGCGACCGGCTTCGCCTGCAGGTCGGGCGCCAGCCGGTGGTGGTACCAGGCGGTGGTGGCGAAGGTCGGCAGGAAGCCGACGTAGGGCTCGATGTTCTGCGGCGAGAATTCAAGCGTCTGGAAGTCGAGGACGGAGGACACGAGCACGATGCCGTTCAGGTACATGCCGTAGCGGCTCTGCAGGTAGTCGGAGAGGCCGGCGGCGCGGGTGGTGCCGTAGCTCTCCCCCAGCACGACCTTGGGCGAGAGCCAGCGGGTGTTGCGCGAGGTGTAGAGGCGGATGAAGTCGCCGACGCTGGCGATGTCCTCCTTCAGGCCGTGATACTGCGCGGGATTCTCCTTCGGCAGGGTGCGGCTGTAGCCGGTGGAGATGGGATCGAGGAAGACGAGGTCGGTGCGGTCGAGCCACGTGGCGTCGTTGTCGACCAGCTGGTAGGGCGGCGGCGGGGCCTCGCCGTCCTCGGTGAGCGCCGCGCGCCGCGGGGCCATGGCGCCCAGGTGGAGCCAGATCGAGGCGGAACCGGGCCCGCCGTTGAAGCAGAACGTCAGCGGCCGGGCGGCGGGATCGGTGACCTCGTCGAGCGTGTACGCGACGAAGAAGACCTTGGCCTTGGGCTTGAGCCCGTCCTTGGGCGCCTTCTCCTCGTCCTTCTTGTCCCCCGCGGCGGCCGGCGGCGGAGCGCCCTTCACGAGGGGCTTCCCCTCCTCCTCCTTCAGCACGAGGTAGCCGGCGGTGGCATGGTACTTCAGGACCTTGCCATTGACGGTGACCGTGTGCGCGGTGACGGACAAGGCCGGTTCCTCCTCGGCCTTGATCTCGGGTTTGGTTTCGGCGCGGACGGTCGCGGCGGCGGCGGCGAGCAACAGCAGGCCCAGGAGCCTGGTCGTGGATGCTTTTTTCATCAGGCGAACCTGGCGCAACCGCGGGCCCGGGGCCAGCGGAAAGCGGTCGCGCCAAAGCGCGAGCTGGCTCGCTGACCCACGGCTAACTGTAACCTCAGTGCGCCGCAGCCGGGACGGGCGCCGCCACCGGCGGCCGGGGCGGGCGCGGGCCGCGGGGTGCGCTGGGATCGGGCGGGAGATCGAACGCCGCCGGCGTGGGCACGGGGTGCGCGGGGTCGAAGTTGCCGAAATCGTCCACGATATATTGCGCGAGCGGCAGGCCGGATTGCCGGAGGCCCAGCACGATGCACTTCGCCTGGAGGTAGCTGCCGTACTCGACGTGGTGCGTGCGGTCGCCGAACTGCTTGATGCCGTCCGCACCGAGCGCGGCGTTGAGCTGCACCCCCATCGCGTTGAGGTCGATGCCGGGCACCTTCAGCTCGCGCGCGACCTGCATCGCCGCGGCCGCGTACTCGTTGAGCGAGGACGGCGGGGCCGTCTCGCCGCGCCGGGCGGAGGGCGAGGCGATGATCGGGAACGCCCCGCGCTGCCGGGCGTCGGCCACGAACCGCCGGAGCAGCTCCTTGTAAGTCGTGTTGGCCTCGGCGTAGGTCGCCGCGAAATCCTGGTTGGGATAGATGTTCTGCGGCCCGCTGCGCTTCGAGTCGTTGGTGCCGAACTCGATCAGCACATAGTCGCCGGGGCGGATCGAATCCAGCACCTTGGCCCAGCGGCGCTCCTTCAGGAAACCCTTGAGCGTCTCGCCGGACTCGGCGTGGTTGGCGACGGACACCTCCGGCTTGAACCAGCGCGGCGCCATCTGCCCCCAGCTGCTGCCGGGCCAGCCGGGCTGGTCGGTCACGGTGGAATCGCCGAGGATGAACAGCCGGATGGCGTCGTCCACCTTCCGGATCTCGACCACGGCCACCGCGGGATGCAGGTCGCTGAACGCGAGCGTGAGCTTGTCGTCCCAGTGACGGGCGACCGCGACGTGCGTGGCCGGGTTCATCTCGCGGCTGTCGAGGTCGACCTCGCCGCCGGTGGAGATTTTCGGGCCGCGGACGTTGACCGTGAAGGTGCGGGTCGTGAACACCCCCGCCGCGGTGCGGATGCGCTCGAGCATGAGCCGGCGCGTCTCGGCCTTCACCGTGGTGACGGCGGCGGCGGCCGGGTCGCCGAGGGTGACGGTCACGCGGTAGTCGCCCTCCGGCACGGCGACGGAAAAGGCGAACGGCTGGGCGCCCGTGGCGTCGGTCGGCGTGGCGACGGCCCCGGGCACCGCGGGCTCGAAGCCGTAGCCGATCGCCGGGGAATACAGATCCGCCGGCGTCACCGCCACGAAGCCCGGCCGGGCCGGGCCGGCGCCGAACTGGAATTTGAACGAGGTCGCCGGTTCGCCCGCGGAAAGTGCGGCGGCAGCTGCCAGGATGAGCAACGCGAGGGAGGCAGGAATGATTTTCATGGGGGCGTGATGGTCGTGGTCAGTTGGTGTATAGCCGGACCGGACCGAGGAGGCCGGCCACGGATGGGATGGCGGGCGCGACGGGCGGGGCCGCGGAGCGTCCGCCCGGGCCGCCGCGTTCGCGGCCGGCGGGTTCGCTGCCGAGTCCGCCGGGGACGCCGGTCGGAGCGAAGCCGCGCGGTCCGGCGTCGGCCGGCGCCGTGACGCCCGGCCGCGGCCCGCCGAAGCCGCGCATCGGCGCGGCCGGCGGCACCACCACCTGGATCGCCAGCGTGTTGTCGCCGGGCTTCAGTGCCGCGGTGATATCCCAGCGATAGGGCGGCCAGGGCTGCGGCTTGAACTCGACGCCGTTGAGTGTCACGCGGGCGATCTCATGCACGTCGCCCAGGTCGAGCCACGCCGACCGGCCCGCCGGCAGCGCCCCAAGGTTGAAGGTGCGCTGGTAACCCACCGTGCCGGCCGGCGGGAGCTTGCCGATGTCCGCGACGGGCTTGAGCGGGGAGTTCACGGCCTGGTCGCCGAGGGTGACCGACCAGTCGCCGCCGAGATCGGCGAGCGGCTGGCCGCGGGTGGGATCGGGGAACGGCGCCGCCGCGCCGGGTGGCAGCGCGCCGATGACGATGAAGCGCGCCTCCTGCGGCGCGAGCGTGAGCGGCACGGCCACGGTGCCCGCGGCCGGCGCGGCGCCGGCGAGCGGATGGATCTCGCCGGTGGTCGCGTCCCAGACCTGCACCGGGCCCGTGCCGGCGAGCGTCGCCGTGCGCGCCTGCGCCTGGGCGGACTCGTTGAAGAAGAAATAGACGTCGCCGTCCTTCAGCGCGCGGTGGATGTACTTGAGCGGCGCGCAGGGGGCGTCGAGTTTGACGTCCGGCGCGGGCAGGGCCGCGACGACGCGGTCGGTGATGGCCGGCGTGGGCTCGAGCGTGGCGAAGCCGAGGTCGGGTGCGCCCTCGGTGGCGTGCAGGAAGGTCCGCCCGGCCACCAGCGTCGGCGTGCGCCCCACGAACACCACCTTGCCGCCCGCGGCGGCAAAGGCCCGCAGCCGCGCCAGCACGCGTTCGTCGATGACGGTCGAGGTCGGGACGATGACGGCGCGGTAGACCGAGCCGCTGAGATTCCGGAGGCCGCCGCCTTCGAGCGTGCAGACGGTGGCGAGGGAGTCGGCGTCGATCTGGTCGAAGTCGATCTGGTGCTCCAGCAGTTCGGTCACGAGCTTGACCGTCACGTCATCGGCCTCCTGGTCGCCCAGCCACAGGCTGTCGGTCGGATGGAACAGGGCGACCTGCGCGGCGGGCCGGCCGCTCGCGAGCAGGTAGCTGGCGCGGTTGACATACCACGCGATCGCCGCCGCAGGATCGGGCATCGCGGGGTTGTCGCCCGGCGGATTGGTCAGCCCGCGGATCTGGAGGAAGTTGACCCCGCGGACAAAGTTATAGTCGGCGACGAACTTGCCCGCCTGGTTGAGGCCGCCGCCCTCCTCGTTCCAGACCTGCGGCCGGCCGTAGACGTGCGCGGCGGAGGCGGCGAGCTTGGGGAAGTCGGCGACGATGCCGGGGCCGATCTGGTTGAGGTTGTCCACGCCGGGCACGCCGACATAGTGCATGGCGCGAAAGAAGGACCCCTCGTTGCGGATGAGGTCCTCGCCGCGGCTCAGGTCGAGCATCAGCTCCTCGTGGTTCAGGTGGACCATGTATTCCATGTGGCGGGCCTTGCACCAGTCCTCCTGGGGCTTGAAGAAATTCTCGCTGAACATCGCGCTCCACACGTCCCAGTAGTCCGCCTTGGCGCGCAGCACCTCCGGGGTGAACGCGGGCGCGAAGAACTGCGCGAGGTAGGGCTGCAGGTCGTAGCCCTTGATCCGTTGAAAGGTCGCGAGCAGCTTCGGCGTCCACGGCATGAACCCGGTGTAGTCCGGCTCGTCGCCGCGGAAGCCGAGGATGGTTTTCCCGAACTCGTCGCCGACGATCTTCTCATAGGTCTCGTGGATGAGATGCAGGTAGGTGCGGGTGGCCTCGGGGTCGAGGTAGTCGATGAGCGAGTAGAGGCTGTCCTTGTCATAGGTGCCGTCGGCCCGGTTGACATAGCGGGTGGGCGAGCTGCGGTAGACATGGCGGACGAAGACGACCTCGGACTGGCCCGGGTTCGGAGCGGTCCACACCAGCCGGCCGTCGGCCGGCAGCGGCAGGACGACGGTCCGGCGCGACTGGCGGGTGGAGGCGAGGATGCCGACGGTGTCCGGCGGCACGGGGATCATCAGCGTCTGCCCGGCGGCGACGGAGTAGCGCGCGTCGGCGACGAGCGCCTGCATGCCCAGTTCGGGATGTTCCGCGCTGATGAGCCCGCCGGCCATGCCGCTGGGGTAGCCCGCGTCATCCTCGAGCCACACCTTCATGCCGCGCCGCTTGCACTCGGCGACGGTGAACTTGATCAGGTCCAGAAATTCGGGGGAGAAATACTTCGGCTGCAGGCCGCGCGAGGCGTTGATCATGACGACATAGGTCCCGCCGGCCTCGAGCCGCTCGAGATCGGCCAGGATCTTCTCCCTCGTCTGTGGGCCGCCCCAGATGGCCCAGTGGATGGTGCCGTACTCGCGCGGCGGCCCGGGAAACGCGGCGGCCGCCTCGGCGACCGTCGGGCGGGTGATCTCCCGCCAGGTTTCCGCAGCGCGGAGGGACAGGGCAAGGCCGAGCAGAAGGACGAGACGCAGGGTCATTTTCATGGGGTGAAGTTGCTGGGGGTGCGGGCCGGGCGGACCAGGCTTCTAGCAGACGCCGCGGCGGGAGGACGCGTTGCAGGCAAATGTTCGCCGGGCACGGAAATTTTCGAACGTATGGGGCAGGGCGGAACCTTACCCTACTCCCCCTGCGCGTACGAGTCTGGTTTTTATCCGGCGGACCGCGTCTTCCGGCGTCGGCCGGTCAGCGAGCGGACTTGACCCCACTTCAGATCACCCGACATTGGTCGGGCATGGATACCCCCATCCTCGCACCCCGGCGAGTCATCCCCGGGCGGCTGGCCGCGCTGGGCCTGCTGCTCCTGTTGGCCGCGTCCGCCCGGGCCGACTGGCCCCAGGCCGCGGGGCCCGACGGCAACTGGCAGGCGCACGGCCCGGCGGCGCCGGTGCGGTGGAGCGTGGCCCGGGATGAAAACATCCTCTGGCGCACGCCGCTGCCCAACGGCGGCCAGAGCGGCATCGCGGTGGCGGGCGGACGGATTTTCCTGACCACCTTCGATGTCTACAAGGAAGGCGACCCAAAAATGAGCGGCACGATCCTCGGGCACTGCCTCGACGCCGCCACCGGGAAAATCCTGTGGTCGGTGAAGCTGCAGGGTCCGACCCCGAGCCCGATGCTCTACGCGTACAGCGACTCGACCTCCCCCTCCCCCATCGCCGACGGGCAACACGTGTGGTTCTTCAACGCCAGCGGCGAGATGGGCTGCTGGGATTATGCGGGGCGGGAAATCTGGCGCCGGAGCTACACGCCCTGGGGCCGGCCCTTTCCCTTCAACAAGCAGCACGAGCCCATCCGCTTTGGCGACGTCATCCTCAACGTCGAGCCGCCCGACGGCAACCCGGCGGACAAATACGGCTGGAATTACCTGCGGGCGATCGACGTCAACACCGGCCGCACGCGCTGGATCGCCGACGACGGCACGACGACCTATTGCACCTCCGTCCTCGGCCGCACCGCCGACGGCCGGCCCGCGGTGCTGACGGGCCGCGGCGGCTGGCACAACGTGCCGGAGCGCCCGGTCGGGCTGTCCCTCATCGACCTCTCGCCCGGCCACGAGGGGCGGACGATCTGGCGGTACGTCGCGGACACCGACGCCGACGGCCAGCCGCTCAAGGAACCCGGCTCGCTCGGCGGACCCACCTGGCAGGCGCTGTACACGCTGCATTGGGATGCGGAACACGCGTACTGGTTCCGCCTGAACCCCGAGGAAACCCACCTCGTGATCGACAGCCGCACCGGCCGGCTGGAGCGTGAGCAGTCGCTGATCCGGGGGGTCGACTACCGGCAGTGGGATCCGGCGGCGCACGACTATATCGTGCACCGCAACGTCAACCTCCGCGAGATGCGCGAACTCGCTCCCGGCAACCTGCTCGCGCCGGACGAGGTGATCCGCGTCATGCCGGCGTGGTCCTGCAACCTCGTGGTCGACGGCTACCATTATTTCCTCACCACGTCGGGCAAGGGCCGCAACGACCATCCGCCGAGAGGGCGCGCGGGGCCGTCGCACTGCATCGCCCGGGTGAACCTCGCGACCGGCCGGGTCGAATACCTTGAGGTGCCGGTGACGGTCATCCGCCCGCCCGGCCAGCCCGACGAGCCCATCTACGGCCTGGCGCAGCGCACCACCACCCTCAATGCGTCGGGCCAGGACGTGGCGCAGGAGGACCGCTCGCGCACCGACGGCTGGGAGATTCCCGCCTTCTGGGGCAACGCCGTCGCCGTCAACGACCGCCTCTACGTCACCACCATGCTCGGCATCACCTACGTCATCGACGCGCGGGCCCCGGTGCTGGACGCCAACGCCCTGCTCGCGATCAATGACCTCGGCCCCGCGGGCGGGACCTGGAGCCTGAACACCCTCAGCTATGACCGCGGCCGGATCTACCACCGCAGCCTCAAGGAGCTGGTCTGCATCGCCGAGCAAACCGCGCCGCGACCCGCGCTGCCGCCGGAGGACGCCGATCCAAACCGCCCGCATAATGTGCGGCTGCTCAAACCCGGGGTGTGGACGGACGATGCGGGCCACGACGACCTGGGCAACGTCTACAATCAGTACCGCCGCTCGGCGACCGGCACCTGGAGCAACTACGACGAGGCGAAGGCGAATCCCTTCCCGCTGCCCGATCCGCTGCGGCTGAAGGACGGCCGGCCCGTGACCGACGCCGACACCTGGTGGAAGGAGCGGCGGCCGGAGATCCTCCAGGATTTTCTCACCGAGGTTTACGGCCGGATTCCGGCCGACACGCCCAAGATAACCTGGGAAGTGGCCACTACCGGCGACCACGACGGGGTGACAACGAAGAAAATTGTCGGCCGGATCGACCACACCGCGTATCCCGCGACGACCCCGGTCATCGAGCTCACCCTGACCCTGCCCGCCCATCGCGCCGGTCCGGTGCCGGTGCTGGTGGCGATCAACACCCCCTCGGCCGGCGATTCACCGCACCGGGATGGCCGCGCCAGCCCACAGGAACAGGTGCTCGCCCGCGGCTGGGGTTATGCGACCTTCAATCCCGTGAGCGTGCAGCCGGACAATGCCGGGGGCCTGAACGCGGGCATCATCGGCCTGATGAACCGGGGCCGGCCGCGGCAGGATCCCGCCGCGTGGGGCGCGCTGTCCGCCTGGGCCTGGGGCCTGAGCCGGGCGGCCGATTATTTCGCCACGGACGCCGACGTGGATGCGCACCGGCTGGGCGTGGAGGGTCACTCGCGGTGGGGCAAGACCGCGCTCTGGGCCGCGGCACTGGATGTGCGCTGGGCCATTGTGTACACCAGCTGCTCCGGCGAGGGCGGCGCGAAGCCCTCGCGCCGCAACTATGGCGAGACGGCGGACAACATCGCGGGCTCGCATTGGATGGCCGGGAATTTCCGCCAGTACGCCGGCCGGTGGAACGACCTGCCGGTGGACGCCCACGAGCTGATCGCCCTCGTCGCACCGCGTCCGGTCCTCGTGACCGGGGCGACGCAGGATCCCTGGGCTGACCCGCGCGGGGAATTCCTCGCCGTCGTCGGCGCCGGTCCGGTCTACCGGCTCCTTGGCAAGAAGGACACGGGCACGACGGCCATGCCGGCCCCGGATGTCGCCCTGACCGCGGGCGACGTCGCCTTCCGCGAGCACATCGGCCCGCACAGCGATCTCCCCGACTGGCCGGTGTTCCTCGATTACGCCGCCCGGTATTTCACGCCGTCCGCCGGAGGAAAATAGATCGCGGTCCGGTGGGGGCGGCACAACCCATGCCGCCCTCAACTTACCGCTGCCCACCCGCTGGCTGGCAAATCAGGTGTCAGGAAAAACTAAGCTTGATGACTGACACATAGTGCGGAGGCCTTTTGACAGAATGGTTGGCCCAATAAGGACCGATTTGTCGCCATTCCGGCAGTGAAATGACACAAAGGTTGGCCCAGTCCGTTATGGCTGACACAAAAGTTGGCCTACGCCGGTGCGGCGCTGAAGGAGGTCGCCTCCGAGATGAGATCAATTGTAACCATGCGTGCCCGCGGCAGAGTGATGAATCGGCCGGTTGACGAGTGTGCGGAGTAGGGCTTGTGGAGCCCGGTAGACGGTCTTGAGCACCACGGCCGTGCCGCTCGCCTCCATGGCAAAGACATAGACGTTTTCACCATAGAGGAACGGGCATGCGGCCTCTTCGGCAGACACCCGGCTGAAGAGGAAGAATTTGAGGAGACCGCCTGCGTTGCCCGGGGCGATGCCGTGACACAAGGCCCGGTCAGCCATCCGAAACAGCGCCTGACTGGTCCAGTGGAATCGCTCACGCGCCCGTCGGCAGGCGTGCTTGGTCAGGACGAGCTGTCTGCCGGCCTGGGCCGTGGTCTCCAGGAGAAATGGCTGGGGGTTCATTCTTTCTCCTCCTTCTCGACGGCTTTCCGTGCCTCGGCCTCATCCTCCTCGTGGCGCTTCACCATCAGCGGCAGCGCGTGCACCTGCTTCCACGCGTTGTTCTTAAATTCGCTCTGCGTCATCAGGCTGGTGGCCAGGATGGCGCCCATAGGCAGAAAGAAAATAGCCATCGATTCCCAGGAGCTTTTCCAAAGAGAGTTCCAGAAGTTCGCCGCCGCATAAATCTCCTGCAACCTATCGTGTCGCACGAGCCGGGCAGCGATCACGATTCCCGGGGTGAACAATCCACCCACCACGACAAGCCAGGACGCAAGGCTGCGTCTTTTTGAGCCACTCACTCCGAAAGCTGTTAATGAGCACGAGGTTCATCAGTGGACTAGCTGACCGGTGCCATCCCCGCTTGCGACTGGAGCCACTGCGGATTGGCCGTGCAGTCCGGCATGCACATCATCTCCGCGAGCAGCCGGGGAGCCATCCGATGGCCTTGGCGTTTCGATCGAACCGGTTATTCGTGTCGCAGTGCGACCAGCGGGTCCAGTTTTGCGGCGCGACGGGCGGGAAGCACACCGGCGAGCGTCCCGATGACGGTCGCGAACGCGACAGTTCCGAGCGCGAGCGCGAGGGACACGACGAAGAACTTGCCCTCAACCGTGACGTCCCGGCTGTGGAGAAACCAAACGATGGCCTGGTTCAAAACCACTCCGGCGAGCCATCCGCCCAGCAGTCCGAAAATGCCGCCGATCAGCCCTATGAAACCAGCTTCGATCATGAAGAGCCGGCGAATTTCCCCGGCGGACGCGCCCAGTGCCCGCAGCACTCCGATTTCCCGCGTGCGCTCGTAGATGGCCATGATCATGGTGTTCGCGATCCCGATCATTGCCACGATCAGCGCGACGCTCGCGATCAGCGCGAGCATCGTCGTGACCGCCAGCAAGATCCGGTCGGCCACCTCGACAATCATTTCCAGCGACTCAACCCGAAATCCTTCCCCCTTGAAAACCGGGATCAGCTCATGGGCGCGCCGGACATCGGCTGTGCGAATAGTCACCGAGTCGTAGCCTTCGGTCTGCAGCAAATCGGTTTTGTTGAACCACCAGCTTTTCATGGCGATCCGGGTGGCGGGCGAAATTTGCACCTCGGCCCTTCGGCCGGACGAAACCGAAATTCCCGCCAGGCGCAGCGGGAACGCCTGGGTTTCACCGCGCGGAGAGCGCAAAATCACTTCAAACGTCTGGCCGATCAGCGCCGGGAACTCGGCGTTGGCCAATCCGAGCGCCTGCAGTGCGCCCTGCGTGGCGATCAATCCGCCCTCGTCGGGCAGATCGAGAGAGCCAGCCAGCGGACGGGGCTGGCCGTTGATCAGATTAAAAAGTTGATTCTCGGCCAGCGAGGAGGAGACGGGCTGGTTTCGCCCGCGGGTGGACAGCTCGAGTGCGATCGAACGCGGCAGACCAACCTCGGGCGTGACTTTCAAAACGCCGGGGAGCGCCTGCCAGCGCGCGATCTCGGCGGCACCGATGATCTTGGTGCGCCGACCGCTGATGTCTGCGCCGAAAGGGCCACCCATCCCCCCGCCGGCCCCGCCGCCCGTGCCGGGACGAAGGGTGAGCCGGTCGAGCCCGAGGCGTTCAAACTGGCGGTTGATCTGAGCGCGAATCCCCATGGCGAGCGAGATCAGCAGCACAATCGTGAGCGTGCCGACGACAACGCCCAGTGACGCCAGGAACGAGCGGAGCTTGTGCCGTCCGACGTTGGCCAGGGCGGTGGAGATGATGTCGGGGGTGGTCATGACACGTTGGGCGCGGCGGTGGGGAACGCTGGCGGTTCGCCCGCTTGGATGAATCCGTCCTTCATCGTGAGTTTCCGATCGGCCCGCGCGGCCACCTGCAAATCGTGCGTGACGATCAACATGGTCATGCCTTTGGCGCGCAGCAGACCGCAGAGCAAATCGAGGACCGCGGTGCCGTTTTTGGAATCGAGATTGCCGGTGGGTTCGTCGGCGAGCAACAGGACGGGGTCGTTGGCGAGGGCGCGGGCGATGGCCACGCGCTGTTTTTCGCCGCCGGAAAGCTCGTTCGGCGTGTGCTCCGCGCGTTCGCGGAGCCCGACCGCTTCGAGCAGCGCAAGGGCGCGGGGCCGCCGCTGCACCTTGGGAAGCTCGGCCAACAGCAGAGGAACCTCGACGTTTTCGACGGCCGACAACGTCGGCAGCAGATTAAAACTCTGGAAAATAAATCCGATGCGCGTGCGCCGGTGCCGGACCAGTTCGAGTTCGGTGGTTTCACCGAGCGAAACGCCGTCCACCGTGATGCGTCCGCCGCTGGGCCGGTCGAGCCCGCCGATCAAATTTAGCAAGGTTGATTTGCCCGAACCAGAGGAGCCGACCAGGGCGACGAATTCGCCGCGTTGCACCGTGAAGTCGGCGCCGGCGAGCGCGACGACCGTGGATTTTCCGACTCCGTAGCGGCGCGAAAGATTTTGGCCGAGGATGAGAGGCGGATTCCCCGGCGAAGGGTCGGTAGGCATGTTCATCGTTTTTCTCTACTCGTCGCAGGACACACAACTTTTCTTATATGCGCGGCAATTTTTGCTGACCGGCGGTGCGCGATCGGGAGCCGGCGACCATTACTGATCGTCGAGTTCCTTCAGCAACGCCTCCAGCTGGCGCTGGCGGGGCAGAATTTTCCGTTCGACAAAGCGGCGCTGCACCCAGGAAGCGCCTCTGACAACTAAGATCCAGAAGACGACGAAGAAACCGACCAGGCCCCACAACCTGGCATCGCTGAGGGTCCAGTTATGGATCCGCCCGATGGCAAAGAAGGCCGCCACGCTAATGATGACCGGCAGCCGTATGCCCAGCCGGCTCGCCGGGCGGGTTCTCGCCGGCGCGTAGTCGCACAGGGCGAGTTGCCGGTTGATTTGATCGCGCAGCGACTCGCCAAAGCGTTGCTCGCGGACTGCCTGCGCTCGCTGTCTCAGATATAATCTGCCGGCGGTGAGCAAGGCGGCGGCCATGCCGGCGACGACCCCGGCGACCGGCCCGGCATAATCCCAACCGGATAGCACAATACCACGCTGGCGGTAGATCATGAAGAAGAGGAACCGCGCCAGGAAGGCGACGTTAAGCGTGACCATTCCGATGACCATTCCGTAGACGATCCATCTTTCCCGGCGTCGCTGTTTCTGCGCCTGCGTCTCTTCCTGCCGCAGCGCCAGCCGAAGCAGCGTTTCGTTGACGCCATGCAGCGGCGACGCGTCCTGCGACTTCCAGACCGCCATCAATTCGTCGAGATTCATGATTTTGTTTCCTCCATACGTTTGCCGGCCAGCACCGACTTGATCCGGTTGATCTTCACGCCGACGTTGCTCTCGGTGAGGCCGGTAATGCCGGCGATTTCCTTGTAGCTGAAGCCGTCGAGCAGCAGTAGCGCCACGGAACGGTCGACGTCCTTGAGCTGCGCGATCTGATGATAGAGCCACTCCACGCGCGGGTCGCGCTTCTCTGGCGGCGGCGTCAGCAAATCTTCCATCCCCTCGAATGGCTCCTTGCCCCGCTGATGCCGGTCTTCCTTGCGCGTCCACGCGAGCGCCGTGTTCAGGGCGACGCGATACATCCACGTGGGCACCGACGACTCGCCACGAAACGCGTCCACGGAACGCCAGACCTGCACGGCAACTTCTTGAAAGAGATCCTGCCGGTCGGCGTGCTCGAACGCGTAGGCATGGACCACCTTGAAAAGGATCCCTTTGTGACCTGCCAGCCACTCGCCGAAGATACGATCGCGTTCGCTGTTGTGCATGGGCTTTCGGCTAAGGCGATATCGGTCTATCCTTCACCAACCGGTCGCCTTACTTGACCTTGGGGAACTCGCGGTCCTTGCCGCCCTGGTGCAGGATCACGCTGGTCACCCTGCCGTCCGCGTTTTTCACGAAGGTGAACCGGACTTCCACCAGCCGGACGAAAAACTCGGTGTCGGAAGTCGCGCCCAGCTCGAATTTCGGCCGACCGGTCAGCTGGAAAAAAAGCCGGCCGGCCTCGCGCGTGACGGTCAGGCTCCGGTCGGGTCCGTAAGCGTACTCTCCCAGCAGGGGGTCGGTCTGGCTGTCGTCGAGCGTCACTTCGGCGACGTCGGGCAGGCGGGACATGGGGGTAGTCATCCCGTTCTGGTGTTTGACGACTGCGGTCACCTTGCCGTTGGCGTCCTTCACGAAGATCAGCTGGACGTCGACGTCCTTGAAAAAGAATTCGGTCTCGGACTTGGGGAGGATTTCGTGCGTCAAGCTGCCGGTCGCCTGGGCAAACGCCCGGCTCCCGGTGGTCGTGACCGCTAAGATGCCGTTGCCGATGGCATACCGCCCGGCGATTGCCGCCAACGCGGCCGGAGACGCGGGGTGGCTCGCGATCGGGGCCGGTCGCGGCGGCAAGATCGTGCCCAAATAAAATTCGGCGATATCCTCGGCGAGCTTGATGGGATCTCCCGCCTTGGGCGGCATGGCGTTGGTGAGGACGACGACCGTGAAATTCTGCTCGGGCAGCCGGAGGAGTCCGGCGCAGAAGCCCGGGAAGCCGCCGCCGTGGGAGATCTCGCGGACGCCCCTAAACCGTTCGATCTCCCAGCCGAAACCGTAGCCGCCGTCCAGTTTCGCATCCGGATTGTTTGCGGTGGCGATGGGAGTGAACGCGGCGGTCAGGCTGTCGGCGTTCAGCACCCGGTGCCCGAAAACGCCCTCGTTCCAGCGAAATAGGTCCCCGACCGTGGTATAGAGGGAGCCCGCGCCGCCGGACCAGGTCTTGTTCCAGTCGGGCGCCGGTGAGAACGCACCTTGGGCATAGGAGTATCCGACCGCCCCGCCGGCAGGCGGCATGTCGTTGTGATACACGCCCGTCGCCGTCATCCCCAGTGGACCGAAGAAAGTGTGCTGGAGATAGTCACCGTAGTTCTCCCCTGACGCCCGGGTGACGATATCGCCCAGAAGCACATAGCCGGAATTGCTGTAGCTCCACTTTGCTCCCGGGCTGAAGTCGAAGGGAAATTTTTCGATCGACGCGATCAGCGCGGCCGTCGTGGTTGGGTTTCGGACGAGGGTGGCCAAGTCCGGTTGCCGGGTATAGTCGTGGATCCCGGAAGTGTGGGTGAGAAGATGCCGCAACGTGACTTCCTTCCCGCGGGGGAATTCCGGATAGTACTGGGCCAGCTGGTCGGTCACGCGAAGCCGTCCGGCTTCCTGCAGCCGCAGGACGGCCGCAGCGGTGAATTGTTTCGTGATCGAGCCGATGCGAAACTTTGTCGCCGGGGTGATCGGCACCTGATGTTCGACGTCGGCCAAGCCATAGCCCTTGGCATAGAGGATTTTGCCGTCGCGGGCAACCAGGACCGCGGCGCCCGGACTTTTCGGATCAAAGCTCCTGGCTAGGAGCCCATCGGTGAGCCGCTCAGGCGCGGGCATGGGTACGCTCGCATCCGCCCCCATTTGGATCAGGAAATCATAGGTGTCCTGCCGGCCGGAGAGCCGGGCGGCGAGTAGGGCGTTCAGGCCGATGGAAACCCGTGCATTGATGTCGGCCCCTTGTGCCAGGAGGGCCTTGATCGCATCCACGTCGCCTGCCCGGGCTGCGGCCACGAGTTTTTTAGCTGCCCCGTCGGCCAGGAGCACGTTCCCGCTAACGCCGGGAGTTTCGGCGGGAGAGGATTCGGTGGCCCGGCATGGATTTCCGCCAAAGATCGTCAGTGCAACGACCAGGGTATGGGTGGTCTTTAACAATAAGTTAATGTGAGTTTGATTCAGTTAGTAGCGCCGACCGAGTCTTTTCTTACACCCAAGGTGTTTTTTGACGGTATGGGTGCCCGACCCGCGATGGAAAAAGGGCCACTTCCGACAGGTCACGTCGTCCTACAGCAGGGGCTCATCAGAGCAGCCTTCGCACCTATGTGGGTGACGCGCTGGCGAACCCCTCTAAAATCTACTCACGCTCGCCAGTGGGTGAAGTCGGGTTAACACGGACTTTACCGCCCAGAGAGGCATTGTTTCATGCCCGCCAAGGTCGCGACCGTTCGCGCGCTTTGTTTGCATGAGACCAACCAAACCAAGATTGAACTCAGTACGATGGCATAACCGAGTGGACCCTTCGAACCCAATTCCCATCGACTGACTAACCACGTTGAAGCTCCAAAGTAATAACTAAAAACAAGGGTCCATGTGGTGATCAGGCCGGCCTTTTTCGGTAGGGCAGATACGATGAAAAACAAACTGGTAAGACCGATGATGTCATAAATTAGGAACGGCGAAAACCCCCGGTTGAGAAAATACCGCGACAACCAGAACCCCTCGTTTGCGGTTTGCGGTTGATGCCAGTAGCTACCCGGCTGCCCTAGAACGGTATTGGTCAGGTCGAACAGCATCGCGCCGGCCATCACCCAACGAAGCCGGCCCTTAATTTGATCGGCGGCGACCTCAAAGGGCATCGTAGACAAAATAATGCCTAGCACGATACCACAGCTAAAAGTTGCGGTCATCCCGAGGTGCCAGAAGTAGTTCAACCAAGCAGCAAACCCGAAACAGTGCCCAAGAATGATTGTGAATCCAAAGAGCAAGGCGGGCCGGCGCGGTATGACTGAAATCACCATGAGTGCTAACGTCAGATAGACCAATTGGACCGCGGTGTAAGTCGCCCAGCCGCGACTGAGTAGAAAATGAAACGCATTGTAGCCGATGTCAGCCGTAGCTGGGTGTGCCCAATAAGATTTCGGCTGACTGGCGAGTGTCGCGACCAAGTCCAGAAGCCCGAAGCAGACCGCGATCCAACAGAAACGCTTCACGATTCGATCATGGGTAGACAATGGGGTCTTCAAAGTTGCGAAGGCCATTAATTGCAAAAGGCGAAAAAAGCGCACAATTGGGGTAAATGAATAATCCGTGACCTGACCACAATCATGAGGATACAAATGCTCGTTGAGGGCAAGAACCGAGGCGCCATCCGGACGCTACGGAGGCGTGATGGACTACAGGACTCACATATTCCCGAGGGAGACGGAGGCTTGGTTGCTGTTTGGTTGTGACGATGCGGCAACAGCAATTAGGGGGTACGCCTCTCCTAGTCTAAGGGAATACTGCTACGGGAGTGAGGGGCATGGCTTATCTTGCAAACCGCGAGCGAATCCGCTGTTAAGTTGCGAAAGACCCCATGAATCGATTCGCCACCATCAGATCGAGCGCAACTGATCCAGCGGATTTTATCTGCCCAAGATGGGTGCTTTGAGGATTTTCGGCCATTAGAGATTAGCCCATGCAGACTTGGCCTCTCGCAATCCCAGCACTCCTCATCTTCGCGGCACCCCTGTTGGCGGAGACGGCGGCCGAAGCCAACGCGGCCATTCGGCGCGACTTTGTGGCCTTCGATCCCAACTACGCCGCCGATTTTCGCGCACGGGCGGTCCGGGTCGGCGGACTGAAGGCCGCCTTGCTGGCTCAGACCGGCGGAGGCGTGGAGAATCCGGTGGCCAACCAGGTCCTCTTCGAAACGGGCACGCTGCTTTTCACCACCGCCGATTTCAAACGGATCGATCGCCGCGCGGACGACCTCGCCGCCGCCATCGCTCACCCGGCGCTCGACCACCAGGACGCGACCGGCATGTGGGGCTGCGGCAGCGAGCAGTGGTTTCTCAAGCTGGACAACACCTTCGACCGGCTGACGGACGAAGCCCGGCATCGGCCCGATGGTCCGCCTCGTCCGCTACCTGCGTTTCTCGACCGGGTGTCCACCCCAGCCAAGCTGGAGGCTTGGTTCGACGCCGTCGCCGAGTCGGACATTCCGCACACAGGCATCGATCACGGGCTCGAATTCAATCTGGCCATCTCGGACCTGCTCCGGATGATCGTGCTTGGCGAACCGGAGAACTATCGAATCGATCCTGGGCTGCGCGATGCGTTTCTTCGCCTGCTGAAAGACAAGTACCGCGATCCCGTCACCGGGTTTTGGGGCGAACGGTATCGCCGGGAGGGCGAGCTGCAGTTCCGGCCCGATATCAGCACCACGTTCCATATTGTCTCCTACCTGGAGGGACGGATACCCGATATGCCACGCTTGGCGAATACGATGCTCTCGCTGAGGACCTTCAGCGACCCCGCCGGCTGGCTCTCCAACGGTCACTACTGGAATCACAACAACATGGATGTCGTCACGGTGTTCCGGTACGCATGGCCGGCCGCCAGCCCGGCCCAACGCAAGGCGATGGCCGCGGAGATCGACCGCATGCTGGCCTGGTGCCTGGGCGAGTCGCTGCAGCCCGACGGCAGCTTCAAGGTCCTGGAAGGGGACCTGTCGCAGGAATACGCCGAGAATTTCGGGGTGGAGTTTCTGTCCCGGACCGGCTTCTTCAGTCCGGCGCGGCGTTTCTGGACAGATCGCGAATTTCCGCAATCGGAGGCCATTCGCGCAAAGATCCGGGCCTTCATCGAAACGCATGCGCATACCGGAGTGTCCGGCGACAACTACGCGAGCGCCTTGTCGGCGCTGATGCGGGACCGGGACTAGACGTCGTTAAGGCTTTGGGTCCGATGGGTTCGCTCTGCTACTGTGTCCGCCGGCGGCGAACGGGGTAATTAGTGCGCTTCTAAGGCCGCGGAACTTTTAGCTAGCATGGCCAATCCAGCTAAATAGTCTTTCATCGGACGGGACTACAGGACTCACACCCTGCCATAGGTAAGCGCAGGCGTGGTTGCTGTTTGGTTGCAGAGCTATGCTGAAGACCCAGTCAGAGAATGATCTCGCTTCTTCTGGATGCGCAGTGCCCAAAGAGACGAAATGCAGAGCACGATTTGCAGGCCACCACCGGTCAAGCCCACGGCATCCCATCCCCAATCGCGGGCGTCGCGGGCGAGGAGATCCAAAAGCGCTTGGGACCCAACCATGACGCCAACGATCAGGAGAAAAACCGTGGCCCCTTTCCCCATGCCCATCGGCAAACGGAGCCAAACCTTATTGCCGACCGTCCATTGCCAAACCGTGTTTGACGGTGATCTGGATGCTTCCATGGCTATGAGGTCATCATGCCGGCGTTCTGCTAAGCTGCAATCTCGTAGTGTCGGGCTTTGATCCCGCTTCTTAGCTCCTACAGGACTCACTCTCCGCCACAGGTAAGCGCAGGCGCGGTTCCCGCGTCTTGAAGTTCTTGCGGATGCGGACGCCGTTGAAATAGCCGTCCACGCGCCACGAGGTGTTTCCGTTCCGATTTTCGAATGAGCTGACAACAAACTTAGTGTGTTTCATGATCTAGGTTGTCCAGTCAAGTGGGCAACCTAGCTTCACCGAAAAATGAACTTCTTTGATTAGAAGAAGTTAGATGGCGTCCCCACGGGGATTCGAACCCCGGTTCTCACCGTGAAAGGGTGGTGTCCTAACCGGGCTAGACGATGGGGACCCAGCGCGGAGTGGGGCAAGCTATGGCCTCACCCTGACCGCGCAAGGATTTTCGCGGCCCCGGCTTTCGCCCAAATCGGCCGGACTCCTTTGCCGGCAGAGACTTGCCTTTCGCTTCTTGCCGGCCTGCCTCGGCGGCATGAAGCTACCGGCGCCCGCGGTTCCGACTTCCGCGGCGAATCCTCCGGCCCCCGATGGCAAATAATGCGCAGCTTCTGCCAAAAAACACTCCGGCTTCGCCATTGAGTCAAAAATGGTCCATAGTAGCGTCGGGTTTCAGTCTGACCACGCATGCATGAACACCCCTACGGCTTCCTCGCTCTCTTCCTCGGCGTCGCGATCGCCTTCCCCCTGATCATGCTCGGGGTGGCTTGGCTGTGGGTGCGGTTCTTCCAGCCGGCCAAGCCGGGCGCACGCAAGAACGCCACCTACGAGTGCGGCCTGGCGCCCTCGGGCGACTCTTGGATCCAGTTCAAGGCGCACTACTATCTCTACGCGATCCTGTTCCTGATCTTCGACGTCGAGGTGCTCTTCCTCCTGCCCTTCGCCGTCGCCTTCACCGGGCTCTCCACCGGCGCCCTGTTCACCATGCTGGTCTTCATCCTCCTGCTCGTCGAGGGCCTCGTCTGGTCATGGCAGCGCGGTTACCTCGAATGGAAATGAGCGAATCCGCACCAGCTCCCCTGCCCGCCCCCCCTCGCCCTGAGCGCACCGAAGGGTTCCCCGCCGCCGGCAACCTCACCGACGTCGAGCGCGAGGAACTGCGCCGCCACGGCATCCTGCTGACCAGCCTGGAGGAACTCTACAACTGGGGCCGCAGCAATTCCATCTGGCCGCTCCAGTTCGGCCTCGCCTGCTGCGCCATCGAGATGATCGCCGCCGCCACCGCCCGCTTTGACATCGCCCGCTTCGGCGCCGAGATCTTCCGCCCGTCCCCCCGCCAGGCCGACCTCATGATCGTCTCCGGCACCGTCACCAAGAAGATGGCCCCGCAGGTCGTCCGCCTCTGGAACCAGATGCCCGAGCCGAAATACTGCATCGCCATGGGCGCCTGCGCCATCTCCGGCGGCCCCTTCAAGCAGGGCTACAACGTCCTCAAGGGCATCGACCGCTTCATCCCCGTCGACATCTACATCCCCGGCTGCCCGCCGCGCCCCGAGGCGCTCCTCCACGGCCTCGTCCAACTCCAGGCGCAGATCAAGGGCGAGAAACTCAAGGGCCCCGACGCCGCCCGCCACACCCGCCCGGAGGAACCGAGCGAATTCCCCGTGCCCGAATACGGCGCCCACGACCTCGAGCCGCCGAAGAACCCGGCCGTCTGGACGCCGCCCGAGCCCCAAGGCAAAGCCTGACCGCCCCAGCCCATCTTCACCCTCCCTTTCCCGCTCAATCCCTTGGACACCGTCGAACAGCTCCACGACCGCCTCGCCGCCCGCTTCCCCGCGGCGCACGTCGCCGTCGTGACGAATCCCGGCCCGGCCGCGGAACACTCGCTGCTGCTCGACCCCGCCCACGCGCACGACATCGCGTTGTTCCTGCGCGACGACCCCGCCCTGCGCCTCGACTATTGCTCCAATGTCACCGGCATCGACTGGCCGGACAAGGAGATCACCGACACCGTCAAGACGAGCGTGCCCGATCCCGCCGGCGGTCCGCCGAAGACCGTCGAGCAAAAGACCGTCCACGTGCAGCCGGGCTGCCTTGAGGCCGTCTACCACCTGTACTCGATGGCCCTGAAACACGGGCCGGTCATCATCCGGCTCCGCACGGCCAACCGCACCGACCGGGTCGCCCTGCCCTCCCTGACCCCGGTCTGGCGCGCCTGCGATTTCCAGGAGCGCGAGGTCTACGATCTCTACGGCATCGTCTTCGAGCGCCACCCCGACCTGCGCCGCCTGCTCATGTGGGACGAGTTCAAGGACCACCCGATGCGCAAGGACTACGTCGAGCCCGACGACTACGAGTGGGAGCCCACCGCCCACGGCGCCATCCTCGAGAAGGCCAAGGCCCATCAATCAGCTGCGAGCCCTGTAGCCGGGGTCGCCGACCCCGGACCGACAATCAAAGCCCCGGGCTCACCGAGCCCGGCTACAGCCCGACCGGAGGCCAGGCCATGAGCGACCCTCAGGTCTCAGGTCTCAGCCCCCAGGTCTCGGTTCCCGGTCCCACTGCCTTCGGCCAGCCCGGCGGCCCGTCCGTCCGGCAGGTCCGCGACCCTTTCCACGGCGACCTGCTCGAGGTCTCGATGGGGCCGCAGCACCCGTCGACCCACGGCGTTTTCCGCATGGTCGTGACGCTCGACGGCGAGCTGATCGTCAAGCTCAAGCCCGTCTTCGGCTACCTGCACCGCAACCACGAGAAGATCGCCGAGAACACGACCTACCTCGGCTCGATGCCCTACACCGACCGGCTCGACTATCTCTGCTCGATGTCCACCAACTGGGCCTACGCCCTCGCGGTGGAGAAGCTCGCCGGCCAGGCCGTGCCCGACCGCGCCCAGTACCTGCGCATCATCATGGCCGAGATGACGCGGCTCGTGAACCATTCCTGCCTGGTCGGCTTCCTCTTCAACGACCTCGGCACCTCGTTCACCCCGCTGCTCTACGCCTTCCGCGAGCGCGAAAAATTCCTCGACCTCTTCGAGGCGCTCAGCGGCTCGCGCATGATGTGCAACTACCAGCGCTTCGGCGGCTGCCGCGTCGACCCCTCGCCCGCGTGGCTCGCCACCGCCCGCGCGCTGGTGGAGGGTTACCCGCGCTTCCTCGACGAGTACGAGCGCATGCTCACAGGCAACGAGATCATGCTCGCCCGCACCCAGGGCATCGGCCGGCTCGACGGCGTGCACGCCGTCAACGCCGGCCTCACCGGCCCCGTGCTCCGCGCCAGCGGCGTCGGCTACGACGTCCGCAAGGTCGACGGCTACGGCTTCTACCCGCGCTTCGACTTCCGCGTGCCACTCGGCGCGCACGGCGACACCTACGACCGCTACATGATGCGCATCCTCGAAATGCGCGAGTCGGTGAAGATCCTGCAGCAGGCCTTCCGCGACCTGCCCGCCGGCCCCATCATGGACCCGAAGGCGAAGATCCGCGGCTTCCGCCCCAAGCCCGGCGAGGCCTACGGCCGGATCGAGAGCCCGAAGGGCGAGCTGGGCTTCTACCTCATCAGCGACGGCAGCCCGAACCCCTACCGCTACCGCGTCCGCCCCCCCTCCCTCATCAACCTCACCCTGCTCGAGGAAATGTGCCTCGGGCACACGATCGCCGACGCCGTCGTCATCCTCGGCAGCATCGACATCGTCCTCGGCGAAGTGGACCGCTGAACATGCAGACGTCAGACATCAGAGATCAGAAGTCAGACCAGCCCAAGTCGCGCCGGGGAGGCTTTCATCTGTCCTCTGATCTCTGTCTTCTGACCTCTGTCCTCCGCCCTCCTTCCTCCGGCCTCTGAAATTTATGCTCGGCTCCGGCATCATCAACGGCCTGATCGTCACCGCGAAAAACTTCGCCGGGAGCTACCACGATCCCAAGCGGATGGTGACGGAGCAGTATCCCGAGCAAAAGCCGGTCCTGCCGGAGAACTACCGCAACTTCCCCTTCCTCATCGCCGAGAACGCCACCGACCCGATGGGCACGCTGCGCTGCGTGGCCTGCCAGATCTGCGAGAAGGAATGCCCGCCGCAGTGCATCATCATCGAGAAGAGCAAGGACAAGAAGCCCGACGCCAGCGGCAAGATGCAGCTCTACCCCGCGGTCTTCGGCATCGACACCTCCGTCTGCATGAGCTGCCAGATCTGCGTGGAAGTCTGCCCCTTCGACGCGATCAAGATGGACAAGGTCTTCGCCATCGCCGCGACCGACCGCTTCGCGGGCCTGTTCCTCGACCGCGAGCAGCTCGCGAAGCCCAACAGCTACTATCACCAGATCCACCCGGAGGAGGCCGCCGAGGTTGACGGCCGGCTGACCGCCGAACGCCAGGCCGCCGAGGAAAAGGCGAAGGCGGCGGCGGCAGCCAAGGCCGCCGCCGCCGCGAAAGCCGCGGCGCCTGTAGCCGGGGTCGCCGACCCCGGACCGGCCGCACCGAGGCCGGCTACATCACCCCTTTCCAATCCAGCCAGCGCGCCCGTGACGCCGGCCCCATCGCCCGCGGTGAAACCGCCGCCGAGCGCATGAAGACCACACCCCGCCCTGCCGGGCACCCCTCTCCAGAGGGGATCTCCCAACGGCTTGTCACCCGCCCTGGCTCCCCTCTGGCGAGGGGTGGCGCGCAGCGCCGGGGTGTGTTTCCGCGAGACCCCGCCACATGAATCCCGCGGCTCAAAATCACTTCCTCGAACGCGCCCCCCTCGAGCTGCGCGACTGGTTCGTGAACTTTTTCCCGGACCCGCTGCAGTGGCTGGTGCACCACCTGATCACCATCGTGGCCGTCCTCGCCATCTTCGGCCTCTTCTTCGCCTTCACCACCGTCGCCGAGCGGAAACTCCTCGCCCGCGTGCAAAACCGCCTCGGCCCCAACCGCGCGGGCCTGCCGAAGTTCTCCTTCCTGCCCTGGCACCTCGCCCACAAGCTCTGGGGCCTCACCCAGCCGTTCGCCGACGCCGTCAAGGCGATCACCAAGGAGGACATCGTCCCCGCCGCGGCGGACAAGGCCCTGCACTTCCTCGCCCCGGTCATCGTCGTCGCCTTCTCGCTCATGGGCTTCGCCGTGCTGCCCTTCGGCCGCCAGTACCTCCCGGTCGACCTCGACGCCGCGCTGCTCTACTTCTTCGCCGCCGGCTCCGCGACCGAACTCGCCATCTTCATGGCCGGCTGGTCGAGCCGGAACAAATACTCGCTGCTCTCCGCCATGCGCGCCCTCGCCCAGCTCATCAGCTACGAGCTTCCGCTCATCCTCTCCGTCGTGCCCATCGTCCTGGTCACGGGCACGCTCTCGACCCGGGCCATCGTGCTGCAACAGGGTTTTTGGCACCCCGGCTTCGTGACGCTGCCGCACTGGTTCGTCTTCACGCCGTGGGGCTTCGCCGGTTTCATCATCTTCCTCATCGCGGCGCTGGCCGAGTCCAACCGCTCGCCGTTCGACCTGCCGGAGGCCGAGAGCGAGCTGATCGCCGGCCACCTGACCGAATACTCCGGCTTCAAGTACGCGCTGTTCTTCATGGCCGAGTATTTCGGGCTGACCGCGCTCAGCGGCCTCGGCGTCACGCTCTTCCTCGGCGGCTGGCAGGCGCCGTTTCCCCTGCTTGAGGTCGTCCCCTCCTACCTGTGGTTCATGGGCAAGCTCATCCTGATGATCGTCTTCTTCATCTGGGTCCGCGGCACGCTGCTCCGGCTGCGCATCGACCAGCTCACGCGGCTGTCGTGGCAGTTCCTCGTGCCGCTGGCGCTGCTCAACGTCGGCAACGCCGCGTTCTGGGTGCTTTCCGCCCATTGGGCCGGCCCGCTCCAGCTCGTCCGCTGGGCCCTGTCGCTCGCCATTGTCATCGTCCCCTTCGTCGTCATGGGCCGCTCCCTGACCGCCGGCTACGCGCCGCGCACCTACCGTTACGCGCCATGACCGCCGCCCTCCTCCTCATCGCTGTCGTGATCCTTGGCGCCGCCGCCGCGGCCATGCTGCGGCGCAACCTGATCCACAGCGCCCTGCTGCTCATCCTGAGCTGGGCCGGCGTCGCGGCGTTCTACCTCTGGGCCGGCGCGGAGTTCGTGGCCTTCGCCCAGGTGCTGGTCTACGTCGGCGCCATCTCGATGGTCGTCCTTTTCGCCGTGCTGCTCACCCGGCAGAACCACGTCGGCGACCTGCTGGTCGAGCCCGGCACCCGCGCGCGCGCAACCACCGCGGTCACCGTGGGCGCCTGCATGGCCGCGGTCCTGTCCGCCGCGGTCATGGCCTCGCGCTTCCCGCCGCCGGCGGACCACGCCCCGGTCACCAGCGTCCGACTCATCGGCCTGCAGCTCATGCGCCAGCACGGCGCGGCGCTGCTCATCGTGGGCGTGATCCTCACCGTCGCCCTGCTCGGCGCCACCGTGCTCGCCGCCACCGAGGGCAAGCCCGACCCGGAGGACACCCCGTGACCCCGCTGCAGCTCTGCCTCCTGCTCTCCTCGGGCCTGTTCTGCATCGGCCTCATGGGCGCGCTTGCCCGCAGCAGCACCATCCTCGTGCTGCTCGGCATCGAGCTCATGCTCAACGCGGCCAACCTGAACTTCATCGCCTTCTGGCGCTTCGGCCCGTCGCCCGCGCCGGCCAACGGGATGATCTTCGTCCTCTTCTCCATCGCCGTGGCCGCCGCCGAGGCCGCCGTCGGCCTCGCCCTGATCATCGCGGTCTACCGCCACCAGAAGACCATCCGGCTGCAGGAATCCAGCACCCTCAAGGGGTGAGAAAGCTCCAAATTCGAAGCTCCAAGCTCCAATGAAACTTCAATCCTCCAAACTTTCAAAGCCGGTCCCCTCCTTCCCTTGGATGCTTGGTGCTTCAATGGATGTTGGCGCCTGGAGGTTGGCGCTTCTGCCCTTGGAAACCCGTTCATGATTCTCGCCGCCGACAAACTCTGGCTCATCCCTGCGCTGCCGCTCCTGGCCGCGGGCCTTGGTGCGGTCCTGCCGCGGTCCGGCCGCGCCCTTGCCGCCGGCGGCGCCATCCTCGCGCTGACCCTCTCGTTCGTCCTGTCCTGCCTCGCCCTCCACGGCGCGCTGCAGGCCCCGGCGGTCCACGCGGTGGCCAACTTTGCCTGGTTCGACCTCGGCACCGGCGCCCTGCGGCTCGGCTTCCTGCTCGACCCGCTGACGGCGTTCATGTGCGTGATGGTCACCTTCGTCGGGACCCTGATCTTCATCTTCAGCCTCGGCTACATGCGCGAGGACGCGAACGCCAAGCAGTTCTTCTGCTTCCTCAGCCTCTTCGCCGCCGCCATGCTCGGGCTGCTCGTCGCCAACAGCCTCCTGCTGCTCTTCATCTGCTGGGAGCTGGTCGGCCTCGCCTCATACCTGCTCATCGGCTTCTGGTTCCACAAACCGTCCGCCGCCGCCGCCGCGAAAAAGGCCTTCATCACGACGCGCATCGGCGACCTCGGCCTGCTTCTCGGCCTGCTCTGGCTCTACGACTCCACCGGCTCGATGCTCTTCTACGACGGCGGCCACGGCGTCCTCGAGGCCGCCACCCTCGCCTCGCTCGCCGGCCAGACCCTGGCCTGCGGCCTCGCGGTCTCGACCGCCATCGGCCTGCTCATCTTCTGCGGCGCCGTCGGCAAGTCCGGCCAGTTCCCGCTGCACGTCTGGCTGCCCGACGCCATGGAGGGCCCGACGCCCGTCAGCGCGCTGATCCATGCGGCCACCATGGTCGCCGCCGGCGTGTTCCTTGTCGCCCGGGTCTACCCGCTGATGTCGGCCGACGCCCTGCTGGCCGCCGTGCCCGTGCATGCGCTGACCGTCGTGGCGTTCATCGGCGCGATCACGGCCCTGATGGGCGCGCTGATCGCCTGCGCGCAGTACGACATCAAGCGCATCCTCGCCTTCTCGACCGTCTCCCAGCTCGGCTACATGATGCTCGCGCTCGGCGTCGGCTCGTGGACCGCCGCGATCTTCCACCTGCTGACGCACGCCTTCTTCAAGGCCCTGCTCTTCCTCGGCGCCGGCTCGGTCATCCACGCCGCGCACCACGAGCAGGACGTCCGTTCGCTCGGCGGGCTGTCGGCGAAGATGCGGATCACCTTCCTCACCTTCGCCATCGGCACCTGCGCCCTCGTCGGCGTGCCGCTGTTCTTCTCCGGCTTCTGGAGCAAGGAGGCCATCCTCCACGCCGCGCACGGCTGGCAGGTTTCGCACCTGCCCTTCTACGCCGCGGTGCTCGGCGTGGTCCTCACCGCCTTCTACAACACCCGGCTCATGGCCGAAACCTTTTTCGGCCGGCCGCGCTCGCCCGCCGCCGAACATGCGCACGAGAACGGCCCCGCCATGACGACCCCGCTGGTGCTGCTCGCGATCGGCGCCGTGCTGCTCGGCTTTCTCGGCACGCCCGCCTGGCCCTGGCTGCAGGCCAACCTGCTCGGCGAGGCCGGGGTGCGCGGCGAATCGCTGCTGGATGGCGCCGGCCTGATGGGCCTCTCCGTGGTGCTCGTCGCGCTCGGCCTCGGGGCCGGCTGGTACCTCTACGGGCGCATCACCCGCAGCAGTGCTTCCGCCCCCGACCCGCTCGCCACGGAAGCTCCCGGCTTGTTCG
>Ga0265318_10000371_pt1 | contig 35311 bp, 29 predicted proteins | sample 4821metaG_FD_192431 | JGI IMG/M metagenome (GOLD analysis project Ga0265318, IMG submission 192431) | Rhizosphere microbial communities from Carex aquatilis grown in University of Washington, Seatle, WA, United States - 4-8-21 metaG | ecosystem: Host-associated > Plants > Roots > Rhizosphere >... | reverse complement strand
CGAGTACCGGCCGGGGCTGGAAAAGGCGTATCGCGCCAAGCTCTTCTGGATGGCGGTCGGGAGAGACACGCTCGGGTTCAGCAAGGAGGCCTATCCCAACTGCAGGTTCTACTGCCTGCCGGGCAAGACGGCGGCTCAGATCTCCGACACGGCCCTGAACAACTACACCTACCACGAGGCGTACCTCGGCGCAGCCGCTCCGGCAGGTCCCGTGTACGGGACAGCGAAGGCGGCGCTGCGCACACATCACATGCCGTTGCTCAACGGCGTCTTCAACTACTCCGGGCCTCCGTATGAGACCCATGTGTCACCCAAGCAGATGGCACGGCTCGTCAACCAGCAGGTCTACGCCGCCCGGCGCCTTGCGGCCACGCAGGTCGGGGCCGCCGGGAGAATCGGCTTCGCCTGGAAGGAGTCGGGAACCAACGCGTCGGAAGACGACATCACGGAGATCGCCCAGAACCTCGCCCTCGCGCTGAAGAAGGCGTACGGCCCCGGCGGGACTGCGGGTCGGGCGTGTGTTACGGGCACCACCGCGGCGGGTACTCCGTACTGGGGCTGCCCTCCGGCCTCCCGGTCGGATGCGGCACCTAACATGGCATGGAACATCTTCAAGGTATGGGATCCGACCCCATAGCACCTTGCGGAAGGTGGCTCGGGCCGCGAGTGATCGCGGTCACCGTTGCGGCGGTCGCCGTTCTCGGCGCCGCCGCAACGGCCGCTTCGGATGGCGGGACGGCGCCGACGACGGTTGAGACCTTCGCAGGGGTCGCGCGTTCCTTCGACGCGAGCGCGGGACGCGTGGCGTGGCTCAACAGCGCGTGGCTGCTCTCCGTCCGCTCGCTGCGCTCTCACGCGGAGACGACCGTGCGCTACACGAATCCGTACCAGGAGGATGCTGTTTTCTCCGCCCGGCCGCCGCTCGTGCTCGAGCCGGTTGGGGCGCTCCTCCGCTCGATCCGCACGGCGGGCCAATTCGAGTCGTCCGACCACCTGATCCTCGTGAAGACGGGGACCACGGATCGCATTCAGCTCGCGCGCTACCTCCACGGCCAGGATGCCGCGGGGCACTACATCACCGGCCTAGCCGGCGACACGACGTCATTCGCCTACAGCGTGGTGAACGTCGACGAGGTCGACACGTCCACCCGGAGCCAGTACCAGCCGACCGAGGGTGGGGTTTGGACGGTGACTGGCACGGCCGGCAGGCGACTGGCGGACGTGACGCCTTCGATTGTGCTCGCCCTGTCGGCGGGGCGGCTCGCGCTCGCACCGGTGGACACTCGCACGCGTATGCACGGTACCCCGATCCCCGCGAAGACCGTTGAGCTCCGCGCCGCGGATAGCGGCGCCCTCCTCGCCACGATCACGCTGTCGTCGACCGTGCGTGCGGCAGCGCTCACGCCGACGACTCTCTACCTCCTCGTCGGCACTCGGGTCGCACGGTACGACGCCCGAACCGGCTCTCCGCTCGGCACGTTCGCAGTGCCCGCGGACACGGCGGCGCAGCTCGACGTGGCGAACGGCAAGCTCGCGTACCGGCGAACGCGGTCGGTCGACGTGGTAGACGCCGCGACCGGGAAGCTCGTGGAGAAGGTGCCGACGGCGGGCTCGCCCTGGACCGTTGCGCTCGACGGTTCGACGCTTGCCTGGTCGGAGAGCCGGCGGGTTGCGCCGGGTCCGCCGTCGAAGAAGACCTACGTGACGCAGATCAGGACGCTCCCGCTGGGGTAACTGCTCGGCCTTTCGACGGCCGCAGGCTCGTCTAGGCTGGCGACTGTGAATGATCCATACGCGGTCCTGGTGTCGGAAATCATGGCGCAGCAGCCACCGACACGCCCGTGACGAAGCGGCGCTCCGTCGTTAAGGGCAGGCGGGGCGTACTGATCGGTTGCGCAAACCGCAGCCCTCGTAGTCGCATGCTGGTAGCGTCGAGCGATGAGCCTACGGGTCGAGTTCCTCGGCACCTCCGGCGCATTTCCGGTCCCGCGCCCGCTCTGCGGCTGCGCCGTTTGCCAGCAGGCGCGCGAGCACGGTGTTCCGTATGCCAGGAACAACCCGAGCGTCTTCATCCACGGCCCTGATGTTCTGATTGACACGCCGGGCGAGATCCTCGACCAACTGAACCGCTCGTCCGTCGAGCAGATCGCGGCCTGCTTCTACTCGCACTGGCATCCAGACCACACAATGGGCCGCCACATCTTTTCGACGCTCAACCACGGCTTCCCTGTCTTGCCGCATCAGCCCCGCCGCACGACGCCGCTCTACCTCCCGCAGCAGGTCGCCACTGACACCCGCAACTTCCTCGGCATCTGGGATCACCTGACCTACCTCGAACAGCAGGAGCGCGTGATCGAAATCCACGAACTGCGCGACGGCGAAACGGTCGAGATCGGCGGCGTGCGCATCCGTCCGCTCAGGCTCGCCCAGGACTTCGTCTATGCCTTCCTGTTCGACGACGGCGACAAGCGGCTACTCGTCGTGATGGACGAGATCGACGGGTGGGAGCCGCCCGAGGAAGCGAAGGGCGTCGATCTTGCAATCGTGCCCATGGGGATCAGCGAGTTTCACCCGCTCACGGGCGAGCGCCGCATTCCGAAGGAGCATCCGGTTTTCGGTGAAGAAGCAACGTTCCCCCAGACGCTCGACATCGTCGGGAAGCTCAACGCGGAGCGCGTCGTAATGACGCATATCGAAGAGACTGATGGACTGAGCCACGACGATCTCGTCCAGCTCGGCGAACGGCTCCAGGGCGAAGGCTTGAACCTGACGTTCGCGTTCGACACGCAGATCGTCGAGGTCTAGCGCCAGACCGTTCGTTCAGGGGCAGCAGCGACCTGGCCGTACAGAACCCCGCGAAGCGTCCGTACAGTCGGGAGGGTCGGCCTCTGGGATCGGCATGGCCGCAGAGCTCGGACTAATCCAGAGCTGTCCCCATCTTCGGCTCAACCAAGCCGATTCCACCGGCCCTTCCGATCAGTCTGCACCGTCTGTAGGAAGAAGAATCGAAGATGCAGTACGACGACGCGGCCGAGATGGCGCGTTATGATCCACCTCGATTAGTTAGTCGGCGCCGATCCACCAAGGAGCTGAGATGCGCCACGCGTTCATGTCAATCGAAAAGGGCTTTACGACCTATTCGGAGGGTATGAAGCGTGTCGCAGAAAGAACTCAACCTTGGAATCTTGGCGCATGTAGACGCCGGTAAGACAACTCTCACCGAGCGGCTGCTCTACGAAGCCGGTGTCATCAATGAACTCGGCAGCGTAGATGCCGGTACGACGCAGACCGACTCCTTGGCGCTTGAGCGCCAACGCGGAATCACGATTAGATCGGCCGTCACCTCCTTCGCGCTCAAAGATGTCCATGTAAATCTGATCGATACGCCCGGGCATCCGGACTTCATCGCAGAGGTGGAACGGGTGTTGAGCGTGCTCGACGGTGCGGTGCTCGTGGTGTCGGCGGTCGAAGGCGTACAGCCGCAGACGCGAATCTTGATGCGTGCGTTGCAGCGCCTTCGCATCCCGACGCTGATATTCGTAAACAAGCTCGACCGCCCCGGCGCCGACGACGAGCGCGTACTGCGGGCCATCTCCGAACGCCTGAGCCCGGCGATCGTGCCGATGGGAATTGCGCATGCACTCGGCACGCGCGCCGCGTACTTCACGCCCTTTGGTGCAGACGATCCTGAGTTCGAGTCTCGGCTTGCGGAAGTGCTCGCGGAACACGATGCCGGAATCCTGGCGTCGTACGTCGAGAACGAGTCAGGAGTTCCCTATGGCCGCCTCCGCGATCAGCTCGCCTCTCAGACCAAACGGGCGCTCTTGCACCCGGTTTTGTTCGGTTCGGCTCTCACGGGTGCCGGCGTCGAGCCGTTGATGGCACACATCGGCGAGCTGCTGCCGTCGGCGTCAGCAGTAGATGCGAGTGACCAGCTCTCGGCGACCGTCTTCAAAATCGAACGCAGCCCAAGCGGCGAGAAGGTCGCATACGTCCGCGTGTTCTCGGGGACGATTCGTACACGCGATCGGGTGCGCTTTGGGGACGGTCTTGAGGACAAGGTCACGGACATCGCGGTCTTCGAGCGAGGGCCCGCCGTGCAACGCCCCTCGGTCTCCGCGGGTGCGGTCGCAAAGCTCTGGGGCCTTGAGGACGTGCAGATAGGTGACTCGTTCGGCGAGCGCGGGACCGAGGCACCGCACCATCAGTTCCCGCCACCGACGTTGGAGGCAGTGGTCGCCGCCCGCAATCCCGGCGATCGTGCGCGGCTTCGTGTCGCACTTGCCCAGCTCGCCGAGCAGGACCCACTGATCAACGTTCGTCAGGACGACACCCGCCAAGAGACTTCCGTCTCGCTCTACGGCGAAGTCCAGCAGGAAGTAATCCAAGCCACCCTGGCCAGCGATTTCGGCCTCGAGGTCGAGTTCCGCGACACGACGACGATCTACATCGAGCGTCCTGTTGGCGGGGGAGCGGCCACTGAGATCCTGCAATCGGAGGCGCACCCGTTTTCAGCCACGATCGGGCTGCGCGTGGAACCAGCCGCTCCTGGGTCGGGCGCGCAGTTCCGACTCGACATCGACCCCCGCACCATCCCGCTGCACATCTACAAGACCACGCACAGATTCATCGAGGCTATGACGCAATACGTCGGCCGAACGTTGCAAGAGGGCCTCTTCGGCTGGCGGGTGACCGACTGCGTCGTGACGATGATCGAATGCGGCTACTACGCCAGTGACGGGCCGACGAAGCCTGTAAGTGCTACACCGCGCACCACGGCGGCCGACTTCCGCAAGCTCACGCCTCTGGTGTTGATGCTCGCGCTCGAAAAGGCCCGCACGGTCGTCTGTGAGCCCATGCTCCGCGGCACGCTGGAGATCCCGACTGTCTCGGTCGGCCCACTCATGTCTGTTCTCGGCCGGCTCGGCGTCGCTGTGGAAAGGCAAGCGGTCCGCGGCGATCTTTCTACGGTCGAGACGATCTTGCCTGCCGCGCGGGCACACGACCTTCAACGGCAGTTGGCGGGCGTCACCGGGGGAGAGGGTGTCCTTGAGTCTTCCTTCGTGGGGTACCAGCCCCTGAATGGCGATCCACCGACGAGGCGCCGAACAACGCCGAACCCACTCAATCGCGACGAATACCTCAGGCATCTCTCCGGGAGCGTGTGACGGTGAAGGAAAGGATGCACGCCGACGAGATCGAGCTTGATGAGGCGCTTGTGCGTCGACTGCTCACTGCGCAGTTTCCGAAGTGGGCCGATTTGCCGATCAGCCGTGTGTCGTCATACGGCACGGACCACGACATCTACCGCCTCGGCGACGCCCTTGTGGTTCGCCTGCCACGGATCGGTTGGGCTGCCGGCCAGGCGGCCAAAGAGGCGGAATGGCTTCCCAAGCTCGCGCCTCATCTCCCGCTCGCGGTGCCGGTGCAGCTCGCGCGCGGGCGGCCCACGGAGGAATACCCCTTCGAATGGTCTGTGTATGAGTGGCTCCCAGGAGAGAACGCGAACGGAACGATCGCCGACTTGCGTCAGGCCGCCATCGACCTCGCCACGTTCGTGCGTGCGCTACGCCAGATCGATGCAAGCGACGCGCTGCCCCGCCGTCGTGGGGCACGTGGCGCACCACTTGTAGAGCTCGACGCCGCCGTGCGGAAGTCGATCGAGCAGCTCGATCCGCGCTTCGACAGAAGAGCGACCCTTCGGTCGTGGGACGAGTCGCTCGACGCGCCGGTATGGACCGGTGACGACGTCTGGTTGCACGGCGATCTGCTCCCCGGCAACCTGCTCGTGGTCGGCGGTCGCCTCTCCGCCGTGATCGACTGGGGCCCACTCAACGTCGGAGATCCGGCCTGCGACCTGCAGCCGGCATGGAACGTCTTCACCGGCCAAAGCCGAGACGTCTACCGCGCCGAGCTTGCTGTCGACGACGCGTCATGGTTGCGCGGTCGCGGCTGGGCGCTCTTCCAAGCGGTCATGGCGCTTCCCTACTATTGGCACACCAATCCCGGCATGGTCCGCCAAGCCTCACACGCACTGGACGAGGTCTTGGCCCAGAAGTAATGCCGCGCCGTCCACTAGATGCGAGAACGGCGAAGGGGCGCGGAAACGCGCGCCTTCCAGCGATGTTGTCTGGTCAGGCAAACCGTGCGAGAATAGACGCATGCACGACCAGGGGCGACGGACACTGTCTTTGAAAGACGACATCAGCGGCATCGAAGCGAAGCTCTTCACCCACAGCCGCGAGCCGGGCTGCTGATGACTCGCGGCGAACTCGAATGGGTCGGCACCGATCGTGACCGCGCCATGGGCGCCTGGTTGGCGCGGACGTTCTTCGGTTTCGGCGTCGCCTACGCCGTGGTCGTCGTCGCCGGGTTCGTCTCGCTCGGCAACGTCCGCGATCCCTTGCCCGATCCGTATCTCGCGATCGCGGAGATCCTGATCCTTGCGATGGGCCCGATCATGGTGATGCTGATGGTCGTCCTCCATCGCTGCGCCCCACCACGCGCGAAGGCCTACACCTTGGCGGCGCTCGGATGGATGCTCGCCGCCGCAGCGACCACGATGGCCGTCCACTTCGTCGAGCTTACCGTCGCGCGAAACATCAGCCACGCCGCAGTTCCCGGATACGATCGGATCTTCGGCTTCCAGTGGCCATCAGTCGTTTACGGGATCGACATCGTCGCCTGGGACATTTTCTTCGGTCTGGCGCTCCTGTTTGCCGTCCCAGCCTTCACGCGCAAGTCCGACAAACGTGTGCGCGCTGGATTCATGGCAAGCGGTGCCCTCTGCTTGATCGGCCTCGTCGGACCCGCCGTGAACGTCATCGCCTGGCGCAGCATCGGGATCTTCGGCTATGCGGTCGTCTTCCCCCTCACGTGCCTCGCGCTCAGCTCGGCATTCCGCAGTCGGGCTATGCCGACGGCTCCACCGACCTGCGCCGAGGCCTCTGGCTGACCCGTCGGTGCGTGTCGAGCGGTTGGGGCACCACCTCTGCTGGGGCGCGCCCAGGCGCCAAGGCCGGACAGTCGTACCGGATGCGCCCGGCGCGTGCAACGTCCCGCGGCGGGGACGGCTACGCCTTGATCTTCAGCTTCGCCGGGATCGCTTCGGTGCGGTAGTGCACGACGAGCTTGTACGTCCCGGCCGCCGGCGGGTTGCCGACACGCGCGGCGCGCGAGACGGCGATCTTCGCCGTCCCCTCACCGATCACGTCGCAGATCGCGCCGACCGGCGGCGCCATCGTGATCGACAGCGTCCGATTCGCGAGCTTGACGCTGAGCGGCTGCTTGCCGTCGACGGCGATCGCCGAGGCGCTGATCGTCCGCGGTAGGCGCGCTGCGGCGGGGAAGGTGAGGGCGAGCGCGCCGCCGCGCAGCTGTCCGCACTGGAGCTCCGTGTGAAGGGAGACGACGAGCGCGACCGGACGCGCTCCCGCGTGGACGCTCGAAAGGCTCGCTGACGCCCAGTCCGACCCCTCGGCTCCCGGCGGCGCCGCGACAGCGGCGGCTCCGGTCGCGAGGGCTGCGCCACAGACGGCAGCGCTGACGGCCCTGAGCACGAACCCAGGCTACCAGCCCCGGTCCGAGTTGCACGGTTTACGCCGGTCGTTCAGGATCGTCCAGCCAGCAGCCGGGCGCCGTCAGTCCCCGGCAGTTCACAACCAGGAGAGGGAGTCGCACATGCAGTCGATACGCCTCGGGCGAGTCGTCGCTGCACTCGGAGGCGCGATGACGATCGCCACACTCGTCGTCACCGCAGGCGCCTCCGCGCGGACGAACGGCCCGTTCGACTCGGGCCGGCACGTCCTGCCCGGATCGAAGCCCGCGTGGACCACGGTCGCTCCGCAGACCGCCGCGGTCCCGTCGGGCCAGCTCGTGCACGCGAGGGTCTGGCTCACGCCGAAGAACGCGGACCAGCTCGACGCGCTGGCGCAGGCCGTCAGCGACCCGGCGAGCGCCCAGTACGGCCAGTTCATCTCCGCGGACCAGTACGCGGCGCAGTTCGCGCCGACGGCGGATCAGATCGGCCCGGTGACGCAATGGCTCGAGCAGTCGGGCCTCAGCGTGACCGCGACCGGTCCCGACAATCACTTCCTCGCCGTCGCCGGCAGCGCGTCGGCGATCTCGACCGCGTTCGGGGCAACGCTCGCCAACTACCTCGTCAACGGCAAGCAGGCGCAGGCGCCGGCGGCCGACGTGTCGGTGCCCGACTCGCTGGCCGGATACGTCACCGCGGTCACCGGGCTCAGCACGCTCGGCCACGCGGTGAAGCCGGCCGACTTCGGCGCGCCCGACGCCTTCGTCAACGCCACGCCGTGCTCGAAGTACTACGGCGAGCAGACGGCGAGGACGCTGCCGCGGTTCCAGCACCAGACGCTGTCGTACGCCGTGTGCGGCTACACGCCGGGCCAGCTGCGCGGCGCCTACGGCGTCGACGGGTTCGGGAACACGCAGAGCCTCGGCCGCGGCCAGACCGTCGCGATCACCGACGCGTACGACGAGCCGTCGCTGCTCGCCGACGCGAACACGTACGCCATGCGGCAGGGCGACCGGCCGTTCTCGTTCGGGCAGTTCCAGGACCGCAGCGTGCCCGAGGACGCCTCCACGGGCGACGACTGCGGCGGCAACGGCTGGTACGGCGAGCAGGCGCTCGACGTCGAGGCCGTGCACGCGATGGCTCCCGCCGCGAACGTCCTCTACTACGGAGCCGCGAGCTGCTTCGACGATGACCTGCTGGCCCAGCTGTCGCAGGTCGTGCACGACAACAAGGCGTCGATCGTCACCAACTCGTGGGGCGAGCCGACGTTCGTCGTCGTCGACGGCCAGCTCGTCGAGACGATCGACGACAACCTCGTCGCCGCGTACGAGACGATCTTCAAGCAGGGCGCCGTCCAGGGGATCGGCTTCATGTTCTCCTCGGGCGACGAGGGAGACGAGCTCGACTCGGCGGGCTACGCCCATCCGGACTACCCGACCGGCGATCCGTGGGTGACCTCGGTCGGCGGGACGTCGCTCGCGGTCGGCCGGAACAACCAGCGGCAGTTCGAGACCGGTTGGGGCACGGAGAAGTACGGCCTCTCGAGCGACGGCAGCAGCTGGGTCCAGACCGTTCCGTTCCTCTACGGAGCCGGCGGCGGGATCAGCCAGGTCTTCCCCGAGCCGGCGTACCAGCGCGGCGTCGTGCCGCGCTCGGCGACGGGACGGGCGGTGCCCGACGTCGGCATGGACGCCGACCCGACCACGGGGATGCTCGTCGGTCAGACGCAGAACTTCTCGCTGTCGAGCCGCTTCGGGCCGGCTGGCGTTCACTACGGCGAGTACCGGATCGGCGGCACGAGCCTCGCCTCGCCGCTGTTCGCCGGCGCCGAGGCGGTCGCGCAGGCGAACGAGGGCGGACGGCGGATCGGCTTCGCCAACCCGCTCATCTACGCGCTCGACCGCATCCCGGGCGAGTTCTACGACGTGACCCCGCAGGGCGACCTCGGCAACGTCCGGGCCGACTTCGCCAACGGGCAGAACGGGGACGACGGGATCCTCTACTCGGTGCGGTCGTTCGACCAGGACTCGTCGCTCACGACGGGACGGGGCTGGGACGACGTGGCAGGAGTGGGCAGCCTCACTCCGCGCTACTTCGACTGGTTCTCCGACCTGCACCGCTAAGCGCAGACGGACGGGCCGGAGCGTCGCGCTCCGGCCCGCCCCGCGGCTACTCGTACAGCGTGAGCACCGCCAGCACGACGTAGAGCGCCACGAGCGCCGTCCCCTCGAACATCGCCGCGTGTCCGTCGCCGGTGATCTGCCACACGGCCAGGGCGGCCACGAGCAGCGCGCCGATGTAGACGGGCGCCAGCGAGAACGTGAGCGGCGTGGCGAAGAAGAGCGAGACGAGCACGAGCGCGGGGAAGAGGAACGCGGCGACCTGGGCGACCGAGTTCTTGACGACGGAGATGGCGAGGTCGGCCTTGCCCTTCCAGGCGAGCATCACTCCGGCGGTGTTCTCGACCGCGTTTCCGGCGATGCCGACGACGACGATCCCGGCGAACGCCTGCGAGAGGTGGAGACGCTGCATCGAGGGGGCGAGCGCGGCGACGAACCAGTCGGAGACGAACGCGGAGCCGACGCCGCCGACGACCAGGAGGGTGACCGACGCGGCGAGGCCGACCCGGGGCGGCTCCAGGGCCAGCTCCCCGGGCGCGTCGGAGCGCAGGTAGGGGACGAGCCAGGTGACGTAGGTGACGAGGAGGACGACCGCTCCGGCGATCGAGATCGCCTTCACGTGATGCGAGGCGCGGTCGTTGGCCGAGACGGAGATGCCGATCAGCACGATCACGAAGCTCGCGAGGATCAGCAGCGTCGCCGTGTCGTTCGGGAGTCGCGAGCTGAAGCGCATCAGGTTCTCCCGTGACTGCCAGGCGCCGGCGACGATCACCAGGCCGAGGACGAACAGCGCGTTCGCGAACAGGCTGCCGAGGATCGAGGTCTGCGCGACGATCGTCTCCCCGGCCCGCAACGCGAAGATGACGATGAAGAACTCGGGCAGGTTGCCGAGCGTGGACTGCAGCACGCCGGTGACAGCCGGCCCGAACCGCTCCCCGACCTGCTCGGTGGAGAAGCCGACCAGCCAGGCGAGCCCGGCGAGGGCGAGCGTCGCCGCCGCGAACGCGGCGAGCGCGGTCACCGACGAATAGCGGCAGGCGGCGGCCCCGGCGGTCGCGACGGCCACGAGCCCGGCCAGGAGCCGCTCGCGGCGAGAGAGTCCGGCGAACAGGTTCACGCCGCAACGCTAGTCGCGCGGCGGTCTCTGCGACAGAACGTCCGCGGATGGCCGAGGAGCTCTCCCGCCGGGCGTTCCTCGAGCGGACGGGTTTCGCTGCGCTCAGCGCGAGCGGGGGTGTACTCGGTTCTCGACGAGATCCTCGCGCCGCCGGCACGGGGCGGCACTCCGCCGCACCCGCCCTCGGGCTTCCCTTCCTCGCGTTCGCGCCGGCGAGCGACTTCTTCCGACGCCTCCGTCTCGCAATGGACGGGCGCTACGCGGACGGGACGGCGCTACCGCTCGCGCCGCGGTCGCCGAGGCTCGGCATGAACGGCGTCGTCACGGCGACGCACCGCCAGAACTTCCTCGTCCCACCGAGACGGCACCGATCCTTCCCGCTGACCGAGCTGCTGTGGTTCTCAGCGGCCGCCGGGCGTGACGTATCCGCTCCAGGTCGGCGTCGGATTGCCCGTCGCGTACCACGCGATCCAGAGCTGTTGGAAGGCCCACCAGGTGATCTGAACCGTGCCGCCCTTCCCGCACCGGGCCGGGCCCGTCTCGCGCAGCGTCAGCACCCGCCCCGACTGCTGCAGGAATGCGAGCTTGCCCGTGCACTTCTGCTGCGTGTACACGATCGTGCCCGAGTTGTTGCTCTTGAATTTCGCGTTCACCGTGACGACCACAGGGGTCGTCGCGTCGCCGGCCGCCGTCTTCACCGTGCCCTTCCAGACGCCGACCCACAGCGGAGCCTTGGCCGCCGCCGCGCTCGACGCCGAGAAGAGGGCCGCCGCAAGAACGACCAGAACGATCCGGTGCATTTCAGCCTCCTGTCCGAGAGCGCTTCGCCTCTGACTTAGCTCCGGAACGCGCGCGTTCGAATCCGGGCGCACCCGGACACCCGTTCGGGGCATGCCGTCCCGACCGATGTCAGGTGAAGGCTCGCTGCAACGTGCTCTCGAGGAGGCCCAGCGGCGCGCTGTAGGCCCGGTCTCGACAGGGGTACGCGAGACCGGGCCTGTGCTACTCGAGCGTCGAGCGGGACGCTCGCGCGCGGGCGCGCTCCCAGACACTGCCGCGGCACATCGGACAGGTGTCGGGAGCGACGCGCACCACGATGCCGTAGCCGCACGAGGAGCAGCGCAACTCGACCGTTGCCTCGGCGCGCGAGGCGGCGCTCGCGCTCGCTTTCGTGCGTGCCGCGCTTGCGTCGTGTCGGACTGCTACGGCCATCGTGGTCGGCCGATCGTCGGCGAGTTCGAGGTTCGCTCCATCAGGCCCCCCGCTGATCCCGTCTGCGGAAAAGTACGAATCCCGTCACACGTTGCTCCCGGGCATTTCTGCTACCCTTACTTTCCGATGAGAGAAGTAAGGAAAAGACGGCGGGGATTCACCCGGATCAGCGCCAAACACCAGGCCACCATCCCGGTTCAGGCACTCAAGGACGCCGGACTGAAGCCGGGCGACGAGCTGCGCGTGGTTGCCGACGGCCATGGGCGCCTCGTACTCGAGCGGGACGTCGATCTCATCGAACGCCACGCGGGAAGTCTCCCCGGCGTGTATCCACCGGGCGAGCTCGAGGCGCTGCGCGGCGAGTGGCGCTAGTCGTCCTCGACGCGTCGGTAATCATCGGGTTCCTCGATCCCGAGGACGCGCTTCACGACGCGTGCGTGATGGCACTTGCAGATCACCAGGGCGACGAGCTCGTAGCCCCGGCGTCTGTGTACGCCGAGATCCTCGTCGGCCCGTACCGCTCCGGCGCCAAGGCGGTCTCTGAAGTCGATGCGTTCCTCTCGGACTTCGCGATTCGGATCGAGCCGGTCACGGCAGCCGTCGCGCGGCTGGGAGCACAGTTGAGGAGCAAGCGGAAGGGCCTCCGGCTTCCCGACGCGCTCGTGCTCGCCTACGGCGAGGCCATCGGTGCCGAGACGGTTCTCACGGGTGACGACTCATGGGCCAAGGCGGGCCGCCACGTGACCGTCGTTCGCGGTCGCTGAGCGAGGAGCTGTGGCCGCCATCGTCAATGACGAGATCCGCGTGACGCTCTCCGCCTCCGGGCCCCGGTACGTCTCGCCGGACGCGGAGTTCGCGGTCTGGTCGGCGACGCTCGGCGAGGAGCGCGACGGCGAGCCCGTCACGCTCACCGGCGCGCTCGGCCATGTCACGCCCGGCGACCAGCTCGTCTGCACCGGCGCGTATGCGGAGCATCCGCGGTACGGCGTGCAGTTCGTCGTCGCGTCCTTCCATTCCACGCTGCCGCAGACCTCGGACGGGGTCGCGCTCTGGCTCATGACGCGTGTCCCCGGCGTCGGGCGGACGTTTGCGCGCGCGATCGTCGAGCACTTCGGCGCCGAGAACGTCTTCGCGGAGCTCGACCGCAACCCCGAGCGGCTGCGCGAGGTGCGCACGAAGGCGGGCCGCGCGATCTCGCGGAAGGCGGTCGAGCGGGCGGTCGCAGCCTGGCGTGAGGTCGCGACGATCCGCGAGGTCGAGTCGTTCCTCTACAGCCACGGGATCAGCGCCGGTCTTGCCGCGCGGCTCGTGCGCCAGTACGGCGACGACGTCGTCGCCGTACTCACCGGCGACCCGTACAGGCTCACCGAGCTGCCGCGCGTCGGCTTCAAGATCGCGGACCGGATCGCCCGCACGCTTGGCGTCGAGCTCGACGACCCGCAGCGGCTGCGCGCCGGCCTGAGCTTCGTGCTCGAGGAGGCCGAGGCGAACGGCAACACGTTTCTGCTGCTCGACGAGCTCTGGCACGACGCCGGCCGCCTGCTCGGGGTCGGCGACCCCGAGCCGCTCGAGGCGGCGGTGCGGGCACTCGTCCTCGCCGCCGAGCTCGTCGTCGAACGGGAGCGCGTCTATCGCGCCGAGCTGTGGGAGATGGAGCGCCGGCTCGGGCACGCGCTCGGGGAACGCGCCCGCGCCGAGCCTGCCGAGCTCTTCGCGGAGCCGCGCCGGCCCGAGGTCGACGTCTCGGACGAGCAGTGGGGCGTCGTCGACCTCGTGCGCACGCGGCGGCTCGTCCTGCTCACCGGGCTTCCCGGCTCCGGCAAGACGCATACGCAGCGCGTGCTCGTCGACATCGCCCGGCGGGCGCGCAAGCGCGTCCTCCTCTGCGCGCCGACGGGCAAGGCCGCGCGCCGCATGCGCGACCTCACCGGTCACGAGGCGATGACGATCCACCGCGCGCTCGCGTACTCGCCGCTCGAGGACGTCTTCCAGCGCGGCGAGCTCTGGCCGCTCTCCGACGACTACGACCTCGTGATCGTCGACGAGGCGTCGATGCTCTCGCTCGAGCTCGCCGACGCGCTCTTCGCCGCGGCCGGCGACTGCCACGTCCTGCTCGTCGGCGACACCGACCAGCTGCCGCCGATCGGCCCGGGGCGCGTCCTCGCCGACCTCGTCGCGAGCGAGGTCGTCCCTCGCGTCCACCTCACCGCCATCTACCGGCAGGCGGCACGGTCGCTGATCATCCAGAGCGCGCGCCGCATCAACGCCGGCGAGCTGCCGTTCCTCTCCTTCGACGAGGCGCGCGCCGCGCTCGGCCCCGACGCGGATTTCGACGAGGACTTCTACTTCGTCACGCGCAACGGGCCCGAGTCGATGCGCGAGGCCGTGCTCGACGCGGTCTGCGAGCGCATCCCGCTCCGCTTCGGGCTCGACGCGCGCACCGACGTGATGACGCTCGTCCCGATGCGCCGCGGGCCGGTCGGCATGACCTCGCTGAACGAAGAGCTCGAGCGGCGGCTCAACCCCGGCAACCGGCCCGTCGTCGTCGCCCGCGCCGGCCTCCGCGTCGGCTCGCGCATCGTCCAGACAAAGAACGACTACACGGTGGGCCGGGAGGTGATGAACGGCGAGGTCGCGTTCATCCTCGCCTACGACGACGAGGAGGGAGAAGCACGCCTCTCGCTCGACGACGGCGAGCGCGAGCTCACCGTTCCCGTCTCGGCGCTCGAGACGTACGACCTCGCCTGGGCGCTCACGATTCACCGCTCGCAGGGGTCGCAGTTCCCGGCCGTCGTCGCCCCCTGGTCGATGGCCTACTCGGTGATGCTCTCGCGCGCGCTCCTCTACACCGCCGTGACGCGCGCGCAGCGGCTCTGCATGCTGATCGGCGAGCGCCGAGCCGTCGCCACGGCGCTCGCACGCAGCGAGGAGCGGCGGCGCAACTCGGCGCTCGCGGAGCGGATCGTCGACGGTTCCGGCTAGGCAGCCGGCGGGGGCTCGGGCGGCGGCGGGGGTGCGCCGGGCCCGGTGAGGTCGCCCATGCCCTGCAGGAACTCGTCGCGGCCGAGCTCGCCGCGTGCGTAGCGCCAGCGGAGCACGTCGAGCGGGTCGTGGCGCGGGCCCGCACCGGCGAAGGCGAAGTGCCGGGGTCCCGGCCCGTGCCCGTGCCAGCGGCGTCGCCGGCCGGCGAACCGCGCCACGAGCATCGCCCCGACCGTGAGCACGAGGAGCAGGACGAGCGCGAACGTCGCCCAGGCGAGCGCATTCGGACGATCCTGCTGGTAGTGGAGAGTCATGGGGGCGAAGCCGAAGCCGCCCCGCTGTTGCAGCATCGGAGGGTTCATGAGTCGAGCGTACGCCGGCCGGCTAAGGGCGTGCTAAGAGACGCCGGGCGGATTTGCATCTGCGATCAGCGTTGCGTACGGTCGAGTCGCCAGTGTCGGCTCAACTGACCAGGTTCCCGCGGCTGTCGTCGGTCCAGGAAGCGAACACGCCGGAGCGGCTGATCGCCGCCGGCCTCGCGGCGTACGCGGTCGTGTTCGCAGTGAACCTCGCGTACGGCCGCCCGGGTCTCGGGCTCGGCCAGATCTTCTACCTGCCGATCGTGCTCGTCGCCCTGGCGAGCGGCCCGCTCGCCGGTGCCGGCGCCGGGCTGTTGGCGTTCGTGCTCTACGTGCTCTCGCTCGCGTTCACCTCGCAGTTCGACCTCGACGGCACTGTGGAGACGCAGCTTGCGATCCGGCTTGTGATGTTCACGATCGCCGGCGCGACGGTCGGCTACTTCTCGGCCCGCGGCCGGAGCATGATGCGCGACTCGCTGCACGTCCTCGAGGAGCTGCTCCTGATCGCGCGCCGCGACGTGGCCACCGGCGTCTCCACCGGTGCGCGCTTTGCCGACGTCGTCGAGCGCCAGCTCGGCCGCCGCCGCCCCGTCGTGCTGCTCGTCGGCGAGCTCGAGTCGGAGGCGCGGCCGCTGTCGCTCCTGAAGGACGAGCGGCAGCTACGCGAAGCGCTCGCGCATGTTGCGGGCCACCTCGGGCCGGACGATGAGCTGGCCCGCATCGGCCCCTCGCAGATCGTGGTCGCCGCGGCCGGCCGGGACGCCCGCTGGGGCCGCACCGTCGCCGCCGAGCTCGAAGAGACCCTGCGGGCGTCGGGGAGCGACGCGACCTTCGGCTGGGCAGCATCGCCGGGCGAAGGCATGGACGTGCTCGCGCTCTTCCACGCAGCAGGGACGAAGCTCGCCGCGCGCCGCTTCGTCCGCGGCGACTGGCAGCCGTCGGCCGAGAGCGCGGGTCTCGTCGCCTCCGTCGAGGATCTCGCGGAGCACCGGGCTCAACAGCCCTAGCGGCGCGGGATCGGAGGGGCCGCCGGGGAAACGGCCCCTCCGGGACGAGTTGGGTGTGACCTGTATCCCTGCCGGGAGGTGACCGCTGCGGTCACGCGGATACGGGGCGGATTCGACGGCGGTGCGGGCGGGATGCACGGAGGTCATGCCGTCGTTCTACGCCTGCCTGTGCCAGGCGACGGCAAGGAAACGGCCAAGAAACGGCCGCAGTCGGAAAGGAATCCCGCTGCTGGGAGCGCGCACCCCTGTCGGCGCAGGCGCGCGCTCCCGCAACGCGGGAATCAGGCGGTGTTGACGACCTCGCGCTCGCGCTCCGCCGCCACGATCTCGCGGGCGGGCGGGATCGCGAGCACGGGGCACGACGCGTCGTGCAGCAGCCCGCGGGCGACGCTGCCGAGCACGGCGGCCTTGAAGCCACCGTGGCCGTGCGTGCCGACGACGATCAGATCGGCATCGACCTCGCGGGCGGCCTTGGCGATCAGCTCCGGCACGTCGGACGTGCCGGTGGTCACCCTCAGCTCGACGACGACACCCTCCTTGCCGAGCTCTGCGACCTGGTGCTCGATCTTCTCGCGGAGGTCGGGCTCGTCCGCCAGGAGCGGCGCGCCGCCAAAGCGGCCCTTCAGCAGCTCGTTGGCGTGGACCGCGACGATCTTCGAGTGATACGTGCGGGCAAGCTCGAGCACATGCGGCAACGCCCGGTCGGCCAGCTCGGATCCGTCGGTGGCCCAGACGATGGTTTCGAACATCTCTGTTCCTTTCGTCGGGCGGCGGCACGACGCCGCACGCCCACGTCTGGAGGATCGCCCGCATCGCCCCGGACAGCATCGGTCCAGGCCCCGATCGGCGCGCTCGGAACTACCGAAGCTCGGCTCCGTCCGGCTCCTCCGCTAAACCGTTGTCGAGCTGGGCTCCCTCTCGACACCGCTGCTTCTCGTCGTCTTCGCGGCCGGCGCGATCGCCACCTGGATCGCCGGCACCGCGCTGTCGAAGACGACCGACGTCATCGACCGGCGCTTCGGGCTCGGCGAGGCGCTCGGCGGCGTCGTCCTGCTCGCGATCGCCGGGAGCCTGCCCGAGGTCGCGATCACCGTCTCCGCCGCGGCCAAGGGCAACCTCGACCTCGCGGCCGGCAACCTGATCGGCGGCATCGCCGTGCAGACGCTGGTGCTCGTGATCTGCGACGCCGTCGCCTCGCGCAAGCAGTCGCTGACCTTCCTCGTCGGCTCGCTCGTCCCCGTGCTCGAGGGGCTGCTCGTGATCTTCCTCGTCTCGGGCGTCCTGATGGGGGCGCTCCTGCCGGAGTCGACGCGGATCGGGCCGGTCAGCCCTGCCTCGCTCGCGATCGCCGTCGCCTGGTTCGCCGGCATCTACGCGATCAACCAGGTCCGCAAGCAGCCGCGCTGGAAGGTCGAGGCGCCGGGATCCTCGCCGGGGCGCAAGCACCGCCGGCAGCCCCATCCGGCCGAGAAGCCGTCGGCGATCACGGCGTCGACCGCGAGGGCGATCACCGTCTTCGTCGTCGGGTGCGTGGTCACCCTTCTCGCCGGCGCCGTGCTCGAGGTGGCCGGCAACCATCTGGCCAACCGCGCCGGCATCAACGGCGTCATCTTCGGGGCGACCGTCCTCGCCGTTGCTTCGGCGCTGCCGGAGATCAGCTCCGGCATCGCTGCCGTCCGGCTCGGCGACAACGAGCTCGCCGTGGCCGACATCTTCGGCGGCAACTCGTTCCAGGTCGTCCTCTTCCTGCTGGCCGATCTCGTCGCCGGCAAGCCGGTGCTTCCGACCGCGGGCCATCTCAACGCCTGGCTCGCCTCCGTCGGCGTGGCCATGACGGTGGTGTACGCATACGGGGTGATCATGCGCCACGAGAACTGCCTGATCCGCCTCGGACGGGACTCGCTGATCGCCCTCGCGGTGTTCGGCCTCGGCGTCGCCGGGCTGTTCGTCATCCCGCACTGAGCACCACGGCCCGGTGTATCGTCGCGCCATGCTGACGCTCGAAGAGCTGCGGGCGGACGTCGAGACCGGCGCCGTCGACACCGTCATCGCGGCGTTCACCGACATGCAGGGACGGCTGATGGGGAAGCGGCTCCACGCGGAGTTCTTCCTCGAGGAGCTCGACGCCGGGCACGAGGTCGAGGGCTGCAACTACCTGCTCGCCCTCGAGATGGAGATGGACCCGGTACCGGGCTACGCGCTCGCGAGCTGGGAGACCGGGTACGGCGACTTCGGGCTTCAGCCCGACCTGGAGACGCTGCGGCGGGTGCCATGGCACGAGGCGACCGTGCTCGTCCTGTGCGACGTCGTGTGGCACGACGGCTCCCCGGTCGCGCCCTCGCCGCGCCAGGTGCTGAAGGCGCAGGTCGCAAAGGCGCATGCGCTCGGCTACGACGCGATGTTCGGCTCGGAGCTCGAGTTCTTCCTCTTGCGCGAGAGCTACGCGGAGGCGCACGCGAAGCACTACCGCGATCTCACGCCGTCGGTGCCGTACATCCTCGACTACCACATCCTCGCCTCGGGCTACGACGAGCCGTTCCTGCGCGAGGTGCGGCTCGCGATGGCGGCGGCGGGCATGCGCGTCGAGTCGTCGAAGGGCGAGGCGTGGCCGGGACAGCACGAGATCAACTTCCGCTACGCCGACGCGGTGAAGACCGCGGACGACCACGTCGTCTACAAGACCGGCATCAAGGAGATCGCCTACCAGCGCGGCGTCTCGGTGACGTTCATGGCGAAGCCGGACCACACGTGGGTCGGATCGTCGTGCCACATCCACTCGTCGCTGTGGCAGGACGGCAAGCCGGCGTTCGCAGGCGAGTCCGACGTGTTCAAGCACTACCTCGCCGGCCAGATCGCCTGCGCGGCCGAGCTGGCCGTGTTCCTCGCGCCGTCGATCAACTCGTACAAGCGCTTCGCGGCGGGGAGCTGGGCGCCGACGACGCTCGCCTGGGGCTACGACAACCGCACGTGCGGCTTCCGCATCGTCGGGCACGGCGCATCGCTGCGCGCCGAGACGCGCATTCCGGGTGCAGACGCGAATCCGTATCTCGCGTTCGCGGCTCTCCTTGGCGCGGGCCTCTACGGCATCGAGCAGAAGCTCGAGCTCGGGCCGGCCTTCGAAGGCAACGCGTACGAGTCGGACGTGCAGCGGTTCCCGCACGCGCTGCGCGAGGCGATCGCCGAGCTCGAGGACGGAAAGGCCGCCCGGCAGCTGTTCGGCGACGAGGTGGTCGACCACTACCTGAACTACGCGCGCACCGAGCAGCGTCTATACGACCAGGTGGTGACGTGCTACGAGCGGGAGAGGATGTTCGAACGGGGATGAGTCGTCCTGTTGTCGGGATCACGACGTATGTCGAGCCGGCGCAGTGGGGGCACTGGCAGCTCGACGCGGCGCTGATCCCGTACATGTACGTGCAGGCGATCGAGCGGGCCGGCGCGATGCCGCTGCTCGTGCCGCCGGTCGACGGCGCGGTGGAGGAGACGCTCGACGCGCTCGACGGCCTGCTGCTCTCCGGCGGCGCCGACCTCGATCCCGAGACGTACGGCGCCGACGCCCATCCCGAGACGAACGGGACGCGGCCGGCGCGCGACCGCGCCGAGCTGGCGCTGCTCGAGGGCGCGCTCGCACGCGACATGCCTGTCCTCGCCGTCTGCCGCGGCTCGCAGGTGCTGAACGTCGCCCGCGGCGGCGACCTCGTGCAGCACCTGCCGGAGGTGCTCGGGCACGAGGCGCATCGCGAGGTGAAGGGCGTGTTCTCCGAGCATCCCGTGCGGATCGAGGACGGCTCGCACCTCGGGTCGCTGCTCGGCGAGCGGACGCCGGTGAAGTCGCACCACCACCAGGGCTTCGGCAAGGTGGGTGACGGGCTGCGCGAGGTCGCGTGGGCCGACGACGGGACGATCGAGGCGGTCGAGGACCCGGGGAAGCGCTTCGCGCTCGGCGTGCTCTGGCATCCGGAGGCGGGCGCGGACGCGCGATTGTTCGACGCGCTCGTCGCGGAGGCGCGCGCCTATCGCGCAGAGCGTCGCGCATGACCGCCGTCCTCAATCCCGCCACCGAGGAGACGCTCGCCGACATCCCGCCGTCGAGCGTCGAAGAGACGGACGCCGCAGTCGCGCGGGCGCGGGCGGCGTTCCCGGCCTGGCGCGCCGTGACGCCGGCCGACCGGGCGCGGCTGCTGCGACGGCTCGCGACGCTCGTCGAGGAGCACCACGAGGAGCTGTCGCGGATCGAGTCGCGCAACGTCGGCAAGCCGATCGGCGGCGCCCGCGGCGAGATCGGCATGGTCGCGCAGGTGTTCCACTTCTACGCGGGCGCGGTGGACAAGCACCACGGCGAGACGATCCCCGTCGCCGGCGGCGTCGACATGACGTTCCGCGAGCCGCTCGGCGTGGTCGGGCTGATCACACCGTGGAACTTCCCGCTCAACATCGCGTCGTGGAAGCTCGGCCCCGCGCTCGCCTGCGGCAACACCGTCGTGCTCAAGCCTGCGGAGCTGACGCCGATGTCCGCGCTGCGCCTGGCGGAGCTGGCGCTCGAGGCGGGCATCCCCGAAGGCGTCGTCAACGTCGTCCCGGGCAAGGGCTCGGTGGTCGGCCGGCGGCTGATCGAGCATCCCGACGTGGCGAAGATCGGCTTCACCGGCTCGACCGAAGTCGGCCAGCAGGTGATGCGCGGCGCCGCCGGCACGATCAAGCGCGTCACGCTCGAGTTGGGCGGCAAGTCGGCGAACGTGATCTTCGCCGACGCCGACCTGGAGAAGGCCGCCGCGGCCGCGCCGTACGCGGTCTTCGACAACGCCGGGCAAGACTGCTGCGCGCGCTCGCGCATTCTCGTCGAGCGCTCCGCCTACGACCGCTTCGCGGAGCTGCTCGTCGAAGCCACACGCAACGTGAGGGTCGGCGATCCCGAGAATGACGCGACCGAAATGGGCCCCCTCATCTCCGCGCAACACCGGGAGACCGTGGCTTCCTTCCTGACGAGCGACGTCCGCATAGTCTTTCGGGGCGAAGCCCCGAAAGACCGTGGCTTCTGGTACCCGTGCGTACTCGTCGAGGCGGGCCCGGACGACCGGATCGCGCGCGAGGAGGTCTTCGGGCCGGTTGCGGCGCTGATCCCGTTCACTGACGAGGCGGAGGCGGTGCGGATCGCCAACGACTCGGCGTACGGCCTCTCCGGCTCGATCTGGACACGCGACGGCGGCCGCGCGCTGCGCGTCGCCCGCGCGATCGACACGGGCGTGCTGTCGATCAACTCGAACTCGTCCGTGCGCGTGTCGACTCCGTTCGGCGGCTTCAAGCAGAGCGGCTTCGGCCGCGAGCTCGGCATGCACGCGCTCGAGGGGTACAGCGACGTGAAGAACGTCTACTACGCGACGGAGGACTGATGGCGGGTCGGCTGGAAGGAAAGGTCTGCGTGATCACGGGCGCCGGCGGCGGCATGGGCGCCGACGCGGCGGTGCTCTTCTCGGAGGAGGGGGCGCGGGTCTGCGTCGCCGACGTGAACCTCGAGGCGGCCGAGCGGGTCGCGGAGCAGGCACGCGACGCGTTCGCGGTGCAGGTCGACGTCGCCGACGAGACGTCCGTGCAGGAGATGTACGCAGCCACGAGCGCCCGTTACGGCGGCATCGACGTGCTCTACAACAACGCCGGCATCTCGCCCGCGGACGACGACTCGATCCTCGACACGAGCCTCGAGGCGTGGGAGCGCGTGCAGGCTGTGAACACGCGCGGCGTCTTCCTCTGCTGCAAGTACGGGATCCCCTACCTGCTCGAGCGCGGCGGCGGCTCGGTGATCAACGTCGCCTCGTTCGTCGCACTCGTGGGCGCCGCGACCTCGCAGATCTCGTACACCGCGTCGAAGGGTGCGGTGCTGTCGCTGAGCAAGGAGCTCGGCGTGCAGTTCGCGCGGCAGGGTGTGCGCGTGAACGCGCTCTGCCCAGGGCCGGTCGAGACGCCGCTGCTCCTGCGGATCTGGAGCGAGACGCCGGGAGCGGCCGAGCGCCGTCTCGTCCACGTGCCGATGGGGCGGATGGCGAAGCCGCGCGAGATCGTCAACGCCGCCCTCTTCCTGGCGAGCGACGAGGCCTCGTACGTGAACGCGTCGACGTTCCTCGTCGACGGCGGGCTCACCGCCGCCTACGTGACGCCCGAGTAGGCCGCCGGCTCCAGCGGCCGGCGGACGTTGCCGATACCGGCAGCATGGCGGACATCCTCCTCGTGGCGGCCGGCGGGCTCGTCGGCACGGCGTGCTTCCTGCCGTGGTTGTCGCTCTCGGTGAATCTCCTCGGCGTCTCGGTCGCCGGAAGCATGCACGGCACCGACACGACTGCGGGCAAGGTCGCGCTCGTGCTGGCGTTCGCGTCGGTCGTGCTCGCCGTGATCGAGCTGCGCGGGGGCGACGGAAGCCTGCGCCGCTGGTCGATCGGGACGGCGCTCGCCGGCGCGGTGATCGTCGTCTACAAGAGCTGGCGGTACAGCTCCACGTTCGCGGTGGCGGCGGCGGGCTCGAACTTCGCGCACGCCTCGCTGGGCCCGGGCCTGTGGATCGCCTTGCTCGGTGGCGGCGCCGCGATCGCGGCGGGCCTCCTCGCGCGCGCGTAGCTGGACGCAAGCCTCGATCCGATCCCGCTCGTGGAGCCGGAGACCGACTCCGGCGGCACGCCCGTGAGCCGTCCGTCTCCCTTTGCGTCTTGACAGGGACGTCCGTTCCGTGGTGAATAGCGCAAACCACCGCGCTGGTCGGGCTCACCGGGGGCCCTAGCGGGCCGGGCAAACAACGAGGGAGGACCGAGTATGAGTGCTGAAGCACCTGCTGCGGGGCATGGCCATCTGACGGAGGACGAGAAGGTCCTCCATCGGCTCGGCTATGCGCAGGAGCTCTTCCGCGCGATGGGCGCGTTCCGGAACTTCGCGATCAGCTTCACGATCATTTCGATCCTCGCGGGTTGCCTGACGTCCTATTACCTCGCCTTCCAGTGGGGCGGCCCGGTGGCCGTCACCTGGGGCTGGGTGATCGTCGGCTTCTTCACGACCTTCGTCGCGCTCTCGATGGCCGAGATCGCCTCCACCTACCCGACGGCGGGCGGTCTCTACTACTGGTCGTCGAAGCTCGGCAGCCCAGCGTGGGGCTGGTTCACCGGATGGTTCAACCTGATCGGGTTGATCGGGATCATCGGCGCAGTGGGCTACGGACTTGCGATCTACGCCACGGCGTTCTTCAACCTGCTGTGGAGCTACCCGAACGACATCCACCACATCTTCTATCTCTTCGCCGCGTTCATGGTGGCGGCAACGCTCGTGAACGTCTTCGACGTCCGGGTCACGTCGACGCTGAACGCCATCTCCGCGTACTGGCACGTGATCGGTGTCCTGATCATCGTCTTTGCGTTGATCATCGTGCCGGGCCATCATCAGTCGGCGGGCTACGTCTTCGGGCAGACGATCAACAACTCCGGCTTCGGCGGCCACACCTGGGGCCACTGGCCGTTCTTCGGAGTCTTCCTGATCGGCTCGATCGGGATGGCGCAGTACACGCTGACCGGCTACGACGCGTCGGCGCACATGTCCGAGGAGACGCACAAAGCGTCGCGGGCAGCTGCAGTCGGCATGATCTGGTCGGTCGTCGGCTCGGTCATCGCCGGTTTCATCCTGCTCGTCGCGATCACGTTTGCGATCCCCAGCAGGGCCGGCGTGCAGGGGCAGTTCACCTACATCACGACGTACATCTGGCAGAACGCACTGGGGACGCACTGGGCCGAAGTGCTCCTCTTCATCGTCGTCTGCGCGCAGTTCTACTGTCTCGTCGCGTGCATCACGTCGGGCTCGCGGATGTCGTTCGCATTCTCGCGCGACCGCGCAGTGCCGGGCTGGCAGCTGGCCCGCCACGTGTCGAAGCACCGCGTCCCGGTCAACTCGGCAATCGGCGTCGGCCTGCTCGGCTTCCTGCTCCTGGTCCCGACGTGGTGGAACAACCTCGCCGGCTACTACGTCGGCACGTCGGTGGGGACGACCGGGCTCTACATCGCGTTCATCCTGCCGGTGATCCTGCGTCTCAGGGCCGGTGCGAACTTCGAAAAGGGCGCCTGGAGCCTCGGCAAGCATTACAAGTGGATCAATGTGATCGCGATCCTGTGGGTCGCCTTCATCTCCGTCGTCTTCATGCTTCCGACCGCGCCGGCCGGCATCCCGTGGAAGTCCCAGTTCACGTGGAACGCAGGCAACTACGCGCCGGTCACGATCGGCGGCGCGCTCCTGCTCTTCGGCGGCTGGTGGGTCCTGTCGGCGAGGCGCTGGTTCAAGGGCCCGGTTCGGATGGGCACCGACGCCGAGCTCGAGCAGCTCGAGCATAAGCAGGAGGAGCAGTTCCTGCTTCCGGCCGACACCGAGCTGGCCTAGTCACACGCTGTAGCCGTCTCGAGGGGGCGCCTCAAGGGTGCCCCCTCGAGACAGTCAAAGACCGCAACCAGGTTCAAACCTGGTTGCATTCGCGCGCGCGAGTTAACTCTTACTCGTTGCCGACGACCTGGACGAGCCAGCGGCGGTCGCGCTCGCGGTCCAGCTCGATGAAGAGGACGCGCTGCCACGTGCCGAGCTGCAGCTCGCCTTCGCGGACGGGCACGGACTCGCCGGCGGTGCCGAGCAGCATCGCCATGCAGTGCGAGTGGCCGTTGCCCTGGTCCATGTCCTCGGGGCAGATGTTCTCGGTGCGGCGGTCCCAGTCGTCGTGGGCGTAGTAGCCCTCACTCGGCACGAGCCGGCGGAGCAGCTCGGCGAAGTCCTCGAGGAAGCCCGTCTCGAACTCGTTGACCCGGACGCAGCAGGTCGTGTGCGGCGAGTAGACGCAGGCGATCCCCTCCTGGACGCCGCTCCCGCGGACGGCCTCCTGGACCTCCTCCGTGATGTCGGTGACCGTCAGGCCGCCGGCCGTCCGGAGGCGTGTCTCGTGTTGGAAGACCTTCACAGCGCTCCATTGTGCGCCATAGCGGCGCGGGTTTGAATGGAGAACCGCCTGCCTCAAGAGAATCTGCAGCGATACCCTGCGCTGCGAGCGGGCCCGTAGCTCAGCTGGTTAGAGCAGGGGACTCATAATCCCTTGGTCCCTGGTTCGAATCCAGGCGGGCCCATCGCCATCCCCGCTGCCGCGCACGGGCAACGTCCCTCGAACGAGTGATTCTCGGGATCCTCTCCCCCGGTCGGGTGATGCCCCTCCCCGAAACCGCTCTAGGGTTAGGCGCGGAGCCAGGTGGCTCTTGCGGCAATTGCGGTTTCTGCGGCCTGCGCTTTAGCGCAGAAGGGAGTTCTTTGATGAAGCCAAGCTCGAGTGACGTGGGCTCGCGGGCCAACGCACTCTGGGGCAGAGGAGGCCGGCACGGCTCCCGAGGCCGGGTACGCCCTGTGGCTGGGGGCGTCGCGGTACTCGCGGCGGTGGCGGCTCTTGCGCTGCCCGCGGCCGGTGTGGCTGCGGCATCGCCTGGCGCGGGGACTCCGGGATCGCTCTCGGTGTCCGCAAACGCGTTCGGTGTGTCGAGTCACGCGGCGGCAAGCCTTCCGCACGTTGGTGGTGCGAACGGCCCCGTCATTCCGGCGAACCTGCTGAAGCAGGTTCAGTCCAATCCCAAGCAAGTGTTCCATCTGATCCTGCAGGGCAAGGTCGGCAGCGTCTCTGCCCTCGCACGCTCTCTGCATGCGGTCAGCAGCATCAGGACCGGTAAGCCGTTCACGTCGATTCCCGGCCTCACCGTGGCCATCAGCGGCAAGGACTTGCTGAAGGTCGCGCAGAAGTGGCCGAATCTGCTGTCGGCGATCACGGTCGACCAGACGATGAAGACGGCGGACTACCAGGACGCGTCCATGTGGACGTCCTCGGCCGACGTCGGTCCTCTCTGGAACGCGAATGACTTCACCACCGGCGAGGTGACCGGTCCTGCTCCGCAGGCGCCGGCCATCGCGTTCATCGACAGCGGCATCGACGCGGCGGACACCGCCGACTTCGGGTCGCGCGTCGTCCAGGCCGCGGACTTCTGCTCGCTCTGCACGGACATCGGTTCCGGGCAGGACCTGGAGGGTCACGGCACCATGGTCGCCGGCGTTGCCGCCGGTGCGAGCCCCGACTATCCCGGCGTCGCGCAGAACGCGCCGATCGTGAGTGTCCGCGTCGCGGACGCGAACGGCGAGTCGATGGAGAGCGACGTCATCAAGGCGGCCGACTGGATCCTCGCGAACAAGGACGCGTACGGCATCAGGGTCGTCAACATCTCGATGGCAGGCTCGTCGCCGACGAGCTTCCAGTTCGACCCCCTCGACCAGGCGGTGGAGCGGCTCTGGCTCTCCGGCGTCACGGTCGTCGCGGCGGCTGGCAACTTCGGCACGGGCAGCGCGGTCGACATGTCGGCGGCTCCCGGCAACGACCCGTTCGTGATCACGGTCGGCGCGCTGGATCAGAACCAGTCGTCCGACCCGTCCGACGACACGGTCGCGCCGTGGTCGGCGTACGGCTACACGGCCGACGGCTTCTCGAAGCCCGACATCGCGGCTCCGGGTCGCTACATGGTCATGCCGGTGCCGAACCTGGACACCACGATCCCGCAGACGGTGCCTGACCGCGTCGTCGCACCGGGGTACATGTGGATGTCCGGTACGTCGTTCGCGGCTCCGGTGGTCTCGGGAGCCGCGGCTCAGATCCTTGCCGTGAACCCGGACTGGACTCCGGACCAGGTCAAGGGCGCTCTCATGCTGACCGCGGCCTACCTGCCGAACGTCGATTGGCAGGCTGCCGGTGTCGGCGAGGTCGATGCGGGTATGGCCGCATCTCTGGGCGCCTACGGCATCACCCCGCCCAGCCCGAACGAGAACCTCGACGCGTTCGTGAGCACCGATCCCTCGACCGGCCTGCCGACGTTCGACGCGGCAGCCTGGGCGAGCACGGTGTCCTCGGACGCGGCCTGGGCGAGTGCGGCGTGGGCGAGTGCGGCGTGGGCGAGTGCGGCCTGGGCCAGCGCGGCCTGGGCGAGTGCAGCATGGAGCTCGGCAGCATGGGCCTCCGGCGTCACCGCGGCCATGTCGAGCCTCACGACCTACACGGAGGCGGCCAGGACGGAAATGACGTACCTCCCGTAAGACGCTCCGGTTGACAAGGAACAAGAGCATGAAGCGGTGGCGGCCGGATCGGCCGCCACCGCTCGCTCGGAGCTAATGCGTGGAGCCGGCGACACCGATAAGGAGATTGGGTTAGGGACCATCCCCGACTTGGCGTACACGAATGAGACTGCGGCCTCACCTCTTCTCGAGCCGGCCACTTCCACGGTCTGGCCTCGCCGTGCTCGCCGGACTCGTCGCCGCCGTGCTCTCGCTCGGATCGTGGCCCACGTCGGCGACGGCGGGGGCCGGCGACTACGCCAACCCGGTCTACCTGTCCGGCCAGCCTTCGACCGTGCCCGCGGGCAGCTACGCGCTCGTGACGTCCGCCGGGCCGGGGACGCCGGCGAGCCCGCCGACGGCGACCCTGGTGCCAGCCGGGAACATCACCGACACCTCGACGTCGTACGTGTACACGATCGTCGACCCGACGGGGGGCGAGACGCAGCCCAGCCCACCGTCGAACAGTGTGGCTGCTTCCAGTCAGCAGGTCACGGTTAGTGGCCTGCCCACCACGAAGACCGTTCGCCTCTATCGAAAGGGTAACAACGCGTCGTTCAACGGCGTGTATCACTTTGTCACACAGAACGTGTTCCCGGCGGGCACGTACACCGACAACGACAGCGATGCGACCGTGAGCGCGCACGCAGTCCTGCCGGCGACGCAGAACAAGCCCGTTACCGGCGCGACCGGCGTCTACAAGTTCGTCCCCGGCGTGCCGCTGGCGTCCTCGACCACGTCCAGTTCGCCCACCAGCCCGGCTAACAGCCGCGCCTTCACCGGCGAGGGCTGGGTCGTCAACGCTCCGGGCGGCGTGAGCTTCCCGACCGAGAACTGGACGTTCCGCACCGATCTCAAGGTGTCCACGAACGTCGGCACGGCGCTCCTGGACATCGGCATGTGGCTCCTGAACGACACCGGCACGGTCGTCAGCCAGCTCATCGACCCCACCTGCGCGTCGACCTTGCCCTCCTGCGGCGAGAGCAGCACGAACATCAACCGCACCGCGATCACCAGTGTGACCACGACCGTCAACGTCCCGGCATTCTCGATTCCTTCCGGCGACCGCTTGTTCGTCCAGTACTGGCGCAACCAGACTGGGGGCGCCACGGGCACGACGACGATCTCCTTGCTGGCGTACGACGGCACGACGAGCATCTCGTACCCGATTGTCAACGGCCCGTACGTGCCGACTCCCACCGCGGTCACGTCGCCGACGAAGAACAACAAGCCGACGCTGTCGGCGACCTTCTCCGACCTGAACACAGCCGACACGGGCACGATCGGCTTCCGCGTCTGCGGCAACGCGACGTGCACGGCGCCCGGCGACCCGATCACCTTCAGCAGCCCGGCCCTGGTCGGAAACAACTCGAGCGGCTCGGCGCAGGTCCCGTCCGCGCTCCCGGACGGCACCTACTACTGGTGGGCGCAGGCGACCGACTCCGCGAGCAACGTCTCCGGCTGGTCGTCCCCGGCGAGCAGCTTCGTCGTCGACACGACCCCGGCGGACGTCCCGGCGCTCGGCGCGCCGGCGGACACCTCGCGGGTCAACAACGCGACGCTGCACGCGACCTTCACCGACTCGGTCTCGCATGCAAGCGGCTCTGTCGAGTTCAAGCTGTGCAGCAATCCGTCGTGCACCGTCGTCGTGCCACCTGGCGGCACCTCTTCGACGGTCGCCGACGGCGGTGCGGTCAGCTGGACGGCGAGCGTCCCGGACAGCACGTACTACTGGCAGGCCCGCAGCATCGACGTCGCCGGCAACCTGTCCGCGTGGTCGGCTGTCCACAGTTTCGTCCTCGACACGAACCCGCCGGGCGTGCCGACTCTCGGCGCTCCCGCCGACGGCTCGTATCTCGGCGCCCCGCCTGCGCTCCACGCCACCTTCTTCAGCACCGACACGGGCGACAGCGGCAGCGTCAGCTTCCAGGTGTGTTCTGACCCTGCCTGCGGTGCAGGCACCGTCCAGGCGACCGGCTCCGTCGGCAACCTGACGAACGGCATCGCCGGCAGCTGGACGCCGACCGGACTCGCCGACGGCGTGCACTACTGGCGCGCCCAGGCGCAAGACACTGCCGGCAACCAGCAGTCCGTCTCGTCGCCGACGGCGCAGAGCTTCACGCTCGACATGACGGCGCCGTCGGTGCCGCCGCTCGGCACGGTGGCTGCTCGCGCCCAGACGACGCCGCAGCTCTCGGCGACCTTCGCCGACCCGCCCGCCTCCGACAGCGGCACGCTTGCCTTCGAGCTGTGCGCCGACAGCGGCTGCGCGAGCGTGCTCCAGAGCCACACGGCGAGCGCGGTCGCGAACAACACGGCGGCGAGCTGGACGCCGAACAGCCTCGCCGACGGCACGTACTACTGGCGCGCCCGCGCGACCGACACCGCCGCCAACGCGTCCGTCTGGTCGGCCGCGAGCAGCTTCGTCGTCGACACGACCCCGCCCGGGACGCCGACGCTCGACGCCCCGGCCGCCTCGGCGCGCGTCAACAGCTCGAAGCTGACTGCGACGTTCGTCGACTCCGATTCGACCGACAGCGGCACCGTCGACTTCCAGCTCTGCAGCGATGCGTCGTGCTCGGGCGTCGTCGCGAGCAGCACGTCTTCACCGGCCGTGAGCGGCGGTACCAGCGTCAGCTGGACGCCCGGCGGGCTCGCCAGCGGCACCACCTACTACTGGCGCCTCCGTGCGACGGACTTCGTGGGCAACCAGACGGGCTGGACCGCGACCCGCAGCTTCGTCTTCGACACGAACCCGCCTGGCGTCCCGAGCCTCGCGGGCCCGGCCGACGGGTCCTACCTCGGCGCCGCGCCGGCGTTGACCGGGACCTTCTCGAGCAACGGCGACGTCGGCGACAATGGCACTCTCGAGTTCGAGGTGTGCTCCGCCTCGGACAGCGGCTGCACTTCGCCCGTCTGGAGCGGCTCGTCGTCGAGCGGGATCGTTGACGGCCGCGGCGGTAGCAGGACGCCGAGCGGCCTGCTCGGTGGCACGTACTACTGGCGCGCGCAGGCGCAGGACGCCGCCGGCAACACGTCGACGTGGTCCCCCGTCCGGAGCTTCACGCTCGACACGACGCCGCCGTCGGTGCCGCCGCTCGGCACGGTGGCTGCGCGCACCCGGACGACGCCGCAGCTCTCGGCGACGTACGCCGACCCGCCCGCCTCCGACAGCGGCACGCTTGCCTTCGAGCTGTGCGCCGACAGCGGCTGCGCGAGCGTGCTCCAGAACCACACGGCGAGCGCGGTCGCGAACAACACGGCGGCGAGCTGGACGCCGAACAGCCTCGCCGACGGCACGTACTACTGGCGCGCCCGCGCGACCGACACCGCCGCCAACGCGTCCGCCTGGTCGGGCACGAGCAGCTTCGTCATCGACACGGCTGCGCCGGGCCTGCCCGCGTTCGTCTCGCCGGCGAACGCCGCTCGCGTGAACGTGGCGCAGCTCGAGGGCACCTTCACCGACAACGATTCGACAGACAGCGGCACGGTCACCCTCCAGCTCTGCAGCGACGCGGCCTGCTCGACCCCGCTGACGAGCAGCACGTCGGCGACGGTCACCGGTGGCACCGGTGTCAGCTGGACGCCGGGCAGTCTCGCCGACGGCACGTACTACTGGCGGCTCAGCGGCACCGACGTGGCCGGCAACCAGGGCGCCTGGACGGCGACCCATCGGTTCGTGCTCGACACGAACCCGCCGGCAGTCCCGAGCCTCGCGGGCCCGGCCGACGGCGCCCATGTCGGCTCACGGCCCGACCTTGGCGGCACCTTCACGACCGGCGACAACGGCGACAGCGGCAGCCTTTCGTTCCAGGTCTGCGCCGACAGCGGCTGCACGAGCGTCGTCCAGACGGGCTCTTCGTCCAGCGGACTGAGCAGCGGGACGACCGGCACGTGGGCGACGGCTTCGCTCGCCGACGGCGTCTACTACTGGCGCGCCCGAGCGACGGACGTTGCCGGCAACCCGTCCGCGTGGTCGTCGACCGAGACCTTTACCGTCGATACCGTCCCGCCGTCTGCCCCGTCCGCCTCCGGGCTCACCGACGGGAAGCTCCTCGATCAGGCACCCACGCTCACCTCGTCGTATACGGATCCGACGACGGGTGGCGACAGCGGCAGCCTCGTCTTCGAGGTCTGCGCGACGAGTGCCTGCACGACGCTCCTCGGCAGCACCACAGTCTCCGGCCTGCACCAGAACGACGCTGTCAGCTGGACGCCACCGGGCCTCGGTGACGGCACGTACTACTGGCGCGTTCGCGCCGAGGACTCGGCCGGCAACCTCTCGCCTTGGTCGGCCGCCCGCAGCTTCTCGATCGATGGCACACCTCCACCGACGCCGGTGCTGTCCACTGCGCCCGGAGAGCGTGTGCCCGCCGCGCCGCAGCTCGGCGCAACCGTGATCGAGCCCGACAACCCCGGCGACTCGTCGCGCCTCCTCGTCGAGCTCTGCACCGATCCCGCCTGCACGTCGATCATCACGACCGGCTATACGGGCGCCGGCTCCGTCGGCACGCCTCGCGGCTGGCAGGCGCCGGTACTGCCCGACGGCGTCTACTACTGGCGCGCACTCGCGGAGGACGCCGCCGGCAACCAGTCGCCGTGGTCTCCAATTGGGAGCTTCGTGGTCGACACCGTCGCCCCCGCCGTTCCAGCGTTGGGCGGCCCGGCGGTCGGGGCGATCGTCAACGCGGCGCGCCTGACCGGCGTGCCCGGGACGTCGGCCACCGGGGTCGCGTTCCAGGTGTGCGCCGACGCCGCCTGCGCAGACGTGCTGGCGGCCGGCTACGCGGTGACTCCCGCCTCCGGCGCGGCCCCGAGCTGGACGCCCACGGGCCTCTCCGACGGCACGTACTTCTGGCGGATCGCCGCCCACGACGAGGCCGGCAACGCGTCCGGCTGGTCCGAGACGAAGAGCTTCGTCCTCGACCAGACGCCGCCCGGCACGCCGCGCGCACTCCAGGCGACGGTGACGGGCATGACGCTCACGCTCCGCTGGCAGACGCCCACGGTCGCTCACCACCTGTCCGGCTACGCGCTGCTCGTCAACGGCAAGCTGACACGGACGCTGACCCTGGCGACACACTCGGTGCAGATCCAGCTCCGGAAGAGCGAGACGCGGCTGTTCGCCGTCGCCGCCCTCGATGCAGCCGGCAATGTCAGCCGGCCGACGAAGGAGGTCGGGGCGGACTCCCTCCGGCTGACGAACGGGACGGCCCACGGCGCGGCGGCACAGCAGCCCCACCGGCACTAGTAGAGGCCAGCCGCGCGGCGGCGTAGACAGCACCTCCGCGTCTACGCTTGGAGCATGTTCAGCTTCGGCAAGCCGGCGGCGATGGTGACGGCCGACCGGGCGCTACCCGGTCGTACGGAGACGATGCCCGTGCCCGCCCGCCACGAGGTGCTCGGGACGCCGCTCGTTCCCCCGTTTCCCGCCGGGTTCGAGCAGGCGATCGTCGCGATGGGTTGCTTCTGGGGCGCCGAGCGCGTCTTCTGGCAGGCTCCGGGCGTCTACACGACGGCGGTCGGATACGCGGGCGGCTTCACCCCGAACGCGAGCTACGAGGAGGTCTGCTCCGGCCGCACCGGCCACACCGAGGCCGTGCTCGTCGTCTTCGACCCGGCCGTGACGAGCTACGAGGAGATCCTGCGCCTCTTCTGGGAGAACCACGACCCGACGCAGGGAATGCGCCAGGGCAACGACCGCGGCACCCAGTACCGGTCGGCGATCTACTGGACGAGCGAGGCCCAGCGCGAAGCCGCGGAGGCGTCGCGCGCCCGGTACCAGCGAGAGCTCGACCGCGCCGGCCACGGCGAGATCACGACCGAGCTGGCTGAGGCGGGGCCGTTCTACTACGCCGAGGACTACCACCAGCAGTACCTGGCGAAGAATCCGAACGGGTACTGCGGGCTGGGCGGAACAGGAGTTGCCTGTCCCGTCGGTGTGCGCGCTTCGTAGCGCCTACGACTGCGACCAGGTCGCGACTACGTCGCGACCTGGTCGCGGCCGTTGACGTTACGCCGTTTCCCCTCCGTCGATCGTGATCACCGAGCCGGTGAAGTACGCGGCGTCGTCGCTCGCGAGGAACGCGAACAGCGCGGCGATCTCCTCCGGCCGCGCGTGCCGCCCGAGCGGGATCGACGCGTCGATCCCGGCGAGCAGCTCGGGCGTGTACTCCGCCTCCTGCATCGGCGTCAGCACGTAGCCGGGGCACACCGCGTTGACGCGGATCGTCGGCGCGAGCTCGCGCGCGAGCGTCCGCGCGAGCAGGATCACGCCCGCCTTCGACGCGTTGTAGTCGGCGTAGAGCGGATGGCCGGAGAGGCCGTTCGTGGAGGCGGTCATGAGGATGACGCCACCTTCGCCCGCGCTCATCCGCCGCGCCGCCTGCTGCGCACAGTGGAAGACGCCGGTGAGGTTGACGTCGAGCACGCGCCGCCAGTCCTCCGCCCGGATCTCGAGGAACGGCTTGCGGATCGAGATGCCCGCGTTCGCGACGAGCACGTCGACGCCGCCGAGCAACTCGTCGACGCGGACGAACGCGCGCGCGACCTGCGCCTCGTCGGCGACGTCGCAGAGCAGCGCCGCCTCGAGGCCCGGAGTGCGCGCGTGCGCGGTCTCCACCTCGTGCTCGCCGACCGCGAGCGCGACGACGCGGGCTCCCTCTGCCAGGAAGCGGCGGCTCGTCGCCTCGCCGATCCCGCTCGTGCCGCCGGTGACGACGACGCGCTTTCCCTCGAGCCCGTTCACGCCGCGACAATGTACTCGTGAGCAACTTCCGGCCGTCCGCGCGAACGACCGCTCCCGACGGGCGCGAATGGGAGATCTACGCCTACCGGTTCGTGCGGCCGCCGCGCGGCAAGCTCCGCCGTTACCCGCTCGACCTCGCACGCGCCGCGATCCGTGCGCGCCGCTCCAGCGTCTGGACGATCGAGGCCGTGACGTGGGGTGGGCACCACGAGCGCCACCGCTGGGTGACGACCGCCGAATTCCGGCGGCAGGTGCTCCTGTAGGTCGAGGGCGGCCTCGAGCGCGGCGACGATCCGCGCCCGCGCAACGCGACCTACGTCGGCTGAAGCCGCTCCGCGAGATAGCGAAGCGCGCCCGGGTAGCGGTACTCGATGCTGCTGTGCGTCGCGTCGAACAGCTCGAAGAAGACGTCGGTGACGCCGATCCGCTCGAGCGCACGCCGGAACGCCTCCGCGCCGACGTCGAGGAAGAACTGGTCGCGCTTCCCTGCGTCGACGTACACCGCCCGCAGGCCGCGCAGAGCCTCCGCGTGCTTCTCCGCCATCCGCACGGGATCCCAGGCGAGCCAGCGCTCCCACACGTCGGGGCGCAGCTGCCCCGTCTCGTCGAACGGCAGGTCGACCGTTCCGTCCGGGTTCGCGGAGTAGCACGCCGCCATCGCCCACGTATTGAGCAGCGGGAAGTCGGTGCCCTTCGTGAACGCCGGCCGCGAGCGGAAGTCCTCCCAGAACGTGTCGAACGAGCCGTCGTAGCCGTCGCGCAGCGCGCGCACGGCCTCGCGGAAGTCGGGCAGGTAGCAGAGCTCGAAGAGCGCGTCGCCGGCGTGCGTCGCCAGCCCTCCGAACAGGTCGGGGCGCAGCATCGGCGTGACCATCGCGCCGTAGCCGCCGCTCGACTTGCCCGCGATGCCGCGGTGCGCCGCCTGCGCGAGCGTCCGGTAGCGCGCGTCGACGAACGGGACGATCTCGTCGCAGAGGTACGTGTGGTAGTTGCCGACGCCGGGCGAGTCGAGGAACTGGGAGCCGCCGTAGGACGTCCAGGCGTCCACGAAGACGACGAGGGCCGGCGGGCAGTCCTCGCCGGCGAACAG
>Ga0265318_10000370_pt1 | contig 35331 bp, 37 predicted proteins | sample 4821metaG_FD_192431 | JGI IMG/M metagenome (GOLD analysis project Ga0265318, IMG submission 192431) | Rhizosphere microbial communities from Carex aquatilis grown in University of Washington, Seatle, WA, United States - 4-8-21 metaG | ecosystem: Host-associated > Plants > Roots > Rhizosphere >... | reverse complement strand
GCACCCGCCGGGCCGAATCCGCCCCCGGCGATCCTGCCGGACGACACCCATTCCTCCACCCGGCCCGAAGACTTCCTGCCCTTCTTTCAATTTCCCGGCAGCGCCGGCGACGTCACCGTCTCCTCGCCCGCCACCCCCGCCCGGCCACCCACCCCTGGCCAGCTGCCACCCAGTTCCGCCACCTACCAGCAAAGATGATTCTTATCCGACCGTCGTTTCTCAGCCTGTGCTTCCTGCTCGCCCTCGCGGCGGGCGCGACCACCGGGCGCGCCGAGAATGACCCGCCCGCAAACCACGCCCCTGACGCTGCTCCCGCGCCGTCTGACGCCCCCGGGCCGGCCGCACCCGCTCCCGTCCCGCCTGCGCCGGAATCCGCGCCCGCACGGGGGCCCGTCGCGGCCGCTCCCGCGGCGGCAGTTCCTGTTCCAGCCCCGCTGCCGGGCATAACCAGCCCGACGATACCCGCCCGCGAGCCCGCGGCGCCCGCGACGGGCCCGGAGCCGCCCGCGCACAACCGGCTCCCCGCCGAGGGTGGGCGCGAGGAAATCATCGGGCTCCAGGCCCTCGGCACCAGCCTGACGGCGCGCGGCGACTTCGAGGCCGCCGAAATCGCCTTCCGCCAGATCATGGCGTCGCACCTCGCCAACGGCGACGACCTCGCCCATGCCCTCCTCGGCCTGGCCCGCGTTTTCCGCCGGGAGGGCTCGCTCACCAAGGCCGCCGCGATCTACGAGCGCTTCCTGAAGGATTATCCCGCCGACGCCCAGGTGCCCGACGCCCTGCTCGAGCTCGGCCGCACCCACCGCGCCCTCGGCGCCCCCCAGCTCGCCCTCAGCCGCTTTTACAGTGTCATCAATTCCACGCTCAAGCTCTCCTCGGAGGGCTTCGATCACTACCAGCTGCTGGCCAAGACCGCGCAGTTCGAGATCGCGGAAACCCACTTCCAGCAGGGCGAGTACGCCGAGGCCAACAAGTTCTTCTCCCGGCTCCGCCTGCTCGACCTCGCCCCCGCCGACCGGGCCCGCGCCCACTTCAAGTCCGCCTACGCCCTCTACCTCGGCAACGACCTCGAGGGCGCCGTCAGCACCCTTCATTCCTACCTCGAGCAGTGGCCGCAGGACGAGAACGTGCCCGAGGCCCGCTACCTCCTTTCCCTCTCCCTGCGCACCCTCGGCCACAAGCAGGAGGCGCTGGAAGCCACGCTGGAACTGCTCCGCTCCCAGCAGGGCGCCGGCGACCCGAAGCGCTGGACCTACTGGCAGCGCCGCACCGGCAACCAGCTCGCCAACGATTTCTTCCAGAGCGGCGAGACCCGCGAGGCCCTCGTGATCTACCAGGGGCTGGCTGCGCTGGCCCCCGACCCGGCCTGGCGCCTGCCCATCACCTACCAGATCGGCCTGTGCTACGAGCGCATGCGCATCACCGAGCGCGCCGTCGCCGCCTACCAGAGCATCATCGACGCCACCACCGCCGCGGCCCCGCCGCCGGCCGCCCGGCCCGCGGGCGACGACAAGTCCGCCCCCGCGCACGGCGAACCGGCCCGGCCGGTGAGCAACGAGTTGACGGAACTCGCCCGCATGGCAGCATGGCGCCTCACCCAGTTGAACTGGCACGAACAGACCGAGCGCCAGCTGACCGGCATCTTCTCCACCGCCCCCGAGCCGGCCAAACCCACCCCGCCCCCCGCCACCACCGTCGCACCCAACATCGAGAGCAACGCCACGACCTTCGCCCCTTCCCTTAATGACCACCCCGGAAAGCCTGCACAAACACCTGCAAGTCTGTGACGAGCTCTACCAGCTCGCCCACGAGGAAAACCGCCACCTGAAGGAACACCGCCGCGCGCCCGCCGCCGCCCTGCTGGACCGCAAGCGCGCCCTGCTCGAGCGGCTGGACCACAGCCTGACCTCCCTCCGCACCGGCGCCGCCGACGGCCAGGCCGCGCGCGATACCCGCCAGCTGGTGGAAAAGGTCCGCGGCCGCATCCTCCAGATTCTCCAGCTCGACAAGGAAAACGAGCAGCTCCTCCTGCGCGTCAGCCTCAGCCGCGGCGTCGAGCCGTCAACCGCCGCCCCGGCCCCCTCCCCGGCCCTCCTGCAGAAGATCTACGCGCGCGCCACCACCTGAGTCCGTGCCTGATCCAGTATCAGACCGCCAGGGGCGCATGAGAGCATATTAACCGGAACCATACAATTTAACCACGGATTTCACGGATAGACACGGATAGATTCCCTGTGAAACCGATATTGGATTTGTCGTCTCGATGGTTCCACCGGACAGTGATTTTAAATTGTGCCTGAATCTTCAGCCAATGTATTCATCCGTGACGATCTGTGTGATCCGTGGTCAATTTCGTCTGCATGAATTCGGATTAAATAATAGCTAGCCGATTGCCGTAGGGCTGCACCTTGGTGCAGCCGGATCAGCCCACTGCCTGCCCGTTCACGGCTGGACCACTTGGTCCAGCCCTACCCAGGAAGAGCGAATGGCCATGGCATCATTCAATATGCAGTAGCCCTGCCTGGGGGTTCAACCCGACGGCGGCCATACCACCCCCTTCAGTTCGGGCGGGAGCCGTGTCGGCTCGACCGGGTAGAACTGCTTCAGGTCGATCTGCCCTGAATCGAACTCCTTGTCCGGGGCTCCGATGATGAGCCAAAGGACTTCTGCATCGGAATCATTGAAGATCTGCCGCAACACCGCCGGCCCGACGAGTACTCCCCCATGACGCGAGATGGTGAGGGTCTCCTCGCCCACCCGCATTCGACCCACGCCTTCGAGCACGAAATAGAATTCTTCCGCGCGCACATGCTTGTGCAGCGTGTTCGCGCTTTTGGGCGGCATCCGCCAGAGCCGGGCGCCAAGAATTTCGCTGCCCGTGCGCTCCAGGAAGTCCGCGTTCGGGATGCGCATCAGGTTTGACGGCCGCCAGGTCAGCTCATCCGGCTGGATTAATCGATACCCTTCGATCGCCTTCATGTTGGGCCCAAGTTTGGCGGTTATTGCCCAAGGTTAAAGCTCTTTGGCGGTTGCCGTGCGACAACAGACCTCGAGGCGATTCCCGCACGGATCCTCGAAGAACACGGCATAATACGTCGGGGTATACTCCGGACAAAACTCCGGTCCCTCGATCTGCTTTGCCCCGCAGGTCGGCAGCAGCGCGGCGAAGGCGTCGACTTCTTCCCGCGTGTCGCGCCAAAAGGCAATGCGGGTTGCGTGGCTGACATGCCCGCGGTCTTCGATCAGGGCGATAAATTCCGGCTTCGGGTGCCGGCGGATCGCCTCAAAGTAGATGCCATGCGGCGCCTGGCCACGGGTCGGAAACCCGAGCGCCGGAAGAATCACGCGGTAAAACGGCTCGGCTTCGTGCAGGTCACGCACGCGCAAATCAAGGTGATCGAATAATCGCATGGTCATTTTCCTTTATCGCCAACGTTGTTTCCGCCCCTTGGCGGGAGCCGCCCCGGCCGGGGTGCGGGAAGGGGAGCCAGGAACTAGCTTCATGAGATGGGATTCAGGACCGGAGCAGGCAGACAGTAAAGCAACCGGTCACTTCGCCGGCAACAGTGCACGCCATAATTATCACCCAATTGTCCCTGGTTTCGGGAAACCGCCAGCCCGCGTGATTTGCCCTCGCGGCAACCATCTGGTCCAACCCGGCCACCCGCGCGCATGACCCATCGCCTGAAACCTCTGCCGCCCCCCGAGGCGGTCCGTTGCCATCCCCGGGTAAGGGTGTAGCAAATGCCAGTGAAGCCGCTGGTTGTAGCCGCTGGTTGTAGGGCTGCACCTTGGTGCAGCCGCCGGTTCGCGGCATACTGCCCGTTCGCGGCTGGACCAAGGTCCAGCCCTCCTGCGGATCTAGAATGGCCACAGGATTTGGCAAAACGCTCAGGTCCGCAAAATCTTGTCCAGCGCCTTCCCCTTGGCCAATTCGTCGATCAATTTGTCCAGATAGCGTATTTCCCGCATCACCGGCTCCTGGATGTCTTCCACGCGGACAGGAGAAAATGGGATTGCTTGTTCAAATCCACCACCCAGTGGACCGGGAATTCTGGGAATTCTATTCGTGCTTATCCGCGTGATTGGCGGGCAGCTGATTTTTCCGGCTTGAGAGGGCTTCGGCCGGGAGCTCGGCCGAACGGGTCGCGCGATAGCGACGGGGGCGTCAGGCTGATACGCGAGCTTCAATCGGCCGGTTATTTCCGCCGGTAGGCATCAAAGAGGTCCGAGACCAGCACGCCGCGAAACTTCATGCCCGTCGTGTCGCAGGCCTCGATCTCAACATTCGTGAGGTTCAGGTTGCTGAACTTCGCGCCGGTGAAATTGATGTCGGTGAACGTCGCCTTGGACAGATTCACGTTCGTGAACGCCGTGGCCTGGAGGTTCACGTCATTGAATTCAGACCCCGCAAGATTGGCGCACGTGGCTTGCAGGGGTTCTTGGATTTTTTGGATTTTCATCGGTGCGAAGAAATTTGTCCTGGAGTTGCTTGAAAAGACACGGCTTGGAGTCGTCGGCCAACCCCAGGTGTTGGTCCGGCTGCCTTTAGTATTTTAGCGGGGGTCCGAGCAACTCCATCCCATGCTCTTCCCACACCGTCTTCGGGAGCTGCTGGCCGGCGGAGACTCCTTTCCCCCATGCGCCCATCTGATGGAAGAACTCTTCCATGCGGCCCGCGGGCTGGAAGAGGACGAGCATCTGCCCCTGCCCCTCGCCGGTCATCGCGAAGGTGTGGGGGATGCCCCGCGGGGCGAAAGCCGAGTCCCCGGGCGCGAGCTTGATGGTGTCATCTCCGACCTGAACCAGAAATTCCCCCCGGATGACATAAAACCACTCGTCCTGGGCCTGGTGGCGATGCAGCGGCGGGCCGCCCTTGGTGGATCGCACGGTATCGAAGATGCACAACTCGCCGCCGGTGTCCTGGCCCGAGACCTTGAGGTCAAAGCGGCCGCCCATGATCGACAACGCATCATCATGCCGGTCCTGCTGGGACCCGACCCGGAAGCCGCGTTTAAGGCGCGCTTGGTTTTTCGCCAGGGACTCGGCGCCCCGCGCCATCGCGGTCAGGGCCGCGGCCGCAATCGGTAACTTAAGGAAGTCTCGTCTTTTCATGGGTAGGGCGTTGCAAAGATGCCAAGACGTGGGCGATCCGCCATGCCGGTGCCCGGCGCGACCGGTGCGTCATCCGCGGAAGTGACGGTGGCAGGCGCGGCACTGGTTGGGCTGGCTTCATTTCTTGGCGCCGACGAACGCCAGCGCCTCTCGCGCGAGTGGCAGCCAGCCCGCGGGCGCCGACTCCACCACCAGCCACTCTTTCATCACCCGCCCGTGTCCGGGATCAAAACGCTGCCCGGCTCCCGAGGCCACCACTCCGTCGACGCGCGCTTTCGGCAGCTTGACGACAAACGTCCCCTTCGAGGTGACCATCGCGAAAATCCTTCCGCCGACGCACAATGCGGCCGAGCCGAACCCCTTTTTCGACCCGCCTAACGTGACCTTGGGCGTGCGCCTGAGTGCCTGCACGATCCGGGCAAATTCCACCTCGGTGTTGCTCGTGGGATGGGTCATGTTGCTTTATGCGCCGAAGATTTCATGCGGGCCAGGGCGGCCGGCGCCAGTGGGGTTAAGTCAAGCGTGGGTTTGAGCGGGATCCAGGCGAAGCATGTATTCTTCCGTGTCTTCGCCCCTGCCATGGGCGAAATCCGTGCTTTTGGCGATGATTTTAAAACCGCATTTCTGCAACACCCGGATCGACCCGAGGTTGTCCGTTGCGGCCCGGGCGATGACCGGGCGAGGGACAACCAGGGGGAGCATCCGGTTGAGCGTCTGCGTCGCCACTCCTCCGCCCCAGAACTCCCGGCCAAGCCAATCGGTGACCTCAAGGTTTCCTCCCTGTGAGGGATTCGTAAGGGTCATGCTTTACCTATTACCATTATCTTGGTCAGCCCATATTGCTCTGCCCCTAGAGGTAAATGGTAAAGCATGACCCCTTCTGCTGGCCCTTAATCGTAGCGAGTACAAAGACCAGGAATGCCACTTGGGCCCAATATTCCGGACCAGCGGAAAATCCAAGATGATGCAAAATCCAACTATTATGTAGGACATCGCAAACGATAATAATAAACGCCAAGATGAGCCCGATACGCGGACGAAAGAACAGCAAGTATACCGCGATCGGATCTAGAATCGTAAGTGACGACCAAAAAATACGCGTACCGATAGAATAGCCGGCGCTTGTCAGAGACTCCAAGAACACGCCAAACCGTAAATGAAACACCACGTGCGTGTAGGTCGCTGCCGCCAAGCACACGGCGTATACAATACGAAAAACGAAAGACGCTTTAGCCATCGGTGTATTCTTTGCCTAACGTTCAAGATGAGCCACGGCCGCTTGGGGCCGTTGGCTCTGGCGCCTGGTTAGGCTTCTTGTGCCCGATGCAGCACTGAAAAAAAACGCCGCTAGCCAAAAAGGCGCCGACCGGCATCGTAATCCACCAATGGGGAAACGAGAGGCCATACAGCGAACGATAGGCAAGTAAGCTGACAACCGTCGTGAGGAGAGTGAGCATCATCAAAATGAGATGCTCAAGATTAGGCACCGGATTGGTGCCGCGACGAGGAAGGGGCGTGATAGTCTCGCGATGCACCCGAGAGTAGATCTCGAGCCACTGCGGTGATGGTCCAAAGAAATACGGAATCCACCACGTCGAGCACTCGCCGGCGAGCAGCACGAAGAGGCAGACTAGACCCGCTTCCATCAAAAATGGAATGCGAAGGGAAAAACCGATCGGCGGGAGCGCCATAATCGCGAAATTCACGCCGGCCTCGGCAAGCCTTTCTCGCATGGAATAGAAGCGAACACCATTGAATGGAAACAGATCAACGAGCGTCGCTACCTGATTGTAGGCTAGATGAATAATCTGCAGCGTGATTGCGAGGATCAGCATCTTTCTTCTTTTTTCCTAACGTTGAGGTGAACAGCTCTAAGGAAGGCGCGGCTCATGCCCCGCAGGAGACGTGCCTGACGCGAGAGTCGGTTCCGGCGATGGGTTATGCACTAATATGTTTCTGTGGCACGGCGTAGAGAGCTCCAGGTGGAAAGAGCTTGTCGAGCTCCACCCGGACTTCGCGCTCAATTTTGAGTTTGAGCCGCATCAGCCCCAAAATTGACGCGCCCTTCATCTCTTGGGCATAACGAAGATGAGCCGCCGAGAGAAGCCGATCTCGGGCCGCCTCATATTGCTTTGTGCGAGGCGATAATAGGCCGTCCGCGATAATCTTGGAGCGAGAATTCATGGGGGGTCCTTTGTGCATAACGTTTGAGCTCAGCCACGCCGGCTCGGCGGCGTTGGCTGTGGCGACTGGTTAGCCATTCTTTTTCTTACTCGCAAATGCGACACCTAAAGCGGTTCCAAGGGCTGCGCCAAGTCCGATACCCAAAGCGATGTTCTTAAGCGCAACGCCAAACACGACGCCGAACGCTATGCCGAGCGCCGTGCCAGAACCAATGGTTCTCTTGGCTGTTTCTGGATCTTTTTGCATAGGAATAATCGTTGGGGGTCAGATGCGCTCAGATTTTATCGGCTAACGTTTAATATGCCAACCTAGGGTTGGTTGATTGAAATTGGTAATCCAATGAAGACGCGGACATTGGCGAAAATCAGGTTGGACGAAATGGGCGGTAAGGGTGGTCAGGAAATTATTGCCGCGCCACCCAATCAACCAACTCGGTGGTAAAATATGTTCAGAACGAGACCACGGCCCGAGGCCTCGCGTTTGAATGAAGTTGAAGCGATTTTTCCCGGCCTTCAAGCGGATTGCGGTATGAAGCCCCTCAATGATGTCGTTGAGATGGTTCGGACCCGGGTGCGCACGATCCATTTCGCCTACAGCACCGAGCAGACCCACTGTCACTGGACCGCTCGATCCTACAGCTATTGCTTGCGACTGCCGTGAGCCATGGCGCCGGAGAAGAAGGCCGGGGCGTTTCTCTCCTGGGTATATCCGGTTAGAGCGGTTTTCATGTAAAACCAGATGAACATTGCATAACCTGAGAGCGGCTCCAAACCACTCCAAATGGTCTGCGCGCCACCGTCGACAACCTAGTCCTGTGGCCGACCACGAGATCGAAAAATCCGAATTTACTTCAAATCTCTCTGCCATCGGCGATCGGGGCCCGGGACCCGCTGCTTCAAGAATGAGACCTGCCATGCTTCACCGTCTAGCCCCGGGGAGCACCTCAGTTCATTCCTGCAATTGTCCAGCAGTCCATCCCCGGTGCCGGGAAATTGAATCGCGGGGCGGGATCCGCCGGCCGCGCCGCCGCCTTATTTCGCCCGCGGCTTCTGCAGCTCGGTGATCTTGAGCTCGTCCGCGTCGACCTTGGCCTCGAGCACCGTGTTGCGGGCCCGGGCCTTTTCCAGCTGGGCCTGGAGCCGCGCGATGTCGGTCTTGGCGTCGTTCAGCTGGGTCTGCATCACGGCCGTCTGGGCCTGCGCCTGCTCCACCTCGCCCTGGTGCTTGATCGAGGCCACCTTGGCGTCCTCCATCTGCGACTGGAAGCCGTTCGAAATGATCCGGGCCTTGTCGAGCTGGACCTGGAGCCCGGCCGCCACGGCCTTGGTCTCGTCCACCTGCGTCTTGAGCCGGTCGACGGCCGTGCGCGTGTCCGCGAGATCGGTCTGCAGCTTGACGGCGTCGGCCTTGGCCCCGTCGAGATCCTTCTGCATCGCCGCCCGCGCCCCCTCGATCTGGTCGGCGCGATTCTGGACCTGGACGAGGGTCGTATTCCGCGCGGTCAGCTTGATTCCCAGCAGGATGACCCCGAGGAAAAGGACGGCGGACAACACCGCGAAAATGATGATCAACAATGACGACGACCGGGCCGGGCCGGCGGCCGACGCCGCGGTGGTGTCAGCCTCGTCGTCATCGTGATCGGGCGCGGCTGTCTTGGCCGGACGGTTCGCCGGCGCGGCCGGCGCGGCGGCAGCGGGTGCGGCGGCAGGTACGGGCGCGGCGGCGGCCGCGGGCTTCACGGGGCCGGTTGCCGGCACCGCGGGCTTGGCCGGAACCGGGAACGGCGCATTGGTTTTTTCGACACGGGGGGCAGTTACGTCAGGCATGATAGCCCCAATCTAGCCCAAGCCGCGGTCGGGCCATATAGGGTATTACCCGTAAAGGTCCCTCGCCCGCGCTAGCGGCCCGCCCGCGCCAGGATCTCGGGCAGGGCCTTCGCCATGTCCTCGGGCTTCAGCTGCCGGTCGGCGAACTCGCGGAGTTCCTCGCGGTATTTCTCCAGGTAGAGCCGGGCCTGTTCCTCCCGCAGCGCCGCCGCCTGCACCACGGGCTCGACGAGCCCGCTGAGCTGCGCCTGATCATAGGCCTCCAGCTCCTTGATCAGCCGGTCGAATTCCTTCTGCATCACCGCCAGCTCGAGACCGGGCAGGCTCTTGATCGCCGCCTGGCAGGTGATCCCGGCCACCGCCGGCAGGCCGCCGAGTTCCGCCGCCTTCTCGTTCACCAGCTGGGCCCGGGCCTCGGTCGCGCGCACCAGCTCCGCCGCCTTGTTGAACTGCTCCTGGGCCATGGCCGAGATCGTCCGCTTGCTTTTGTTGTAGCCGGAAGTGGCCGAGTTCCGGGCCGAACCGAGCGCCTTGAGCAGGCTGTGGATGTCGGCCTGCAGCGCCCGCACCGCCTTTTCCCACTCCCCCAGGCGCTTCCGGGCCACGCTGTACTCGAGGAACACGGGCATCGTGTCCTGGAGCAGCAGCGTGACGAACGTGTTCAAATCCTCCGTGTAGCGGTGCAGCGCCTGCTCGACCGCCTGGAATTGCCGCCGGGCCTCCTTCTCCCGGGCGAGGATGCGCGCCGTCTCCGCCGGGGTGCGCTTGCTGGCGGCGCTGCGCGTGACGGCGCCCAACAGGCGGGGCCACAGCCCGGCCTCCCGCCGGGCCTGGTCGGCCGCCGCCTGGGCCGCCTCCAGCCCGGGCCGGAGCTGCCGCGCATGGGCCCGCAGGTACGCATCCTCCATCAGCCGCACCCGGAGCAGGTGCGAATAACTGGTCTTGGCGTTGGGCTTCGGTGCATCCATGAACCCGGCACTATCAGCCGTCAGGCCCCGACAGTCAAACCCCGCCGCTTACCCCGCACCGGCGCGGTAAAACCGCCCGTGAAAATCTCCCGGCGTCCGCCGCGCCCCCGTCACTGCGGGTCCAGGCCCTGCGTCTCCACCCAGCGGACCGCGTGCCGGACCAGCGCCGTGCTGTCCTTCAGCGCCAGCTTCGCCTTGATGTGGCTGCGGTGCACATCGACGGTCTTGACGCTGAGGTGCAGCTGCTCCGCGACGTCGCGCGTGCTCTTGCCCTGCCCGATGAGCTGGAAGACCTCGAATTCGCGGTCCGTGAGCTTCTCGATCGGCGAGCTCGAGCCGCGCGGCCGGCGGCCGGAGAGGTTCTCCAGGATGCGCGCCGCCATCGCCGGGCTCAGATACACCTCCCCGCGCATGATCTGGCGGATGGCCGCGAGCAGTTTGTCCCCGCCGGCCTCCTTCATGATGTAGCCGCGCGCCCCGGCCCGCAGCACCCGCTCGGCGTAGATCGACTCGTCGTGCATCGAGACCACCAGCACCGGCAGCTTGCTGCCGGTCGCAAGGAGATCCTTGATGAATTCCAATCCGCTGCGCCCGGGCATCGTGATGTCCGTGAGCACCAGGTCCGGCGCGCATCGCGCCAGCTCGCGGACAGCCTCGGCCGCACTGCCCGCCTCGCCGCACACCTGCATGTCCGCCTGCCGGTCGATCAGCTGCGCCAGTCCCGCCCGCATGAACGGATGATCGTCAATCACCAGGATCCGCCGGCGCGGCGGCGCGGCCGGGCCGGCGGCGGGGGCGTAAGTTTTGGGCCGGTCCTTCATGGCCGGCGGGGCAGCAGGCAGGTGACGGTGACCCCGTTGCCGGCCTTGGATTCGATGGCCAGGCTGGCGCCGATCGCACTGGCCCGGTGGCGCATCAGGCCGAGGCCCAGGCCCGCCGGGTGGCCGGCGGGCAGCCCGCCGCCATCATCCGTCACCTCAAGCAGCAGCTGCTTTTCGGTTTCGCCCAGCCGGAGCGTGATCCGGCCCGCGTGCGCGTGCTTGAGGGCGTTGTTCACCGCCTCCTGGGCGATCCGGTAAAGATGCCCGGTCACGGCGGGGTCCTTCAGCCGCACGGGGCGGCGGCAATCAAAGCGGCAGCGCACGCGGCCCAGCCCGTTGGTGCGCGCCGCCAGCTCGGCCAGCCCGGACTGCAGCGCGTCCGCCTCGCCGCCGACGGGCACGAGGCCGCGGGCCAGGTACCGGGTCTGCGCCACCGCCTCGCGGAGCAGCCCGCTCATCTGCCCGAGGCTCTGGGACACCGCCGGCTGGGTCTCGGCCGTGTCCTCCTTCAACGCGGTGCACATCAGGCCCACCGCGGTCAGCAGCTGGCCGAGCCCGTCGTGCAGGTCCGCCCCGATGCTCTGGCGTTCGCGTTCGCCCGCGGCGAGCACCTCGCGCTCCAGCCGCTGGTGCTCGGCCTGCGCCGCCGCCAGCGCCCGCGCCTGCGCCTGCGCCGCGAGGGTGCGCCGGACCACCGACGGCAGGAGGTCGAGCAACGCGGTGTCCTTCATCACATAGTCCAGCGCCCCGCGCTTCATCACCTCGACCGCCACCTTCTCGTCGCCCTGGCCGGTGACGACGATGAACGGCACGCGGTTCTCCCCCTGCTGGAGCCGGCCCAGCAGGGTCGGGCCGTCCACGTCGCGCAGCTTGAGGTCGAGCAGCATCAGGTCCGGCGGGTGCGCGGCGACCGCCGCCAGCGCCGCGCGGCCCGAGGCCGCGGTCGCGACCTCGTGCCCCTCGGTCCGCAGGGTCTCCGCCATCAGCAGGAGCAGCCCCTCGTCATCGTCGACGATCAGGAGGTGCGGGGCGTGGTCCGGCGGAGGCACAAGCGCGGGCTCACGGGCTGCCGACCGGGGGCACCAGCAGCAGCATGACAAACAGCCCGAGCCGCCGGATCGCCTCGGCGAACTTGTCGTAATCCACCGGCTTCTGGATGTAGACGTTGCAGCCGAGCTCGTGGCACCGCTTGACCTCCCGGGTGTCGTCGGTCGTCGTCAGCATGATGACCGGCAGCTTCCGCAGGTCGGCGTCGGCCTTGAGCCGCCGGAGCACCTCGATGCCGTCGACCTTGGGCATGCGGATGTCGAGCAGGAGCAGGTAGGTGCCGTCGTGGCCGCGCACCGTCTTGCCGGTGGGGTCGAAAAAGTAGTCAAGGATCGCCTGGCCGTCGCGGAAATGCTGCACGCGGTTCTTCAACCCGGCCATTTCTAGGTTTTCGCGGATGAGGATGGCGTGGCCCTCGTCGTCATCGACGATCAGGATCGTGGGAGCTTGATTCATGCGTGGAGCCGGCCGCCTAGGCGGCCGGCAATGAAACGTGGAAAGTGGAACCCCTTTCCACCGCGCTCTCAACCCAAATCCTTCCCTTCTGGCGCTCGAGCACGCGCTGGGCGATGGTCAGGCCCAGGCCCTCGCCCCCGGCGATGTCCGGGTTGAGCCGGTGGAAGATCTCGAAGACCTTCGCCTGGTGCTCCGGCGCGATGCCGATGCCGTTGTCCGCGACGGTGTAGACGGCCTGGCCGCCCTCGAGGCGGCCGCTGATGGCCACCCGCAGCGGCCGGTCCGGGGCGCGGTACTTGAGCGCGTTGTCGAGCAGGTTGGCGAAGACCTGGCTGGTGTGGGCGCTGTCGCCGAGGCCGGCGGGCAGCGCCTCGACGTACACCTCGGCCCGGGCCTCGTTCAGCTGGAATCTCATGGCGGCGACGATTTCCGCGAGCAGCGCGTTCATGTCGAGCGGCCGGATGGTCAGCGTGACCCGGCCGAGCCGCGAATACTGCAGCAGGCCGTTGAGGAGCGAATCCATCTTGTTCACGCCCGCGTTGATGAAGCGCAGCGCCTGGGGCAGCGCCACCTCGACCGGCGCCTGCAGCGCCGTCGCGGGCACCTGGCCGTCCCGGGCGCCGGCCACCGCCTGGCGGATGGTCTCGCAGGCGCGGGTGAGCTGCCGGCCAAAGCCCTGCACGTTGACCAGCGGCGAGCGCAGGTCGTGCGAGACGGTGTAGACGATCGTCTCCATCTCCTTGTTCTTCTCCGCGAGGTCGCTGGCGAACTGCTGCAGCTCCGCCTCGTCCGCCTTGCGCCGGGTGATGTCCGTCCGGATGGCCACGTACTGGACCGGCTTGCCCGCGGCGTTGAGGAAGGGCACGATCGTGGTGTCCACCCAGTAGTGGGTGCCGTCCTTCGCCCGGTTCATGATCTCGCCGTGCCAGACCCGGCCGCGGCCGATGGTCGACCAGAGGTCGCGGAAGAATTCCTTCGGGTGGTGGCGCGAGTTGATCAGGCGGTGGTCCTGGCCGAGCAGCTCCCCGCGGTCATACCGGGAGATGGCGCAAAACTTGTCGTTGACGTACGTGATCCGGCCGGCCGCGTCGGTGATGGCGACGATCGAGTGCTCGTCGAGCGCGGCCTTCACGTCGCGCAGCTCCTTCACCGCGGCCAGCAGCTCCTCCCGGGACTTCCCCCGCTCCTGCTCGAAGTCGCGCAGGCGCGCGAGCAGCTCTTCCCGGGACAGCGTGGAAAATTCGTCGGCAGGCACGGCGGCAGAATCCCGCCGGCGGCCGGGGGTGGCAAGGTCGGAAAGCCGCCGCCGCCTAGGGAAAACCCTTAGCGAAATACCGCCGCGCCTCCAATTTCCCGCCCGGCGCGGCCGTGGTAGATTGTCCTCCATGCAAGCGAACCCAATCCACGCCCCCGCCCCCGCCGATTCCGCCCGGAATGTCATGGCCCACCTCCGCCAGTCGGAAATCTTCCGCAGCTACCAGCAGGCCTACGAGACCGCCACCGGCCTGCCGGTGGCCCTGCGGACCGCGGGCTCGTTCCAGTCCCCCCTCCACGGCTCCAAACAGGCCAATGCCTTCTGCGCCCTCATGGCGAAAAACAACAAGACCTGCGCCGCCTGCCTGCAGCTGCAGCAGCGGGTGGAGGAGGAGGCCACCTTCGGCACGCGCACGCTGGAATGTTTCGCCGGGCTCAGCGAGTCCGCCATCCCCGTCCGCGTCGGGGACCGGATCCTCGGCTACCTGCAGACCGGCCAGGTCTTCCTGTCGCCGCCCACGAAGTCGCGCTTCCGCCGCGCCATTGCGCAGCTGCAGGGCCTGGTCCCGGGCGGCGTGGTCCGGCGGCTCGAGTCGGCTTATTTCCAGACGCGCGTCCTCGCCCGGCCGCAATACGAGTCCGTGGTGAACCTCCTCTCGGTCTTCGCGCAGCACCTGGCCGCGCTGAGCAACCAGGTGATGGTGCAGGAGGCGGCCGCCGAAAACCCGGTGATCGTCCGCGCCCGCGCCTACATCGCCGAGCACCAGGCCGAGGACCTGTCCCTCGAGGCGGTGGCCCGGGCGGTGCACGTCAGCGAGTTTCATTTCTGCAAGCTGTTCAAGCGGGTCACCAGCCTCACGTTCACCGACTACCTCGCGCGCGTGCGCGTCGAGAGCGTAAAGCAGATGCTGCTGGATCCGCACAAGCGTGTGAGCGAGGCCGCCTTCGCCGCCGGCTTCCAGTCCCTCTCGCAGTTCAACCGCGTGTTCCACCGCATCACCGGCGAGGCGCCCCGGGTGTACCGCGAGCGGCTGCAGGGCGGTCACGGCACCCGGCAGGCCGCCTGACCCGGGGCGGCGCCGGCCGCCGGTTTCGGATTTCCAACGCGCGGATATTGCGTCATGCGTGGCGGTTCGTGAAAGACCCCGCCCACACCCGGTCCGTCGGCCTGCTGCTGCTGGCCGCCTTGTGCTGGAGCCTCGGCGGGGTGCTGCTGAAATCCGTCGCGTGGCCGCCGCTCGCCGTCGCGGGCGGCCGCGGGATCATCGCCGCGGTTTTCCTGCTGCTCGTGGGCGGGCGTTCGCTGCGTTTCACCTGGACCCCGCTCCAGCTCGGCACCGCCGCCGCCTATGCGGGCTGCACGGTGCTCTTCGCCGCCGCCAACCGGCTCACCACCGCGGCCAACGCCATCCTGCTCCAGTACACCGCGCCCGTCTGGGTCGCCCTGTTCGGCGCCTGGCTGCTCGGCGAACGGGCCACGCGTGCCGACTGGCTGACCATCGCCGTGGTGTTCGCCGGCATGGGCGTTTTCCTGTATGACGGCCTGCGCCTGCACGACCTCGCGGGCATCCTCGTCGCCATCGCGAGCGGCGTCTGCTTTGCCGTGATGATCCTGCTGTTGCGGAAGCAGAAGGACGGTTCGCCCATCGAGTCGGTCATCCTCGGCAACCTGCTCGCCTTTCTCACCGGCCTGCCCTCGATCTGGACCGCGCCGCCCCTCGCCGGACGCGGCGCGCTGGCGCTGGTGCTGCTGGGCGTCGTCCAGCTCGGCCTCGCCTACCTGCTGTACGTGCGCGCCATCCGGCACGTGACCGCGCTGGAGGCCGTGCTGTTGCCCGTGATCGAGCCGATCCTGAACCCCGTCTGGGTGATGCTGGCGCTCGGGGAAAAACCCAGCCCGCTGGCCCTCGGCGGCGGCGTGATCGTGGTGACCGCCGTCACCTGGCGCGCCGCGGCCACCGTCCGCTCGCGCCGCGTCGCCTGACCGCCGGCCGGCCGCTCCTTTTCCCCGTGCCCTCCACCCCCGCCTCCGTCCGCCCCGCGCCCCGGGAAAAAGTCATCCTGCTCCACGGCCTGGGCCGCACGCGCTGGTCCTTCTGGCGGGTGGAACAGGCGCTGCGCCACGACGGCTACGCGGTCGTCAATCACCCCTATCCATCGCGCGCGCACCCGATCGAGGTGCTCGCCCGGGATTACCTGGCCCCCCTGATGGCCGCGCAGGGAACCGCGGCCCGGCTGCACCTGGTGACGCATTCCATGGGTGGCATTGTGCTGCGCTGTTATCTGCGCGATCATCCGGTGCCCAACCTCGGCCGGGTGGTCATGCTGGCCCCGCCCAACGCCGGCAGCGAACTGGCCGACCGGCTGAAACCGACGTGGCTTTACCGCACGGTCAACGGCCCGGCGGGACAGCAACTCGGAACGCAGGACCTGCCGCGCGCGCTGGGCCCCTGGCCCGCCTGCCGGGGGGAGCTGGGCATCATCGCCGGCGACCGCTCGCTCAACCCGCTCTTCTCCTCGTGGCTGCCGGGACCCTGTGACGGCAAGGTCACGGTCGCCCGCACGCGCCTGGCGGGCATGGCTGATTTCATCGTCGTCCCCGTGAGCCACACCTGGCTGGCCTGGCGCCCCGCCGTCATCAGCCAGATCCGGGCCTTCCTCCGGTCCGGCCGCTTCACCCGGGAAAACCCGCCGCCCCGCGAGCCTTAGTATACTATTAGTTGACAAATGAGGCAGGCCGCGGCTGGCTGCTCCCATGGCCTATCTCACCACCTCCGCCAGCCGGCAGGCGTTCGCGGAACTGCTGGACCTGCTTTCCCGGGATGCCCGGGCCTCGTACCGCCGGCGCGCCGCCCGGCCGCTCCCCGGCGGCGCCACCCTGCGGCCCGGGCCGGCGACGCCGCTCTGGAACCGCCTGGCCGCGCAGATCCGCCCGTGGCTGAAGCGCCGGGGTGAGAAGGCCCAGCTGGCGCGCCTGCTCGGCCTGCACCGGCAGGCCGTGAACGAATATTTCGCCAGCGGCAGCCGGATGCCGGATGCCGAGCGCACCCTGCTGCTCCTGGAATGGCTCGCCGCCCGCCGCGCCCACCGGCCGCCCCCGAGCTGATCTGTTTGTCAACTATTAGTATACTAAGGCTCGCGGGGCGGCGGGGCCGGCGGGGGCGGGGAGAACTGCAGCAGGAGGTTGGCGAGCGTGACGAGTCCGCCACCGAGCAGCAGGTGCCAGGTGAGCCGCTCGTTGGCATACGCCACGCCGGCCCAGACCGAGAGCAGGGCCGGCAGGAACAGCGCCAGCACCGCGGTGAACACCGGCTCGACGCCGTAGATCAGCCCGGCCTCCGTCGCCGTGATCCGCGGCTGCCAGCGGATCATCAGGATGAACGCCACCAGCGTGCAGCACACCGTCAGCAGCGCGGTCAGCCCCAGCCACGGGCCCGAGGTCCACGGCACCAGCACGTCCGCGAACCGGCCCGCGGTGACCAGGGCCAGCACCGTGAACAGCCCGGCCTCCGTGGCGAACATCGCGAGCGCCACCGGCAGCGCGCGGAAGGCCGCGCCGGCGGGCCGCCCAAGCACCAGGATCTGCATCATGAAGAAGACCGAGCCGAGCAGGGTCTCGGCCTCGCCGCGCCCCAGCCGGAAGGTGTGGAAATCAAACCGCCCCAGCACGGCCACGCCGGCGAGGACAAGGCCGCCGCAGAGCAGCACGCGGCCCGGCGGCCGGCGCCGCAACCGCAGCGCGATCCAGGCCGGGATCAGGAGGGCGTAGAACTGCGTGAGGAACGCCGAGACGGAGGCCGACGTAAACTGCAGGCCGTCGTTCTGGAACAGCATGCCGCCCCCGGCGGTGAGACCGAGCAGCACGCCCTGCCACAGCTCCCCGCGGGTGACAGTGCCGAGCTGCCGCCACCGCACCACCAGCAGCGCGGCCGCGGCCAGCAGGAAACGCGGCGCGACCGAGCAGGCCGTGATGAACCAGGTGCCGGCGCCCGGCTGCAGCCGCTGCTGCACCAGTACAAGCGCCTTGATGAGCGGGAAGCTCAGCCCCCAGCAGAGGGTGGCGAGCAGCAGACAGAGCACGGCCCGGAGCTGGAGGCTGGGTGCGGCACGCGGGGGCAAGCGGGGAGTCAGGCGCGGCCTTCACGCGCCGGCAAGCCGGCACCGTCCGCCGAAAACAAAACCGCCGCGGAATCATCCGCGGCGGTTCAAAAGTTTTCCAGGAACGTGCGCCTCAGGACACGTGCTTGCTGACCAGCTTGGTCATGTCGAACATGCTGACCTGCGCCTTGCCACCGAAGACCACCTTGAGGGCGGCGTCGGCGTTGATGTTGCGCTTGTTCTTCTTGTCCTGAAGACCGTTCTTCTTGATGTAGGCCCAGAGCTTCTTGGTGAGCTCAGTGCGGGGAAGCGGCGCGGCCCCGACAATCGGGACGAGCGTAGCATCGGGGGTAACCGGCTTCATGAAAGCGGCGTTGGGTTTGCGAGCTGATTTTTTTGCCATAGTGCATTCGTTTTAGAACCCGCCCGATGCAATGCAACGATTTTCTAGAGGGAGAATCACATTTTTCAGAGGAGAAAACGGGAACCCTCCGCACCTTTTGGCTTGCCGCCGGGCCGGCGCCGCTTACCCGCCGTCGTCAACCTGGACGAACTGCCGGTAGAGCGCGGCGTACTGGCCCCGCCGCGCCAGCAGCTCCGGGTGCGTGCCGCGCTCGATGATGCGGCCCTGGTCGAGCACGAGCACGAGGTCGGCGTGCCGGATGGTGCTCAGGCGGTGGGCCACCACCAGGCTCGTGCGGCCGGCCAGCAGCCGGCGGAGTGCCCGCTGCAGCCTCGCCTCCGTCAGCGCGTCGATGGCGCTGGTCGCCTCGTCGAGGATGACCAGGCGCGGATCAGCCAACAGCGCCCGGGTGAAGCAGATGAGCTGGCGCTGGCCGACCGAAAGCCCGGCGCCCTTCTCCCCCACTTCCGTGTCCAGTCCGGCCGGCAAAGCCTCGAGGAGATCGAGGCAGTCCAGCGCCGCGGCCGCCGCCCGGACCTCGTCGTCGGTGGCCTCCGGCCGGCTGAGCCGGATGTTCTCCCGCACCGTGCCGCTGAACAGGACGTTCTGCTGCTGCACCAGGCCCAGCTGCCGGTGCAGCGAACGGCTGGTCAGGGTGCGGATCTCCCGGCCGTCCACCCGGACCTCGCCCGCGGTCGGCAGGTAAAACTTCGCCACCAGGTTGATGATGGAGCTCTTGCCGCTGCCGGTGTGGCCGACCAGGGCCACCGTCTGCCCGGGTTCGGCGCCGAAGCTGACGTCGTGCAGCACCGGGCGCGCGGGGTCGTAGCCGAACGTCACCGCGCGGAACTCCACGCGGATGCCCGGCGAGACGGGAGCACGGGCGGCTCCCTTGACCGCCCGCGGGTCCGGCAGGTCCGCCGCCGCCGGGTCGTCCGTCCAGTCGGGCGGCGCGTCGATCAGGCGGAAGACCCGCTCGGCGCCGGCCATGGCGATCAGGGCCTGGTTGTACTGGTTGCCGATGATCGCGATGGGCGCGAAGAACTGGTTCGCGAGCAGGAAGAACGTGATGAGGCTGCCCATCGTCATGTCACCGTGGAACACCCGCCAGCCGCCAACGAGGAGCAGGATCGCGACAAAGAACTGGCTGTTCAGCTCGAGCAGCGGCGTGAGGATCGCCGAGCTGCGGGCCAGCGCGATGTTGAAGCGCGCATGGTCGGCCAGCAGGCGGCGGAACAGGCCGGCGTTCGTCTCCTGCCGCACGAAGCCCTGGGTCACGCGGATGCCGTTGACCGACTCGGCCAGCGTGGCGGTGACCCGGCTGAAGCTTTCCTGCGAAGCGCGGGAATACCGGCTGATCTCCACGCGGAAATGCCGGTTGAGCAGCCAGAGCACGGGGGCGAGCGCCAGCACGACCAGGAACAGCACCCAGTCGCTCCCCAGCATCACGGCCGCGGAGAACACCATCGAGCCGCCCTGGATGGCGCTGACGAACAGCACGTCCTGGATGCCGGTGCGGACCGCCTCGACGTCGTTGGTCACCCGGCCGAGGATGCGGCCGAGCTTGACACGGTGGAAGAAGCTCATCGGCTGCCGCAGCAGCCTGGCGAAGATCTCCGCGCGCAGGGCGTTGACCACCGTCTCGCCGATCTCGAGCGCGTAGCGCTGCCGGAAGTGGAAGAGCCCGTCCGTCGTCAGCGCCAGCAGCCCGTAGCCCGCCACCCCGAGGGCGAGGCCCGCAAAGTCGCGGCCGGTGATCGGACCCTTGATGATGAGCGCCGTGATCCAGCCCAGCGCGGGCAGCTGCGCCGAGCGCACGAGCGTCATCACCCCGAGGGCGGCGACCTGCCGCTTGATCGGCGCCGTGTAGCGGAAGAGCCGGCGGATGAGGCCCCATTCCAGCGGCTTGAACTGCTCCTCGTCGTCCTCCGGGTCGCGGGCGCCGGGGAGGAGGGTCAGGGCGCGGGGCTTGGCGGCGGGCGGGTTCATGGCGGCGCCTCCCCGCCCGCGAGGCCGAGCGACCGCAGGTCGCGCGGGTCGACCAGCTGCAGGTTGGCCACCCGCAGGTAGGGCCCCGGCGTCCGCATCAGCTCCTCGTGCGTGCCCCGCTGCACGATGCGGCCCGCCTCCATCACGATGATGAAGTCCGCGCGCCGGAGCGTGCTCAGGCGGTGGGCGACGATGAAGGTCGTCCGGCCCGCGATGGCCCGGTCGAGCGCGGTGAAGATCTCGTGCTCGGTCTCGCTGTCGATGGCCGCCGTCGGGTCGTCGAGCAGCAGGATCGCCGGTTCCAGCAGCACGGCGCGCGCGATGGCCAGCCGCTGGCGCTGGCCGCCGGAAAGGCTGCTGCCGCTTTCGTTCAGCACGGTGTCATAGCCCTCCGGCAGGGCGCGGATGAAGCCGTCGGCCGCGGCGATGCGCGCCGCCCGCTCGATCTGCCCGCGCGTGGCGTCCGGATGGCCGAAGGCGATGTTGGCGGCGACGGTGTTGGAGAAGAGGAAGCTTTCCTGGAAGACCAGCCCGATGTTGCGCCGCACGTCCTCGAGGCTGAGCCGGCGGACGTCGATCCCGTCGATCAGCACCCGCCCCGCCGTCGGGTCGAAGAAGCGCGGGATGAGGCTCATGAGCACGCTCTTGCCCGCGCCGGTCGCGCCGAGGATGGCGACGCACTGGCCGGGTTGCACGGCCAGGTTGACGTCGCGCACGACGGCCTCGGCGCCGCCGTAGGCGAAGGAGACGTTTTCGAACGCCACCGCGCCGTCGAGCCGCGGCCGGCGGAGGGCGTCGGGGGCGCTCTTCACCTCGACCGGGGCGTCGAGGATCTCGAACACGCGGCGGGCGCCGATGAGCGACTGCTGCACGCTGTTGACGATGGTGGCGACGTTGTTGATCTGCCCGGAGAACTGCTCGAGCAGGCCGGCGAAAACCACGAGCCCGGCGCCGAGCGGCAGCCGGTCCGTCGCCACCAGCCAGCCGCCGTAGCCGAGCAGCACCATCATGTTGATGCGTGTGAGGAAGCCCACCGCCGGGGAGAACAGGCTCACCCGCCAGAAGATGCCGCGCTGCTGTTCCAGGCACGCCTGGTTGGCCGCGTCAAACTTCGCCTGTGCCTCGGCCTCGCGCCCGAAGCCCTTGGTCACGGCGATGCCCTGGACGCCCTCGGCGAGGATCTGCACCATCCGCTCCACCAGCGTGCGGTTGCGGGCATACTCGGGCTGGATCCTGCCGGAAAACCACGCCGTCATCAGCCAGAGCAAGGGGGTTGTGGCCAGGCACGCGGCGGTCAGCGACGGGCTCAGGCTGGCCATGTAGATGACGTAGGCGGTGAGCGAGATGCCCATGATGACGCTCTGGATGAGCACCTGGTCGACAAACATCCGCACCGACTGCACGTCGCCGGTCACCCGCGTGATGATCGAGCCGGTGTTGTTGGCGTCGAAGAAGCGGAAGCTCAGCTGCTGGAGCTTCTCGTAGACCTCGCCCCGCAGGTCCACCACGAGCTTTTGCTGCACGAGGCGGTTGACCGAGACGGCGTAGACATAATTGAGCCACGCCCGGACGAGCGCGAAGAGCAGGATCAGGCCGGCCAGCAGCCCGAGCACCTGCAGCGGCGGCCACTGGTCCGGCAGCGCGAGGTGCAGCCGGTTCGCCGCCACCGGGGTGTGGTCGAGCTTGTGGCGGATGTAGTCGATGCCCAGGCCGGTGAAACTCAGCCCGCCGATGCCCAGCGTCAGCAGCACGAGCTGGATGGCCAGCACCTGCAGGCAATGCAGCCGGTAGCGCCAGGCCAGGCCGAACAGCCGCCGGACCAGCGCCCCGTTGCCGGAGGCGGGGGGCGGTTGGGCGGCGGGAGCAGGCATGGAAGTGGCAACGCTACGAACGCCGCCGCCCGGTGCACGAAATTTTTTCCTGCCGAAGCACACCGGAGCCGCGCATCACCGGCAGGGACCTGGCCGCTGAACAGCCACTGTCTGTCAATGGCTTGCACGGGTTTGGCCGATAAATCGCTTGCCTAAAACCGCCTTCCCGCCAGCCTGCGCGTTGTTGGGTTGGTTGTTTGTCAGATTCTATCGCTACGGAGAATTGTCAGGTGAGCGCCGTGTTCAGTGATGATTTGAAATCCGGGTTTCGGGGACGGGCGGTAAGGCACAGCATCAGCTCTCATCATCCAATGGAAAACAGTAAGCTCTACGTGGGGAACCTTCCCTTCGCTAGCACCGCGCAGGACCTCGAGGCCCTGTTTGGCCAGGTCGGCACCGTCAGCGTCGTTGAAATCATCTTCGACAAGTTCACCGGCCGCTCCCGCGGATTTGCCTTTGTCACAATGGCCAACGGCGACGAGGCCCAGAAAGGTGTCGAGAAATTCCACGGCTACGAGCTCGAGGGCCGTGCGCTCGCGGTCAACATCGCCCGGCCGCGCGAAGAGCGCGCGCCCCGCTCCTTCGGTGAGGGCGGTGGTGGTGGCGGCGGTTACCGTGGCGGCGGCGGCGGCAGCCGGGGTGGTCGCGGCGGCGGTTACCGCGGCGGCCGGGGCGGCGGCGGCGGTTACCGCGGCGGTGGCGACCGGGGTGAACGCGGTGGCGGCAGCGGCGGCTACGGCCGCGAATAAGCGCTTCCCTGCTCCCCTGCCCTTTCATGGCCGGACTTTGGGTCCGGCCTTTTTCTTTGCCGGTCCGCAGCCGGCGGCCGCCCTACAGCATGATCAGCAGCGCGACGGTGAAATAGATGATCAGGCCCGTCACGTCGACCAGCGTCGCCACGAACGGGGCGCTCGAGGTCGCGGGGTCAAAGCCCAGCCGCTTCAGGATCAGCGGCAGCATCGACCCCATGAGCGATCCCCAGAGCACGATGCCCACCAGCGCGGTGCCGACGGTCGTCGCGACCAGCAGCGGGCTCGGGTCGTAGATGTGGGAGAACCTTGACCAGATAATGATGCGCAGAAACCCGATGACCCCGAGGATCAGGCCGAGCAGCAGGCCGGCGGCCAGCTCCCGGCGCATGATGCGCCACCAGTCGCGCAGCCGGAACTCGCCGAGGGCCAGGGCGCGGATCACCAGGGTGGCCGCCTGGGAACCCGCGTTGCCGCCGGAGCTGATGACGAGCGGGATGAAGAGCGAGAGCACGATCGCCTTGGCCAGCTCGTCCTCGAAATAACTCATGGCCGTGGCCGTCAGCATCTCGCCCAGGAACAGCACCACGAGCCAGCTGGCGCGCTTCTTCACCATCTTCGTCAGCGCGATGGTCGTGTAGGGCTCGTCCAGCGCCTCGCTGCCGCCGAGCTTCTGGATGTCCTCCGTCGCCTCCTCCGAGGCCACGTCGAGCATGTCGTCCGCCGTCACGATGCCGATGATCTTGTTGTGATGGTTGGTCACCGGGAGGGCGATCCGGTCGAACTTGCGGAAGACCTGCAGCGCCTTCTCCCGGTCGTCGGTCGGCGAGAGCGTGGCGAAGTTGCCGTCCATCAGGGCGCTGACCTTGGTGTCGGGCTCCGAGAGCAGGAAGCGGCGCAGCCGGATGTCGTCGATCAGGTGCCCCTCCTCGTCGGTCACGTAGACCATGCTGAGCGTCTCGCGGTCCATGCCGTGCGCGCGGATGTAGTCGAGCGCCTCGCGCACCGTCCACTCGGCGTGCACGCTGACGAAGTCCAGGGTCATCATGCGGCCGACGCTGTGCTCGGGATACGCGAGCAGGTCCTGGGTGATCTTGCGCTCCTCCGGCGTGAGCAGGCAGATCAGCTGCATCGCGAGGTCGAGCGGCAGCTGGTTGAGAAATTCCGTGCGGTCGTCCGGCTGCAGTTCGTTCAACAGCGCCGCCGCCTGCGCCTGCGTCAGGGTCTTCAGCAGTTTGTGCTTCGCGTCGTGCTCGAGATAGGCGAAGACCGCCGCGGACAGCTGCTTCGAGCAGCCGCGAAAGAGCACCGCCAGCTCCTCGATCGGCAGCTCGGACAGGATCGGGGCGGCGTCCGCGGGCAGCCAGGTGGACAACCGCGCCTTCAGGCCCGCGAAATCCTTGTTCGCGATCAGGGTCGAGATCTCCGACTTGAAGTTATTGGCCACGGGAGGCATCGGCGCACACTAGGGATGGACCCGGCCATGGCAACTCCCGCCCACGCCCGGGCGCCGGCGAACCCGGGCGGACATTTTTTCGCTTGCCTTTGGAAACTTTCGACACCCTTTAAGTTTCCAAAGGACAGCCATGACCGCCCTCCCCGCCCCGCCCGTTCCCGAAACCGATGCACCCGACAGCCGCATCCTCGCGGTCGCGCAACAACACCTGTTCGCCTACGGCTACAATGCCCTGACGATGGACGACCTGGCCCATGAACTCGGGATGAGCAAGAGGACCCTCTACCTGCATTTTCCCGGCAAGGACGCGATCATCAGCACGGTGATCGACCGCATCGGGCGGACCATTCGCGGCGAAATGGACGAAATCCTCAACAACCCGCGCCTGCGCTTCGCGCAGAAACTGCGCGCGGTGATCAAGGTGGTGGTGCCGCGCCTTTCGCTCCTCAGTCCCGCCATGCTCCGCGAGCTGCAGCGCTATGCCCCGGTCATCTTCCAAAAGATCGACGAGCTGCGGCAAAAAAACATCCCCTACGTTTTCGGCCGCCTGTTCCGGGGCGGCATCGCCGAGGGCGCCGTGCGGGCGGACATCGACCCGGACTTTGCCGCCCTCTTCTGGCTGCAAGCCATCCGGGGGCTCGTGCATCCCGACACGATCACCGTCACCCAGCTCACCCCCGCACAAACCCTCGAAAAAGCCCTCGAACTCTTCACCCACGGACTGCTCACCCCGGCCGGCCGCAAAGACCATGAAAAACTCCTCGCCTCCTGACCGCGCCCTCCGCCGCGCGTCCTTCGCCAGTCTTCTTCTCGCCGGCGTGCTGCTCGGCGCCTGTGCGCGGTCGACCGGCAGCCGCCCCGGCGACCTCACCCTCTCCGGCAACCTCGAGGTCACCGACGCGCAACTCGCCTTCAAACTGCCCGGGCGCGTCGCCGAACGTGCCGTCTCCGAAGGCCAGACCGTCACCGCCGGCCAGCTGGTCGCCCGGCTGGACGACGACGAGCAAAAGGAGGAACTCATGCTCCGGCAGGCCGAGCTGGCCGCCGCGCAAAGCAAGCTTGCCGAGCTGCAGTCCGGTTCGCGCCCGCAGGAAATCGCCGCCGCCGCCGCCACGCTGCACAGCGCCGAGGCCGAGCGCGACCGGGCGAGCCTCGACTTTGCCCGTCAGCAGGAACTGCTCGGCAAGGACGCGATCTCCCCCCGGGATTTCGAGGCCGCCCAGGCGCAGGTCAAGGTGGCCGAGGCCCACGTCGTCGAGGCGACCGAGCGCCTGAAGCTGGTCCAGGAGGGACCGCGCGCCGAATTGATCCAGCAGGCCCGGGCCCACGTCGACCAGGCCGTCGCCGCCGTCGCCCTCGCCCAGACCCGCCTCGACCAGACCCGGCTGTTCTCGCCGCTCACCGGCGTCGTGCTTTCCCACAACGTCGAGCCCGGCGAGTTCGTCTCCGCCGGCACCCCGGTCCTGACCGTGGCTGACACCGCGCACATGTGGGTCCGCGCCTACCTGAACCAGACGGACCTCGGCCGCATCCAGCACGGCCAGAAGGTCAGGGTCCGCACCGACACCTTTCCTGACAAGACCTACGACGGCACGATCAGCTTCATCGCCTCCGAGGCGGAGTTCACGCCCAAGACCGTGCAGACCCCGAAGGAGCGCGTGAAACTGGTGTTCCGCATCAAGGTCGATGTGGCCAACCCGCGGGACGAGCTGAAACCCGGCATGCCCGCCGACGTGATCGTTCCCGTCGCCTCGTAGGCGCCGGAACCCCGCTCCGCCGCCACCCGCCGGCTTCTTCGCTTCATGTCCGCCATCCGCACCACCGCCTTGCGCCGCACCTTCGGCGCCGTGGTCGCCGTCGACGCGCTCGACCTCGAGGTCGCCGAGGGCGAAATCTTCGGCCTCGTCGGGCCCGACGGCGCCGGCAAGTCCACGACGATGCGCATGCTCACCGGCATTTTGCCGCCCACCGCGGGCGGGGCGGAGGTCGCCGGCCACGACGTGGCGCGCGATGCCGAGGGGCTGAAGGAGCACCTCGGCTACATGAGCCAGCGCTTTGGGCTGTATCCCGACCTGACGGTGATCGAGAACATCAATTTCTACGCCGACATCTACAGCGTCCCCGCGCAGGAGCGCAAGGCGCGGATCGAAACCCTCCTGGGTTTCAGCAACCTCACCCCTTTCCAGCATCGCCAGGCCGGCAAGCTCTCCGGCGGGATGAAACAGAAGCTCGGCCTCGCCTGCGCGCTCATCCACACGCCGAAGGTGCTCTTCCTCGACGAGCCGACCAACGGCGTCGATCCCGTGTCGCGGCGCGATTTCTGGCGCATCCTTTATCAGCTCGTGCGCGATGGTGTGACCATCTTCGTCTCGACCTCCTATCTTGACGAGGCGGAACGCTGCAACCGCCTCGCGCTCCTGCATCAGGGCCGCCTCCTCGGCGTCGGCACGCCGGCCGAAGTGAAGGCGATGATGCCCGGCGCCCTGCTGGAAGTGCGCACGTCGGCTCCCCGTCGGGTCGCCGCCTTGTTGCGCGCGCAACTCGCCCAGGCCACCGTCGGCCTGTTTGGCGATCGCGTTCATGTCGCCACCCGCGATCCGAACGGCGCGGAAAGCCGCCTGCGGGCGATCATCACCGGCGCCGGTCTCGACCTGCTCTCCCTCCGCGTGATCGAACCCTCGCTCGAGGATGTCTTCGTCTCGGTCCTCGCCGACCGGCCGGCGGCCACCGCCCCAGACCGGATGACCCCCCTGGGTAGCTTTCGTTTACCGGTCTTGCGCACCCAGCCCACCAGCAGCACCGACCTCATCGTCGAGGTGCAGAACCTCGAGAAGCGCTTCGGTTCGTTCCGCGCCGTCGCGGGGATCAGCTTTGCCGTGCGGCGCGGCGAGATCTTCGGCTTTCTCGGGCCGAATGGCGCGGGCAAATCGACCACCATCCGGATGCTCTGCGGCCTGCTGGCTCCGACCTCCGGCTCGGGCCGCGTGGCCGGCTTCGACATCGTGCGCGAGACCGAGAAGATCAAGACGCGCATCGGCTACATGAGCCAGAAGTTCTCCCTCTACGACGAACTGACCGTCGAGGAGAACATCGATTTCTACAGCGGCATCTACTGCCTGTCGAAAGCCAAGAAGATCGAACGCAAGGACTGGGTGCTCGACATGGCCGGATTGCGCGACCACCGCCATACCTTGACCGGCGAACTCTCCGGCGGTTGGAAACAGCGCCTCGCGCTCGGCTGCGCCGTCCTGCACGAGCCGCCCATCCTGTTCCTCGACGAGCCGACCTCCGGCGTGGACCCGAACAGCCGCCGGCAATTCTGGGATTTGATCTACGCGCTGTCCGAACAGGGCGTCACCGTCTTCGTCACCACCCATTACATGGAGGAGTCGGAGTATTGCGACCGGCTCGGCATCATGTACCGCGGCGAGCTGATCGCGCTCGGCACGCCGCGCGAGCTCAAGACCGAGCACATGCCCGAGGCCGTCCTGGAGATCGACTGCGCGCGCCCCAACGAGGCCATGGCCGCGATCGAGCACCTGCCCGGGGTCAGCCAGGTGGCGCTGTTCGGCCGGGGCCTGCACGCCGTCGCGCCCGACGGGGTCGCGGCCGAACCGGCCATCCGCGCCGCCCTCGCCGCCGGCCGTTTCCAGCTCACCCGCGTGGAGCGCATCACGCCGACGATCGAGGATGTGTTCGTCTCGCTCATCGAGGCGCGCGACCGGGCGAACGCCCCGCAAACGGAGGTGAGCCAATGAACCCGCGCCGGCTCTGGGCCATCGCCCGCAAGGAAGCCATCCACATCCGCCGCGACCCGCGGAGCCTCATGCTCGCGATCGGCATCCCCATGCTGATGATCATCCTCTTCGGCTTCGCGCTCACGCTCGATGTCGACCGCGTGCCGTTGGTGGCGTGGGACCAGGCCGGCACGCCGTTGAGCCGCGACTTCCTCGCGCGTTTCACCGCCTCCCGTTATTTTGATTTTCGCGGCCGCGTCGCGAACTATCGCGAACTGGAGCGCGCCATCGATACGCGCGCCGCCGCCATCGCGATCGTGATCCCCCCCGGCTTCACCGCCACCGTCTCCGCCGGGCGTGAGGCCCCCGTGCAGGTCATGGTCGACGGCTCGGATTCCAACACCGCCGCCCTCGTCCTCGGCTATGCGCAGGCCGTCACCGCGACGTTCAACCAGCAGATGGCCCTGGCGCAGATCCAGCGCACCACCGGGCGCGCCGCCGCCCCGCCGCTCGATCTGCGCGCGCGGGTCTGGTTCAACCCCGATCTGGAATCCAAGAATTTCATCATCCCGGGGATCATCGCCGTCATCATGGGACTGATCGCGGCCCTCCTGACCTCCCTGACCGTCGCCGGCGAATGGGAACGCGGCACGATGGAGCAGCTGATCTCCACGCCGGTGAAGCCGGCGGAGCTCATCCTCGGGAAGCTCCTGCCCTATTTCGGCATCGGCATGGTTGACGTGCTGATCGCGGTGCTCATGGCGGTGTTCCTGTTTCATGTGCCGCTGCGCGGGAGTGTGCCGCTGCTGTTTGCCGTGTCCGCGCTGTTCATCATCGGCACGCTCGCGCAGGGCATCCTGATCAGCACCCTGGCCCGGCAGCAGTTGCTCGCGAGCCAGCTCGCGATGGTCTCGACCTTCCTGCCCGCCTTCCTGCTGTCGGGCTTCACCTTCGCCATCGCCAACATGCCGGTGCCTGTGCAGGTGATCACCTACATCGTGCCCGCCCGGTATTTCGTCGCGCTGGTCAAGGGCATCTTCCTGCGCGCCGTCGGGCTCGGGGCCCTGGGGCCGGACGCGCTTTTCCTCCTCGTCTTCGCGGTGGTCGTCACCGGTCTCGCGATCAAGATTTTCAAGAAAAAACTCGCCTGAACATGTGGGAACGCATCGTCACCATGCTCCGCAAGGAGTTCCGCTCCGTCTTCCGCGACCCGCGGATGCGGATGGTCATCTTCGGCCTGCCGGTCATCCAGACGCTGATCTTCGGCTACGCGGTCACGCTGGACGTGCATCATGTGCGCCTGGTCGTGATCGACTACGATGCCACCCCGGCGAGCCGGGCGCTGGTCGCGCGCTTCACCGGCTCGGGTTATTTTGACGCTGTCTTGCAGACGGGCGACCCCGCCGCCGCCCGGCGCGAGATCGACGCCGCCCGCGCCTCGGCCATCCTTCAGCTCAACGCCGGCTTCGAGTCCGGCCTCGCCGCCGGGCGGCCCACCGCGGTGCAGCTGATTGTGGATGGTTCGGACTCCAACACCGCCCGGCTCGTGCTCAACTACAGCGCCGTCATCGCCGCCGGCTACAACAACGAGGTCGTGCTGGAGCAGGCGCGCCGGCAGGCCGGCCGGACGATCACCGCGGGGTCGGTGGACCTCCGCACCCGGGCGTGGTTCAACGCCGACCTGGAGAGCCGCAATTTCTACGTGCCGGGCATCATCGCCACGCTGGTGATGCTCGTCAGCCTGATGCTGACCAGCATGGCGATCGTGCGGGAGACGGAGGTCGGCACCATCGAGCAGATCATGGTGACGCCGATCCGCCCGGTGGAATTCATCCTCGGGAAGTGCGCGCCGTTCGTCGTCATCGGCTTCGTCAACGTCTTCATGGTGACCGCCGTCGGCGTGTTCTGGTTCGATATTCCGATCCGCGGCAGTTTTCTGCTCCTGCTCTTCGGCACCTCGCTCTTCCTGCTCAGCACCCTCGGCATCGGCCTGTTCATCTCGACCGTCAGCCGGACCCAGCAGCAGGCCATGATGACCACGTTCTTCTTTTTCTTTCCGGCCATGCTGCTCTCAGGCTTCGTCTACCCGATCGCCAACATGCCGCAGGTCGTGCAGTGGCTCACGTTCCTCGATCCGCTCCGCTACTTCCTCATCATCATCCGCGGCGTGTTCCTCAAGGGCGTCGGGCTCGACGTGCTCTGGCCGCAACTCGCCGCCCTGCTCGCGCTCGGCTTTTGTGTCATGAGCTTCGCCGTGGCGCGCTTCCATAAGACCCTCGCCTGATTTCCCCTCGGATTTTCCACCGTCTACGCCCATGAAACGCCTCCTCGCCTTCGTTTGCCTCTTCCCCGCCCTTCATCTGTCCGCCCAGACCCCGGCGCCGCCTGCCCTGAGCCCGTCGAACGGGCTCGCGTTGGACGAGTGCCTGAAACTGGCCGATGGACAACAGCCCGCGCTGGCCGCCGCCGCGGCGGGTGAAGCCGCCGCGGGCGAAGCGGTCGGCGAAGCGAAAGCTCCCTACTATCCCCAGGTCGATTTCAACGCCGGCTATCACCGCTGGCAGCGTCACGCCTTCCTGCCTTCCGGCCTGGTGATTCCCGGACAGGGCGTGCCCGATCTCATCGGCCCGCTCAACGACTGGAACGGGGGCGTCGCCTCCCGCCTGACTCTCTTTGACGGCGGCGAACGTCGGGCCGGGTTCGACGCCGCCAGGGCCCGCCTGGCCGGGGCCGCGGCCGACACCTCCGCCACCCGCGCCGACGTGCGCCTCAATGTCCAGACCGCATTCTATGCCGTCGCCGCGGCGCAGGATCTCCAGGCCGTGGCGAAAAGGAATTTCGCCCGCACCGAGGCGCACCTGCGTCTCGCCGAGGCGCGCCATGCCTCCGGCGCCGTCCCCTCGGCCGACGTGTTCCGGATGCAGGCCGAGGTCGCCAACGCCCGCCTGGAGGTCATCAACGCCGCCAGCCGGGTGCGCGTCGCCCTCGGCCGCCTGAACACCGCGATGGGGCGCGCCGCGAGCACGCCGCTCACCATCACCCCGCCCCCACCCGCCACGCCGCCACCGGATCCCGCCGCCTTGGACGCGGCGGTCGGACGCGCGCTCGACCACCGGCCGGAAATCACCGCCGGCGAAAAGCGCACCGAGGCGGCGCGCGCCGCGGTGCAAGCGGCCCGCGCCGCCCGGGCGCCCAAGGTGCGCGCCGACGCGGCGTTCGGCTGGCGCGACACCGTCTTCCTGCCCGATACCCAGGAATGGCAGGCGGGCCTTTCCATCGACCTGCCCCTGTTCGACGCCGGCAGCCGGGCGCATCATCTCGCGCGTTCCAAGGCCGAACTCGCCCGCGAAGAGGCCGGCTTCGAATCGCGCCGGCTGCAAATCCGCGAGGAAGCGTGGTCGGCCGCCGCCGAGGTCGACCGGGCCTGGGCCGTGATCGCCGCCAACGAAAGCGCGGTGCTCGCCAGCGAGGAGAGCCTCCGCGTCGTGCGCGAGCGCTATGAGAACGGCGCCGCGGTGATCACCGATCTGCTCGACACCCAGACGACCCTCGCCCGCGCCGAGAGCTCGCTGGCCGAGGCACGCTGGAACTATCTCGCGGCCCGGGCCATGTTTGACCGCGCCGTGGGTGCCGGACCCTGAACCGGCGACGGGTTACTTCCGCTCCGGCAGCGTCGCGACGTGGACCGTCTGGGTGGGGAAGGCGAACGACAGGCCGCGTTCCCCGACCGCCCGCATGAAGGCGAGGCTGAGCCGCTGCCGCAGCGCCATGTGCCTGTGAAAGTCGGGATCCTTCACGTTAAAGACCATCCAGATGTCGAGCGACGAGGCGCTGTAATCGCGGAAATAGCAGATGACCGACGCGGGGTCGACCTCCGCCTCCGCCCGGATCAGCCGGCGGAATTCCTCGACAACCGCCTCCATCTGCCCGGCGGTGGTGTCGTAGCTCAGGCCGATGACCTGCTCCACCCGGCGGCCGGTGAACCGCGAGAGGTTCACGATCGCCTCCGACGAAACCAGCTTGTTCGGCAGCACGATGAGCGACTTGTCGACCAGCCGGATCCTGGTCGAGCGGAGGCCGATGTCCTCCACCGTACCGACATAGCCGGTGATCTTGATGACCTCGCCCAGCTTGAACGGCTGGTCGATGGCCACGACGATCGAGCCAAAGAGGTTCGCGATGGTGTCCTGCGCCGCGAGGGCGAAGGCCAGGCCGCCGATGCCCAGGCCCTGCAGGATGGTCGAGACATTGTAGCCGAGGCTCTGGATGGTCAGCAGGACCCCGAGCACCACGAACACGGCCACGATCGATTTCTTGATCCACGGCATGAACGCCGCCACGCCCATCTGCCGCTCGGAGGCGATCTCCTGGGCGTGGTCGAGCAGCGCGTCGAGCGCCCGCAGCAGGCCCCAAAAGAGGCAGAGCGAGAACGCCACGGTCGAACCGTAGCCGATCACCCGGTCGTTGACCTCCGACAGCTTCAGCACCTTCAGCGCGCTGAAGATGCCGACCAGCATGATGAAGGTCGCCACGGGCGCCTCCATCACGGGAAAGAGCTTGTCGTCGAGGGTCGTCTCCGTCTTGGCCGCGAACTTCTTCAGCTGGTTGAAGATGATGTTCGTCATCACCCGGCGCAGGAGGATCGCCCCCACGAGGAACAGCGCGGCGATGCCGTAGTGCGCCGCGGTGTTCTCGTTGCTCCGGACGTCGAAGCGCGCGAGCACGGAGTCCACCAGATGCTCGAGGAAATCGGGCGGCCGCGGCGCCGCGGCGCCGGTCACGGTCACGGCGGCGGCGGCGGCCGTCGCATGATCGTGCGCCGTGGCGTCGGCGGCCTTCTCCTCGGCCAGCCCGGTCAGCGGCAGCAGGAGGATCAGCAGGAGGGAGATCTGGGCGCGGAATTTCATGCAGGTTTGGCCCTTGGAAAGCCTTCCCGGCGCGCTTGTCAATGGTTTCGCGGGGCCGGCCCGCGCCGCTGCCACGCCAGGGCCACGAGAATCACGCCGAGGGCCAGGACGCCCTCCACCGCATGCACCAGCCATGGGGCCGGGTGCAGGAATTCCGCCACCAGCCGGTCGGTCATGATCATGTCCCCGCCCACCTTGCCGAGCGTGGCCGCGCCCACGTAGATGATGACCGGATAGCGGTCCATCAGCTGGGACAGCAGGTTGCTGGTGAACACCACCAAGGGGATGCTCAGGCCCAGCCCGAACAGCAGCAGCCCGAGGCTGCCCTTCGAGGCGGCCGCCACCGCGAGCACGTTGTCGAGCGACATCGTGATGTCCGCCACCAGGATGAGCCAGACTGCCTGCCATAGGCCGCCCGCCTCCTTGCCGTGCGCCTTCTCGCCCGTGTTGTCGACCAACAGCTTCACCGCGATCCAGAGGATGAGCAGGCCGCCGGCGAGCTTGATGTAATTGAGGGCGAGCATCTGCGCCGCCAGGAACGTCAGCGCCACCCGCAGCACCACCGCGAAGGCCGAGCCCAACCCAATGCCCACCAGCCGCTGCTTCGCCGGCAGCTTGCGCACCGCCAGGGCGATGACCACGGCGTTGTCCCCCGCCAGCACGATGTCGATCAGCACGATGCTCAGGACCGCCAGCAGCCAGTCCGCCGGCGTGTGCAGATCAGCGGTGGTGACAATGGCAAGCCAGGGGGTCATGTGGCAGGGACCAGTTTCCCCGGGCGCCGGTGCGGGTCAATGGCAACTGGCGGCGGGGCTCACCCGCGTTCCGCAGCGGCCGCGACGTCCGTCAGATCCGCGAGATAGTGCAGCAGCGGCACCTGCTGCTCCAGCCGCGCCAGCTGCACCGCGCTGGCCAACGTGCCCTGCTCCGCATAGCGCACGGCGCCGTCCTTCAGGCTGAAACTTCCCTTGGCCCTGGCGGCGAGCGCTGCCATGCCGCGGGCCCGGATCTCCGGCACGAGGGCCGCCGCGAGAAATTCCGGCTGGTTGGTCTGCACGAACCACGCCGCGTCGAATGCGGCGTCCCCCACCGTGATTTCCTTCGTGCCGAAAAACTCCATGATCCTGGTCGTGAACCCCTGCCGCTGCGCCAGCGCCTGCAGGTTGGCCCGGGCCTTGCGACCCTGCAGCACAACCAGCCAGAGGACCACCCCCGCGATGGCGGCGAACATGAGCAGCTGGATCAGGATGGCCATGACCGCGAGCAAACCGTGCCCCGCCCCGGGTGCCGGCGGCCGAAAATAAGACCGCCGGGGCCGCTATGCGGCTCCCGGCGGTTATGCCCGCGTGAGCGGGCTGGCTAACCGGCGACCTACCCCTAAGCCGCCGGATATGTTGCCAACCTTTAGAGCTTATACCATGCCGAACGCCGGCCTCTCTTCATATGGTCACAAAAGAATCGAGCAATGAAAAGCCGGATGCATTTGCATCCGGCTTCGCGATTTAGGCGGATCGTTGTTCAGTTGATCGCGATCTTGCGGGGTTTCGCGGCCTCGGCCTTGGGCAGGGTGAGCCGCAGGATGCCGTCTTTCAGCTCGGCGCTGATCCGGTCCGCCTGCACGGCATAAGGCAGATCAAAGCTGCGGGCGAACGTCACCGTCTGCTCCCCTTCCCCGCCGGACACCTTGCGGGTGGCGCTGAGGCTGAGCACCTCATCGGCCAGCTCGACGCTGACGTCCTCCCGGGCGACGCCGGGCAATTCGGCGGTGAGCTGAAGGTTTTCCTTGTCTTCCTGCACGCTCAACGGGATGGAGCGCGTCGCGCCGGGCGCGGAGTCGGCCAGGGCGGAGGCAAAAAGGTTGCTGATTTCACGGTCAAAGCCGGTCCAGGGCGAACGATAGGCGCTGGTGGCGAGAGGCTGGGCATAACGGACGATGTGATACATGGCTGGAATCTCCTGTGGATGGTTTGATTGTACTGTCTGCCTCATGCTTGCATCGCGCATGCCGGAACCGCTTTGACCGCAACCCGCACGGCCACCTGCGGTTAGTTTTCCGCACCGGCCGACGCCGGGTAATTGTGTCCGGGGTGCGACGGCCCACCTGCGAAATTCCGGCACGCTACCGGTGCGTTCTAAAATACGCTCGGTCCTCAAAATTACGCTCGGTTCTCAAAATAACGCTCGGTTCCGGAATCAAAAATTACGCTCGGTTCTGGTCGACCCTCCAACCGACCGTGGACGCGTCCAAGAGTAAACAGTTCCGACGTTGTTAAAGAAGGGGTATGCCGAACCCCCTCAAAAACGCCTACCTGCATCAAATGCCCATCGAACCCGGCGAGTGCCTGCCCAGTTGGCTTTTGCGAATCTCCAACCGCAACCACCCGAACTTTCGGCAATTCTCGACGAGCTGGCTCTCAGATAAACTACGCGTTACGCCCGGCTTCGACGCC
>Ga0265318_10000369_pt1 | contig 35381 bp, 25 predicted proteins | sample 4821metaG_FD_192431 | JGI IMG/M metagenome (GOLD analysis project Ga0265318, IMG submission 192431) | Rhizosphere microbial communities from Carex aquatilis grown in University of Washington, Seatle, WA, United States - 4-8-21 metaG | ecosystem: Host-associated > Plants > Roots > Rhizosphere >... | reverse complement strand
TCATCAACCCGCTGGTCACCGCCTGGGCCGCCCACCTGCCATGAACCTGCTGCCCTACACCATCTACCTTTCCTTCGCCGGCGCGCTGCTGTCGCTGGTGGCCGGGAGGCGCTCGGCCGCGGCGGCACGGGGGGTCGCACTGCTCACGGCGGTGGCCTGCTGGGGGATCACGCTTTATGCCGCGTGCGGCTTCACGCCGTCGAACCAGATGATCCAGCTGGTGGATGTGACGTGGATTTCCCAGCTGGGCATCCACTACCACCTCGCGGCGGACGGCATCAGCCTCACGCTCGTCGTGCTGACCGGGCTGGCGGCGACGGCCGGCATCCTCTTTTCCTGGAACATCGCGGAACGCACGGGCGAGTTCTTCGCCTTCTACCTGGCGCTGATCGGCGGCGTGTACGGCGTGTTTCTCAGCGCGGACGCGTTCCTCTTCTTCGTCTTCTACGAGATCGCCATCGTCCCGAAATATTTCCTGATCGCGAACTGGGGCTCGACCAACCGCCTGTACGGGGCGATGAAGCTCGCCCTCTACTCGTTCGCCGGCAGCGCGCTGGTGCTGGCGGGCCTGCTCTGGATCTACGCCGCGGGCCACGCCAGCGGCTTCAGCCTCTGGGAGCTGGCGCAGGCGGCGGCCGGCCTCAGCCACCCGCAGCAGGTCGTCATCTTTGCGTTCCTCTTCACCGGCTTCGCCGTGCTGGCCGGCATGTTCCCCTTCCATACCTGGGCCCCGACCGGCCACGTGGCGGCGCCGACCGGCGCGTCGATGCTGCTGGCGGGCGTCGTGATGAAGCTCGGCGCCTACGGCTGCCTGCGCGTGGCGCTGCCGCTCGTCCCGGCCGGCCTGGAATTCTGGCAGCCGGTCATCGCGTGGCTCGCCCTCGCGGGCATCCTCTACGCCGGGCTCGTCGCCCTCGTGCAGGATGACTTCAAGTTCGTGATCGGCTACTCGAGCGTGAGCCACATGGGCTTCGTGCTGCTCGGGCTCGCCCTCGCCAACCCGGCGGCCATGGCCGGCGCGGTGCTGCAGATGTTCTCGCACGGCGTCATCGCCGGGCTGCTCTTCGCCGTGGTCGGCCGGATGGTCTACGAGCGCACGCACACGCGGCAGCTCGCGGAGCTGACCAGGCTGCCGCTGCACCGGCTGATGCCGTTCGCGGCGGTGGTGTTCGTGCTGGCCGGGCTGGCCTCGATGGGCATGCCGGGCTTTTCCGGTTTTCCGGCGGAACTCACCATCCTCGTCGGCGCCTGGCAGGTCTCGAAGGTCTGGGCGCTGGCCGCCGCGCTCGGCGTGCTGATCGCGGCCGCCTTCACCCTGCGGGCCATCCAGGTCGCCTTCTTCGGCCAGGCCGGCGCCGCGGCCCCCGCGGCCGGGCCGGTGCACCTGTACGCGCCCATCACCTGGCCGGAACGCACCGGGGCGATCCTGCTGCTGGCCGCCACGCTGCTGGTCGGCCTGCGGCCGGACCTGCTGCTCAACTGGATCATCCCGAGTCTGCAGTCGCCGATGATGCAGGCCGTCTGGATCGGAGGGACGCGATGAACTACGGCTACCTGACCCTCGCCCGGGCCCTGCTGCCCGAAATGACGCTGGTGGCCGGCGCGCTGCTCGTGCTGGCCTACGACCTGATCCGCGGCCGCCGGCACACGCTGCCGGAGCGCCGGGCCGCCGCCCTGCTGCTCGGGGCCGTGGCGCTGGCCGCCGCGCTCTACGATTCCCTGGCCGTCGGCGCGCTGGGCCCGGTCTACGGGAACACGCTCATGCTCGACCCGCTCGCCGTCGCCACCCGCGCCGGCGTGCTCGGGCTGGCGCTGCTCACGCTCGGCGTGGCCGCCGGCGCCAGGCTGCCGCGGCATCCCGCCGAGTACGTGGCGATCATCCTGTTCGCGAACACCGGGTTCACCCTGATGGGCGCCGCGCACCAGCTGCTGGTCGCGTTCGTCGCGCTCGAGCTGGCCAGCCTCTCGCTCTACATCCTGGCGGGCTTCAACAAGGACAGCCGCGAATCCGCCGAGGCCGCGCTGAAGTATTTCCTGTTCGGCGGCATGGCGACCGCGTTCCTGCTCTTCGGCTTCAGCCTGATCTACGGCGTCACGGGCGAGCTGGACTTCTCCCGCATCGCGCTGGCGCTGGCGCAAACCGGGATGACCCCGCTGCTGGCGCTGGCGCTCGTGATGGTGCTGGTGGCCTTCGGCTTCAAGGCGGCCGCGGCGCCGTTCCACCTCTGGGCGCCGGACGCGTACCAGGGCGCCCCCACGCCGTCGGCCGCGCTGATCGCGTCGGCCTCGAAGCTCGCGGGCTTCACCCTGTTCCTGCGCCTGCTCTGGCCCGGCCTCGGCGCGCTGGCCGGCCAGGTCGCCACCGCCGGCAACACGGGCGGCTGGCTGACCCTCGTCGCCCTGCTCGCGGGCGCGTCGCTGCTGCTCGGCAATCTCGCGGCGCTCGCCCAGGCCAACCTCCGGCGGCTGCTCGCCTACTCCGCCATCGCGCACACCGGCGTGATGCTGCTCGGCGTCATCGCCGCGGAAACCGCCGGGGCCGGCCCGCTGTTCTATTACCTGGCCACCTATGGCGTCGCCACCGCGGGCGCGTTCGGCGTCATCGCCGTGCTCGAGGTCAACGGCGGCTGCCAGCGGATCACCGACCTCGCCGGCCTGGACCGCCGCTCGCCGCTGCTGACGGGCTGCCTCGCGGTGTTCATCCTTTCGCTCGCGGGCATCCCGCCGCTGGCGGGTTTCGCCGGCAAGTTCTTCATCTTTGCCGCGGCGCTCCAGGTCGGCGGCGTGGCCGGCCCGGCCGGCTGGCTGACCCTGCTCGCCATCGCCCTCAGCGCGGTCGCCCTCTATTATTACCTGATCGTGCTGAAACAGGCGCTGGTGGCCGCACCCGCCCCGGAACGGGCCGGACGGATCCGCGTGCCCACGGCCACGGCGATCACCCTCGTGGCCGCCGCCGCGATCATCGTGGGCCTCGGGTTGTTCCCCTCCCTGATCCTGGGTTTGTTCTGAGCCTGACGGAGGCGGGGGCGATAAGCTTTTGCTTCGGCCATAAAGGCCGGGAGGCCACCGCGGAAAAGCGCCCAACCCGCTCACTGCCCGGGTTTAAGTCCGGGCCGCGGCTGCCGGCCGCCGCGACTGCTGCCCGGCTATCGTGTCATAACCGTGCCTCCGGCTTAACGGTATATTTATGCTTTTGTCCCCCGGTTTAACACCCCCGGGGGCTGCATTTGTGGCATCCTCGCCGCCGTCCAAACCCTCCCGGGGCCGGACGCTCCTCCCATGTCACTCAAATCCGTCCTCTTCGGCCGCGCGCGCTCGCTGACCGAGCAGAATCTCTTCCACAAGGTCTCGCTGATCGCGGTCTTCGCCTGGGTCGGCCTCGGGGCGGACGGGTTGTCGTCTTCGTGCTACGGCCCCGAGGAAACCTTCAAGGCGCTCGGGACCAACACGCACCTGAGCGTGTTCGTCGCGCTCGCCTCCGTGGTCACCATCATCGCGATCTGCGCGAGCTATTCGCAGATCATCTCGCTCTTCCCGACCGGCGGCGGCGGCTACCTCGTCGCCAGCAAGCTCCTCTCGCCGGCCGCGGGCGTGGTCTCGGGCAGCGCGCTGCTGATCGACTACGTGCTGACGATCACCATCTCGGTGGCGAGCGGCGCCGACGCGCTGTTCAGCCTGCTGCCGCCCGCCTGGCAGGCGGCGAAGCTCCCGTTCGCCTTCGCCGGCATCATCGGGCTCACCTTCGTCAACCTCCGCGGCGTCAAGGAATCCGTCCTCCTCTGGGTGCCGGTCTTCTTCCTCTTCGTCGCCACGCATGCTTTCGCCATCGTCTACGGCATCGCGACGCATGCGGCCGGTCTCGGCGCCGCGGTCGCGGCGACGACCCGCGAGATCCACACCGTCTCGTCGTCGGTCGGCGTGTTCGGCCTGCTGGCGCTGCTGCTGCGCGCGTACAGCATGGGCGCGGGCACCTACACCGGCATCGAGGCCGTGAGCAACGGCCTGCCGATCCTCCGCGAGCCGCGCGTCCAGACCGGCCGCCGCACCATGCTCTACATGGGCGTCTCGCTGGCGGTCACCGTCGCCGGCCTGCTCGTCGTCTACCTGCTCTACGCCGTCGCGCCCACCGAGGGCAAGACGCTCAACGCGGTCCTCTGCGCGCAGCTCGTCGCCGCCTGGCCGCACAGCCTCGGCACCGGCTTCCTCTTCGCCTTTCTCGCCTCCGAGGCCGTGCTGCTGCTCATCGCCGCCCAGGCCGGCTTCCTCGACGGCCCGCGCGTGCTCGCCAACATGGCGCTCGACCGCTGGTTCCCGACGAGCTTCGCCAACCTCAGCGACCGGCTGGTCACCCAGAAGGGCATCCTGCTCATGGGCCTCGCGGCCTTCATCATGATGCTGGCGACCCTCGGCTCGGTCGACACCCTCGTCGTGCTCTACTCGATCAACGTCTTCATCACCTTCTCGCTGTCGCAACTCGGCATGGTGGTGCACTGGTGGCAGGAACGCCGCACCGAGCCGGCCTGGCTCCGCCGGCTGGCGGTCAACGGCTTCGGGCTCGCGCTGACCACGTTCATCCTGATCTCGCTGACCGTCGTGAAGTTCTTCGAGGGCGGCTGGAAGACGCTGTTGGTCACCGGCGTGCTGGTGGGGCTCGCGTTCGCGATCAAGCGCCATTACCGGCGGGTCAGCGCGCAGCTCAGCCGGCTCGACGGCATCGTGCAGGCGGCCGGGGTCGAGCGCACCTCGCGCCAGCCGGCCGCCGGGGAGCCGGACCGGCGCGCGCGGACGGCCGTCGTCCTCGTCAACGGCTACAACGGCCTCGGGCTGCACACCTGCCTGCACGTGCCGCGGATGTTCGGCCCCACGTTCCGGAACTTCGTCTTCCTCCAGGTGGGCGCGGTCGACGCCGGCAACTTCAAGGGCAGCGCCGAGCTGGACGCCCTCCGCGAGCACACCGCGGCCGGGGCTGCGCGCTACGCCGCCTGGGCCCGCGCCCACGGGTACGGCACGGCGGTGTTCACCGTGATCGGCCACGACGTCCCCGGCGAGGTGCTGAAGCTGGCGCAGTCGGCCGCCGCGCAGTTCCCCAACCACGTGTTCTTCGCCGGCCAGCTGCTGTTCGAGCGGGAGACGATCTTTACCCGGCTGCTGCACAATTACACCGGCCTCGCATTGCAGCGGCGGTTCTACCTCGCCGGCCTGCCGCTCGTCGTGCTGCCGATCCGCGTCAGCACCGAGGTGCCGCCCGACCCGGTCCCGGCGGAGGCGGCGGTCACGGAACTGGCGGTTTCCTAGGGCCGTTTGATTTTCGGTGCAGCCGGTGGCTGTCGGGTGGCACCTTGGTGCCGCGGCATCTTCGTTCCCGCCAGCCCAAGCGCGGCTGGACCAAGGTCCAGCCCCACCCTTGACGGTCCAAGGGCCAGATCTGGTCCGGCTCAGGTGGGCGGGGTGAGGGCACCCCGCCCCCACTCCGCCCGAGCTTAATCGGTCAAGATCGGCCGGATTGCGCCGATGTCAGGGACAGTCCTTCGTCAGGCCGCGCCGCCGCGCGCCCCGCCAGGCGAGGTCGCCCTCATGACCGCCACCCCCTCCGTTCTGGTTCAGGCCTTCCTTGCGACGGGCTCGCTGCCGCTTTCCCGCTCCATCAGCCAGGTGCAGGCCATGCTGAAGCGCGCCGATTACAACGCCTGCGACCTCGCGGAACACCTCCGCATGGACCCGTCCCTGGCCGCGCGGGTCATGGCCGTGGCCAATTCCTCCTTCTTCAGCCGCCAGCCCTGCGCCTCGATCGACGATGCGGTCAACCGCCTCGGCACCGTGCAGTTGACGCGCATCTTTTCTCAGGTCCTGGCCAGCGCCGCGCTGATCCGGCCGCTGCGCGCCTACGGGTTGCCGGCCGACGCCATCTGGCGCCGCTCCGTCTTCGCCGCCGTGGGCGCCGAGCTGGCCGCGGGGCGCTCCGGCGAGGACCGCTCCGCCGCCTATATGGTCGGTCTGCTGCACCAGATGGGCCTGCTGGTCGCCGAGAACCTTTGGGAGAGGCAGACGGGGGCCGCGAAGCTGGCCTATGCCGATTTCGAGACGGAGTACCGGTCCGACGAGCGGCAGCTCTGCGGCTTCGACCAGGCCGAGCTCGGCGCGGAACTGCTGCGCCAGCTCGCCTTCCCCGCCTCCGTGGTCGAGGCCGTCGGCCGCCAATACCTCCATCCCCGCGAGCCGGTGGAACGCGTCCTCTACATCGGCCGCCTGGTGCGCGCCTGCGCCTACGAGGTGCCGACCCTCGAGCCGCACGTGGACATCCTGCGCGAGTTCAACCTCGTCGCAACCAGCCACCTCGAGGACTTCCTTGCCGATGTCCGCGAGGAGACGCAGAACCTGTTGCACGCGGCGTGAGCGGGGCTTCGGCCCGGGTCGTGGCGGTTGAAGCGCCTTGGCGCACCCCAGATGCGGCGACGATCACGTCAAGGTTAACCCACGTGGGAACAATCTCGCGTTGCTCGCGGAGTGCCGAACGCACCCGTGGAAAACACCGCCCGGGCCTCGCCTGGAAACGAATCCGCCGCGCTCGACGCAAACCGACTTGGGAAAAAGCGAACAAAACAAAATTCATCTTCGCTCCCGTGCGATGAGTGGCCGCCCCGGGGACATTTCCCCACCTGACCCAAACTAGAATAATGAATCCGGTGTGCGATTCACCCTATCCCATGTCATTGGGGTCGATTGTTGTTTCTTTTCACTCTGGCGCACGCAATTTTCCGGCCCGATGAAGATGAAGGAAGGTGAAGTCACCATCATCCTCCAGCGCGTCGGGACCGGAGACCCGCAGGCGGCCGCGCAACTGCTGCCGATCGTCTACGACGAATTGTGCCGGCTCGCCGCCGCCAAGATGGCCCGCGAGGCGCCCGGCCACACCCTCCAGCCCACCACGCTCGTCCACGAGGCCTGGCTCCGTCTGGGTGGCGACGAGCAGGAGGCCTGGGCCAACCGGGCGCACTTTTTCGCCGCGGCCGCCGAGGCCATGCGCCGCATCCTGATCGATCATGCCCGGAGCAAGCACGCCGGGCGCCACGGCGGAGACCTGGTAAAACTCGATGCCCACACGCCCGGCTTCGAAGTCGCCTCCCCCGCGGAGAACGACGAGGAACTGCTCCTCGTGCATGAGGCGGTCGCGGCTCTCGCGGCGCACGACCCGCGCAAGGCTGAACTCGTGAAACTGAAATACTTCGCCGGCTTCCCGCTCACCGCGGCCGCAGACATGCTTGGCATCTCGCACCACACCGCCCTGCGCGACTGGGCCTATTCCCGGGCATGGCTGTTCAAGGAGGTGAAACGGCTGCGCGGTTGACGGGGGGCCGGAATCACCATGAAAAACGGAACGGTCCACGCCGATGGCAGCTTTGGCCGGGAAATTCCGCATTGAACACCATCCCTTCCCTGCCGTCCGCACCCAAGTTCGCCCCGCCGCACCGCCGTTGCCTCTTCAACCCGGCTGACGCCCTTCCCCATTCCACCCCTGCCACGCCATGAACCGCGACGATGAAATCTTCGCCGAGGCCCTCGGTTTGCCGACCGAGGCGCGCGCCGCATTGCTCGACCGATCATATGCCGGCGACCCCGCCCTGCGTGTCCGCATCGAGTCGCTCCTCGCCGCCTACGCCGCCGTCGGGGATTTCCTTGAAACCCCGGCGGACGACCTGACGATCCCGTTACCCGACGAAAAACCCGGCGACACGATCGGCCGCTACACGCTGATCCGGAAGATCGGTGAGGGCGGCTGCGGCACCGTCTACCTCGCCGAGCAAAAGGAACCGGTCCGCCGCCGGGTCGCGCTCAAGGTCATCAAGCCCGGCATGGACACCCGCCAGGTCATCATGCGCTTCGAGGGCGAGCGCCAGGCCCTCGCGATGATGCACCATCCCGACATCGCCCAGGTGTTCGACGCCGGCGCCACCGACGCGGGCCGGCCGTACTTCGTGATGGAGTTCGTCGACGGCCTGCCCGTCACCCAATTCTGCGACGAGCATTGCCTGCCTCTCGCCGCGCGGCTCACCCTCTTCGCCCGCGCCTGTCTCGCGCTGCAGCACGCGCACCAGAAGGGGGTCATCCACCGCGACATCAAGCCCTCCAACATCCTCGTCGCCCGGCACGACGGCGTGCCCACGCCGAAGGTGATCGACTTCGGCATCGCCAAGGCCACCCAGGAACGCCTCACCGAACAGACGCTCGTGACCGGGGTGGGCCAGTTCATCGGCACCCCGGCCTACATGAGCCCCGAGCAGGCGGACCAGCGCGACCTCGACATCGACACCCGCAGCGACGTCTATTCGCTCGGCGTCCTGCTCTACGAGCTGCTCGCCGGCCGGCGGCCGTTCGATCCCAAGACGCTTGCCCGGTCCGGCATCGACGAAATCCGCCGGATCATCCGCGAGGTCGAGCCGCCGCGGCCTTCGGCGCGTTACGCCGCGCTCGCCGCCACCGAGCGCGCCACCGTGGCCAGCCTGCGCGGTGCGACCCCGGCGCAGCTGGCCGCGCTGCTCCGCGGCGAACTCGACTGGATCGTGATGCGCTGCCTCGAGAAGGACCGCGACCGCCGCTACGGCACCGCCCAGGAACTCGCCGACGACGTGCGCCGCTGCCTGCGCGACGAGCCCGTCGTGGCGCGCCCGGCAAGCGAACTCTACCGCGTGCGGAAATTCGTCGCCCGCCACCGCCTCGCCTGCGCCAGCGCCGCCGCCCTCGCCCTCACGCTGATCGCCGGCACCGTCGTCAGCGTGCGCCAGGCCGTGCGCGCCACGCGGGCCGAACGCACGGCCACCGCCGAACGCGCCGCCGCCCAGCGGCGCCAGGAACAGGCCGAGGGTCTGGTTACCTTCCTGCTCGGCGACTTTCACACCGAACTCAAACGGGTCGGCCGCCTTAATCTCCTCGACGCCGTCGGGGCGCAGGCGATGGCCTACTTCGCCGCGCTCGAACCGCGCGACCTCACCGACACCGCGCTCGCCCGCCAGGCGAAGGCGCTCACGCAGATCGGTGAGACCCGGATGGAGGAAGCGAGATATTCCGATGCGGCCGAGGCCTTCACCAAGGCCTATGCCCGCGCGGCCGCCCTCTGCGCCCGCCATCCGCAGGACGGCGACATGCTCCTCGAACGCACCCATGCGGAATACTGGATCGGGTATGTCGGCGCGAAACGGGGCGATCTCCCCACCCAGCGCCAGTGGTTCACCCGCAGCCGCGACTCGGCGGTCGCCCTGATGGCCCTTGAGCAAAATTCGCCGCGCGCGCAAGCCGAGTTCGCCTCCAGCCAGGACAATCTCGCCGCGTTGGAATCCGGCTGCGGAAATCTCGCGGCCGCGCGCTCCGGATTTCTGGCCGAACGAGCCACCTTGGACGAGATGCTCGCCGCGAATCCGGGCGATTCCCGGCTCCTGGCACAATTGGCAGACAACGCCTCGTGGCTCGGTCATGTCGCCGAGTTCGAGGGCAACTACGCCGAAGCGAGCGAGCGTTTCACGGATATGTCCTCGCGCTACCAGGGGCTCGTCAACCGGGAGCCGGCGATCGCGAATTGGAAATACTCCCTGGCCTCGAGCGCGATGTTTTTTGGCGACCTGCAGGTCATTACCGGCCAGCGGGCCGGCGCGGCGGCCTCCTTCGCCCGGGCGAGGCAGTTGTTTGTCCCCCTGGTGGCGCAGGACCCCAGGAATCGGGAGTGGTCGCTCAAGTTGCAGCTCGTCCAGCTCCGGGAGGCCGCGCTCCTGCTCGCCGATGGCCGCGCGGCGGCGGCCACATCGCTCCTGGCCGGCACCCGCGAGCAGCTGCAGGCCCTCGTCGCGGCCGAACCGTCGGGCCGCCATTTCAACCGCGATCTCGCGACCGCGTGGCGCCTCGAAGCCCGCCTTCGCTGGGACGCGCGGCAACCCGGAGCAAACGAGGCCGTCGCCCGGGCGATCGAACTGGGGGAACGCCTCATCACCTCGGCCCGCGCCGACGATTGGGTTACCTGTGAATTCGCGGAATCGAACAATCTCGCTGGTCGCATCGCTTTCTCCGAGGGCCAGCCTGGCCTCGCGCGACGGTATTGGCAGCGTGCCCTCGCAGTGCTCACCCCGCGCCTGTCGAATTCGAACGACTGGCGGTTCCTCGATCCGGCCGCGCAGGCCCTCGCGCTCCTCGGCGAGGACGAAAAGGCCCGCCCGCTCATCGAACGGCTCCACCGCATCGGTTACCACCCGCCCGACCCTTTGGCGGCGTCCATTCTGGATGCCGCCGCCCTGCCCGTCCCATCAACCAACAACCACTAGATCCACCATGTATACCGCCACTGTCCAGATCACCGACGTAACCTTCGGCGCAACGGCCGCGCCCGATATGTCCAGCGCCACGAACGCTCTGGTCGTTTCGGCCCACCTGTCTTCCCTGGCCGCGTCACCCGCCGCTGAGAATGTCTTCCATCTCATCACGGATACCGGTTCTCCCGCCATCATCGCGTTCTCTCCTTCCACGGGCGACGACGACATCATCCAGCTGACCTTCCAGTTGTTTGGCGATGTGAATCATACGTTGATCGGCATCGCCGATTTGCAGCCTCCCTTTTATACGACCGGCAGCGACACGGGACGGTCCCAGTTTCCCGACATCGCCATTCGTCGCGATCAGCAAGGCAGCCAGTTGACTCTCACGGACCGGCTTTCAGCCAACTTCAACTGGGATCTCAAACTCATGATCCAGCGCGTTTCGGACAACCAGTTTGGACTCCTGACCTATGTGCACCCGATCTCCGACTCTTTTTAGCGCGATGCCTTCACTCATTCTCCGCGATGATCATGGCCCGGATTCCCCCCCTTGTGCCCGCGCCTGGCTCCCCCGCGCCCAAGCCGGCGCTGGCCCGCTTTTCGCAGTGCCGGATTGAGCCGGACACCATCGCGCTTTTCGGTTCGGGCAACTCCATCCACGACCTGGACGAGGCGGAGCGGGCGTACCTCCTCAAAAGGTGTTTCGTCATCACGCTCAACTACGCGCCGGTTCGCCTGCCCAGCCACCTCAACATTTGGTCGGACCGGCGCGTGGCCGACTTTCTCGCGGCCCACTACCGTGACCGGCCGAAGGACCGGCTCCTGCTCTTCCAGGCGCCGCACCGGTTCCACGCCATCGCCGGTCTGGTAGATTTTTGGTTCGATCCCAGGTCCGAGCGGCTGCCGGGGAACTTCACCGTCGTCTGGGCCCTGCAATTGCTGCAAAGATATTTTCCGGAGAAACGCGTCCTGCTCTTCGGCCTCGATTTCAACGCCGACACCGTCACCGAGGCCAAGTGGTACGACCGGTACACGGATTTCGACCGTCGGCGGCGGGTTCCGGACCTTCCCCGGCTGCAGGCGAAATTGCATGCCTGCGCGCGGCAGCTGGAGCAGTTCTGCCGGCGCGACAATGTCTACAACTGCAATCCCCGCAGCCGGCTGGACTGCTTTGAAAAGCGCGCCTGGCAGGAGCTGCTGCCGCTGCGCATCGTCCACCTGGGCCCGGCGTCGCTCGCGGGCGCGCCGGCGCACCTCAGCGGCGTGCTCAACCAATACACCCGGCACCGTTCGACCAGCGTGGTGCGCCGGAAATTTTCGCCGCACTCCGACTACGGCAATCTCCGCTGGGCTTACGACCACGTGGGTCCCGGCGCCGAGACGCTGCGGGCGCTCGTGGCGGAGGCCGACGTGGTCCACCTGCACCAGCGGCCGGACCCGGTGGCGGCAGGGAAGCCGGCCCTGCTCCAGTTTCACAGCGAGCCTGCCGGGTATCGGCCCGGGCAGACGCATCCCGCCTTCAACGGCCTCAAGCTCGTGGTCGCGCAATATCACCCGCGCTTTTATACCGACGCGCAGATCGTGCCCAACCTGATCGATATCTGGGACGAGGCGCTGCTTCCGGGGGAAAAGCCGGCGGACCGGGTGAAGATTTTCTTTTCCTGGGCCAGCGAAAAAAAGGGCGGCTGGGGCGCCAAGGGTTCGGGCGAGACGCGGCAGATACTGGCGAAGATAAAGGCCCGCTTTGGCGAGAGGGTCGAGATCGTCGTGATGCACAACCGGCCCTACCGGGAGTGTCTCGCGGCCAAGCGCTCGGCGCACCTCTGCATCGATGAATGTGTGACCGGGAGCTACCATCTCCAATCGCTGGAAGGCTGCTCCGTCGGCGCGGCCACCTTCAACGCGATCGACGACCAGACGGTGGCGTTTCTCCGTGAGATCACGGGCACGGGCGAACACCCCTTCATCAAGAGCAGCCTCGCCACCTTGTTCGACGATCTCTGCCACGCCATCGGGCATCCGGAGGAGGTGGCGCAACGGGGGAAGGCCGCCCGCGAGTGGATGGAGCGGTATTGGAATCCTCGCGTGCTGGTGCGGCGGTTTGCGCGCGTCTACTACGATGTGCTTTTGTACGGGAAAGTGCGGCCGTTGCCGACGGCGCCCGAGCCCACCCCGGTCGCGACCCGGGGAAGCGTAGCGGCCGCGACAAGCGGGGAGCCTCCCGCGCGGCCGGTGGGGTCAGCTCCGCACCCGGCGCAAGTTCCCAAAGCCCCGTTTCGCGCCGATCCGCCCGTCGGCCGGCCCATTGCCGAACTCCATCGCCGGCATGCCGGCGAGGAAATCGTGGTCTTTGGCACCGGGCCCTCGCTCTTCGCAGTCGATCCGGACGACTATCGGGAGAAAATCTGCCTGGGCATCAACGTGGCGTTCGAAGTCGTGCCGCACGTGCGCTACCATCTCACCCATGATTACGACGTGTTCAAGGCGCTCGCGGCGGCGGTGCCGGCCGAGCAGTGCGTGCTGCCCGAGACACTGGTGCGGCAGCCGGCCGCGGAAGGCGGAGCATTTCCCGGACCGGCTACGCGGGTGCCAAACGAGGCCGCCGCGGCTTGGGTGTACCGGTTGCAGGACCCCTACGGGCGCGACTTGACACGCAAATCGGTCTCGCTCGCGCCGGACACCGAACTCTTCACCTGGTCCACCGTGGCGCACTCGGCGATTCACTTCGCCGCGTTTCTCGGGGCGGCCCGGATCACTCTGATCGGGATGGATTACTCGCTCTATCCCGGGGGAAAGGTGCATTTCGAGTCGCGTCATCTGGCAGGATACGGCGGCCAGCAGTGGCACGTGTTGGGCAAACACCGGCAGGGCGAGGAGTGGTTGACCCGCGAGCTCGCGCGACAGGGGGTGCAGGTCGTCAACCGATCGAGGGCGCTTCGATTTTCGGCCGGCCACACCGCCGCGTGTCGAACGGGTCAGCACCTCAATGAAATCCCCGCCGGGCAACAACGGGTGAAAACCAATCTCCCCGACACCCTGCCATCACCACGCCTCCATTCTTCTGACCGGGGCCGCACGCTTTGCGAGTGAACAATGCAGCTTCCGATCGCCGTTCCGTTTGAAAACCCTCCTCCCATGAGCACCCAGCCCACCATCTTTTCCGCCACCGGCACCATTCAATCCCACCTGGTGGCGACCGCCGGCACCTATGTCATCGAGGCGGCGGGCGCCGAGGGCGGGGCCGGCGCCAGGGGGGCACGGGTCAGCGGCATGTTTTATCTGAAACGGGGCGACCGCCTGAAAATTGTCGCCGGCCGCCGGGGCCGGGCGGGCTCGCCGCCAAACCCCGTCGCTGGTCGCGGCGGCGATTCCCTGGTCTGGACAGGAACCGCCGACCTGCCCCAGCCGGTCAAACTCATGCTGTCCGCCCGCGGCGGTCAGGACGAAACGACGGCCAGGGTCTCCGCCGCCCCCGACGATGACGGCCCCCGGGCGGACGGCCTCAAGTTCAGCGGCGAGGCGGATCAGCCCACCGCCGACGCCCTCGTCACCCAATGGACCAGCGGCACGGAAGCAAATCAGCCCCATCCGTCCGCGGGCAAAGCGCGCGCCGATCGCTGCGGTTACAATGCCGGCGCTTTCCGGGTGAGCAAACCGGGGTTCCAGGCGGGCGACGGCTATGTCTCGATCACCCCGGTAATCGTGACCGCCTCCCCCGGCGCGCCGGGCGACGGCGCCGCCGGGAAGCAGGCTCCGGCCGGACACGCGGGAGAAGCCGGCAACCCTCCCTCGCAAACGATGCTGCCCCAGGTGACTCCGCGGCCGGCCTCGTGGGGCAAAATTCTCCGCAAACGCCGCCCACCCGGCGGCCAATGATCCGGCCCAGGCCCGATCGACGACCGGCGCAGCATGATGCCTCAAATCGCAACCCCGGGTGACCGCCAGCCGCCCGACGGCACCGTCCCTCACCCCCTACCACCGCCGCAGATGGATCTGACCGAACCCTCCACTCCTCCTGATCTCGCCGGACACAAGATCCTCATCGCCGACCGCGACCCGGCGGATCGCGGGATCCTTGCCGGCTTCCTCCGGCAACAGGGTTGCGCGCTGGCCGAGGCGGATTCGGGTGAACGCGCCCTGGCGGTCTATCTGGATTTCAAGCCCGATCTGGTTCTGCTCGATGTCGCCCTGCCCGGCCGAGAGGGTTTCGAGACCGGCCGCCGGCTCAGCCAAACCCAGGGAGAAGATCGCGCGCCCCTCATCTTTCTCACCGCGCCGGGCGCGTCCGCCGCCGGCCGCGCGGATCCGGCCACCGGCGGCGGCGATTATCTCCGTAAACCCCTTCAGCCTGACGAGGTCGTGGCCCGCGTCCGGACCCGCCTGCACCTCCGGCAACTGGTGGCCCAGCAGCAGACGCTCCGCGCGCAACTTGCCAACGCCCACACCGCCAACCGCCGTTTCCTGGGCAATGCCGCCCACGACCTGCGCAATCCCCTCGGTTCCATCGACAATCTCGCCGAGTTCCTGCGCAACGGGACCGTCGGGCCGCTGACCGCGGATCAACTTGACCTGGTGAACGCGATCCACACTTCCAGCCGGGCGATGCTCTCCCTCGTCAACGATCTCCTGGACGTCGTCACGATCGAAGCGGGCGAACTGAAAATCGCACCCGAACCCCATCACCTCACCGAGCTGCTCGAGCAGTCGGTCTACCTCGCGCGGATCACCGCGGCCGCGAAGAAGATTCATCTGGCCCTGACGGCGCCGGCCGCGGCCCCGCCGGTCATGATTGACGCGGCGAAGATCAAGCAGGTGATCGACAACCTGCTGACCAACGCCGTGAAATACTCGCCGCCCGGTTCGACCGTCACCGTCGAGCTGCACCCGGTGGCCGGCCGGTGCAGCTTCAGCGTCAAGGACCAGGGCCCCGGCGTGCCCGAGAAAGAGCGCGACAAGCTCTTCAAGGATTTCGGCCGCCTCTCCGTCCGGCCCACCGGCGGCGAAAACAGCACCGGCCTGGGCCTCGCCATCTGCCGGAAGATCGTCGAGGCGCACGGCGGCACCATCGTGGCGGAAAACCTCCCGGAGGGCGGCTGCGAGTTTCGCGTCACCCTGCCGCTCGCCTCCTGAATTCGCGATCATGCGCGCGGTTCGCGGAAGGGCAAGGGTCGCGGCGAGACCGCGCCCGGCTACGCTATTGTTTGATCCCGGGAATGGCAGGCTCTCCCGCTCAGCCGGAACGATGCAGTTGACCGCGGTATTCCTCTGAACTCGGGAAACCGAATAGTGCGACGGTAGGTCAGCCCGCTGGCGGGCGCCCAAAGCGCGCGAGCAAGCCCGCTGGCCCACGGCCAACTGCATTGTTCCCGCTCAGATCCGCCAGCTCTGGAGGATGCGCTGGTAGTTGGCGCGCTCGAAGGCGGCGGAGTCGGGGCAGCGCTTCAGGTTCATCGCGCCGCGGAACTCCTCGACCGTCGCGTAGCCGTGCTCGTCCATCCAGCCCTTCAGGCCCTGCAGGATCGTCGCGAGGTAGCGGGGACCGTTCTTGAGCAGCACCGAGACCAGCTGCACCGTGTGCGCGCCGGCGAGGATGGCCTTGATGACGTCCTCCGCGCTGTGCGCGCCGCCGGTCGAGGCGAGCGAACCCTTCAGGTGCGGCGAGATGATGGCGAGCCAGCGCAGGCGCAGGAGCAACTCCGAGGGGTCGGAGAGCTTCAGCTGCGGCAGGACCTCGAGTTCCTCGATGTCCAGGTCGGGCTGGTAGAAGCGGTTGAAGAGCACGACGCCGGCCGCGCCGGATTCCTCGAGCGCGAGCGCGAACCGGGCGGGGGCGGTGTGGAAGGAGGAGACCTTCACCGCGACGGGGATCTTCACCGTGGAGGTGACGGCGCGCACGGTCTCGAGCATGTCGGCCTCGACCTCGCCCGCGCCCACGAGGGGGTCGGTGACAAGGTGGTAGAGGTTGAGCTCGATGGCGTCGGCGCCGGCGCCCTCGAAGCGGCGGGCGTAGTCGGTCCAGCCGCCGGGGCGGAAGCCGTTGAGCGAGGCGATGACCGGGATGGTCAGCGCGGACTTGAGCTGCCCGATCTGCTTCAGGTAGTGGTCGGGCGTCAGCTGGTACTCCTCGTAGTGGGGAAAATACGAGGTGGCCTCGGAGAAGCTCTCGGCCGGCATCTCGAGAAGGTAGTTCAGGGCCTTCGACTCCATGTCGATCTGCTCCTCGAAGAGCGAGCGCATGACGAGGGCGGCGGCGCCGGCGTCCTGCAGCTGGATGGCGGCGTTGAGGTTGTCGCAGAACGGGGAGGCGCCCACGACGAGCGGGTTGCGGAGCTTCAGGCCGAGGTAGTTCGTGGCGAGTTTCATGGCCGGGGTGGGGTTCAGGATTTGGCGGCGGCCGGGGCGGGGGTCGCGGCGGGAGCCGGGGCCGCCGTGCCATTGGCCGCCGGTTTCGGCGCGGCCAGCTGCTGGTAGAGCGCGTAGTGGGTGCGGACCTCGGCCTGGGCCCGGGCGCCGAGTTCCGCGGCGCGCACGGGGTCGATGTTCTTCAGGATGCCGAAGCGGGTCTCGTCCGCCATGAACCGGGCGAGCTCGGTCTTGGGCGGGCCGGAGTCGAGGCGAAGGCCGACCTCGCCCCGCGCGACCAGCCGCGGGTCGTAGCGGAAGAGCGGCCAGTAGCCGGTGTCGACCGCGAGCTTCTGGTGTTCCAGTCCGAGGTGAAGCGGGAAGCCGTGGGCGATGCAGTGCGAGTAGGCGATGATGAGCGCGGGGCCGTGATAGGACTCGGCCTCGCGGATGGCGGTGACCGTCTGGTTGTCCTTGGCGCCGAAGGCGACGCGGGCGACGTAGACGTGGCCGTACTGCATGGCGATGAGGGCGAGGTCCTTCTTCGCCGTGCCCTTGCCGCCGGAGGCGAACTTGGCGACGGCGCCCATGGGGGTGGACTTCGAGGCCTGGCCGCCGGTGTTGGAGTAGACCTCGGTGTCGAGCACCAGGACCTTCACGTTGGCGCCGGAGGCGAGCACGTGGTCGAGGCCGCCGTAGCCGATGTCGTAGGCCCAGCCGTCGCCGCCGATGATCCAGACGGATTTCCTGACGAGGTCGTCGGCCAGGGCAGCGAGCCGCTGGACGTCGGGACCGTCGGCCAGCTTGAGCTGCGCCTTGAGGGCCAGCACGCGGTCCCGCTGGGCGGCAATGCCGGCCTCGGTGGTCTGGTCCGCCGCCAGGAGCGCGGCCACGAGGTCGGGGCCGACGCGGGCGGCGAGCTTCTGCAGCAGGTCCTTCGCCGTGCGGGAGCGCTGCTCGACCGCGAGGTGGAGGCCGAGGCCGAACTCGGCGTTGTCCTCGAAGAGCGAGTTGGCCCAGGCGGGCCCGCGGCCGTCCTGGTTGGCGCAATAGGGCGTGGTCGGCAGGTTGCCGCCGTAGATGGAGGAGCAGCCGGTGGCGTTGGCGATGAGCAGGCGGTCGCCGACGAGCTGGGTGAGGAGCTTGAGGTAGGGCGTCTCGCCGCAGCCGGCGCAGGCGCCGGAGAACTCGAGGAGCGGCGCCATGAACTGCGTGCCCTTCACGCCGGTCACGTCGAGCCGGGCGCGGTCGGGATCGGGCAGGCCGAGGAAGAAGTCCCAGTTGGCGCGCTCGGCGGCGAGCAGCGGGGGCTGCGGCACCATGTCGATGGCCTTGTGCCGCGGGTTGGTCTTGTCCTTGGCCGGGCAGACCTGGACGCAGAGCGAGCAGCCGGTGCAGTCCTCGGGCGCGACCTGGAGGGTGTAGCGCTGGCCGGGGATTTCCGTCGAGCGGAACGGCACGGAGAGGAACGACTCCGGGGCGCCGGCGAGCGCGGCGGGCTCGTAGAACTTCGGGCGGATGGCGGCGTGGGGGCAGACCAGGGCGCATTTGTTGCACTGGATGCAGATGGCGGGGTCCCACGACGGGATCTCGAGCGCGATGTTGCGCTTTTCAAAACGCGCCGTGCCGGTCGGCCAGCAGCCGTCGAGCGGCAGGGCGCTGACCGGCATCAGGTCGCCCTGGTCGGCGAGGAGGCGGGCGGTGACCTTCTGGACAAACTCAGGGGCGTGCGCGAACGACGGCGGGATGGAGGCCTGCGCCTCGGTGTCGGGCTTGGCCGGGATCGCGACCTCGGCCATGCCGGCAAGGGCGGCGTCCACGGCGGCAAAATTCATCTTCACGATCTGCTCGCCCTTCTTGCCGTAGGTCTTGGTGATGGCCTTCTTGATCTGGGCGATGGCCTCCTCCTTGGGGAGCACGCCGGAGAGGGCGAAGAAGCAGGTCTGCAGCACGGTGTTGGTCCGGCGGCCCATGCCGCTGGCCGAGGCGACGGCGGTGGCGTCGATCACGTAAAGCCGGAGCTTCCGGGCGATGAGCGTCGTCTGCCACTCGAGCGGGAGCTTTTTCCAGGTCTCCTCCGGGCTGTAGGGCGAGTTGAGCAGCACGGTGGCGCCGGGGGCGGCAAAGCCGAGCACGTCGGAGCGGCCGACGAAGCTGAACTGGCTGCACGCCACGAAGCCGGCGCGGCGGATCAGGTAGGGCGCACGGACCGGCCGCGGGCCGAAGCGGAGGTGCGAGGTCGTCATCGAGCCCGACTTCTTCGAGTCGTAGACGAAGTAGCCCTGCGCAAAGTTGTCGGTCTGCTCGCCGATGATCTTGATCGAGTTCTTGTTCGCGCCGACGGTGCCGTCCGCGCCGAGGCCGACGAACACGCAGCGGCGCACGTCCGCGGCCTCGAGGTCGAAGTCGTGGTCGTAGGCCAGCGAGGTGCCGGTGACGTCGTCGAGGATGCCGACGGTGAAATGGTTGCGCGGCTCCCAGCCGCCGAGGTGGTCGAACACGGCGCGGGCCATGCCCGGGGTGAACTCCTTCGAGCCGAGCCCGTAGCGGCCGCCGATGACGCGCGGCGAGCCGGCGAGGGCGGAGCGGCCCTCGGCGAGGGCGGCGAGGACGTTGAGGTACAGCGGCTCGCCGATCGAGCCGGGCTCCTTGGTGCGGTCGAGGACCGCGAGGGCCTTGACGGTGGCCGGGAGCGCCGCGAGGAAGGACTTGACGTGGAACGGCTGGAACAGCCGGACGGCGACGACGCCGACCTTCTCGCCCCGCGCGACGAGCCAGTCGACGGTCTCGATGGCGGTCTCGACGCTGCTGCCCATGGCGACGACCACGCGTTCCGCCTCGGGGTGCCCGTGATAATCGAAGAGGTGGTAGCTGCGGCCGGTGACGGCGGCGAACTTGTCCATCACGTCCTGCACGACCTCCGGGAGGCTCGAGTAGAAGCGGTTCACGGCCTCGCGGCCCTGGAAATACACGTCGGGGTTCTGGGCCGTGCCGCGCAGGGTCGGGCGGTCGGGGGTCATGGCCCGGGCGCGGAAGGAGGCGAGGTCCTTCTCGTCGATGACGGCGCGGAGGTCCTTGTCGGTGAGCAGGGAGAGCTTGGAGACCTCGTGGGAGGTGCGGAACCCGTCGAAGAAATGGATGAACGGCACGCGCGAGCGGTAGCTGGCGGCGTGGGCGATGAGGGCCAGGTCGTGCGCCTCCTGGCCGGAATTGCTGCAGAGCAGGGCGCAGCCGGTGGCGCGGCAGGCCATGACGTCCTGATGGTCGCCGAAGATCGAGAGCCCCGAGGCCGCGAGGGCGCGGGCGCTCACGTGCATCGTGAACGGCAGCAGCTCGCCGGCGATCTTGTAGAGGTTGGGGATCATCAGCAGGAGCCCCTGCGAGGCGGTGAAGGTGGTCGTCAGCGCCCCGCCCAGGAGCCCGCCGTGGACCGCGCCCGCCACGCCGGCCTCGGACTGCATCTCGACGATGCGCGGCACCTCGCCCCAGAGGTTCGGCTTGCCGGCGGCCGCCCATTCGTCGCATACCTCGGCCATGGTCGACGAGGGGGTGATCGGGTAGATGGCGATCAGTTCGTTGAGCCGGTAGGCCACGGAGGCCACGGCCTCGTTGGCGTCACAGGTGACAAAAGCAGGTTTGGTGGACTGACTGGGCATGGCTTTAGGTGGGTGGAGCCGCCCGGGAACCGGGCTTGGAAAGAGGATGCCATCATTCGGGGCCCCCTACTCCGCATATCTTGTCATTCCACGGGTGCTGGTTGGCCGTTGGCCTGTGGCGCGCCGGTCGCGGCCCGGGGCCGGCAACCCGGTCTTGCCTACCCCGTGTTCCCTGTGCGTGTGTGTGGTGCAAACCCATGCGCTTCGCCGATATCGCCGCCGCCCTGCCCGCCGCCGCCGTGACCCGTTTCGACGCCCTGCCTTTCCCGCACCTCGCCTCGGGCAAGGTCCGGGAGATCTTCGATCTGGGCGACGCCCTGCTGCTGGTGGCGAGCGACCGGCTGTCGGCCTTCGACGTGATTTTGCCCGATGGCATCCCCGGCAAGGGCATCGTGCTGACCCAGATGAGCAACTGGTGGTTCGCGCAGACCGCGGGGATCATCCAAAATCACCTGCTGCCCGACCAGCCCGGGGAATTCGCCCGGCGCGGGCTGACCGACCGCGACCTGCAGCTGCGCAGCATGATCGTGCGCAAGCTGCGGCCGCTGACCATCGAGTGCGTGGCCCGCGGCTACCTCATCGGGAGCGGCTGGAGTTCCTACCAAAAGACGGGGACGGTGTGCGGTATCACGCTGCCCGCGGGCCTGCGGCAGGCCGACCGGCTCCCGGTGCCCATCTTCACGCCGACCACCAAGGCCCCCAAGGGCCGGCATGACGAGCCGATTGACGACGCCCAGGGAGCGTCGGTCATCGGCGAAAATCTCTACGCCCGGGTCAAGGCCATGAGCCTCGCTCTCTACCAGTTTGGCCACGACCGCGCGCGGCAGGCCGGGATGATCCTCGCGGACACCAAGTTCGAGTTCGGCACCGACACGGCGGGGCGGCTGTTCCTGATCGACGAGGTGCTCACGCCCGATTCCTCGCGCTACTGGCCGGCGGACAGTTATGCCCCGGGCCGGTCGCCCCCAAGCTACGACAAGCAGTTCGTCCGCGACCATCTGCTCGCCCTGCAGTGGAACCAGTCGCCCCCCGCCCCGCGCCTGCCGGCCGACGTCATCGCCCGCACGCAGGAGAAATACCTCGCCGCCCTGCGCAACCTGATGGGCTAGGGTTTTACAGGAGGCAACAGAGGCAAGGCATGAGGTAGGAATTGAATCCCTCCGTGTGCTCCGTTATCTCCTGTTGAAACCCACCCGCTGTTTTCGCGTGAAATCCATCCGCCATCCGGTAACCTTCCTCCTGTATGCCTTGCTCGCCACGTCCGCCTTCGCCCGCGTGGGCGAGCCGCTGGCCCGGCTCAAGGAGCATTTCGGCAAAGCCCCGGAAGCGGGCGCGCCCAAGAACATGGCGGTGTGGATCATCGAGTCGATCGACGGCGCCCTGATCTACACCGTCACGCTGAACGACAAGGGCGTCTCGATCGCGGAGGGCATCAAGCCGCTCAAGCGCGGCCTGCTCACCACCCAGATCGCGCAGGATTTCCTGCGGGACCAGAGCTTCGCGATCAAGGATTCCAAGACCGCCCGTGTGGTGCCGGCCGGCGGGAAGTACGTCTTCGCCGGGCAATCGTTCGTCTGCGGCGCGAACGAGTCGGTGATCGTGGACGATGTCAACGGCCTCCTGATCATCTGGTCGCGCGACAACCCGCCCTCGGTCATGGCCGTCACCCGCGAGATGCTGTTGCGGGCGGGCGGGTGAGGCGCGGCCGGACACACCCCTACAGCCGGTTCGCCTTCAGGTCGCGCAGCGGGTAATGCGTGCCGCGCCAGGTGATCCCGCCCTGCCAGAGGGTGACCACCATCGAGCGGAGCAGGATGTAGTCGAGCACCAGCAACCCGGCCGGGAACAGCAGACCGTGCCACCAGCGGCCGCCGGCGAACCGCTGGTTGTCCACGGCCACGCCGAACATGACGACCACGGCCGCGAGATAGAGCTTCCACTCCAGCCCGAGCACCAGGCCCAGCGCCGCGAGCGGCCAGAGAAAGAAGAGGAAATGCGCGGCCACGCCGCCGAGGACGACCCAGACCCGGTAGTCGGTGCCGGCGAAGGCGTTCTTGGTCAGCCCGCGGACGAGTTCGCCAACCGTGCCATACCACGCGACCGAGATCGCACCCGCCCCGAGCATCATCTCGCTCCAGCCGCCCGCCTTCATGAGCTTGCCGAGCTTGAGGTCGTCGTCCGGCCGGTAGCGCAGCGGCTCGTGGCCGCCGAGCTTCCGGTAGGTGGACGTGCGCACGAGGTTAAAGGCCCCCACGCCGCCGTGGCAGGGGCTCCGCGGGTCGGGCACCCGCCAGGGCCGCACGAAGAGCGCGAAGACGAGGCTGAAGGCGCCGATGCACACGCCGAGCGCCGGCCCGTGCCCGGTCAGCGCGGGCACGGCGGCCAGGTGGTCGAGGTTGTGCCCGCGCGCGTAGGCGACCGCGCGGCGCAGCGTGTCGGGTGCGAAATGGATGTCGGCGTCGGTGAAAAGGATCCATTCGCCCGTGGCCTGCGCCGCGCCGGCGTGCAGCCCGTGCGTCTTGCCGAGCCAGCCGGACGGCAGCGCCTTGACGTGGATGACCCGCAGCCGCGGGTCGGTGGCGGCGAGCCGGTCCAGCTCGGCGCCCGTGTCGTCCTCGGAGCGGTCGTCGACCGCGATCAGCTCCAGGTCCGGATAGTCCAGCCCCAGCATCGTCGGCACGGCCGCGCCGACCGTGCGGCCCTCGTTGCGTGCGGTGAAGACCAGCGAGACGCGCGGCCAGGCGGCCTCGGCCGGCAGCGGGAGCCGCGCGAGCCGGCGCAGCCGGCGGTTGCCCCGCATGACCTCCCATGCGGCGCCCAGCCACAGCAGCAGCGTGAGGGCGGCGAAGGCGGTGGGCAGGAGGCCGGCCATCTCAGACGCTCGGGGTCGGGTTGACGGCGCGCTCGATCTTGACGCGGCGGGCGCGCTCGGCGTTGGCCTCGAGGATGGTCAGCCGGTATTCGCCGGCGTCGACCGCGTCGTCCCGCTTCGGCACGCGGCCCAGCAGCTGCTGGCACCAGGTCGCCACGGTCTCGCGCGGCTGCCACTCGAGCGGCCAGCCGGTCTCGGCCTGCAGCTCGCGCATGGTGAACGCCCCGCTGACCACGATGGCGCTCTCCGTGCGCTTGTAGACCGGGCCGCTCTCGATGTCGAACTCGTCGCGGATGTCGCCGACGATCTCCTCCAGCACGTCCTCGAAGGTGATGATGCCGGCCAGGGCGTGCCGGTCGTCGAGCACGACGGCGAGGTGGCTGCGCGAGGTGCGGAACCGCTCGATCATCGTGTGCAGCGGCGTCGACAGCTCGAATTCCAGGACCGGCCGCACGAGGGGCTCGAAGGGGGTCTCGGGGCCGAGCGCGCTGATCTGCCAGAGCCATTCGCGCACGAGCAGCAGGCCCTCGACCCGGTCGAGCGAGCCCGAGCAGACCGGGAACCGGCTGTGGCCGCTGGTCTGGGCGGTGCGGAGATTTTCCGCCACGGGCCTGTCCAGCCAGAGGGCGATGACCTGGTCGCGCGGCCGCATGATCTGCTGGGCGCGGGTCTGCCGGGCGCGCAGCGACTGCACCATGAGCTTGTTGATGAGGGCGTCGCCGGGATGGACATGCCGGGTGTGGCTGAAGACATATTCCAGCTCGTCCGCGCTCAGGTCGTGCTCGCCCGCGCCCGCGGGCTCCAGGCCGACCCAGCGCAGGAGGGTGTTGGCGCTCGCGTTGAGGATCCAGATGAACGGATAGAAGGCGTAATAAAACGCCACCAGCGGGGCCGCGACCCACAGCGCCACCGTGGCGGGACGCTGGATGGCGATGGCCTTGGGCCCGAGCTCGCCAAAGATGATGTGGACAAAGGTGATGACGGTGAAGGCCGCGACGAACGCGATCGAGGAGACCGCCGCCGGATCGGTGACGCCGAGCCGGCCGAGCCCGGGCGCCAGCCGGTGCGCGAGGATCGGTTCGCCCAGCCAGCCGAGGCCGAGGCTGGCGAGCGTCACGCCCAGCTGCGTGGCGGACAGGATCGCGCCAAGGTGCTGCGACGCCCACAGGGCCAGCTGCACGCGCCAGCCGCCGGTCTTGGCCATCGGTTTCAGCTGGCTGGCCCGCACCTTCACCAATGCAAACTCGGCGGCCACGAAAAAGCCGTTGGCGAGCACCAGTGCGGCGACGCTGACCGCCTCCAGCGTGATCCCGAAAAATTGATTCATGGACGCCGCACCCTACCCGCCCGCGTCCGCCCCGCAATTCTTTTGCCCGGCCGCCCGGGTTAACCCCGCCCCGGCAAGGCGGTTAGGTTTCATTTCCGCGCCGGACCAAGCCCCGCCTCCGGCACGCCGCTACGTTTTGGGTCCCGCCGCAAACTCCGCCGCCTTTTTGTCGTCGAACTCGCCCTCCCAGCGGGCGACGACCACGCTGGCGAGGCAGTTGCCGAGCACGTTGACGGAGGTGCGGGCCATGTCCAGCAGCGCGTCGACCCCGAGGATCAGGAACGCGCCCGCGACCGGCAGCTTGAACGATTCCAGCGCCGCCACGAGCACGACGAACGACGCGCGCGGCACCGCCGCGACACCCTTGGAGGTCAGCATGAGGATCAGCATCATCGTGATTTGCTGGCCGAGCCCGAAATGGATGCCCGTCGTGGTCTCGGCCGCCTGGGCCACGAACACCGACGCCACCGCCAGGTGCAGCGTGGAGCCGTCGAGGTTGAACGAGTAGCCGGCGGGCAGCACGAAGCCGACGATGCCGCGCGGCACGCCGACCTTTTCCATGTTTTCAAAGGCCTTCGGCAGCGCCGCCTCGCTGTTCGCCGTCGCGAACGCCAAAGTGAACGGCTCGCGCACCGCGCGCACGAACGCCCGCAGCGGCACCCGCGCGAGCCAGATCACCGCGCCGAGCACGACGACCACGAAGATGACGAGCGCGGTATAGAGCGTCAGCACGAGCACGCCGAGGGTGCGCAGCGCACCCAGGCCCTGGTCGCTGACCGTGACCGCGATGGCCGCGCCCACGCCGAACGGCGCGAACTTCATGATGATCCCGGCGAACTTGAACATCACGGCCGTCAGGCTCGCGCAGAAATCGAACACGGGCCGGCCCGCCGCGCCGGCGGCGATGACGGCCATCGCGAACAGCACGGCGAAGCACACGACCTGGAGCACGTCATTGCGCGCCATCGCGTCCATCACGCTCACCGGGAACGCGTGCAGGACGGTCTCGGCCAGGGTGAGCGGCTTTGCCAGCCCGGCCGTCGTCTGGGTGGCGTCCATCACCAGCACCACGCCGGCGCCGGGCTTCACCAGGTTGACCACGGTGAGGCCGACGACGAGCGCGAGGGTGGTCACGAGCTCGAAATAGACCAGCGCCTTCACCCCGATGCGGCGGGCCTTCTGCATGTCGCCGGTGCCGGCGAAGCCCTGGACGACGCTCGCGAAGATGAGCGGCGCGATCATCACCTTGATCAGGTGGAGGAAGACGTCGCGCACAACCACGAGCCAGGTCTGCCAATTTTGCTGGAGGTCCGCCGGCTGGGGGTGCAGCCACCACCCGAGCACGACGCCCAGCCCGAGGCCGAGCATGATCTGCTGCGTGAGGGATGGCCACTTGCGCGGCGCGGCGGCTTCAGCGGGCATGGATGGTGTGCGCCGAATCTACGACCCGCGTCCCGGCTGGCGAGTGAAAGATGCGCCGGGCGGCGCAGCCAGACCGAGCCCCGGCGTTTTATGCCGCCGCCCGGCCGATCTCCGCCCATTCATCCGGACTGAGCCGGAGGGCGGCGGCGCCCATGTTTTCCCGGAGGTGGGCCGCGCTCGCGGTGCCGGGGATGGGCAGGATGACCGGCGAGCGCTGCAGCAGCCACGCAAGGGCGAGCTGCGCGACGGTGACGCCGTGGCGCCGGGCCGCCTGGTCCAGCGGCCCGCCGGGCCGGGTCATCTCGCCCGCCGCCAGCGGAAACCACGGGATGAATCCGAGGCCCTCCCGCGCGCAATGGTCGAGCACCGCCTCGCTCTGGCGGTTGCCGAGATTGTAGAGGTTCTGCACGCTCACGATGGCGACGGTCTTCTGCGCCTGCCGGATTTCGTCGACCGTCACCTCCGACAGGCCGAGGTGGCGGATCTTGCCCGCGCGCTGCAGATCCTTGAGCGCGCCGAGGGTCTCGGCGGCGGGCACCTTCGGGTCGATGCGGTGCAGCTGGTAAAGATCGATGCAATCAAGCTTCAGCCGCCGCAGGCTCAGCTCGACGCACTGGCGGAGATATTCCGGCCGCCCCACCGGCGCCCACTGCTCCGGGCCGGAACGGGTCAGGCCGCCCTTGGTGGCGATGACCAGTCCCTTGGGATACGGATGCAGGGCCTCGGCGATCAGGCGCTCGCTGACTTCCGGCCCGTAGGCGTCGGCGGTGTCGATCAGGGTGACGCCCAGGTCGACGGCCAGCCGCAGGACGCGGCGGGCCGCGGCCGGGTCGCGGGGTTCGCCCCAGATGCCGGGGCCGGTGATGCGCATGGCGCCGAAGCCGAGGCGGCGCACGGGCAGGTCGCCGCCCAGTTTGAAGACGCCGCCGCCGGCGGCCGCGGTTTTGCGGGCGGGGAGTTTTGCTTTCATGTCGCCGCCAAGCTAATGCCGGTTCGCGCCCGAAGCAAGGGGCGGTTCGCGCCGGTCACCGCCGCAGCGCGACGCCCAACCGCCGCCGGCCGCGGCCGGCGGCCAGCAGCAGGAGCGCAAAAATCATCCGCGGCTCGATGGCGCCGCCGCCACCGGAAGCGGTGCCGCCCGAGGAGGAGCCGGAGGTGGAACCCGTGCTGCCGGAGCTGGCCGGGACGGGCACCGCGGGCGTCGTCGTGGTCTGTTTCAGCACCAGCGTGGTCACGACCCCGGCGGAGGTGACCTTCCGGATCGCGGCGTTGCCGTTGTCGGTCACGAAGAGATTGCCGCTCGCGTCGAGGCTGACGCCCTCCGGCTGGTTGAACAGCGCGTTGGTCCCCGTGCCGTCGAGCAGGCCGGCGACCGTGGGCAGACCCGCGAGGGCGCGGACCGTGCCGTCGGGCTTGATGAGGCGGATGACCCCGTTGCCCGTGTCAGCCACGTAGACGTTGCCCGCGCTGTCGATGGCGAGGCCGGTCGGCTGGTTGAAGAGCGCGTCGACCCCGGCGCCGTCGGCGTAGCCGCCCACGCCGGGCACGCCCGCCCAGGTCGTGACCGTGCCGGTCGGCGTGATCCTGCGGATGATGTCGTTGAAGGTGTCGGCCACGTAGACGTTGCCCGCGGCGTCGAGCACGAGCCCGCTCGGCTGGTTGAACATGGCGCTGAGGCCGGTGCCGTCGGCGTAGCCCCGGGAGCCGTTGCCCGCGAGCGTGGTCACGTCCCCGGCGGGCGTGATCTTCCGGATGGCCGAGTTGCCGGTGTCGGCCACGTAGAGGTTGCCGGCGCCGTCGACCGCCACGGCCTGCGGCGAGTTGAACACCGCCGCCGTACCCGTGCCATCGACGAATCCCTGCGTGTCGTCGGACCCGGCCACGGTGGACACCACGCCGGCCGGGGTGATTTTCCGGATGACGGCGTTGCCAGAGTCGGCCACGTAGAGGTTTTCGGCCGCGTCGAGCGCGATCCCGCGCGGCGAGCGGAACAGCGCGCTGCCGTAGGAACCGTCGGCCGAGCCCAGCTGGCCGGCCGTGCCCGCGAGCAGGCTGACGGCGCCGGCGGGCGTGACGAACTGGACCGTGCTGTTGTAGATGTCGCTGACAAACAGGTCGCCCGCGCTGTCGACCACGATGCCGCCGGGGCCCGGGAACGGCGGCGGCGCCACCGTGAGGGTGACGCTGCTGCTCGCGACCGTGCCGGCGCCGTTGGTCGCCGTCAGGCGGTACAGGTAGCCGCTCATCGCGGCCGAGACGTTACTGATCGTGAGCGTGCCCGTGGCGGCGCCGCTGTAGGTGGAGTCGTTGGCCAGGGCGGTCCAGGTCGCGCCGCCATCCTTGGAGACCTGCCACTGGCTGCCGGCGGCGGGGTTGCCGCTGGTGGTGGCGGAGAAACTCACGCTGTGGCCCGCGGCCACGGTGTCGCTGCCGGGCTGGGTGACGATCGCCGGGGCGGTGAGCGCGGAGGCGGTGGCCGAGACGGTCAGGGTGGCGGCCGCACTGGTGACCGTGCCGCTGGCGTTGCTGACGACCACCGCGTACGGGCCGGCGTCCGCCGCCTGCACGCCGGCGATCGCATAGCTCGCGGCGGTGGCGCCGGCGATGGCGGTGCCGTTGTGCAGCCACTGGTAGGCCAGCGGGTCGCTGCCGCTCGCGACGACGGCAAAGCCGGCGGCCGCCCCGGGGGCGGCGGCCACGGCCTGCGGCGGGGTGACGATGGTCGGCGCGACCTGCGCGGCGTTGACCGTCAGCACCGCGGCCGCGCTCGTGACGGAGCCGGAGCCGTTGGTCACGGTCCAGGTGTAACTGCCCGCATCGGCGGCGCGCACGAGCGGGATGGCATACTGGGTGCCCGTCGCGCCGGCGAGCGGGATGCCGTCCTTGCTCCATTGGTAGGACAGCGGCGCGGTGCCGTTGGCCGAGGCGGTGAAGGTCACCGGCGCGCCCGCCGTGACGGTGGTGCTTTGCGGCGCGGTGAGGATGGCGAGGGGGATCTGGGCCAGGCTGACGGTCAGCTGGGCCGGCAGGCTGGTCACGGAGCCGGCGCTGTTCATCACGGTCACGGTGTAGTTGCCGGCGTCGGACAACTGCACCGAGGGGAGGGTGAGGCCGCTGCTGGTGGCGCCGGCGATGGGCGTGCCGTCCTTGTTCCATTGGTAGGCCAGCGGAAACGTACCCGTGGCCGCGGCGGTGAAATTCACGGAGTAACCCTGGATGGCCGGGGTGCTTTGCGGCTGGGCGGTGAGCGTGGGCGCGACGGCCGCCGCGTTGACGGTGAGGTTGGCGGGCGCGGTGCTGACCGTGCCCGCGGCGTTGGTCGCGGTCAGGACATAGCTGCCGGCGTCCGAGCCCTTCAGGCTGGAAAGCGTCAGGGTCGCGGCGGTCTGCCCCGCGAGCGGCGCGAAGTCATGATACCACTGGTAGACGGGCGCCGGCAGGCCCGCGGCCGCGGCGGTGAAGCTCACCGAGCCGCCGATGACGCCGATGACGTCGGTGGGCTGGGTGGTGACAGTCGGAGCCACCGCCGTGTTTTGCGCGATCACGATGTCGCAGGTGATGGTGTTGACCGTGCCGGTCTCGCCCGCGCCGTCGTAGGCATTGATCGTGACGTTCCAGTTGCCGACCGCGGTGGGCGTGCCGGCGAGGGTCAGCTTGTAGGGCGGGCCGACGTTGACGGGATTGCCGCCCACGACGCCGAGGCCGGCCGGCAAGGTGCCGGTCACGCTCCACGATTTGGGATTGGTGATGCCGCCGCTCAGGGTGAAACCGGCGCTGAAGGCGACGCCGACATTGCCGGTGACGGTGAAGATCGTGCCGGCCGGCCCGCTGGCGGGCGTGCCGTTCGTGACGGCGAAATTCAGCGGGCTCACGGTGGTGGTCGTGCCTGTGGTGGTGTCGGTCGTGGTCGTCGAGCTGCCGGAGGCCCCGGCGAGCGAATCGCAGGCGCCGAGCGCCGCGAGGCCGAAGAGCGCGCGCACGGTGTTGCCGACGCCGACCTCCGCCACCCAGGCCAGCGGGTCGGACACCCGGAGGACGGGCGTGCGCTGCAGCAGCAGCACCAGCAGCCCGGCCGGCGCCTGCAGCCAGCGGGCGCGGGCGGACACCCGCGCAAGAAATTGGGCCACCTGGCCGCGGCTCGTGATCTGGCTCATGTTGGATCTTCGGGTTAGTTGCAGCCGCAGCCGGGGCCGCCCACACCCTGGCCGCCGGTGGCGGCCTCGCGGGAGAAGTAGACGTGCTCGTCGCTCGCGCTCTTGATCGGATCGCGGTTGCGGTTCATCTTGTAGTCGGCCAGCGCCGCGTGTTCCCACGGCTGGACGTTGGCGCATCCGCCCAGCGCGAGGGCGCCGAGGGCGGACAGGAGCAGGATTTTCCGGGAATGTTTCATGGGGTTTCCTCCAGCAGTTTCTTGATCTCCTCGCGGAGCTGGCGGGCGGTGGCCGCGCCGTGGAATCCGCTGTGCACCGCCCGCAGCACGCCGTGCCGGTCGAGCAAATAACACGTCGGCATCGCGGGCGGCTGGACCGCGGCGACGAACAGCTGGTCGGCGTCGCGCACCGTGGTGAAGCCGGGGCTGAATTTCTCCAGGAAGCGGTTGTAGGGTTCCTCCTCCTTGTCGACGCTCACCCCGATGATGGTCAGCCCGCGGTCGCCCAGCTCCTGCTGCAGCTGGCCGTAGACGGGGAACGAGGACCGGCACGGGGCGCACCAGGTCGCCCAGAAGTCGACCAGCACGACCCGGCCCGACTGGTCGGGCAGATGGCCGACGAGCCCGGCCTCCGCCAGCTTGGGGAATGGCCGGCCGACGGCGACCTCGGCCTGGGCCAGCGTCGCGCAGCACAGCCAGGTGGCGAGCCCGAGGAGGAGGCTATTTTTGGGTGACTTCATAACGATGGAATCCCTTGCTCTGGTGGCGCGCCCGGTCCGTGACCACGACGGCCTCGGCCCCCATCATCTCCGCGACGAGGCGGAGGCCGGCGTCCGGGCCGAGAATGAAAACCGTGGTCGAGAGCACACCGGCCTGCAGGCAGCCGGGCGCGATGACCGTGACCTGCCGGCAGCCGTTGGCCACCGGCCGGCCGGTGCGCGGATCGACGATGTGGCCGTAGCGCCGGCCCCCGGCGGTAAAACCCCGCAGGTAGTCGCCCGAGGAGGCCACGCCGCAATCCCGCGCCGCGACGCTGGTCCAGCACCTGTCACCCGGCCGCGCCGGGTCCTCCAGCCCGATGTGCCAGGCCGGCTTGCCCGGCGCCGCGCCGACCGCCCGCAGGTCGTGGCCGAAATCCACCAGCACCTGCCCGAGGCGGTGCCGGCCGGCGAGCTGCGCGACCATGTCGACGGCGTATTCCTTGCCCCAGCCGCCAAAATCCAGCGCCATCCCCGCCGCCGGGAGCCGCACCCGGCCGGGCGCGCGCTGCACCTTGGGCCAGCCGACCAGCCGCAGCGCCGCGGCGATCTCGCCCGCATCGGGCACCCGCGGTTGGGCGGCCTTGTAATCCCACAGCCGCATGACCGGCAGGGCGGTGACATCCAGCACGCCGCGCGACATCTCGAAAAGCGAGCCGCACAGGTCGAGGAACTGTTCCATCTCCGCGTCGACCGGCACCCAGTCGCCGCCGGCCGCCGCGTTGATGCGGCTGACGAGGCTGTCGGGCCGGAAGCGCGAATATTTCTGCTCGAAGGCCGCCACCCAGCCGACCGCCTCGCGCTCGAAGGCCTGCGCGACCGTCTCGTCCGCACATACGAACTGCACCTCGCACCGGGTGCCGAGCGCCTGCCACTGGAGCTGGCGCAGCCGCGGCGCCCCGGACGTCGCGGGGGCGGCGGCGGGCGGGGCGCTCATTGAGACAAGGATGGCCATGGCGCGGGATCCGCCGGTCAGCGGGTGTACTTCAAGCCCACGGTGAAGATCCCGGCCTTGCTGTAGGCGTCCTGGGGCGTCACCTGGTCGAGCCCGTGGGTGGCGTAGCGGTCAAAGGCGAAGTCCAGCGCCATCTTGGCGGAGATTTTACAGGTCAGCTTCACCCCGACATCCATGGTCCGCTGGCGGGACAGGCGGTAGTCGGAGGAATAGAAGGGCGCCGCGCCCGTGCCGGTCTCGCCGCTGGCGGGGTCGTAGGCGGTCACGATGCCGGCGGCATCCAGATTGTAATGGTAGAAATCCGCCGCTGACTGGATGGAGTAGCGCACGAAGGGCTCGAACACGAAGGTGTCACCAATGTCCTGCAGCCAGCGCAGCGTCCCGGTGTGGCTGGTGATGCCGAAGGTGTCGTGGTAAAAGCGGTAGGAGGTCTCCAGCGCGCCATGCATGTCGGCAAAGTTGCTGTTCGTCCCGAGGAAGACGCTGAAGTGGTTCTTCTCGCGCGGCCGGTTCTCCGGCACGGTGTAATACGTGCCGGGATCGACATTCAGCATGGTGGTGGAAACGATCTTGTAGGGGTCGTCAAGGTAGCCGCTCACGCGGCCGTAGGAAAAATTCAAGGTCAGCGCATCGTCGGGGTCGGCGAGCTGGGTGAGTCCGATGATGAAATCGGCGCCCTTCTTGTGCCGGTCGGAGGTCCAGCCCAGCAGGGGCTCCATGATGGTGTCGTCCGTGCCCGCGTAGCCGAGCAGGACCCGCGTGTTCTTCCGGTTGAAATCAGTCAGGGTGTTCACCGACCACGCATGCGAGAGGTAGTCGCTCTCCTTGCTGATCCCCAGGCCCAGGTCGACGTTGACGGCCTGGAACTGCCGGGCGAGGTCGAGGTTCGCCGCCCGGCGGAAATCCTTCATGAAGCCCGTCGGCGTGGGATCGCCCGCGGCCGCGGGCAGGGCCCCGGTGGGCGTGGCGCCCGCGATCGAGTCGGTCAGACCCATGAGCTTGAGGCTCGTGTCCGGCCCGAAATCCGCCTGCGCCAGCGCGTAGTTCGACTTCACCCGGATGCGGTTGTCGTCCTCGGCATAGGAGGAATATTTGTAGGTCAGGCTGTCCTCGGCCCGGGCCGAGCGCGGCTGGCAGATCCACAGGAGGGCGGTGAGGCAGCTTGCCCGGAACCAGAGGCGGGCCGGCAAGACGCGGGGCGGGTTGTTCATTATGGCGTGGCGTCACGACACCGGGACACCCGGCCGGTTCCACGCCCGAACGCGATTCACGTCTGCTGACAACTTTATGGCCGGGATGGCTGTAACCGATCCGCGGCCCCGGGCGTCAAATGGCCCCGCGATTTTTATTCGACGATTTCACCCCGCCGGCGCCGCCAGCTCCCGCCGCACGAGCGGCGCGACCCGGGTGCCGAGGAGCTCGATCGCGCGCAGCACCGCGCGGTGCGGAATCGCGCCGCCGTTGAGGAGGATGGTTTTCCTGGAGAAGCCGCCGAGCGCCCGGTGCTCGCGCACGATCTTCTCGGCCACAAGCTCCGGGTCGCCCACCAGCAGCGCCCCGGTCGGGCCGCGCAGCACATCGAATTGGGTGCGCGTCACCGGCCCCCAGCCGCGCTCACGCCCGATCTGGGTGAACGCCGCCGCGTAGGAGGGGAAAAACTCGTCGGCCGCCCGCGGCGTGGTGTCCGCGACGAAGCCGGGGGAGTGGATGCCCACCTCGAGTATTTCCGGCGCATGCCCGGCGCGGGCGCCGGCCGCGCGGTAGAGATCCAGCAGGGGGCGGAAGCGGTGCGGCTCGCCGCCGATGATCGCAAGCACGAGCGGCAGGCCGAGCGTGCCGGCGCGGACGGCGGACGCCGGGGTGCCACCGACCCCGATGCGGACCGGCAGCGGGGTTTGCACCGGCCGCGGGTAGACGGCCTGCCCGGTCAGCGCGGCGCGGTGCTGCCCCGACCAGCGGACCTCCGGGCCGGCGCGGATCTTGAGCAACAGGTCGAGTTTCTCGGCAAACAGCGCGTCGTAGTCGTCGAGGTCATGGCCGAAGAGCGGAAACGACTCGATGAAGGACCCGCGGCCGACGATGATCTCCGCCCGGCCGTCCGAGATCAGGTCGAGCGTCGCGAAGTCCTGGAAGACGCGCACGGGGTCGGCGGAGCCGAGGACCGTGACGGCGCTGGTGAGCCGGATGCGCCTCGTCCGCGCGGCGGCCGCGGCCAGGATGACGGCCGGGGCGGAGGCGAGGTATTCCGGGCGGTGGTGTTCGCCCACGCCGAAGACGTCGAGGCCGACCTGGTCCGCCAGCTCGATCTCCTCGAGGAGATCGCGGATGCGCCCCGCCACGCTCATCGTCGCGCGCCGGGCGGGGTCGAAGCTGGTCTCGACGAAGCTGTCGACCCCCAGCTGGAAGGGCACGGGCGCCGGGTCTGGCTTGGCATCAGGCGGGAGGTTCGTGACGTCGCTCATCCGGACGATTGCACCCAGGTTTGGCCGGTTGTCAAAGGGGCGGGGCATTGTGACTGTAGGAGCGGCTTTACGCCGCGATTTCGCCGATATCCACAGCCGGTCGCGGCATAAAGCCGCTCCTACAGCAAGGCTCCCTCCCGCTTGAAGCTCGCCTTGGGCCGGAGACTTCCCTAGCCTTGCCCGTGTCAAGCCATGGCCCGCATGGACGGCCTCCCGGTCGTCAGTCCACCCTGTGGCGTCAAGGATCCCATCCACCCCATACCGGCCGTCTCAAAATGAATACCACCCGTCCGTCCCCCTCGAAATCCATGCTGCTCGCCCTGGGCTGCGCCCTCGGTTGCACCCTTCTCGCCCTCCCTGCGGTGAAAGCCGCGGAGAGCGCCACCCTGCAGCCCCTCGCCGACAAGGCCCTGCCGCTGACCGCCACCTTCGAGAAGGCGACCGGCAAGGATACCGGCCCGCAGTATGTGCTGAAACTCAAGAACGACTCGATGGACGCCATCAAGGCCAGTGCGAAGGTCCAGCTGAGCGTGGTGGTCCACAGTTCGGACAAGACCCGGGACGTGCCCGAGCACGTCATCGCGGCCGGCGAGACCTGGACGATCGGCGAATTGTCCGCCACCGACAAGGTGACCGTGACCGCCGCCGGCTACACCCCGCTCGAGCTGACGGTGCCCTGAGTGCCTGCCGCCGTTTTCCCGGCCGGTCCCCCGCGGACCGGCCTTTTTTCTGCCCTGCAACCCCACGCCGCCCCGTGAACCTCCGGGCCACTTGTCACTTGTCACCCGTCCCTTGAGTCGCGACAGTGCCGCGATTCCGGGCCTATAGCTCAACGGTTAGAGCAGGGGACTCATAATCCCTTGGTTCTGGGTTCGAATCCCGGTGGGCCCACCACTCCAGACCGAATCGGCCGCAGTCTTCTTCCCGCCCAATCCTTGATTCCGTTCGCGGCATTTCTTCGTTCAACCGATATTCCCGGACCATGATGAATTTTTCCCATTCTCCCCGCGGATTCTGCTGCCTCGCCCTCATCGCCGCCGTGGGCCCGACGCTCGCCGCCGCGCCGGGCGATCCCCGGAACCTCCCCGCCTACTCGCCCGCCGACCTGCCCGGGCGGGGGCTGGACCAGCATCCGTTCTTCT
>Ga0265318_10000368_pt1 | contig 35620 bp, 34 predicted proteins | sample 4821metaG_FD_192431 | JGI IMG/M metagenome (GOLD analysis project Ga0265318, IMG submission 192431) | Rhizosphere microbial communities from Carex aquatilis grown in University of Washington, Seatle, WA, United States - 4-8-21 metaG | ecosystem: Host-associated > Plants > Roots > Rhizosphere >... | reverse complement strand
GCAATCCTTTCGGACTGTTGTCCCCCGCCGGAAGGTAGATTACCTACGTGTTACGCACCCGTCCGCCACTTTACTAGAGGAGTTGCCCCCTCATTCTCGTTCGACTTGCATGTGTTAGGCCCGCCGCTAACGTTCGCTCTGAGCCAGGATCAAACTCTCCAGTTAATCTTCAACAACCGACGATCCGAAGACCGGCGGCTGCATTGACTACTGCAGTGATTCTCTGACTGCTCGGATTTCTCACAATTTACGGAGGTTTTTGGAGGCGACTCCGGTTGAGCGGAGCCGTTCCATAACCTTCAAACTCAGTAATGCTATTCAGCTTTCAGAGACCGACTGCCTCGTTCGTGTGGGTGTTTTCACCACACCCGTTCGAGGCCGGCAGAGGATAACTTCCTTTTTCTTTTCGTCAACCGTTTTCTTCGCCTTTTTTCGACTCGCTTCGAGTCGATTCATCGGCTCCGAAAACCCACATCCCTCCCCCGGTTTCCCTGCCCGCGCTCTGCCGTTCCGCGTTCAGGGGAGCGAGATAATGCCTGAACTTTTCTGTTCGGCAAGGGCTAAGTGTCGACAAAGTTTCGTTTGAGTGAACCCTTCGGAGATCATTCACGATTTCGCATGATCTTGTGAAGGTTCGCCTGCCCTCCCGAGGGTGTCCCCGGCGGTTCTTCCCCCGTCTCGGAGGGCCCCGGACTGGGTCGGGCAAAGGCCGCGCGGCGGGAGTGCCCGGAGCCGACCGGAAAGCTATGCGCGCTTTGCAAGCAGGCGAGCGGCTTCCTTTGCGTGGTACGTGAGGATGATATCGGCCCCGGCGCGACGCATGGCGAGCAGGTTCTCGAGCATGACGCGGTCGTGATCCAGCCAGCCCCGCTCGGCGCCGGCCTTCAGCATGGCGTACTCCCCCGAGACGTTGTAGGCGGCGACCGGGAGGTCGAACTCCCGGCGAATCTCCGCCACCACGTCCAGGTAGGCGAGGGCCGGCTTGACCATCACGATGTCGGCGCCCTCCTCGATGTCCGCGGCCACCTCCCGGACCGCCTCCCGCAGGTTGGCGGGGTCCATCTGGTAGCCCTGCCGATCGCCGAACGCCGGGGTGGAATCCACCGCGACCCGGAAGGGTCCGTAGTACGCGGAGGCATACTTGGCCGCGTAGGCCAGGATCCCCACCTCGTCGAGATCCTCCTCATCGAGGCTCTCGCGAATGAAGCCCACCGCGCCGTCCATCATCCCGGAGGGCGCGATCAGGTCGGCACCGGCCCGGGCATAGGAGAGCGCCAGGCGGCCGAGGTTCTCGAGCGTGGCGTCGTTGTCGACGCGACCGTCGACGACGATCCCGCAGTGGCCGTGGGTGGTGTACTCGCAAAAGCAGGTGTCGACCGCCACGGTCATCTCGGGAACCGTCCGCTTGATTCCGCGAATGGCCCGCTGAACCACGCCGTCGTTGTGCCAGGCCTCGCTCCCCACCTCGTCCTTCTTCTCGGGCAAGCCGAAGAGGATCACCGAGGGAACCCCGAGCTCGAAGAGCTCGGAGGCCTCCCGGGCCACCTCGGCCACCGAGAAGTGGAACTGCCCAGGAAGCGAGCTAATCTCGAGCCGCGGGGTGTTCCCCGGTGCGACGAAGAGCGGTGCCATGAAGGTGTTCGCGGAGAGCGTGGTCTCGCGCACCATCCGACGCAGGGAAGAGGATCGCCGCAGGCGGCGAGGACGGGTTTCGGGGAAGGACATGCGGGTCGCCTTTGTTTGAGTTCTGAAACACCGGGCCGCTCGGCGCCAACCCGGAGAGTGGGGAACGGTGTCCGCGGCGCCCGGCGTGCTTGTGTCAATCTTACGTTCTTTCGGAAAATTCTACCCATGCTGGGCGGATCCAGAGAGTCCGAGTCCGAGTCCGAGTCCGAGTCCGAGTCCGAGTGGGGCTAACTCCGACAGCATTCGAATCCTCCTACTGACAGTGTCTTCCGTCCGTCGCGCATCAGGGCGGGGCCTCTGGTGGTCTCCAGCCGGAGATCGCCGAGATGCGGCCCGCACCTTCGATCACGGCCTCGAGGATCGACTCCACGGACGGAGCGGGAGCGACCACGTGCGGCTCGAGGCCGGCGTCGCGCACCGCGGCCGCGGTGGTCGGACCGATGGTGGCGATGGCTCTTCCCTCGAGCCCCGCCGGTGACCAGGCCGCCAGGAAGGCCCGCAGGGCCGATGGACTGGCGAAGATGGCAAGGTGAAAAGCAGGAGGGGGCGAGTCGAGCGCGAGCGGCAGGGTTTTCGACACCGCCACCACGTCGACCGTGGCTCCGCGCGCGCGGAGCTCCTGGCTGAACAGCGCCCGGCCACCCACGGCCTGGGGAAACAAGATCCGCAGTCCCCCTCCCCCGGCCGCCGCGGCCTCGGCGGGGCCCACACCACCAGGCTTCGCCAGCAGGCGCGCGACCAGGCCCTCTTGATTGGCCTGGCGATCTTCCGGGACGCACTCCACGCGGATCCCGTGGCTCTCGAGGGCGCGCGCGGTCTCGGGACCGACGGCGGCGGCCTTCGGCGCACCGGCGCGCAGGTGGTCCCGCAGCACCGGGGAGCGCGCCAGGGCCGCGCGGACCGCCGAGGGGCTGGTGAACACGACCCAGTCGTACGACCCAGGCGAGGAGGACCCGGACCTCGACCGGGCGACGCCAAAGGGCGCCACGGCGGCATCAAATGCCGCCCACGACGGCGGAGGTCCGACAGCGATGGTCGGGTATGGAAGCGGCACGCCGCCCGCCTGCTCGACCGCGTCCAGCAGCGCGCGGCCCTGTTCGACCGGACGCGTGACCAGCACCCGCAGCCCCGCCAGCGGAGGAAGGGCCGCTCCGTGATCGCCAGGTCGATGGGGCGGACGGGGTATCGAAGGCGAATCCATGGCAGCGCCCGGAAGGCCGCCGGAGCGTCCCCGGAACATCGACATGATAACCTGACCGACCGATGACTTCCCGTGGGATTGGCCTGGCCTTGGCGCTGAGCTGGCTGGTCGCAGCCGGAGCGTGTCGGAATGGACGCTCGGGACCCGCCCAATCCGTCACCTCCTCGTCGTCCCTGGCCGCCTCCACCGAGGCGCGTCCGGCGGTCCTGCTCCACGCCGGGCAGCGGGTGATCCCGATCCGGGTCGAGGTCGCTCGCACCGAGGCCGAGCACGAACGCGGCCTCATGTTCCGCAACCACCTCGACGCGGACGCGGGAATGCTGTTCATCTTCCCGCGATCCGCGCCGCTCACCTTCTGGATGAAGAACACCTTCATTCCGCTCGACATGCTCTTCATCGACGAGAGCCAGCACGTGCTCGGGGTGGTCGAGGAGGCCGTCCCCGAGACCGAGACGCCCAGGCGGGTCGACGGCGACTCTCGGTTCGTGCTGGAGGTGGTGGGGGGGCTCACGCGCCGTCTCGGGATCGCGCCCGGGACCAAGGTCGAGTTCCGCGACATCGAGGTCGACCAGCTCCCCAACTGAGCCCGGCGGATCTCTGGGCCGCCGGTCCTCCTTGCTCGCCTCCCCCGGGGGATCGGCGCGATCGATCGCGCCTTTCGAGATCGAGGTAGATGCCTCCCGCCCGGTTTGGGTTAGCATGGCGCCGCCGCCGCGGCCGGGCGTGCGAAGGAGGCCGAGGCGGTGGTTGCACCCGCGTCGCGAAAATGTTGTTTGGTGACCGAAACCATTCCGTTCGAGGAGGACCCGAAAAGATGACCTCACGCACATACCGTTCTTCGGCTTCACGTGGTCTGATTTCACGTCGTCTGACTTCGCTTCGTCTGACCTCGCTTCGTCTGACTTGGCTTCGTCCGACGGGCTGGTCGGCGCTGCTCGGCCTCTTCGCCCTGGCGGGCGCTTCGTCCGCCCCGGCCCGGGCCGACGAGGGCGATCCGAACCACGGCAACTTCACGCTGGCCGAGGCCACCAAGGGCCTGCCTGGTCCAGCGGCGGGCCCCCTGCAGGCGGTCATCGAGACCTCGAAGGGGAAGCTCACCTGTGAGCTCTTCGACAAGCAGGCTCCGGTCACGGTGGCCAACTTCGTGGGGCTCGCCACCGGAAAGCGCGCCTGGCTCGATCCCAAGACCCAGAAGTGGGTCCAGAAGAAGCCATTCTACGACGGGCTGATCTTTCACCGGGTGATCCCGGGGTTCATGATCCAGGGCGGCGATCCGCTGGGCCTCGGCACGGGCAACCCCGGCTACCGGTTTCAAGACGAGATCGTCCCCGAGCTCAAGTTCGACAAGCCCGGCTTGCTCGCCATGGCCAACGCGGGCCCGGCCACCAACGGCTCTCAGTTCTTCGTCACCGAGGGGACGCCCGAGCACTTGACCGGACGCCACACGATCTTCGGGGCCTGCGAGCCGGTGGCGCTGGTGGGGGAGATTGCCCGCGTGAAGACCGGACCACGCGACAAGCCCGTCGAGGACGTGGTGATCAAGAAGGTGATCGTCTCGCACGCCAAGCCCGGCAAGGGAGCCGCGGCCAAGGCCAAGGCACCGGCCGCCGCGCCCGGCGGCGGGAAGCCCTGACCGCCCCGCCCTCCTGTCCTGCCCTGTCCGTCTTCATTCCATCATCGTCCACCCGGGGGTCCACTCGGCCCCCACTTGCCGGCGCCGAACCGGATGCGAGTCGACCGCGATCCGCAGCCTTCGGGTGAGTGATTCGTGAAACACTTCGTCCTCGACACCAACGTTCTGCTGCACGATCCGCTGGCGGTCTTCGAGTTCGCCGACAACGAGGTCATCATCCCCATCTTCGTCCTCGAGGAGGTGGATCAGTTCAAGAAGGAGGCGTCGGAGCGCGGGCGAAATGCCCGAGAATTGTCCCGAATTCTCGACAAGCTGCGCAGCCAGGCGCGCTCGCTGGCGGAGGGGGCACCCCTGCCCGGGGGCGGCCGGCTGCGCGTCGCGACCGCCGAGCGGACCATCCCCCGCACCCTGCGCGAGAGCCAGGTGGCCGACTACCTGATCCTGATGGTCGCGGTGGACATCCGGAACGCGCACCCGCAAGACCCGACGGTCTTCGTCACCAAGGACGTGAACCTGAGGATCCGCGCGGATTCCCTCGGCCTGACCGCGGTGGACTTCGAGGCCGACCAGCGGGTGAGCATGGAGGAGCTGTACTCGGGGATGTGTGAGCTCGCCGTGAGTGGGGCGGACGTGGACGGGTTCTTCTCGCAGGGCACCCTCGATCTGACCCAGGCGGATCTGCGCGCCAACCAGTACGTGCTCCTGCGAGACACCGAGAGCCCGTCGCACAGCGCGCTCGGACGCTTCGACAAGAACCTCGGAAAGCTGGTGCAGCTCCGCAAGATCCGCGAGGGGGTGTGGGGCATCCGGCCGCGGAACAAGGAGCAACACTGCGCGCTCGACCTGCTCCTGGCGGACGACGTCAAGCTGGTGACCCTGGTCGGCAAGGCGGGCACCGGCAAGACCATGCTGGCGCTGGCCGCCGGGCTGCAGAAGGTGGTCGAGGAGACCACCTACTCGAAGCTGCTGGTCAGTCGACCGATCTTTCCGCTCGGGCGGGACGTCGGGTACCTGCCAGGTGATCTCGAGCAGAAGCTGAACCCATGGATGCAGCCCATCTACGACAACGTCGAGTACCTGATGGGCCTGTCCAAGCAACCCGGCAAGGCCGATCGCAAGAGCGGGGGACGCAGCCACCACGAGCTCATCGACATGGGCTTCATCGAGATCGAACCGCTGACCTACATCCGGGGACGCTCGATCCCGAACCAGTTCATCATCGTCGACGAGGCGCAGAACCTCACGCCCCACGAGGTCAAGACCATCATCACGCGGGTGGGAGAGTCGACCAAGATCGTGCTGACCGGAGACCCCTATCAGATCGACAACCCCTACGTGGACGCGACCTCCAACGGGCTCACCACCATCGTCGAGAAGTTCAAGGGGGAGACCGTCTCGGGGCACGTGACCCTGAGCAAGGGGGAGCGCTCCGCGCTGGCCGAGCTCGCGTCGAACCTGCTCTGACCCGCGCGCCGATCATCGGGGGGCGAGGCGGGCCAGGTGGCGACCGAAGCGCTCGGCGATGTTGTGCTCGACGCAGTAGCGGGTGGCGGCGATGCGCTTTCCGAAGCAGCCCACCTTGCGGCAGTTGCCGGTCTTCTCGTCGAGGGTCCCGAGGTGCTCCTCGAGGCGGGCCAGGCAGAAGCCACGCAGGCTGCTGGCGCGGTCGATGTCCCGCAGACGCTGCGCACCGATGGGCAGCGGGCGGCAGAGCACCATCCCCCCCTCCACGTCCTCGGGCCACACCGCCAGCCACACCCGCCCGCAGTCCGGGCAGGCCCGGAGCTCCTCCCACTCGGCCAGCTCGATGACCGGCCATTGCATGACGGAGTCGTCGTCGACGCGCGCCCAGCTGGCGCGCTGGGAACAGGGACAGGGAGCCAAGGCAGGTTCAGGGTCCAAGGGTTCGCCTTTCTCTCGCGACAGAAAATCGAGCCATCCACCCGGCAAGCGGGGGACCATCGCCGATTCTAGCAGCTCGCCTCGAAACGGCGCGGGTGCTCGACGGGGGGCGGCCTCGCCGCGGGCGGCCGGATGCATATACTGACGGCCCATGTCGACGCCGACCCAGCCCAATCCGCCCCCGGCGAACGTCCTGACCACGCTCCGCGCCCGTGGCTTCGTCCAGCAAATCAGCGACGAGGCGGGCCTGGGCGAGCGGCTGGGAGTGGGGAGGGTCACGTTCTACTGTGGCTTCGACCCGACCGCCGCCAGCCTGCACGTCGGGAGCCTGGTGCCCCTCATGGCGATGGCCTGGCTGACGCGGGGCGGGCACCGCCCGATCGCGGTGCTGGGTGGCGGGACCACCATGGTCGGGGATCCGAGCGGCAAGACCGAGCTGCGGCCGATGCTCACCCAGGAGTCCATCCAGCAGAATCGCGCACGCATCGAGCCCCAGGTGCGCCGCTTCGTGGCGGACAGCCCGGACGCGGTGGTGATCGACAACGCCGAGTGGCTGCTGCCGCTCAACTACCTGGAGTTCTTGCGGGACGTCGGCCGGCACTTCAGCGTGAACCGGATGCTGGCCGCCGAGGCGTACAAATTGCGACTGGAAAAGGGCCTCTCGTTCATCGAGTTCAACTACCAGCTCCTGCAGGCTTATGACTTTCTGGTGCTGCGCGACCGCTACGGATGCGGGCTGCAGATCGGCGGCGACGACCAGTGGGGGAACGTGGTGGCGGGAATCGATCTCATCCGGCGGATGCGGCAGACCGAGACCTTCGGTCTCACGTTCCCGCTGCTGACCACCGCATCCGGGGCCAAGATGGGCAAGACCGCCGCCGGCGCGGTCTGGCTGGATCCGGCCCTGACCTCGCCGTTCGAGCTGTTCCAGTACTTCGTGAACGTCGACGACCGCGACGTGGTGCGCTTCCTCAAGCTGCTGACGTTCGAGCCGCTCGAGACCATCGCCGCCTTCGAGGCCGCCGAGGGGGCGGCGCTGCGCGATGCCAAGCGCCTGCTCGCGCGCTCGGTCACCCGCGTGGTCCACGGCGAAGAGGCCGCCGAGCAGGCGGACGCGGCGGCGCGGGCGGCCTTCGGGGGCGGCGGGCGCCCCGGCGATGATGGGGCGGGCAACGGAGCGCACGCCAGCCTTCCCACCGTCGCGATCACCTCGGAGCGGCTGGCCGAGGCGCCGGGGTACAAGATCGTGGACCTGCTGGCCGAGTCGGGCCTCGCCCCTTCGAAGAGCGCGGCCCGACGGCTGGTCGAGCAGGGGGGCGTGCGGGTGGGCGACCGCAAGATCACGACCATCGACGACGTGCTGACACCGCAAGACGTGCCAGAGGCCGGAACGTTGTTGCACGCAGGCAAGAAGCACGTTCGCAGGCTGGTTCGCGCGAGCCAGTCCCCTGGAACAGTGAATTCTTGAAAACCCTTCACTGTTCCAGGCCGAGATCCCGTCGGAGATTACCGGGGGGATACGGAGGGCCAGCGAGTCCGTGTTCGTGTTCGTGTTCGTGTTCGTGTTCGTGTTCGTGTTCGTGTTCGTGTTCGTGTTCGTGTTCGTGTTCGCGGGGGGCCAGCGGGGTTACCGTGCGCGGATCGCGTGCGTGTGTGTAACCAGGAAGATGGGTGACGCGCGTCGCTAACCCCACCTATCGGACTCTGACTCGGACTCGCACTCGCGCCGGTCATTCGTCCGTGGCCTCTTCGCGCTCCTCCAGCCAGGCCTCGGTGACGTCGCGGGCCACCAGGCGCGGGGGTCCGCCGCCGCGCGCGGACCGCGGCTCGGGCAGCGGGAACAGGCGGAGCAGGCGGAGATCGGGGAAGTGGCGCAGGACCTCGTCGAGCGTCGGATCGTCTCCCTGCCGGGCCAGCCCCACGATGCGGTGCGGGCCGAACCGATAGCCCCCCGACGGCGGCAGCGGCGGCAGCGCCAGCAAGAACTCGATGTCGAGCTCGGGTGCGCGCGGCGCGCTGGACGCGTCTGCCGCGAGGGTTTCCACGAAGGAGGCCGGGACGTCCCCGAGGACCAGAAAGTCGGCGGCCTGCTCCCGCAGCGCGGGTGCTTCCTTGACCGCCAGATCGAGATCCTTGATCCCGGCGACCACCTGAAAGACCCGGTGGCCACCGGCGAGCCCCGCCGCCACCGCGCGACGGACGGCGACGAGCCGCGCCTCGTACGCGCGCACGTCGTCCCGGCGCGCAGCGGCACGCGCCACCGAGACGCCCGCCAGCAGCGCCAGCGCGCCGACCCGGATCAGCCTCCCGCGACGCGCGAGGACCATGGCGAGAAGCCAGGCGCCGCCGACGGCCGGCAGGTAGAAGTACCGTGCGCCGACCACCCAGCGCGCTGCGATGAGCGGCGCCAGCGCGAAGCCTAGCCACCCCAGGATCCACCCGAGCCGCGGTGCGGGCCCGCCGGCGGGATCCAGCGTGCGCCGACCATCGTGGAGCCGCCAGGCCGCCAAGCCCACCCACGCGCACGCGCCAACCGCGCAGGCCGCCGGGCTGGGGCTCTCCGCCCCGGTCGAAAAGATCTGCGTCACGCCGACGGCGATCTGAAGCAGGCGCCCACCGAGCGGCGCCGCCACGTCACCCGACCCACCGAGACCGTGGAGCACCAGGGTTCGAACGAGGGCATAGGTTGCGAGCACCACCCCGAGGGGCCAGACCCGGGCGAGGGCCACCCGCCACGTCAGTCCGGCCGCGCGCATCCCCACCAGCGCCAGGAACGGGAAGGCCACCGCGGTCTCCTTGGAGCCGCACGCGAGCACGAACATCGCGGTCGCGAGCCGCCGCCGATCCCGGAGCAGGGCCAGGACGGCGCCGAGGCCGAAGACCGCGGCCAGCAGATCCGTCGAGGCGGCGTACCAGGCTGCCGCCTCGCGGGGCATGGGCAGAAGGAAGAAGACCGCCGCGGCCAGCACCCCCGGTGGGGCGCCCGTCGAACCGATCGCGGTCGCCTCGGAGCTCGCGCAGGTGCCGCCCCCCCGATCGGCGGCGCCGGTGCGAACGGTCCCGACCAGCGCGCCAACCAGGACCGCCACGGCCGAATGCAGCGCACAGGACAGCGCCCCGAAGATCCCCGCCCCGACGCCGAGATCGAAGGCGAGGGCGACCCGGCCGAGCACCCACCAGACCAGCATCGGCAGGGGGCGATAGAACTCGCCGCCATGGAGGTCGGCGACGAGGACCCGCCACGGACGCGGCTCGTCGCGGGCAAAGGCCAGGAACAGGTGATCGTCGCCAATGAAGGTGGTCGACGTGAAGAACGGAATCGCGCCCGCCAGAAACAACAACACCGCCGCGGGCCCGACCCCGGGATGGTCGCGAAGAATGGTCGTCGCCCACGGAGCGGAGAGGCCGTCACCTCCCACCCCGCGGCGAGGCGTCGTCAAGGCCAGCGACCGCCGGACCGGCGCGCCACCTCACCGAGCAGCGCAATCATCGGCTCGTGCAGGCGCCCGTTGGTCGCGAGGACCCGCCCCGTCTCGCCGTCGAAGGGCGACCCATCCATCTCGGTGGCGCGTCCGCCAGCCGCCTCGACGATGGCCGCGCCCGCCACCAGATCCCAGGGATGGAGCTCGCGCTCCCAGTACACGTCGAGCCACCCGCAGGCGACGAAGCAGAGGTCGAGCGCGGCGGACCCGAGGCGCCGCGTGCCCTGGGCGGCGTCCACCATCGCGGCCCATTCCGGCAAGTTGCTCGAGCCCGGATGGCGCGCGTACGGGAACCCGGTCACGACCAGGGCCTGCTTCAGGTTGCCCACCACCGAGGGCGCGATCGGCTGGCCGTTCCAGGTGGCGAGGCTGGCGCCCCCTTCGGTGCCTGCGGCGGGTTGGCCGATGCTGGCGTCACCGCCGCCGCCGCCGCTTGCGATCGCCCCGCAGAACGACCAGCGCAAGGCGGGCGCTTCCACCACGCCCACCTGCGCGCGCCCGCCGACCGCGAGGCCGATCGACACCGAGAACAGGGGGAAGCCGTGGGCGAAGTTGGTGGTTCCGTCCAGGGGATCGACGTACCACACCCGCTGCCCGGGCGCGCGCGAACGTCGTCCCGCCCCGACCTCGCTCCCCTCCTCGCCCACGATGGTGTCGTGGGGAAAGGCCTCCGCCAGGCGCGACACCACCAGCGCCTCCGAGCGGCGGTCGAACTCCGTGACCAGGTTGATGTCCTCCGACTTGAACTCCACGCGCGGGCGGGTGCCCCACCCTTCGAGCAGGATTCGCCCCGCGTCGCGGGCGATCTCGGCGGCGATGCGACACTCGCGCGCGAACGCGGTGGGGGTCGGGGCCGGCTGGAGCGAGCCGTCGGCTGGCGTGGCGGACGTGGCCGGCGCCGGCACCGCCGGCTCAGAGGACGACTGGGGAGCGGGAGGCTCGGGCTTCAAGGGAAGCTCACAGCTCCTTGTGCATCCAGGTCGCGTTCTTCGAGCGCGCCAGCTGGTACTCGGCGGTCCCGGCGATCTTCGGATCGACGTCCTTGCGCTCGGCCGCCTGAAAGCCGAGCTTCTGCCCGAAGTAGCCCTGCGCCCCGTCGGTGACCAGGTAGAGGTGGCGCACGCCCTGGGTGCGGGCCCGCTCGGTGGCGGTCTCGACCAGCAAGTAGCCGAGGCCCTCCCCGCGTCGCTCGGGCACCACCGCGAGCATGCGCAACAGGGCCACGTCGTCGATCACCTCGAGGGCCACGCAGCCGACCAGCGGGGTGTTGGCGTCGGTCCCGCTGCCCGGCCCGGGGATGACGAAGTAGCTCGGCCAGAACTGATCGAGCACCGGATGAACGATGCCGATGCGATCGAGGAGCGCCGCGATGCGGGGCTTGTCGTCCGAGCGGGCCGGCAGCACGGGATCGCCGAGCGCCGCCAGCACCCGGCCGTGCAGCCCACCGAAATCCCCCGACGACATGATCACGATGGTGTCTCCGGGGGCCGCGCGCTCGGCCAGGTGCGCGGCCTGGGCGTCGACCCCGGCGATCACGCGCGCCGGGATGTCCTCGCGCCGCAGGTCCGCCGCCAGGCGATCGACGTCGAGGCGATCACCCGGGGGGATCTTCTCGGGCGCGTAGAGCGGTGCCAGCACCACCTCGTCGGCCACCGACAGGGCGTCGGCGAAGCCGGCCTGGAAGACCGCGCGCCGGCTGCTGGCGGACCGGGGCTCGAAGGCCGCGATCAGCTTGCCGGGACCGAACCGGCCCCGCAGCCCGAGGAGCGTCTCGCGGATGGCGGTCGGGTGGTGTGCGAAGTCGTCGACCACGGTCACCCCGGCGGCCACGCCCCGCACCTCCTGGCGGCGCCGGATTCCGAGGAAGCTGCGCGCCGCCCGCACCAGCACCGGCTCGGGGACCCCGAGGCCGACGGCCGCCGCCACCACGCCGAGCAGGTTCTCGTGGTTGTAGATGCCGGGCAGGTTGGTGTCGACGTCGACCAGGCGCCGCTGCTGGTGGGCGATGGAGAGGACGGTCCGGCCGCCGTTCCGGCGGGTCGCCACCTCGAAGGTCCAGTCGGGCGGATGCGCCCCCGGGGTCGAAGCCCCGATCACGGTCCCCGGACGCCCATAGGTCTCGACGGTGCAGCGGGCGCCGCGCGCCACCTCGAGCGCCCCCGGCGAGGCGGCGCACACCAGCAAGCGACCGTCCGGCGGGATCAGGCCCACGAAGGTGCGGAAGGCGGCCTTGACCGACTCCTCGTCGGGGAAGATGTCCGCGTGATCGTACTCGACCGAGGTCAAGATGACCGTCTTCGGGTGGTAGTGGAAGAACTTGGAGCCCTTGTCGAAGAACGCGGTGTCGTACTCGTCGCCCTCGACCACGAAGTGCCGACCCTGACCGAGGCGCCAGGACCGCCGGAAGTTGAGGGGAACGCCCCCGATCAAGAACGACGGATCGAAGCCGGCCGCCGTGAGGACGTGCGCCATCAACGACGAGGTGGTGGTCTTGCCATGGGTCCCGGCGACCACGATGGCGTGTGTGTCCCCGAGGAAGAGCTCGGACAGGATGGCGGGGAACGAGGTGAGCGCGATGCCGCGCGCGGTGGCGGCGATCACCTCGACGTGGTCCTTGGTGCAGACGTTCCCCACCACCACGCGCTCCGGCAGCCAGTCGAGGTTCCCCGCCGAGAAGCCGTCGAACACCGGAATCCGCTGCTCCTCGAGCTGGGTGGACATGGGGGGGTACACGTGAGCGTCCGAGCCCCGCACGTCGTGGCCCGCGGCCTTGAGCAGGCCCGCGACCGAGCCCATCCCGGTTCCGCAGATCCCGATCAGGTGGATCTTCACGCGATCCCCCCGGAGCTGGGCTCGATCCCGGCCGTCACTTCGGCACGCACTCCGTGGAGCCCGGGGCGAACTGGGTCGCGAACTTCTTCACCTCCATGGTGAACCGCACGGTGAAGTCGCGAAACAACCCCCCGTCGCGCTCGGCCTGACCTCCCGAGGTCTCCCAGGCGAGCCCGGTGATCACCGACGAGCCGCAGGGATCGAGCCGGCCGCGCTTGCGCTGTCGGGCTCTGACCGCCCAGGCGTCGGCCCCGGCGCGATCGCAGCGGACGTCGTCGTCGCTGTTGAGCTCGCCGCATCGAACCGCCAGCACGTCGTACCAGTACGGGCCCTTCGGGCCGTATTCGGCGATCTTCAGGATCGGTGACACGCCCCCTCCCTTGACCGATTCGAGCGCCACCAAGCGCACGTCGTGAGTCCCCCCGGATGGCATATCCACATATACACATTTTTCACCGGCGCCCGAAACGGCGATTGTGCCGATTCCGGTGAGATCCAGCGACGCACGGCCGCCCGGCGCCGAGAGCCGCAGCTCGAAGCGCTTCGAGCCGTCGAGGGGCGGCGACTTCTCCTCGGCCTCGTCCTCGCCGGGGCCACGGCAGGTGCAGCCGTCGCTGGTGCAGCGCGCTCCCGCGGTGGACACGGCGGTCGGCTCGGCGAGCGCGGGGGCCGGCCCCGCCAGCAGCGCCGGCCGAATCGGCTCCCCTCCCGCGGAGCCGCCCGAGCCCGTGGCCGGCGTCGCGCAACCGAGCAGCATCGCGAGGAACGACCCCGCGATCTGGACCGGGACCTGGCCCCGGCCGCGGGTGGACTCGGTGCCGATGCTTGCGTACCATGAGAGCTTCATGGAGAGCTTCATGTTTCGTGCGCGCTCCTCGGTTTCCAGGGGGTTGCGTCTCGGTCGAGAATCCTCGATCGAGACGGTCGTCCTATCGGCGTCGGCATCGTTGTCGTTGTCATTGGTGGCAATGGTCTGGCTGACCTTCACGTTGGCGGTGGCGGGCTCGGGGGGCTGCGCCTCCACCGACGAGGTCACCAAACCCATCACCTACTCTCTCACGGCCAAGCAGAACTATGAAAAAGGCCTGGCCGAGATCAAGGACGAGAATTATCCCGAGGCGCAGAAGTACTTCCAGTTTGTTCGATCCAAGTTCCCGTTCTCGAAGTATTCGGTGCTGGCCGAACTGGCCCTGGCCGACACGCAGTTCGCGCGCGAGGCCTACACGGAGGCCGCCGAGAGCTACAAGCAGTTCGCCCGCCTGCATCCCACCCACGAGAAGGTCACCGATGGATACGCCGCCTTCAAGGTCGGCGAGTGCACCTACCGGGACATGCCGGATGACGTCTGGCTCCTGCCGCCGTCGTACGAGAAGGATCAGTCGGCGGTCAGCGACACCCTGCGCGAGTTCGACGACTTTCTCAAGCAATACCCGAGCTCGCCTCACCGGAAACAGGCCGAGGCGCTGCGACGCGAGGCCCTCAAGCGGCTGGTGGATCACGAGGTCTACGTGGCCCGTTTCTACCTCGACTCGAACCACCCCAAGGCCGCGGCCATGCGCATCGAGGGCGCGATCCGCCGCTACCCCGGCTCCGGTCGAGACGCCGAGCTCTTGCTGGCCCTCGGCGAGACCTACCTCAACATGGGCGACGCCGGCCGCGCCAAGGACACCTTCGAGCGGGTGGTGCACGAGTACGGAGAGGCCGAGCAGGCCCGCAAGTCCGGACTCTACCTCGAGTTCATCCGCGCGCATTACGGCGACAACCCGCCCTCTGCGGCGGGGCCGAGTCATGGATGAGCGCCTCCGCGAGCTGCTGAACCGGGGCCGCGGGCATTACCTGGCGGGCGAGTACGCCGAGGCCGAGCCCTACCTGATCGAGCTGGCCGAGGCCGAGGTCTCCTACGCCGACGTCTTCGACATGCTGGGCGTCATCGCCCACCAGCAAGGTCGGCTCGAAGACGCCGAGGCCGCCTTCGAGAAGGCTCTGCGCGTCAATCCGAGCTACACGCAGGCCGCGCTCAACCTGGCCGTCACCTACAACGATCTCGGGAAGTACCAACAGGCCAAGGAGGTCTACGACCGGGTGATGACCGCCTCGCGGCCCACCGGCCCGAACCGCGGGGGGCGGCAGCTCGATCCCTTTGCCCAGGGGAAGCTGGCGAACATGCACGCGGATCTCGGCCGGGCCTATCACGAGCTCGGACTGTTCCCCGAGGCCGTGCGCGAATACCACCACGCCCTCGGGCTCTGCCCGACCTTCCACGACATCCGCACCGAGCTCGGGGTCACGCTGCGGGATCTCGGCGACGGCGCCGGGGCCGTCCGCGAGCTCGAGCGCATCAGCCAGGAGAACCCCAGCTACCTGCCGGCCCGCATCCAGCTCGGCCTCACCTACTTCACCCTCGGTCGGCCGGCCGACGCGCTCGGCGAGTGGCGGCGCATCCTGGCCGTCGATCCGGGGAACAAGACCGCGTCGATGTACGTCGCGATGGTCGCCGCGAAAAGTTAGAGTCGAGCCAAAGTGGAAGGCCTCTTGTCCCTGGCTCCACCGATGACCCATGCGACCCGGTTCCAGGCGCGCTTTCGGCCGTCGCCGCAGACCTTCTTCGTCGAGGAGGTTCCAGCCTACCTGCCGTGCGGGAGCGGAGAGCACACCTTCCTCTGGATGGAGAAGCGGGGCATGACCACCCTCGCCGCAATCGACGAGCTCGCGCGGAGGCTCGGCGTCCCGGCCCGCGAGATCGGCTACGCCGGGATGAAGGACCGCCACGCCACCACCCGACAATGGCTGAGCGCGCCGCGCGTGCCGCCGGAGGCGGCGGTCACGCCACCGACCGAGGGAGCCACGGGGGCTCGGGTCCTCCGCGCCGAGCGTCACGCCAACAAGCTGCGGGTCGGCCACCTGCGCGCCAACCGCTTCACGGTGCACCTTGGTGACGTGCGCGACCCCGCTGAGGCGCGCGCCCTCGTGGCCGGGCTCGACGAGCTCACCCGCGCCGGGCTTCCCAACCGTTACGGGGACCAGCGCTTCGGCGCGACCAGCTCGAACGTGGAAGAGGGCATCGCCCTCCTGCGCCGCGAAGTCCCGGCCACCGGAGAACGTCGGGGCGGGGGGCCGCGGGACCACCGCCGCCGGAAGCTGCTGCTCTCGGCCGTGCAGTCCGCGGTCTTCAACCAGGTGCTGGAGCGCAGGCTGGCCGGCGGTCGGCTCCGCCGGGTACTGCCCGGCGACATCTTGCAGAAGACCGACAACGGCGGCGTGTTCTACACCGACGATCCCGAGCTCGATCAGGCGCGCGTCGACACGGGTGCGGTGGTGATCACCGGGCCCATGCCCGGGAGCTGGGCGCGTGCCCCCGCGGAAGGAACGCCCGCTCGCGCGATCGAGGACGAAGCTCTGGCGGCCGTGGGAGTCACCCGGGACGAGCTGGCTGCCCTCGGCAAGGAATTGCCAGGGGCCCGGCGCCCGCTCTGGGTTCCGGTGGCGCTCGAAGACCAGCCCCTCCGCGAGACGCCCCCGGCGCCCGAGCAAGTCCGGACCGAGGTCCGGACTGAAGCCCGACCCGACGACGCGGGACCGGGCGTGGTGATGCTGTCGTTTCGCTTGCCGGCGGGGACCTACGCGACCGTGCTGCTGTCGGCCCTCGGCGTCGCGGTCGAGCGCGCGGCCGGCGCGGAGCCAGCTGACGCGGCCAGGCCCGATCTCTCCCCCGACGCTCCCGGGCTGGCCCACCAGTAGGTCGCGCGCCCGGCGGAGGATTTGCGCGCGCCCATGCATCGGAATGGACTTGCTCGCCAGTGGGGGGCTATTCTGGGCCCGCCTTTCTTAGGAATCGGAAGCCAAGGATGCCTACTAAACTGCCGCGCCCGTCCCTCCTCGCCTCTTGTGTGCTCGTCTGGCTTTGCTTCCTCACCGGCCGAGGTGGCTGCGGCTGGGAGCGCGTCGCGCGCGCGCAGCAGGCGCGGACGGCCAAGTCGTTCGACGGCGATCTGTTCCAGCCAGCCATCGGCCCCAAGAATTTTCTCTCCCTCGAAGCTCCAGAGGTCCTGGCCCACGGGCGCTTTGCCTTCGGCCTCGACTTCGATTTCCAGCGCCACCCCTATCGCCTCGAGACCACCGACCAGAACACCGGCCTCGGGCTGCCGACCAGCTACCCGATCCGCAGCCAGATCCGGGGAGAGCTGCAGGCGGCGGTCGGGCTCTTCGATCAGCTCCAGCTCGGCATCGCCCTGCCCTTGACCTTCGCCATCCGGGGTGACGAGATCGATCCCTCGAGCGGACTGCCCTACGGGGGCGGCTCCGAGCTGTCGACCAGCGGCATCGGGGATCTGCGCTTCGAGGTCAAGGGGCAGATCCTGTCGGCGGGCGACGACGATCAGTTCATCCTGGCGGCGCTGCTCGGCGGCACGGCGCCCACCGGGGACTCGAACGCGTACCTCGGCGAGAGGGGGCCGACCGGACGCCTGAAGGCCCTGGCGTCCCTCCAGCTCGACCGCTTGCGGCTCGGCGCTGGGGTCGGCGTCCTCCTCCGGGAGTCGACCACCACGCTCGGGGCCAAGGTCGGAAACCAGCTGCTCTACGGGCTCGCGGCCTCGTTCCAGGCGCTGAAGCGGCTCGACCTGCTGGCGGAGCTCTCCGGGCGCAGTGGCCTCGGGGGCTTCGGGGATCTGGCCTTTGGATTCAACCAGCCGTGGTGGGACGAAAATCCGGTCGAGGTCGACGTCGCGGCGCGCGCCTACGTGACGGGCATGCTGGCCTTCACCGGCGGCCTCGGGGCTGGGCTCGGCAAGGGCATCGGGGCGCCCTCGGCGCGCGTGTTCCTCGGCGTGGCCTTCACCCCCGACTTCCGCGACGCGGATCACGACGGGGTCTACGACGCCGACGATCGCTGCCCCGATCAGCCGGAGGATCGCGACGGCTACAAGGACGACGACGGCTGTCCCGACCCCGACAACGACGGTGACGGGATCCCGGACGTGGTCGACAAGTGCCCGAACGATCCCGAGGACTTCGATCAGTTCGAGGACACCGACGGCTGCCCGGAGCTCGACAACGACAAGGACGGGATCCCGGACCTCAACGATCCGTGCCCGAACGCCGCCGAGGATGGGCGCGGGAAGCGTCCGCACGACGGGTGCCCGTCCACCTCCGAGGACTCGGACGGCGACGGGGTCAACGACACGATCGACAAGTGTCCGGACGAGCCGGAGGACCGCGACGGGTTCGAGGACAGCGACGGTTGCCCCGATCCGGACAACGACGGTGACGGGATCCCCGACGGCTTCGACAACTGCCCCAACGATCCCGAGGACGCCGATGGGTTCGAGGACGAGGACGGTTGCCCCGACCTCGATAACGACAAGGACGGGATCCCGGACAAGGACGACAAGTGCCCGAACAAGCCCGAGACGCTGAACCTCATCGACGATGAGGACGGATGTCCGGACCCGGGGGCCGAGGTGGTGATCCTGCGCGACGACCAGATCCAGGTGACCGAGCGGTTGCCGTTCTCGGTGCGCGCCGGCAAGGCCGAGCTCAAGGAGATCGGCGCCCGCATCGCCCGGCTGATCTCTCTGGTGTTGAAGGGACACCCGGAGATTCGCCGGCTGACCATCGAGGTCACCGGGGAGAAGCTGACCAAGGACACCGCGCAGCTGCGGGCGGACGCCATTCGCGACGCAATCGTGAGGAATGGAATCGCGCCGGACCGGCTGGTGCCGGTCGGGGTCGGTCCCGGACCCTCCAGCGTCGAATTCCACATCGCCGAGAAGGCTCCCCCCAGGTCCCCGAGCCCGAGCGCCGCCGCCGGCGTGCCAAAGACGCCAGACGGCTCGCAAGATGGCTCCAAGAATGGCTCGGGCCCGTCGCCCGCCGTCCCCCAAACGCCACCGGCCACCGCCCCGCCGCCATAGCACCATGCGGGTCACGGGATGGGGCGCCACGGATCCCGGGCGCAAGCGCGACCACAACGAGGACAGCTTCCTGTGCAACGATCGGCTCGGCCTGTACGCGGTCGCCGATGGGATGGGCGGCCACCTCGGCGGCGAGCGCGCCAGCCACATGGCCATCCAGATCCTCGAGCGCTGCCTCGCCAGCCAGAGCCTCGACGTCACGGCGGATGAATCCACCCCGGCCGCCGTGGCGGTTGACCTCGGGGCCCACGGCGCGTGGCAGCCGAGGTCCGAGCTCGGGCGCGGGGACGCGGGTGGCGAGCACCACCCGCCGCAGCCATCGCCAGAGCACGCGCCCACCCCCTGGCCCACCGCGACGCCGCTCTCCACCGCCGAGGGCCTCCGCGGCGCGATCGCCGAGGCCGACCGCAGCATCTATGACTCCTCGCTGGCGGACCCGGCCTTCCAGGGCATGGGCACCACCCTCACCGCGATCCTCTTCGCGAACCAGCGGGCGTACGTGGGGCACGTGGGCGATTCACGCGCGTACCGGGCGCGCGACGGTGGCTTCGAGCAGCTCACCGAGGATCACTCCTGGATACAGGACCAGGTGCGGGCCGGGATCCTCTCGGCTCAGGAGGCCCGGGAGTCGCGCTTTCGCAACATCATCACGCGCTCGGTCGGGTTCGAGCCGGCGGTGCGCCCGGATATCCAGGACCTCGAGGTCCGGAGCGGCGACCGCTTCGTCATCTGCTCGGACGGACTGTCGAACCACCTGTCCACCGAGGAGATTGGCAGGGTGGTCGCCGGCCACCCCACGCCGGACGTCCCCGGGGTGCTGGTGGCTCAGGCCAACGCCCGCGGGGGCGACGACAACATCACCTGCATCTGCATCGAGATCACCGAGTAGTTACAAGCTCAGCCCCGTCCCCGTCCCCGTCCTCGCCTGGCCGTCCTCGTCGCTCGTGCCACGAGCGGCCGCCGTCAGGCGGCCTTCTCCGCGTGGTCCTTGCCGTCGTAGCGCAGCATGCGCGACTTGTTGTCGAAGACGGTGATCAGGCTGACCGGGCGCCGCCAGATGCGCTGGAGCGCGGTCAGGGTCGCGCGGGCATGGTCGGGTTGCAGATCGACCCCCTCGTGCCGGTGGCGCAGCAGGAGCTCGCCGCGGTTGTCGAGGTTGCCGTCCTCCACCGCGATGAAGGGCTCGCCGAAGTTGGTGAGCTGGAACAGGATCTTCTGCTTGACCTGCCGGAACTCCTTGGAGTCGATCTCGTAGTTGCCGGTGCGCTCGTTGAGCGAGAACGAGAAGAACTTCTTCTCCTGGCAGAACTCCTGGGTGAAGAACTCGTCGATGAAGGTCACGTCGTTGTAGAGCCGCCGCACCTCGAAGATCTTCTTGCGCCCGAGGCCGAGCCGCTTGTCCCAGGCCCGGCGCTGGTCGATGTTCTGGCAGTCGTCCCACTCCCGCCCGAAGCGGCCCTTGTCCCAGCGCTCCTCGATGTGGCGGAACAGCTCGATCCCGACCTTGTAGGGGTTCCACTGTCCGGGCGCGGTGGCCAGCACCCCCGAGTTGTGGTCGGCGTAGTCGATGATCTCCGAGGCCTTCAAGGCCTTCTCGGTCATGATCTTGCCGTGCCAGAACGAGGCCCACCCCTCGTTCATGATCTTGGTCTGGCGCTGCGGCGCGAAGTAATAGGCCTCGGCCCGCACGATCTCCAGCACGTCGAGCTCCCAGGGCTCGAGCGGGGCGTTTCCCAGCAGGAAGGCCAGCACGTCCCGCTCCGGCTCCGGCGGGTTGCGCTTGGGCTTGTCCCGCTCGCGCTCCATCTTCTTGCGCTGGGACTCCACGAACTCCGGGGGGTTGATGAACTTGTCCATGTAGGACTTGGCCCGCAGCTTGGGGATCTCGGCCAGCTCGGGCGGCTCGTTGGTGTCGGGGCGCTCGGGGGCCTTGCGCACGATGAAGGGTGACATCGGGTCGATCAGGTTCTCGAGGCACAGGCACGAGTCGATGAACGACTCGACCTTGTCCACCCCCAGCCGCTCCATGTGCCGCCGGATGCGGGTGGCGTGGTTGGCCATCCCGTCGATCATGCGGCGGTTGGTCTTGGAGAAGAAGTAGTTGTTCTTGAAGAAGTCCACGTGGCCGAGCACGTGAGCGATCACCATCTTCTGGTCGACCAGCGAGTTCCCCTCCAGCAGGTACGCGTAGGCCGGGTTGTTGTTGATCACCATCTCGTAGATCTTCGAGAGGCCATAGATGTGGCTCTTGGTCAGGTGCTCGAACTCCATCCCGAAGCGCCAGTGCGGATAGCGCACCGGGAACCCGCTGTAGGCCGCCACCTCCTGCATGCGCTTGTAGTCGAGGATCTCGAACTCCACGTCCCAGAAGTCGAGGCCGAAGGCCTTGCCGTGGGCCTCGATCTCCTTCTGGATGTCGTGCAGGTAGGGCGGGAGCTGTGCCACGGTCATTTCCCCTTGCCGAGGAAGTCACGGATCGAATCCATGATGGCCTCCTTGGCCTTGATCTCCGAGACCACCACCCGATCGTCCTCGTCGAAGTGTTCCTTGAGATCCTTGATGAACTGCCCCGACCCGTAGGGGCTCTCGACCTGCCCGTAGCAGAACTGGTTGACCTTGGGCAGGATCTGGGTGCGGAGCAGCTCGATGCACTGCACGGTGTCGTCGACCGACCAGTTGTCGCCGTCCGAGAAGTGGAACGGGTAGATGTTCCACTCGCTGGTCGGGAACTCGTCGGCGATCATCTGGGCGCACAGCTTGTAGGCGCTCGAGATCATGGTGCCGCCCGACTCGCGGGTGCGGAAGAAGGTGTCCCGATCCACCTCCTTGGCGGCCGCGTCGTGGATGATGAACCGCGACTCGAGGCCCTTGTACTGGGATCGCAGCCAGGTGTCGATCCAGAAGGACTCGATGCGCACGATCTCCTTCTGCTCGTCGCCCATCGACCCCGACACGTCCATGATGAAGATCATCACCGCGTTCGACTGCGGCAGGGGCGTGGTCCGCCAGGATCGGTAACGCTTGTCCTCCCGCACCGGCACGATGATCGGCCGGTCCGGGCTGTAGGTCCCGGTCATCATCTGCCGCCGCAGGGCCTGCCGGAAGGTCCGCTTGAAGTGGCGCAGCGACTCTGGCCCGGTGCGCCGGATGCCGACGTAGCGATCCTTCTGGCTGACGATCCGCTCCTTGCCCTTCGGCTCGATCCGCGGCAGGTGAAGCTCTTCGCCCAGGATCTGCGCCAGCTCCTCCAGGGACAGCTCCACCTCGAGCGCATGCTCCCCGGACTGGTCGCCCGCCTTGCCCGAGCCCTCCCCGGCGTTGGGGTCGGCCTTGCCCAGGCTGTCGCCCACGTCGCCCTCCCCCTGCCCCACCCCGCCGTTGCCGTTCTTGCTGCCGAAGTGAAAGCGCGGCGGGTTGATCTGCGGCAGCGGGATGGACACCAGATCCTTGCCCTTGCGCCCGATGAGCTCGCCCTGCGAGACGTACTTGCGCAGGTCCTGCTTGATCTTGCCGCGCACGATGTCGCGGAACCGCCGGTGGTCGGGGTCGATGCGCAGCGCCATTCAGATCACCAGGTCCATGAAGCGCTGCGAGGCCGGGTCGTAGACCCCGAGCCGCCGCCCCTGCCTCCGGGCGGCCAGCCCCTGGTCCAGCATCCCGAGCGCCCGCGTCAGCACCGCCATGGGATCCTCCGCCCCCAGGTCCTGCATGAGCCGGACCAGCAACTGGGCCGCCGTTCCGTTGACCTGGACCGTCACGGAGGCAGAGGGTGCTACGGATGTGGGCGCGCCGGATTCCATCGATGTGCGACTCCCTTCGTCTGTCTCGTCCCTTGCGGCCGGGCTCTTCTCAGTCCTTCGCGTCGCCGCGCGCGAAGATGCTGGCCACGAAGTTGAGCACGTCGGTCGAGCAGATCTCGCAGTACCCGTAGTTGCGGATCATGCGGTTCTTGACCACGTCGATCTTCTCCTGGGTGTCGCGGTCCACCACCGCCGAGACCAGGCTGGTCAGCTTGATCGAGTCCTTCTGGTCCTCGAAGAGCTTGAGCTCGAGCGCCTTCTGCAGCCGCTCGTTGGTGCGAAAGTCGAACTGTCGCCCCTCCACCGCCAGCGCCCCGATGTAGTTCATGATCTCCCGCCGGAAGTCCTCCTTGCGCGACTCGGGGATGTCGATCTTCTCCTCGATCGAGCGCATCAGCCGCTCGTCCGGCTCCTCGTCCTGCCCGGTGTACTTGTTCTTGACCCGCTCGCGCTGGGTGTAGGCCTTGATGTTGTCGATGTAGTTGGCGCAGAGCTTGGCGATCGCCTCCTCGTCGGCGCTGATGGCCCGCTGGACCTCGTTCTTGACGATGTCCTCGTACTCCTGCTTGACCATCCCGAGCAGCATGGCGTAGTGGCGCCGCTCCTCGTCGTTGGTGATGAGCGAGTGGTGGCGCAGCCCCGACTCGAGCTCGTTCATGACCATGAAGGGGTTGACGCACCCTTCCCCGCGGTCGCTGACCAGCGCGTTCGAGATCTTGTCCTGGATGTAGCGGGGCGAGATCCCGTCCATCCCCTCGCGCACCGCCTCCTTGCGCAGCTCCTTGATGTTGTCCTGGGTGAAGCCCGGCAAGGTCTTGCCGTCGTAGAGCTTCATCTTCTGCACCAGGGTGAGCTGGTTCTTCTTGGGGTCCTCGAGCCGGGTGAGCACCGCCCACATGGCCGCGGTCTCCAGGGTGTGCGGGGCGATGTGCTTGCCGCGGATCTTGGCGGCGTTGTAGTCCTTCTCGTAGATGCGCCGCTCCTCCGAGATGCGCGTGATGTACGGGATGTCGATCTTCACCGTCCGGTCGCGCAGGGCCTCCATGAACTCGTTGGACAGCAGCTTCTTGTACTCGGCCTCGTTGGTGTGCCCGAGGATCAGCTCGTCGATGTCGGTCTGGGCGAACTTCTTGGGCTTGATCTTGTGCTCCTGCGAGGCCCCGAGCAGGTCGTAGAGGAAGGCCACGTCCAGCTTGAGCACCTCGATGAACTCGATCACCCCGCGGTTGGCGATGTTGAACTCGCCGTCGAAGTTGAAGGCCCGGGGATCGCTGTCCGACCCGAACTCGGCGATCTTGCGGTAGTTGATGTCACCGGTGAGCTCGGTGGAGTCCTGGTTCTTCTCGTCCTTGGGCTGGAAGGTGCCGATGCCCACCCGATCCTGCTCCGAGAGGATCAGGCGGCGCACCCGGATGTGCTTGACCACCTCGGCCCAGTTGCCCTTGTGGAAGGCCATGAGCTCGCGGAAGATGAGCCGGCAGGCCGGGTCGAGATCGCCCTCGATGTGCACCGGCTGCTTGCCGGCCCCGTTGATCCCCAGCTCGACCAGGGCCTTCTCGCGCCACTCGACGGGGATCAGGCGCAGCGGTTCCTCGTGCATCGGGCACTTGAACTCGCGCTGGCCCCCGGCCACGCTGGCCAGCGCCTCCGGCAGGATCCAGTCGTAGGTGTACATGACCCCCTCGGGGATCCGCGAGTACTCCTCGAGCCCGCGCTTGATGAGCCGCGCGATGGTGGACTTCGAGCTGCCGACCGGGCCGTGCAGCAGGATCACCCGCCGCTCGGTGCCATAGCGCTGGGCCGCGCTCTGCAGCACGCTCACCAGCCGCATGAGCGGGATGTCGAGGCCGTAGATGGCGTCGCGTCCCCCGTGGTGATCGTCCTTGAAGAAGTTGTAGCGGATCAGCCGCTTCTTGTTGTCGATGTACTCCTCCTGACCGTAGGAGAGAATCATGTCGTAGACCCGCTGGAAGGCGGTGCGGGTGACGGCGGGATTCTTCTTGACGACGGCCAGGTAATCCTCGAACGAGCCGGTCCAGTTCAGCTCGGCGTACTCCTTCAGGTTCTGCAGACCGGCAATCTTTCCAATCAGCGGCGGTGTGTCACCAGCCTTGCCAACGACGGAATCGGGGGCCATCGCGTTCTCCTTCGGTCAAGCGGATGTCATGCGGAAAGGGGCGGGCCACGCCGGCCAGACAGCCGGACGGCCCTCCGCGATTTTAGCACGCTGCGAGATCGCGCGCGCGCCGTGCTTCGTGAAACGGTCGATCCCGTGATTGTAGATCAGAAATGCGTGAGCGACCCATCTCGGCGGGCGTACCGGAGCGCCAGCCAGAACAACCACGCGCCGCTCGGGACCAGCACGGCCGCGAAGGCGCCGAGCGCGAGCAGCGGCCGGGCCAGCGCGCCCGGCGAGGCGCCGAGCAAGAGAGCACCGCGGCTGGCCGCGAGCGCGTGGGTCAGCGGCAACAGGTTTCCGGCCCACCTCAGCGCCGGCGGGAGCACCGACACCGGATAGGCCACGCCCGACAGCAGCAAGGACGCCCCGCCGAGGAGCGCGGCCACCGGATTGGTCCGCCGCACCAGCATGGTCACCGCCCCCGAGAGCAAGCCGAGTCCCCCGAAGGCCGCCACCAGCAAGGGAAACGTCAGGGCCAAGGAAGGCCACGACACGTGTGGGAAGTGCACCCCGAACACCACCGAGGCCAGCGCGACATACACGCTCACCCTCAGGATGGCGAGCACGAACTCGTACACCGGTCCCACCCCGAGGGCCATCCACGCGGGCACCGGGCTCGCGAGCTCCGCCTCCATCACCCCCATCACCTGGGCCATGCGCACGCGGTTCGACAGGTTGGTGACCCCGACCTGCTGCAGATCCATCACGATGAGGCCGACCACGGCGAAGGCCAGATAGTCCCCCCCGTAGGCGAGCAGATGTGGGTTGCTGGAGGCACCGACCAGCCGGGCCAGGAAGGCCAGCGTCAACAGCGAGAAACAAAAGCCCACCCCCCGCACCAGCGTCGACACCCGGTAGCCAGCCGCCGTCCGCGCTTCTCGGCGTGCGAAGGCCAGCAGCACGCGCCAGAACCAGAGCGCCGGACCAGGTTGTGCCGTGGGCGTGGGCGCGGGCTTGGCCGCGGTCGCGGGCTTGACCGCGGGCGCAGGCCCTGCCGCGGGCCCTGCCACGACCTCGGGGGGGGGCGCGGGCCTCACAGACCGAGCTCCGCCTCGATGCGCGCCGGATCCATCTCTCCCACCAGCCGTCCCTGGCGGATGCGCAGCACCCGGTCCGCGAGCGCCCGTGCCTCGGTGGGATCGTTGGTGCCGACGAGGGCCGTCCGCCCCCCCGCGTGCAGCACGTCGTCCCGCAGGAACTGACGCAGGTCGCGCGCGCCCTCGGGGTCGAGCCCGAGGGTCGGCTCGTCGAGCAGCAGCACCCGCGCGTCGCCCATCAGGCCCCGCGCCAGCGCCAGCCGCTGTCGCATCCCGCGCGAGTAGGTGCGAAATGGCCGGTTCGTGGCCTCGGCGAGCCCCACCCGAGCCAGGAGCGCGTGGGCCCGGCGCCTCGACTCGGAGGCCGACAGGCCGTGCAACGCGCCGAAGAACTCCAGGTTGTGGAGCCCGGAGAGCGGCCAGTGGAAGCTGCGCTCGTCCCCGATCACGAACGACACCTTCCGCCGGAACTCGGTGCTGTGGACCCGCACATCGAGCCCGGCCACCCGCACGCTGCCGCTGGAGGCCTCGAGCAGTCCGGCGAGGATGCGCAAGAGCGTGGACTTCCCCGCGCCGTTCGGCCCCATGAGACACACGATCTCGCCCGCCGCGAGCTCGAACGAGACGTCGGCCAGCGCCGCCACCGGGGGCCGTCGGAGCTGCCCGCGCACGAGCTCCCGGATCCCCGCCGCCGGCCGGAAGGTCTTGCCCACCGCGCGCACCTCGATGTCGAGCGCCCCCTGCGCGGCCCGCCCCGAGCTCTGTGGCCGGGTGGTGGCGTCGGTCACGGTACGCCCATCGGCTTGCCGCCCCGCTGAAACCGCGCGACATTGGCCTCGTGCTCCGCGACGGTCTTCGAGAACACGTGGGTGCCGTCGTTGCGCGACACGAAGTAGAGGTAAGAGGTCTTGTCGGGCGCCATCACCGCCTCCATCGCCGCCCGCCCCGGGTTCGAGATGGGGCCGGGGGGCAGCCCCTCGTGCGCGTAGGTGCTGTAGGGGTTCTCGCGGTCGTCGAGCTGGATGCGGCGGATGCGGCCGTCCCAGCGCTCGCACGCCGCCGAGCGGGGCACCGCCACCGTGCATCCATAGATGATGGTCGGATCGGTCTGCAGCAGCTTCGGTTTGAAGGTCGGGAAGCGCAGGCGGTTGAGGAACACCTGGGCGATGCGGGGCCGCTCCTGCGGCTGGCCGGTCTCCTTCTCGACGATGGAGGCCAGGATCACCACCTTGTGATCGTCCCAGTCCAGCGTCCGGCGCAGCTCGGCCAGGCCCCGAGCATGCGCGGCGCGCAGCTCCTCGTAGACCTGGCGGTGGCGACGCACCATGGGCGCGAGGGCTCGGGCCGCCGGGGTGTGCGGGCGCATCTTGTAGGTGTCGGGGTAAAGATAGCCCTCGAGGGTCGCCCCGGGCAGGCCGAGCTGCGCCACGAACGAGGCGTCGGTGGCCTGCACCAGGAAGTCGTTGCGCGAGGTGATGCCGGCGGCGTCGAACAGCTCGGCCACCTCGACGATGTTCTTGCCGGGCGGGATGGTGACCGCCACCAGCTCGTCGGCGGCCCCCTTGACCAGGACCTCGAGCATCTGCTTCGGAGAGGCCGGCGCCCAGATGACGTAGTGGCCGGCCTTGAAACGTCCGGCCACGCCCCGCTGTCCCGCGTAGAGGCGGAAGATCGTCGCGCGGTTGATCAGCCCAGCCCTGGACAGCGTCTCGGCCACGTCCCCCGCGGTGGCGCCCTTGGCGATGTCGATCTCGACCCGACCCCGCGCCGAGCCGGTCGGCTTGTCCCCGTACCGCCAGGCGGAGTAGGCCGCCCAGGCCACGACCAGGAGCCCGAGCACGGTGGTGACGGAGAAGACCAGGAAGGCCTTTTTCATGTCGGGCTTCATCTCGTTGTCGTTGCGGCTCGACCCTTCAATCGGGTCCCCGGGATCCCGCCGGCCCGGCTCCAGGCACGGCGTGGACGGCGGGGTCGCCCGTCGCCCGCGCGGCCATCCAGCGTTCGAGGATCAGCGCCGCCGCCACCCGGTCGACGACCTGCTTGCGGCGGGCCCGCGACAGGTCGGCCGCCAGCAACACCTGCTCGGCCTCGACGGTCGTGAAGCTCTCGTCGACGAGCTCGACTGGCAAGCCGAGGAACGCCCGCAGCCGCTCGGCGAAGGCCTGCGCCGCGCGCGCCGGGCGACCGACCTCGCCGTCGGGGCCGAGCGGCAATCCGAGGACCACCCGATCGGCGTCGTAGGTGCGCACCACCGCACCGATGGCCCGCAGATCCCGCTCGCCGCCGTGACGGGCCAGCGTGGCGAGAGGCTGGGCGGTGAGGCCGAGGCCGTCGGTGACCGCCACGCCGATTCGGCGGGTTCCGAGATCCACGGCCACGACACGTCTCGACATTGGGACTGGGGTTATATCGCAACCGGAACCGCTCGCCGCCCGGCCAGGGGCGGAGTAAGAACCTGCGCATGTCGGAACCGATCAAGGCGCCCGGGGCCCCGCCCCAGATCCAGCTCGACATCGACGATGTCACGGCGCAGGGCGCGTTCACGAACCTGGTCCTCCTCAATCACAACGACAGCGAGTTCGTCCTGGACTTCGCGTACGTGCAGCCGACCTCCAACCGGGCACGGGTGCGGGCCCGCATCCTCGCCACACCTCGCCATGCCAAGCAGCTGCTGCGCGCGCTCGAGCTCAACATCCGGCGCTACGAGGCCCGCTACGGCAGCATCCCCGAGCCCGAAGCCGGACCGCCCGGCCCTCCCCCGAGCTGAGGACCTGCGCCCCGGGGGGCTCACGCGACGGCGCCCTCGAGGGCGGTGAGGGTCCCGAAGCGGGTGTCGAGCTCGACCCGAGCGCCGTAGGGCAGCGCCACGTTGCGGCTGCCGTGGCCGAACGCCCCCCCCAGCATGACCGGGATGGCCAGGCGGCCGAGGCGCTCCTCCAGCACCTCCTCGACGGTGGGCGAGCCGGCCCGGGTGGCCTCGGGCTCGAGACACCCCGAGAACGCACCCAGCACCACCCCCGCGACCGCCGAGAACACCCCGGCCCCATCGAGGTGGGTGATCAGGCGATCCACGCGGTACGGACGCTCGCCGAGATCCTCGAGGAAGAGGATGGCGCCGCCGAGGTCCGGCAGGTAGGGCGTGCCGATGAGGCGCGAGAAGACCTCGAGGTTCCCGCCAAGAAGAGGGCCCTGGACCCGCCCGGGAACCAGCGGGTCGAGCTGATCCAGGAGCAGCCTCGGCGCCGGATCCTCGAGGGCCCGAAAGAGGCTCTCGTGATCGAGGTCGGACAGGGAGGGCAACTGGGTCACGACTGGACCATGGATCGCGACGACTCCGGCGCGCGCCGCCCAGCCGAGGAGCGCGGTCCCGTCCGAGAACCCGACCAGCGGAACCGGGGAGGCGGGTTGCCGAAGGTCGCGCAAGAGCGATGGATCCATGAACGGCAGGATGCGGGTGAGCCCGTACCCGCCGCGCGCCATCACGATCGCTCGGGCATCCGGGTCGAGGAGCGCGGCCCGCAGCTCCGCCGCGCGGCGTTCGTCCGGGCCGGCCAGGAAGCCCTCGCGGGCGAACAGCCCCTCGTCGTACACCAGCTTGTATCGTCGCCCGAGGATCTCGGCCCCACGCAGGAACGCCTCGCGCGGCACGGGGCCAGAGGGAGCCACGACCCGCACGGTATCTCCAGGCCGCAGCCGGGGCGGCCGGATCACCGGCGTCGGTTCCGGCGATTCTTGCGCGGCGGACCACCAGCGGCCGGGGCCCCGGGCTCGGAGCCCCCCACCGAAGGCTCGGAGGGCCCACCCGCGGGCTCGGGTGAAAACACCGGGCCGGAATCAGCGCCCACCGGCTCGGTCCCCACCTCGGAGTCCTCGGGCTCGGTGACCAGGCCCGCGGCGGAGGCGGCCGAGGGGCCGGGAGTGGGAGCGGCAACCCCGGGGATCGCGCCCCAAGGGCGAGAGGGCGACGGCGAGGGTGAGGGTGACGGCGACGCGGGCGCGGCGGGAGCCGCCTCCCCTCCCGGCGAGGTGCCCGTCACTCCCAGGTGAGCGGCCACCCCGGGCTCGAGGAAGCGCACCCGCATCCCCGAGCGCGCTGGATCCGGCGATTCGAGGACCGACTGCACCTGCGCCGCCACCGCGCGCTCCTCGATCCCGAGAACGACCGGCGTGCCGACTGGCAGGGGCTCCGGGATCGCCAGGAAGAGCACGTCGCCGAGCCCCTCGCCGTCCAGCTCGCGGAGGGCGGAGGCGCGCCCAACGACCACACCCGCATAACGGATTTCGATCATCTTCTCCACCGGAGCAGTCTATCCCAAGAAGGAACCCAGCAAGAAGGAGCGCAGAAAGGTCCAGGATCTTGAACTTGTGGAGACGCGCGTTTAAGTTCAGCGTGCTTACTCTTCCCGAATCAGGAGAACTCATCTTATGAAACGCCGGCCTTCACCGACGTTCTTGGTCATCTCCCTCTGCGTGACGTTTCTCGGGCTCCTCGGCTTCGAGAACCGGGCGAGGGCCGACGAGGACGACGATCTTCAACGACAGATCGACACCCAGAAAACCGGTGCCAGCGACCTCGAGCACCTCGACACCCGACATTCCGCCACCTCCGAGCTCCAGCGCCTCCGCGACTGGCTGGCGCAGGCGTGGGATCTGCGCAACAAGCACGAGCCGGACGCGGCGCGCGAGGTCCTCGACCGATGCCTGGCCCAGGGGGATCTGATCCGGCAGATCATCGCCGCGGCCCAGATCCGCTCGGAGGTCTCCGACCGGGAGGCGACGCTGCAGAAGACCAAGGACAAGATCGCCCGCCAGCGCAAGGCCCTGCTCGACGCCCAGATGCAGAAGAAGGTCCTCGAACCGAGGGTCGGCCAATGACCCTGCGCGTGCACACGATGAGCCGGATGCTGGTCGCCTCGGCCATCGGAGCCTCGGCGCTGGGAGCCCTGGTGGGACTGGAAGCCTGCGCGCCCGTCCCCAAGCCAGCGGCCCTGGTCTCGTACGAGGATCTGCACCGCGATCCCCGCACCGAGGTGACGCGCAAGCAGTTCCCCGATCTGGTGGCCAGCGCCGAGCAGCTCGGCCAGCGCGCCGAGAAGGAGTGGCAGTCGAACAACCTCGACGACTCCACCCGGGCGGCCCTGGTGGCGGAGATCAAGCTCAAGACCGCCCTGGCCCGCTACGATCAGGCGCAGTCGCGGGCGCGGCTGCAGGCCATCAAGACCGAGCAGGCCGAGGCGGACCTGACCCTGACCGAGGTGGAGAAGGATCTCGGCGCCACCACCGAGCAGGTCAAGCTCATGCAGCAGCTCTCCGAGGCCCGTCAGGCGGCCAACGAGGAGAAGCAGCGGCTGGCGGCGCAGATGTCGTCGCAGCAACAGAAGACAGAGCAGCTGTCGAACCAGCTGACCACCGAGCAGAAGCGCACCGAGGCCCAGGTGGCGGTGCGGACCGCCGAGACGGTGGACGCCGCCAAGTACGCCGCGCCCGAGTACGGGGCCGCCACCAACATGCTGGCCAAGGCGGACGTCGAGATCAGCCAGGGCAACTGGCAAGGCGCGCAGGCCAGCCTGGAGGTCGCGCGCAAGTCGGCCGAGAAGGCGACCGAGATCGCCAAGCCGATCTACGAGCAGGCGGAGCGCGCGACCGCCAGCAAGGCACGGGACGAGTCGCTGGCGCGGGATGCCGCGGCGCTGCCAGGGGTGGCGGTGCGGATCGAGCCGAACGGCGAGCTCCAGCGGCTGATCATCTCGCTCGGAGAGCTGTTCACGCGCCAGCAGACCACCCTCGAGCCCGGCAAGGACGAGTCCCTGGCGCCGGTGGCCGCCCTCATCTCCAAGTACCCAAGCTATCCGATCCAGGTGATCGGGCACACCGACAACCGTGGCAGGGCCGGCGAGCTCATCGCCCTGTCGCAGGCGCGGGCCCAGTCGGTCTTCTCGGCGCTGGTCGCCAAGGGGGTCGAGGCCAAGCGGATCCTGGTCAGTGGCCAGGGGCCGAACGCACCGATCGCCGACAACAAGGTCGCGGCCGGACGCAAGAAGAACAACCGCGTCGAGATCATCTTTCTGTACCACTAAAGGGCGCGCCTTCGGCGCTCGCGGGAAGGGGCGGACGGATGCGCCTTCGGCGCTCGCGGGAAGGGGAGGACCCCTCCCCGCGGGCCCCTCCCGGGGACGACGAGAATCGGGCCCAGATCTGCTTTGCTGGTGCTGTCTCCGGTTGGCAAAGCCAACCTCCGATCCTCCGGGAAGTCCGGTGAGCTGCGTCGGCTCATCCCTACGGGGACAGGGAAAGCCGAATCTTGTCCCCTCCCCCCGCGAACGGGGGGAGGGCGAGGGAGAGGGGCGCCACTTCATTCCGAATTGTCGTGGCAGGGGATGTGGGAGGTTGAGGTGGAGGTGGGAGGTGTGTGATCGGAGTACCTGTGCGTCTGGAAATGATTCTTTCGTGTGGGGGCGACGGCGCGCTAGGCTTGAGGACTTAACTTCGACGAGGGTCACCGTTGAAAATGCCTCAGCATCGCCTGTCGGCTGCGAGAGTCTTTCTGGTGTGGTCGGGGCTGGTGATTGGACTCGGGTTGGCCTGCTCGAAGACGAGCACGCCGGCCCGTGACGGTGGCGTCGATCGACCGAACGACGTGGCGACCGATCTGCGGTCGGACGGGGCGGACGCGGACCGCCCGGCGGCCTGTACCAGCGACGACGGGACCCGCGGCAAGAACATCGGCGAGGCCTGTGGGTGCGGCGTGCAGTGCCAGAGCGGCAGCTGCGTGGACGGCTATTGCTGCAACACCGCCTGTACCGGCACCTGCGTGTCCTGCGGGCTGCCGAGCGCGCTCGGCATGTGCTCGCCCGTGCCGGCGGGCGTGCGGCCGCGCTCGGGGGACGTCGAGTGCAAGGCGGACTCGACGTCGAGCTGCGGCCTCGACGGCGCGTGCGATGGCAAGGGCGCCTGCGAGAAGTACCCGGTCGGGACCGTGTGCAAGGCCGGGAGCTGCGATGGCGACACCGTCAGCGGAATCTACCGGTGCGACGGCTCGAACCAGTGCACCGCCAGCTTCGCCAGCATCTGCGCGCCCTACGGTTGCAACCCGGCGACGGGATCCTGCTTCGCGGTCTGCACCAGCGACGCCGATTGTATCTCCGGGCGCAAGTGCATCGGCGGCAGCTGCGGCCCGAAGATGAACGGCTCCCTGTGCATGGCCGACGCGGAATGCGCCTCCACCCACTGCGTGGACGGGTACTGCTGCAACAGCTCCTGTACCGGGGCCTGTCGGGCCTGCAACACCGTGGGCCTCGAGGGCACCTGCACGCCGCTCCAGGCTGGGAAGGCCGATCCGGCCTGCGCCCAGCTGGCGTCGACGTCCTGCGGGACGACCGGGCTGTGCGACGAGTTCAGCAGCTGTGCGACCTTCCCGGCCACCACCATCTGCGGCTCGGCCGTGTGCACCTCCGCCACCACCTTGAACACCGCCCGGACCTGCGACGGCATCAGCAGCTGCACCGCCCCCGAGTCGCGGGACTGTGGCTACTTTCGCTGCGTGAACGGAATCTGCCCGTCGATCTGCACCCTCGATTCGGACTGCAAGGATGGCCATCCCTGCGTGAACAAGAGCTGCGGCTCCAAGCTGGTGGACGGACAGGTCTGCGTGGCCAACACCGATTGCCAGAACGGCAACTGCGTGGACGGGGTGTGCTGCAACACCGCCTGCACCGGCGCCTGCCGCAGCTGCTCCTCGCCCGGTTCGATCGGGCGCTGCACCCTCACCCCGGCGGGCGGCGCGGATCCCCGCACGATGTGCGCCAGCATGTCGGCCGCGACCTGCGGCACCGACGGGAAGTGTGATGGCTCGGGGAACTGCCGGTACTGGGCCGCCGGGACCACCGTGTGCGCCACCGAGACCTGCGCGAGCGAGGTCTACGTCGGCCAGTCGACCTGCAACGCCTCTCACCAGTGCATCAAGCCGGCCTCGCAACCCTGCAGCCCGTACCGGTGCAACGGGACCAAGTGCGGCACCCAGTGCGTGACGAACGTCCAGTGCATCTCGCCACCCAACTCGTGCGTGAACAACCTCTGCGGGCTGTCGCCGGACGGAGCCTCCTGCTCGGCGGACACCCAGTGCCTGCACAGCCACTGCGTGCTCGGGATCTGCTGCAACTCCGTCTGCACCGGGGCCTGCCAGGCCTGCAACCTCGCCGGCTCGGTCGGCACCTGCAGCAACATCGCCTCGGGGGTCGAACCGCAGGGTCGCTGCCCGGTCCAGCCCGTGTCGAGCTGCGGGACCACCGGCGCGTGCACCGCCGGGCAGTGCGCGAAGTGGCCGGCCAACAGCCAGTGCGCGGCCGCCAGCTGCCCCACCGCCGGCACACAGAAGCCCGTGGCCAAGTGCGACGGCGCCGGGACCTGCGTCACCCCGGCCACCACCTCCTGCGCGCCTGGGCGGTGTGACACCGGCGCGCTGTCCTGCACCAACATCTGCACGGCCGACACCCAGTGCACCCCTCCCGCGACGTGCGTGGGCGGGTCCTGCGGCCTGCTCCCGAAGGGCGGCGCCTGCAGCAGCAGCACCCAGTGCATGGCGGGCCTGACCTGCAGCGCGCGCGACTCCGTCTGCTGCGACACCGCCTGCAACGGCGTCTGCGAGACCTGCAAGCCCCCGGGCGGAGCGGCCGGTACCTGCACGGCGGTCCAGGTCGGCGTCAACGATCCGTCGGCGATGTGTGTGGCGGCCGTGGGCACCTGCGGGCTCGATGGCACCTGCAAGGGAAACAACACGGGTCTCACCGGCACGCAGCGGTGCCGCGACTACCCGAGCAGCACCGGTTGCCGGGCCCAGTCCTGCGCGGCGGGCATGCTCACCCAGGCGGCCCAGTGCACCGGGAGTGGCGCCTGCCCGGCTGCAACGGTGACGTCGTGCGGAGGATACGTCTGCCAGGATGCCACGCAGTGCAAGACCACCTGCATCAGCAACGCGGACTGCATGGGGGGGATCACCTGCAACACGGTGACGAACAAGTGCGGGGACAAGTCGGCGCTCGGGGCGATGTGCATGGTCGGCACGGATTGCAGCTCGACCTTCTGCACCGACGGCCACTGTTGCGACGCCGCGTGCAATGGAGCTTGCCAGGTCTGCAATTCGGCCGGGCACTGCGGGCCCGTCGCGGATGGTACGGCCGAGCCAATGTGCGCGGCGGCTCCCCCCTGCGGCAACACGGGAAATTGTCGGGTGGGGGCCTGCGAGAAGGCGGCGTCCACGGTTCTGGTTTCGGGCCCCACCTGTAATGGCATGAACGAGCTCGTGGGCGCGGTATTTTGTAGCGGGATGGGCGCCGTGGGTCCGACTCCAGCGCCACAGAGCTGTCTGGGCTATACGTGCGTGGGCAACGCCTGCAAGACTACGTGCACGACGGCCACCGACTGCGTCGCTCCCTTGGTGTGCAACTCTCCCAATTGCATCATGGGAACCGGAGGAATGATGGGCTCGGGAGGCGCGCCGGGAACTGGCGGCGCGGGAACGGGCGGCGCGGGAACGGGCGGGATGACCGGCACGGGCGGTGATACCGGGGCCGGGGGCGCCGGGGGCGATACGGGAGGAATGGGCGGCTGACGGGCTTACGTTGCGGGCCGCACCGGAATGAAGTGGGACCCTCCCCCCGCTCCGCGGGGCGACGGAATGAATCGGATTGGGCCTCACGGGCCACCAGGACTCTCTCAACGCTCCGCTGGTGATGTTTTCGTCGAAGGGCCAGAGCGAGCGGAGCGAGCGAGTCCTTCACCGGGAGGCGCGGCTTCGCCGCGCCGGCCAACCTCGGCAGGATCCGAGGGGGGGAAACGTGGGGGGACGTCCGCGGCCCCCCACGGTTTGTCAGGAGCCGTACCAGCGTTCCCTCTTCGTTCCTTCCGTGCCGAAGAGGTGCTATCTTGGGCGGTCGTCTGTTCCCGCTTCGACCCGGAGC
>Ga0265318_10000366_pt1 | contig 35708 bp, 40 predicted proteins | sample 4821metaG_FD_192431 | JGI IMG/M metagenome (GOLD analysis project Ga0265318, IMG submission 192431) | Rhizosphere microbial communities from Carex aquatilis grown in University of Washington, Seatle, WA, United States - 4-8-21 metaG | ecosystem: Host-associated > Plants > Roots > Rhizosphere >... | reverse complement strand
GAGGGGGAAGTCCCCCTCCGGCGCTTCGCGCCACCTACCCCGTAAGGACGGGGGAGGATGAATTCTCATATCCCGAACACGATCACATCGAACGCGTCGAAGCGCTCGATCTCGTGGAAGCCATAGGCGCGATAGAAGCGCACCGCGCGCGGGTTGCGGCCGCCGACCGCGAGATGCGCGGGCACGCGGACCGCTTCGCGCCAAGCGTCGATCATGCGCTTGCCCAGTCCCCTGCCCTGCAGGCGCGGAAGAAGATCGATGTGCAGATGCGCGGGATGCGCCTCCGCGATCCGGCGCGGCATGCGCGGCGGATGATGGATCAGCCGCTGCATGCGCTCGTCGGGCGTCGCGGGCGAGGCACTGTCGGGATAACGCGCGCGCAGCGCCGGCCACCAGCGCGCCTCGCACGCGTCCTCGAACGCTTCCGTGTCGCGCGCGCCCAGGATATAGCCGCCGACGCCGCTTTCATCCTCGGCCACGAACGCCGCCTCGGGCGCGAGCACGCCGTAGGGTGCGGCATAGACATGGCCCAGAAGCCTGGGATCGCTGTAGAGATGCGCGGCATCGGCGCCCGCGTCGCCGGTCGCAAGACAAATGTCGTAAAGTTTATCGAGATCGCTTTGCCGATAGGGACGGAGTTCAACCATCTTTGATGCTGGCGCGCTGTTCAAGGGCGCCATACTCTCTGCGCGATGCCGAAAAAAAGCGAATGGAGCTTGTGGATCGTCTGCGCGCTCGCGCTTCTTTTCGCTTGCGCCCCGCGCGCGGGCGCGACCGAGCGCCCCGAGCGCGAGTTCAAGGAGTGCCCCGACTGCCCCACCATGGTGGGCATCCCCGCGGGCGGCTTCGTCATGGGCAGTCCCAGGAGCGAGCCCGGCCGCTTCGACGCCGAGGGGCCGCAGCATCACGTCCAGCTGCGCGCCTTCGCGCTCGCCAAATACGACGTGACGAGCGACGAGTTCCTGATCTTCCTGCGCGAGAGCGGCTACAAGCCCGAGCCGTGCAATGCGATGCTGAACCTCGCGTGGCAGTCGCCGGGCGGCGGCAAGGCCTATTCGCCCTCGCCCGCGCAGATCGAGCCGCCGCGCTGGCCGGCGGTGTGCCTGGATTGGAAGGACGCGCACGCCTATATCGACTGGCTCAACGCCAAGGCCAGGCACGAGCGTCCGCAACTTGGCGCGCGCGCAGCGGGACCGTACCGGCTGCCGAGCGAGGCGGAGTGGGAATACGCCGCGCGCGGCGGCACCACGACGGCGCGCTGGTGGGGCAACGAGCTCGGTCACGACAACGCGAACTGCAACGGCTGCGGCAGCGACTTCGACTATCACACGCTCGCCGACGTCGACAGCTTCGCGTCCAATCCGTTCGGGCTCTACGGCATGCTCGGCAATGCGTGGCAGTGGACGCAGGATTGCTGGCATCAGAGCTATATCGATGCGCCCGCCGACGGCAGCGCGTGGATGAAGGGCGCCTGCGACCGCCATGTCGTGCGCGGCGGCGCGTGGAACAATCTCCCCGCCTTCGTGCGCTCGGCCGCGCGCAGCGGCGCGGGCTCCGACGGCAAGGACTACGACTATTCGAGCCTTGCCGGATTCCGCGTGGCGCGCGATCTGCCATGAACGCGGTTCGCCGCTATCTCGCCGACAACGGCCCGGGGCTCGCGGGCTCGGCGTTGATGCACGGCCTCGTGCTGCTGCTCCTGCTTGTCTATTTCCAGCCGGTCATGCCCGCCAGGCAGCAGCAGGCGCTGCGCGCGGTGCTGGTCGAGATCGTCCATCTGGGCGAAGAGACGACATCGCCGCCCGCGAAGCAGAGATCCGCCGTGCCGGCGCAGCAAGCATCCGCGCGCCAGGCGCCGGTCGCGCACAGCCCGCGCGAAGCCGTCCAGCCGCGCGCGCCCAAGCCGATCGACGATCTCGACAACCGCCTGAACGCGCTTTCCAAGCTCAAGGCGCCCGAGACCGACACGCAACAGCTCACCGGCCCCGGAGAAGCGCGCACGGACTCCGAAAGCGACGCCACGCCGGGCGGCGACGCGGCCTATGCGCTGCGCGACTATGTGCGTGCGCAGGTGATGCGGCGCTGGAACCTCGACCTTTCGCTGCTGGGCCAGCGCAAATGGGTCGTGGCGCTGCATGTGGTGATGAAGGCGAGCGGCAGGATCACCGAGGCCGAGGTGGTCGACAAGCACCGCTACGCCACCGACGCCGTCTTCCGCCAGATCGCGATGAGCGCGAAGAACGCCGTGCTCCTGTCCTCGCCGATCCTTCTGCCCGCGGGGAACTATCCGGCGGAGACGGAGATGACGATCCAACTCAATCCGCGCGATGCGATGCGGTAGTCGGAAGGCCGGCTTGCCGGCACGCAATCAAGCGAGCGCGGTCAGAAAGGTCATACTGTCGCGGGCGGCGGCTGGATAGTGCGCAACGTTCGTGCGTTTGAAAGTCCGCACATTCATGTACGACGCCCTGGTCATCTGGTGCACGTATACCAGGCCAATCGATACGCAGGCATCCATGTCCCAGGGCCGGCGCACCATCTTGATGGAGGTGTACAGCGGCCGTTTGTCAAACATGCGGTCGAAAACCTGCTCCCACATGATCCAGTCGTCCGACAACGGAAAGTCCCGCCAGGCAGCATCCTCGGACGCAGGGTTCCAAAAGCTTGGACGGTTGAAGGGGTTCGGATCATCGCCCATGTCGAGACTGGACGGCCATAGGTAGATCCATGGGATATTCATGCTTTTCAAAGGCTCGCCCACGCGCTTGCCGTATGTTTGCAGGCATCGGCCGATGCATCGGTCGATGACCACGGCGGTTTCGGCCGGAAATGCCGCCAGTTTGGCCAATATCTTCTTGTTGCGCTCCGCGTGGCTTTCGAGCTGTACGGAGTTGAGGGTTCCCGACCAGCCGGAGCTTAGAAGGATCATTCCCTGAAGCTGCAACATCGTGAACAGCCGCAAAGTCCCCGCAACGATATCGTCGAGCAGCGCCGACGCCTTGTCATGGGCTGCGGGTATCAGCTTGGCATATTGGAACCAGCCTTCGTTGTTGGGCGGCTGCTCAAAAAGGTAAGACGACTCTCCCCCAAATACGGACTTCTCGAACGGCGCGAGGCCGGCAAAGTTTTTGGAGTCTTGGGCATAGACCGTGATCTCGTCCTCTATCATCCGTTGCTGGAGGGCGAGCAGGCCGGTCTGCTGCGACAGCAGCGGGAGATATATGTCCTGGATATTTTTCATCGCGACGCTGATTTGTTGCATGTTCCCCATGCGGTACAGACCGAAGAGCTGCCGCGCGCCGGCATCACGCTCCGACTTCTCCTCCGATTGGAGCGCGCTCAGCGCCGTGCGATAGGTTCCGAAATTCACGGAGATTACGTTGGCGTTTTCGGTAAGCGATCTCAGCGTCGCCTGCATCGTGACGTCGTCCACCTTGTCCGAGATTTTGACGACGTCACCCGAGAGTCTGTCGAGACTGCCCTGGAGAGCCGTGATCTCCTTCTGGATGTCCGTGATTTGCTTCTGGATGGCATCAAAATAGGCGGTGTAGTCCGGTCCGCTCTCACCCACGCCGAGCAGCTCGATGAGTTTTCCGCTCGCCAGCGGTCCGCCGATATCGCCGAGCATCGAGTTCGACAACTTCTCGATCACCAGCTGTGACGCCTTTTTGACCGTGTCGTCGGCCAGCACCGGCGCCGCCGGCAGCAGCGCGCCAACGCACAGAGCCCCGGCGCCCATTTTCAGAACGCGCCGGCGGTGGGGCCCCTCGGACCGGAAATTGACGGGACCCGTCGGTTGTAGTTCGTCGGAATCCGACATTTTACTACCCCAAATGCCCGCGCCGACAATATGGACAAGCAGCGGAGGCCGCAAGCCGAAAGCGACGACGCGCGGGCGGCGCAAGCACCGCCACGCCACCGACGCCGTCTTCCGCCAGATCGCGATGAGCGCGAAGAACGCCGTGCTGCTGTCCTCGCCGATCCTGCTTCCGGCGGGGAACTACCCGGCGCAGACGGAGATGACGATCCAACTCAATCCACGCGATGCGATGCGGTAGTCAGAAATGGCGCTTGGCGAAGGCGCGGCCGGAACCGGATTTTAGATATTTCTCGAATGCGAAAGCTTTCGCGCGATCTTCGAAGGCGATGAAGTTTTTCAGTGACCAGGGCTTGAATTTCTCCGTGTGGAAGACTTCCCCGGCGTTATGCTCCTTGAGGCGAGCTTCAACGTCCTCTGTGACGCCGATGTAGAAGTGATCAGTGCCTGAGCTGCTGCGCAGGATGTAGACGTAGATCATGTTTACCCTCAGCGCCGGTCCGCCTCCGCGGCTTCGCCGCTACGGCGCGACAGCCTTCGCCCGCTTCGCGGACCGTGTCTGCTCTTACCATCTCGCGTAAAGGCTGGCTTGCCGAGCCGTAGCCCGCGAAGCGGGCGAAGGCTGGTCGGAGAGAGAGGATTCGAACCTCCGGCCCCCACGTCCCGAACGTGGTGCTCTACCAGGCTGAGCTACTCTCCGTGGCCAAAGAGGGCGCCCTTATAACGATGCCCCCCCGCCCCCGCAACCGGGGTGGTTTTCTGCTAGACTGGCGCCGGGGTTGGGCGTCGTTGGGGGAAATCTTGCGTGTTTTCTTGAGGTTTGCGGCCGCCCTGGCCGTCTGGACGACGTCGGCCGCGGCAGAGGCGCCCAAACCCGTCCAATCCTTGAACGAACTGGACGCCAAGCTCGCCGCCGCCTTCAAGGACGCCGGCATCCCGGGCGGCGAGGCCGTCATCGTCGAGCACGGCCAGGTGGTGCTGGTGCGGGCCTATGGCCTTGCGGACAAGGAGAAGAAGATTCCCGCGACGCCCGACAGCGTGTTCCGCGCGGGCTCGATCTCGAAATCGATCACCTCGATCGCGATGATGACGCTGGTCGAGCAGAAGAAGCTCTCGCTCGACGCCAAGCTCGCCGATCTGGCTCCGCAAGTGAAATTCGTCAATCCGTGGGAGAAGAACGATCCCGTCCGCGTGGCCGACCTGCTCGAGCACACGACGGGCTGGCCGGACATCTCGACGCGCGTGCTCGCACAAGACGGTCCGGGCTGGAGCGTGCTCAAGGGCGTCGAGTTCACGATGCCGGAGTTCGAAAGCCGCTGGAAGCCAGGACACTTCGCCGTCTACAACAATGCCGGCCCCGCAGTCGCGGGCGTGATCCTGGAGAAAGTCTCGGGGCAGAGCTTCAACGCCTATGTCGACGCGCATGTGCTGCGTCCGATGGGCATGGCGAGCGCCGATTTCGACCTGACGCCCGCGCTCAAGCCCCACATGGCCAAAAGCTACGCGCCCGACGGCAGCGTGACGCCGTTCCAGAACATCATCCTGCCGCCCGCGGGCTCGCTCAACACCACGGCGCGCGAGCTGGCGCAGCTCGTGCGCTTCTTCCTCGGCCGCGGCACGGTGGACGGCAGGCAGGTCCTCACCCCGGCATCCGTCGACCGCATCGAGCGCAGCGAGGCGAACCTCGCGTCCAAGGACGGGTTCATCGAAGGCTACGGCCTCGGCAACGCGCCGTTCCCGGGATCGGGCATCACCTTTCGCGGCCATAACGGCGAGATCGATTCCTTCACCGCGGTCTACGGCTATCTGACGCGCTGCGATTGCGGCTACGTGCTGATGGCGAATGGCGGCAAGAGCGACGGCGCGAATTTCGGCACGCCGATGGCAGCCCTCGTGGAGGGTTATCTGACGCGCGGCATGAGCATGAATCCGCCGCCTTCCGTCGCGGTGCCGGACGCGGAGCTGGCGAAATACGCCGGCGTCTATCGCAACATCACGCCGCCGAACAATCTGCTGAAGCCGCTGACGGAGGTCGCGGGCTTCTCGCGCGTCACGGCCGCTCACGGCAAGCTCACCATCGTGAGCCTCGGCGGCCGCGCCGATTACGAGCCTGTCGCGCCGCACGTCTTCCGCCGCACCGACCGCGAGCAGCCCAGCGTCGCGTTCGAGGAAGAGGACGGGCATTTCTACAAGGTCGGCTTCCTGAATGCCGCTGAGAAACAACCGCTCTGGCTGATCGCGTTCATCGCGCTGGTGGCGGCGATCCTTCTGCTCGGCACGCTCGGTGGCGCGATCGGGCTGGTCTTCTGGATCATCGCGTCGTTGCGCGGCAGGCTGCACGCGCGTGGCGGATGGATGGTGCGCCTGATGCCGCTCTTCTCCGTCGCGGCGCTGCTCGCGACGGTGATCCTGACGGTGCGCGTGATCGCGGGCTCGAACACCTCCGCGCTCACCGAGCTCGCGACGGTCGGCCCCTATTCGCTGACGATCTTCGCGCTGAGCCTGCTCTATCCGCTGTTCGCGGCGTGGGGCCTGTGGCTTGCCGCCCGCAAAGCCGACGCGTCGATGGCGGTCAGGCTCTATGCCGGGCTGGTGTCGGCTTCGATGCTGACACTCTGTGTCTACATGTTGCCCATCGGCTGGATTGGCATGCGCACATGGACGATGTGATACTGGCCGGATGATCCTCGTCGGCCAGTACGACTCGCCCTACACGCGGCGCGTCGCGATCTCCCTTCTCGTGCTCGGTATCCCATACGAGCACGACACGCGCTCGGTGTTCGGCGATTTCGCATCGATGCTGAAGATCAATCCGCTCGGGCGCATCCCCTCGCTGGTGCTCGACGACGGCACGGTGCTGATCGATTCCGCCGCCATCCTGGACTTCCTCGACGAGAGCGTGGGGCCGGCGCGCGCGCTGCTTGCGCCGTCCGGGACCCTGCGCCGCGAGGCCTTGCAGCGCATCGCGCTCGCGGGCGGCGCGGTCGACAAGATCGGCGGCGGCGCCAATTACGAGAAGCTGATCCGGCCCGAACGCTACCGCTGGCCGGAATGGATCGCGCGCACGACGACCCAGGGCCTGGGCGCCGTCGCGGCGCTGGAGCAGCTCGCCTGGCCGGCCGATATGCCGCTCGACCAGGCTGAGATCACCACCGGCTGCGCGCTCGACTATATCCGCGTCACGGCCCCCGAGCTGATGCCCGACGGGCGCTACCCGAAACTCGACGCGCTGTGGCGCAGGCTCACCGAAAGGCCCGAATTCCAGGCCACGAGCTTTCGCGAATACAACGTCCCCCGCGGAAAATGACGCCCGGCCGGGCGTTGAAAGCCGGTCGCCCCCCCTTTATGGTCCCGGCCCCTGTTGGGGCGTCGCCAAGTGGTAAGGCACCGGATTTTGATTCCGGCATACGAAGGTTCGAATCCTTCCGCCCCAGCCAGCCTTCGCTCGCTTCGCGAGCTACGGCTCGGCAAGCCCGTCGCTAAAGCTGGATAGAGCGTGCAAGCTCGCTCCGCGAAGCGAGCGAAGGCTGGCTGTCGCGCCGAAGCGGCAAAGCCGCGAAGGCGGACTGGTGCAGACAAGGCTGCTCCGCTACCCCACGATCCTGCACAGGAACGTCTCGATGTTCTTCTTCAGCTTCGTGACCGAACCCTCGTCGTCCAGCACCAGCCGCACGCACACCCCGTCGATGAAGGCGCCGAGCACGTCGGGCAGCACTTCGGCCATGGCGCGGTCGAGCTTGCCGCTCTTCACGTAAGGCTCGAGCTTGCGGCGCATGAAGGCCGTGCCGTCCTCGTTCCAGCGCGCGAGCTTCTCGACCGCGCTTCGCGACGGCGGCGGGCGCAGGAGCACGCGGTATTGCGTGCGGTTCTTGTCGAAATCGCCCAGGCAGGCGTCGAGCAGGCGCTTGACGATGTGGTGGCGCGGGCCGGTGCGCGCGAACTCGGCCTCCAGCCGCGCGACATAACCGGTGACGCAATAGTCGAGCACCGCGTCGTAGAGCGCCTCCTTCGACGGGAAGTACCAATAGAAGCTGCCGCGGCTGACCTTCGAGCGCGCGATAAGGTCGTCATAGGTGACGCGCTCGAAGCCGTGCTCGGCGAAGCAGGCGAGGCTTTCGCCCAGGATGTGGCGGACGCGGTCGCCCCCTTTGGGCGCGGGTTTGCTGCGAATCGGAGCCATGGGCTTGTATAAACCGACTGGCCGGTCTATGGAATAGTCTAGAGCAGAAGGCATGCTTTGGAACCGGCGCTGCCCTCATGCTTCGACGGGCTCAGCATGAGGGACTGCATCAGTGCGCAGGTTGCTCAGCCCCTCATCCTGAGCTTGTCGAAGGGTGAGTGAAACCCTGCTCGAAGAGGCACCGCATGACCGAACGCTTCACCCGCGCGCATATGAAGCCGCTGATCGAGCCCTATGGGCTGTGCGAGGCGGTGCGCCATGGAAACACGCTCTATCTCGCCGGCCAGACAGGGATGGACGAAGGGCACAGTATCGTGGAGGGCGGGCTGAAGGCGCAGGCGCTGCAGGCGTTCCGCAACATCAAGGACGTCGTCACATGCGCGGGCGGACGCGCGGAGAGCCTGGTCAGCCTCACCTGGTACCTCGCCGAAAGTCCGCGCAGCATGATGGAGGACGCGCTCGACGTGACGGCGGCGCGCGAAGAGGTGTTTCCGGGCCTCGTCGCGGCGTCGACCGCGGTGCGCGTCAAGGCGCTGCTCACGCCCGAGATCCTCATCGAGGTCCAGGCGGTGTGTGCGCTATGAGCGACGCAGCGGATGTGATCGTCGTCGGCGCAGGCGTCGCGGGCCTCAAGGCGGCGCAGGAGCTGGTCGCCAAAGGCCGCTCGGTGATCGTGCTCGAGGGCAAGGACCGCGTCGGCGGGCGGGTCAAGCATGCCGAGCTCGCCGGCCGGCCGATCGATATCGGCGGGCAATGGGTCGGCGCGGGCCACAGCGTGCTGCTCGGCGAAGCCGGGCGCATGGGCATCGAAACCTATCCCCAATATGAAAGCGGCCGCACGATCATGGAGATGTTCGGCCGGCGCAGCGAATTCACCGGCGCGGTGCCGCGCCTGCCGCCCTTGGCGCTGATCGAGCTGCTTTTCATGCAGAAACGCTGGGAGCGCGAGATGAGGACCCTGCCCGCCGACGCGCCCTGGTCCGCGCCGCGCGCCCTCGAATGGGACGGCCAGACGCTCGAAAGCTGGATCGCGAAGAACCTGCGCACGCGTGCGGCGCGCGAGTTCGCGCGCCTGGTGCCGCGCGGCGCGTGGGCGGCGGAGGCGAGCCAGGTTTCCTATCTCTGGTTCCTCGATGCGTTGCGCGGCGGCACGGGGCTCGACTACCTGATGGGCGTCAAAGGCGGCGCGCTGGACGCGAAGTTCAAAGGCGGCATGCACCAGATCCCGCGCCGCATGGCGAAAGAGCTGGGCGAGCGCGTGGTGCTCAACGCGGCCGTCCGCAGAATAGCGCAGGACGCGAACGGCGTGCGCGTGACGACGGACACAGGCGAATACACCGCGCGCTTCGCCATCGTGGCGGGCCCGCCCGGGCCGGTCGCGCGCATCGATTTCGAGCCGCACCTGCCCGCGACGCGCGACCTCCTGCATCAACGCATGCCGATGGGTGCGATCATCAAGGTCGTCGTCGCCTATCGCGAGGCGTTCTGGCGGACCAAGGGCTTCTCCGGCCAGGTCGCGACCGACGACGACGTGCTGGGCCTGGTGCTCGACGACTGGCTCGAAGGCACGGCGCCGATGCTCCTGTGCTTCATCGAGGGCCGCCACGCCGTCGAGATGAGCGCCGCAAGCCGCGAGACGCGCAAGGAGAAGGTGCTCGCCTCGCTGATCCGCTTCTTCGGGCCCGAAGCCGCGGACGCGATCGGCTATGAGGACAATGACTGGCAGGTCGAGCCGCACACCCACGGCTATGTCGGCCACATGCCGCCCGGCACGATGACGCGGATGGGCCAGGCGATGCGCGAGCCGTGCGGGCGCATCCACTGGGCCGGCAGCGAGACCGAGCCGCAATGGGCCGGCTACATCGAAGGCGGCCTGCGCTCCGGCATCCGCGCCGCGAACGAGGTGATCGCGCGGGACAATCAATAAGCTGCCGCTTACTACTGACCCCAAACCGTCATCGCCCGGCCCGTAAGGGTCCGGGCGATCCAATTTGGCAACAAGAAGAAAGAAGGAAATTGGGTCACCCGGATCGCGCGAAAAGCGCGACCGGGTGATGACGATCTTATTTAAAGCCCCTATCCAAGCGCTCTCAGCAACCCGCCCGCGAACGTGGTCAGCGTGTCGTCGCGCGCGCCCATCACGACGATGCGGTCGCCGGGCCGTGCGCGTTCGAGGAGCGCCTTGCCGCACGCGTCGCGGTCCGCAAGCGCGAGCGCCTCGCGGCCCGCCGCGCGCACGCCCGCGGCGATGTCCTCGCTCGTCACGCTGCGCGTCGTGGTGCCGCCGAAATAGACCGGCTCGGGCATCAACAGCACGTCGCCCGGCGAAAGATGGCGCGCGAAGCAGTCGACGAACTCGGCGCGCATCTTGGCGAGCGGCGAGAAGCCGTGCGGCTGGAACATCACCAGCAGGCGGCCGGGGAAATCGTGCAAGGTCGACAGGCTCGCCGCGATCTTGTCGGGATTGTGCGCGAAATCGTCGATCACGGTGATGCCGTTCGCCTTGCCCACGACCTCCATCCGCCGCCGCACGCCCTTGAACGTCTCGAGCGCGGCCGCGGCGTCGGCGAGCGGCACGCCTGCGGCGCGCGCCGCCGCGAGCGCGGCCAGGGCGTTGGCGACATTGTGCCGGCCGGGAACCTGCAGCCGGATCTTCACGCCGCCGGCCTCGAACGCGATCCCGTCGGGCGCGGGCGCGATCTTCCGCGCGATGAGATCGGCCTCGCGACCCGCGATACTGTAGGTAACAGCGTGCTTCGCCGTCGGCACGAGCGCCGCGGTCTCGTCATTGTCGAGATTGAGCACGGCGGCATCGGCCTTGGCCGTGAAATCGCGGAACAGCGTGCGCAGCTCCTCCATCGATTTGTGGTCGAGGGAGATGTTGTTCACCACCGCGACCCCGGGCGCGTAGAGCGCGATGGAGCCGTCGCTCTCGTCGACCTCGCTGACGAAGATGCCGCTTTGTCCGACCAGCGCCGAGGCGAAGGGCGCATCGGAGGAGACGAAATTCGTCATCACCGCGCCGTTCATCACCGTCGGATCGCGCCCCACAGCTTTCAGCACCCAGCCGATCATGCCGGTCGTCGTCGACTTGCCGCTGGTGCCCGCCACACCGATGCTCATGGGCGCCGCGTTAAAGAGCTCGGCGAGCAGGCTCGCGCGCGTGACGATCCCAGCGCCCAGGGCGCGTGCGGCGCGGATGTCGGGCACCGTGTCCTCGACCGCGGCGGAGGCGACGACGATCTGCTTTGGATCCGTCACGCCGCTCCCGTCCTGGGGGAAGAGTGCAATGCCGCGCGCGCGCAGATAGTCGAACTTGGCTGCGGTGCGGCCCTGGTCCAGCGCGCGGTCCGAGCCCGCGACCTCGATGCCCTGCTCGCGCAGGATCAGCGCCAGGGGCAGCATGCCGCTGCCGCCGATGCCGCAGAAGAAATAGGGCCTGTCAGGGTCCATCGCCGGACGCTATAAGCGAAGCATGTCCCGAAGTCGAACGCGCATCGCCATCGTGGCCCCCGCCTCGCGCCTGACGCAGGACGCGGCGCGCGAGGTGGGCACGCTGGCGCAAAGCATCTATCCCGGCATCGCTCTTCATTTCCATCCGCAATGCTTCTTTTCCAGCGGACATTTCGCGGGGACCGACGACGAGCGCACGGCCGCGTTCCTCGACGTGGCCAACGATCCCGATTTCGACGCGGTGTGGTTCGCACGCGGCGGCTATGGCTCGGGGCGCATCGCCGAGCGGGCCGTGGCGGGGCTCGCGCCCGCTTCGCGCGCGAAGACCTATCTCGGCTACAGCGATCTGGGATTCCTGCTGGCCGCGCTCTATCGCGAAGGGCTTACCGTCGCGCATGGTCCGATGCCGGCCGATCTCAAGCGCGCCGGCGGCGAGGCGGCGGTCGCGCGCGGCTTGCGCTGGCTGGTCGAGCGCGCGCCGGACGCGCTGGAGCCGCATGCCGCGGAGGATTCACCGGCCGCGGCCTTCAACATCACCGTGTTGAGCCATCTGCTCGGCACCGCGATGGAGCCCGATCTCGCGGGCCACGTGCTGATGCTGGAGGACGTGTCCGAGCACCTCTATCGCATCGACCGCGCCATATTCCACATCCTGTCGCATCGGCATGTGCGGGGCCTTCGCGGCATCCGCCTCGGCCGCGTGAGCGATATCCTGCCCAACGACCCCGATTTCGGCGAGGACGAAGAGGCGATCGTGCGCGGCTGGTGCGAGCGTTTCGGCATCGCCTATCTCGGACGCGCCGATATCGGGCACGACGTCGACAACAAGGTCGTGCCCTTCGGAAGGAGGCCGTGACATGCTGAGCTTTCGCGCGCACGCGATCATCTGCGCCATCCTGTTCGCGCTGCTCTTGGGGATTCCCATCGCAGGCAACATCGCGCAGGCCTCGGGCATGGCGCCGCCCGCGGCCGCGCCGCTGCTCGCGTTCCAGATCTTCTATTTCACGCTGTTCCTGGCGTTCGGCCTGTCGGCCATTCCGGTGATCGTGATGGTGGTGCTGCGCCAGCAGGAAGGCGTCACCGCCGAGCCGATCGCCGCGATGGTTCGCAACCAGACCAAGATCATCTGGGCGCTGTGGATCCTGATCCTTGCGGGTGCGGTGCTCGCCGTTCCCGCCGCGATCCAGGACGGCTTCTTCGACCGGAAAGCGGCACCGTCGCAGGGCACCAGTCCCGATTGATCGCGTTGTATTGCATGGATATCATCTTCGCGGGGGCAAGGAGGTCGGCATGCTGAACAGAATTGCGCTCGCGGCTTTGGCTTTCGCGGCCGTCGCCACGCCCGCGGCGGCCTGGGACATGGCCGGGGACGGATACAACTATGCGCCCGCCTGCACGGCGCCGGTGCCGCCCGCCAAGATCGACGCCGGCAGCCATGATGCCGTCACGGCATTCATCTCGGCATCCGATTCCTATCAGCAATGCCTCGGCCGCGCCTTGGGCGAACGCCAGGACACGGCCTTTTTCGCCAAGTCGACGGTGCCCAAAGCCGTCGTCGAGCAGATCGAAGGCAAGGTGCGCGACAACCAGCGCCAGAAGCAGGACGTGGGCAACGCCTACAACGCGGCCGTTGCCGCCCGGACGGCCACGCCCTGAAGCTCCAAACCCTGAAACCTTGGGGCATCGTCCTGGCCGGCGGCGCGTCTTCGCGCATGGGTGCGCTCAAGGCGTTGATGCCGTTTCGCGGCAGCACCTTGATCGACGCGGTGATCGCGCGCGCCGCGCCGCAGGTCGGCCGTCTCGGCATCGACGTGGCGCGCGGTGAGGAACCGCTCTTCCGCGCCCGCCATGGCGAGACGATCGTGCCCGACGTCTTCGCGCGCAAGCTCGGGCCTCTGTGCGGGATCGTCACCGGCCTGGCCTGGATGGACGCGCAATGGCTCGCGACCTTTCCCTGCGACGCGCCGTTCCTCCCCGACGATCTCGCGGCGCAGCTCGAAGCGCGCGCGGACATGTGTCCCGTCGTCGCGCGGCATGGCGGACGCGTTCACGGTGTCTGCGGGCTGTGGCCGAAATCGGCGCTCGCGCGTCTCAGGGAAGGCGTCGAAAGCGGCGCGTTGCGCAGCGTCGGCGACGCGCTCGCCGCATTCGACGGCGTGGCGTGCGACATCGAGGCGCCCGACAACGCGTTCTTCAACGTGAACACGCCGGAAGATCTGAAGCTGGCCGAAAATCTCTAGTTCTATCGAAGCTGCGGCACGTCGCCCTTCGAGGCTCGCTGCGCTCGCACCTCAGGGTGACGTGCCTACTGAGAAATACAAACTCGTCATGCTGAGGTGCACCGCGAAGCGGTGCCTCGAAGCATGACCCATCCGATTCGATCTCAATGAATCAACGGCACCGCCTTGCGCACCAGCGGATGCAACTCGGCGTCCTGGGCCACGCCCAGGAATTTGCTGCGCATCGCGGGGTCCCAGAATTTCTGGATGTGATCGGCGATCGCGGGCACCGCGCGCGCCTCGCCCTGGGCGGCGAAGAAGGCGGCGATCTGGTTCGCCATCATCACGAGCTTGTCGTCGGTGTCCATGTCAGGCCAGGTCCCGGATGCGGTGCTTGTGGGTGAAGACCTCGAACGCGTCGTCGCGCGCGACCGCGACCAGGGTGATGCCGGCCTCCTGCGCGGTGGCGATGGCGAGCGCGGTGGGTGCCGACATCGCCACGACCAGGGCTGCGTTCATGGCGGCCGATTTCTGCACCATCTCGATCGAGACGCGGCTGGTGAGCATCACCAAGCCGTCCGGCGCCTCGCAATCGAGCGCGCCGCACAGCTTGTCGAGCGCGTTGTGGCGGCCGACGTCCTCGCGCACGGCTGTGAAATCGTTCGCGCCGAGCGGCCAGAAGCCCGCGCCGTGGACCGCGCGGGTCTGCGCATTCAGCGTCTGATGCGCGCCGATGCGCGAAAGCGCCGCGAAGATCTCGTCGCGGCCAACCGTGATGTCCGAATCGACATGGCGCACCGGCGCGATGGCCGCTTCCAGGCTCTCGACGCCGCACAGCCCGCAGCCGACGGGCCCGGCGAGCTTACGACGTCTGTTCATCATCGCCACGTCGCGGCCGTCGCACAGCGTCATGCGCAATTCCACGCCCTTTGGATGCTGGACGATCTCGACTTCCGTGATCTCGTCCGGCCGCGCCACGCCTTCGGTGAAGGAGAAACCGTAGGCGAAATCCTCAAGGTCGGCCGGCGTCGCCATCATCACGGCATAGGTCACCCGGCCGTAGGTGAAGGCGACCGGCATCTCTTCCGCAATGGCGCGCAAGCCATCGGCGACACCGTCACGCGACACGACGAGGCGCGAGGCTTTCATTCGGCCGCTTCGACGACGCGGCGGCTCGCCACGCTGTGGCGCTCGTAGTCGCGCTGCCAGTCGGTCGGGCCGTTGGACGGCATGACCTGCACCGCCGTCACCTTGTATTCGGGACAGTTGGTCGCCCAGTCGGAATATTCCGAGGTGACGACGTTCGCCTGCGTGTTCGGGTGATGGAAGGTCGTGTAGACGACGCCCGGCGCCACGCGGTCCGTCACCTGCGCGCGCAAGCTCGTCTCGCCGGAGCGGCTGGCGAGCTTGACCCAGGCGCCATCCGTGATGCCGCGCTGCTCGGCGTCGTGGGGATGGATCTCGAGCCGGTCTTCCGTGTGCCAGAGCGAGTTCGAGGTGCGCCGCGTCTGCGCGCCGACATTGTATTGCGAAAGAACGCGCCCCGTGGTGAGCAGCAGCGGGAAGCGCGGGCCGATCTTCTCTTCCGTCGCGACGTATTCGGTGAGCACGAACAGCCCCTTGCCGCGCGCGAAGCCGGCGCGGTGCATCACCGGCGTGCCTTCCGGCGCCTTGTCGTTGCACGGCCATTGCACCGAGCCGAGTTCGTCGAGCTTCTCGTAGCTGACCCCTGCGAAGGTCGGCGTCAGCCGCGCGATCTCGTCCATGATCTCAGACGGATGCGCGTACGGCATCGGATAGCCGAGCGCCTCGGAAAGCTTGAGCGTGATCTCCCAGTCGCCGAAGCCGTTCTTGGGCGCCATCGTCTTACGCACGCGCTGGATGCGGCGCTCGGCATTGGTGAAGGTGCCGTCCTTCTCCAGGAAGGTCGAGCCGGGCAGGAAGACGTGGGCGTAGTTCGCGGTCTCGTTCAGGAACAGGTCCTGCACCACGACGCATTCCATCGCCTTCAGGCCGTCTACGACGTGCTTGGTGTCGGGATCGGATTGGGCGATGTCCTCGCCCTGGACGTAGAGGCCCTTGAAGTGCCCGTCGACCGCCGCGTCGAGCATGTTGGGGATGCGAAGCCCCGGCTCGTCGTCGAGGCTCACGCCCCACGCCGCCTCGAACAGCGCGCGCGTCGCGGCATCAGAGATGTGGCGATAGCCGGAGAGCTCGTGCGGGAACGAGCCCATGTCGCAGGAGCCCTGCACGTTGTTCTGGCCGCGCAACGGGTTCACGCCGACGCCCTCGCGCCCGATATTGCCGGTCGCCATCGCAAGATTGGCGATGGCCATCACCGCCGTCGTGCCCTGGCTGTGCTCGGTGACGCCGAGCCCGTAATAGATCGCGCCGTTCCTGCCCTTGGCTGCATAGAGCCGCGCCGCGCCGCGCAGTTGCGCCGCGGGCACGCCGGTCGCGGCCTCGGTCGCCTCAGGGCTGCGCGACGCATCGGACACGAACGCGGCCCATTCGGCATAGGCGTCGCCATCGCAGCGCGTGGCGACAAAATCCTGGTCGATCAGGCCCTCGGTCACGATCACATGCGCCATCGCGGTCAGCACCGCGACGTTGGTGCCGGGCTTCAGCGCCAGGTGATACGACGCCTCGACATGGGGCATGTGCACCAGGTCGATGCGGCGCGGGTCGATGACGATCAGCTTGGCGCCCTCGCGCAGCCGCCGCTTCATGCGCGAGGCGAAGACGGGGTGGCCGTCGGTCGGGTTGGCGCCGATGACCACGATCACGTCGGCCTGCTCGACCGAGACGAAATCCTGCGTGCCGGCCGAGGTGCCGAACGTCGTCTTCAGGCCGTAGCCCGTCGGCGAATGGCAGACGCGCGCGCAGGTGTCGACGTTGTTGTTGCCGAAAGCGGCGCGCACCATCTTCTGGACGACGAACGTCTCCTCGTTGGTGCAGCGCGACGAGGTGATGCCGCCGACGGAGCCGTGGCCGTATGCGGCCTGGATGCGCTTGAACTCGGACGCGGTGTGGGCGATGGCCTCGTCCCACGTGACCTCGCGCCACGGCTCGTCGATGCTCGCGCGGATCATGGGCTTGAGGATGCGGTCCTTGTGCTGGGCATAGCCCCAGGCGAAGCGGCCCTTGATGCAGGAGTGACCGGAATTGGCTTTGCCGTTCTTCGACGGCGTCATGCGCACGACCTCGTCGCCGCGCATCTCGGCATTGAAGCTGCAGCCGACGCCGCAGTAAGCACACGTCGTCGCGACCGTCCGTTCGGGCGTGCCGATCTCGGCGACCGATTTCTCGATCAAGGTCGCGGTCGGGCAGGCCTGCACGCAGGCGCCGCAGGAGACGCATTCCGATTCCAGGAACGGCACGTTCGCGCTCGCCGCCACGCGGCTTTCGAAGCCGCGTCCGCCGATGGTCAGCGCGAACGTCCCCTGCACTTCCTCGCAGGCGCGCACGCAGCGCGAGCAGACGATGCATTTGGACGGATCGTAGGTGAAATACGGATTGGACTGGTCTTTCACGTCGGCGAGATGGTTGTCGCCGTCATAGCCGTAGCGCACCTCGCGCAGGCCCACCGCGCCCGCCATGTCCTGCAGCTCGCAATCGCCGTTGGCGGCGCAGGTCAGGCAATCGAGCGGATGATCGGAGATGTAGAGCTCCATCACGCCGCGGCGCAGTTTCTTCAGCCGCTCGGTCTGTGTACGGACGACCATGCCTTGCGCGACCGGCGTTGTGCACGACGCCGGCGTGCCCGCGCGGCCGTCGATCTCGACGAGGCAGAGCCGGCAGGAGCCGAACGCGCCCAGACTGTCGGTGGCGCAGAGCTTCGGAATCTGGAACCCGGCCATCGACGCCGCGCGCATGATGGAGGTGCCTTCGGGAACCTCGACCATCGCGCCGTCGACGACGAGCGAGACGGTGCGCCCGGCTTTCGATTCCGGCGTGCCGCGGTCGATGTCGCCGTCTCTCATCGGACGAAGTCCTCGCCGAAATGGTTGAGCGCGCTGAGCACCGGATAGGGCACGAACCCGCCGAGCGCGCACAACGACCCGGATTTCATCGTATCACAAAGGTCGCGCAGAAGCGCGAGATTTTGGCCCACGTTCTGCCCACGGACGATCCTGTCGACGACCTCGACGCCGCGTGCCGATCCGATGCGGCAGGGCGTGCATTTTCCGCAAGATTCGATCTTGCAGAACTCGAACGCGAAACGGGCTTGCGCGGCCATGTCGACGGAATCGTTGAAGATGACGATGCCGCCATGGCCCAAAAGACCATCGCGCGCCGCAAAAGCTTCATAATCGAACGGCGTGTCGAACAGCGATGGCGGGAAATAGGCGCCGAGCGGTCCGCCCACCTGCACCGCGCGGATGGGACGGCCGGTGCGCGTGCCGCCGCCGATGTCGTTCACCAATTCGCCGAGCGTCAACCCGAACGCGGTCTCGAACAATCCGCCATGCTTCACGTCGCCCGCGAGCTGCACCGGCATCGTGCCGCGCGAGCGTCCCGTGCCGAGCGAGGCGTAGTAGGCGGCGCCCTTCTCGATGATCGCGGGCACCGAGGCGAAGGTCAGCACGTTGTTGATGACGGTAGGCCGGCCGAAGAGACCTTTGTGCACCGGCAATGGCGGCTTGGCGCGCACCTGGCCGCGCTTTCCTTCCAGGCTCTCCAGCAGCGCCGTCTCCTCGCCGCAGACATAGGAGCCCGCGCCGACGCGGATCTCGACATCGAAGTCGGGGAACTGCGACGCGGCGCGCTTCATCGCCTCTATCGCATGCGGATATTCGGAGCGGATATAGACGTAGCCTTTTGTCGCGCCGGTCGCGAAACCCGCGATCGCCATGCCTTCGAGCAGGAGGAACGGATCGCCCTCCATCAGCATGCGGTCGGCGAAGGTGCCGCTGTCGCCCTCGTCGGCGTTGCAGACGATGTACTTCTGCGGCGCACTCGCCTCCGCCGCGCCCTTCCACTTGATGCCGGCCGGAAAGCCCGCGCCGCCGCGACCGCGCAATCCCGATTTCGTCACCTCTTCCAGCACCGCCGCGGCGCCGATCTCTCTCGCGCGCTTCAATGCGGTGAGCGGCGCCGGCACGGCGGGATCGATCTTGCCGCAGCGCGCGAAGATCAGCCGCGTCTGGCGCTTCAGCCAGGGATGCTCCTCGATATCGCCGAGCGCCTTGGGCGACGCCCCGCCCAGCACCGCGTCGACGTCGCCGGGCGCGAGCGGCCCGAAGGCGCGCCAGCCCTTGCCGGTCTCGATCTCGAGCAGCGGCTCCAGCCAGACAAGCCCGCGCGAACCGGTACGCACGAAATCCAGCGCGATGCCGCGCGCGGCCGCCGCCCTGGCCAGCGCATCCGCGACCGCATCGGCGCCGAGCGCCAGGGCCGCGGCATCTTTGGCCAAGCGCGCGCGCATCATCGTGCGATCAACGCGTCGATCGCGTCCTCGTCGAGCATGGCGTGCACATTGCCGTCGAGCATCGCCGACGGCCCGCAGGCGCACAGCCCCAGGCAGAACACCGGCTCCAGCGTCCATTCGCCGTCCGCCGTCGTGCCGCCCCAGTCGAGCTTGAGCTTCTCTTTCACATGCGCCGCGAGCGCGTCGGCGCCCACCGCCTGGCAGGCCTCGGCGCGGCAGAGCTTGAGCACGCGCTTGGCCCTAGGGCCGTCGAGCCGGAAGTCGTGATAGAAGCTCGCCACGCCATAGACCTCGGCCTCGGTGACGTTGAAGCCCTTGGCCAGCGCCGTCAGCGCCGGGCGCGGCACATGGCCGAAAGTTTCCTGGATTTCATGCAGCGCCGGCAGCAATCCGCCCGGCACGCCCGCATACCGCGAGACGATCTCCCCGGCGGTATCGGCATCGAAAACCATGGCGCGGCTTGGACCTAAGCGGTTGAACGGCCGCGACTATAGTCGCAAGCCACAACTTAAGAAAGCAGGTGCGGCCGTGACGCCCATCACGTCGCGCCGGGGGGCGGCTTCACCTATAGTTGAAGCAGAGTCGATTCCTGCCCATGGGGAGCCTGTCATGAACTTGAACGCCGCGCTCGACGTCATAACCGGGTTGGTACTGATGTATCTCCTGCTCAGCCTTTTCTGCACGACCATCAACGAGATAATCAGCACCCTGTGCAGCCTGCGGGCGCGCACGCTGAAGAAGACGCTGCAGCAGCTCATCGACGATCCGAGGCTGAAGACGCTGTTCTACGATCACGGGCTCATCGACGGCACCAAGGTCGCCGTGAGCGGCGGCAACAAGGGAGCCTCGCCTTCCGCCGCGCCGGCCGCCGCCCCAGCGCCGCAGGCGGGTGCTCCGGCGCCCACCGCCATGGCTGTATCGTCGACACCGCCCGCCACGCGCAAGCCCGACGCTTGGTATGCGTTCAGCCATCCGTCCTATTTCTCCGGCACGACGGTGGCGTCGGCGCTCACCGGTTCCTTGCTGAACTATGTCCAGTCCGACCAGCCGCTCCCTGTCGACGCGACATTCGCGCAACTCCAGACGGCAGTGCAGCAACTCCGCGTGAACACCAACATTCGCGACGCGCTGAGCGCCTGCCTGGTCGATGCCAATCAGAACGTCGACAAGTTCCGCGAGAACGTCGCGGCCTGGTTCGATGCGTCCATGGACCGGCTGTCGGGCTCCTACAAGCGGAACCTGCAGATCATCTCTCTCCTGGTGGGGATCGTGCTCGCCACGGTCTTCAACGCCGACACGCTGAACGTCGCAAACAGGCTTTGGAACGATCACACGCTGGGCGCGATGATCACGCAGAACGCGGCTGCGGTCGTCGACCAAAAAGGCACAGTCTCGAACCCGAAATGCACCCAGGATGCGCAAGGCACGGATGGGGACATCTCCAAATCCATCACCAAGATGTGCGCCCTGAACGCGGATCTGCACCAGTTGCCGATCGGCTGGAACAACGCGGCCTGGCACGGCTGGATCGCCTTCTTCGAGGGCGTGTTCAGCTACGAAGGTCTTTGGAGCGCAATAGGCATCCTGATCACCTCGATCGCATTGATGCAGGGCGCGCCGTTCTGGTTCGACCTGCTGCAGAAGATCATGAACTTCCGCGCCACCGGGACCAAGCCGAAGAAGGCGGCGGACCCGTCGTGACGGTTGCCTCGGCCGCAATGCCGGCCGAAGGTCCGTCCGTTGAGGGGGATTCGCGATGAGCGCCGCTCTGGACCTTACGAAGTTCGGCCTCGTGCTGATGTACGTGATGCTGAGCTTCTTCTGCGTCATCATCAACGAGTTCATCGCGGGCCTGCTCAACCTTCGGGGCCGGACCCTGGACGAGGCGCTCAAGAAGCTGATCGACGAGCCCGGCTTGCGCGCGCGCTTCGACTGCCATGGGCTTATCGCGGGCGCCAGGGGGACGACGGGCGCGGCACATCTGAGCGCGGCCGGGCGCTCCGCCCTGCCCCCCTATCTGTCCAGCCGCTCGGTCGCGATGGCGTTGCTCGGCTCCCTCGATCCCGGCGTCGCCAATCCCGATATCGCCCAGGTCCGCAGCGCCGTCGACCGGCTGCCGGACAGCAACATCAAGGACGTCCTCACCGTCGCGCTGGACGATTCGGGAGGCGACGGCCAGGCTCTGCGCAACGACGTCGCGATCTGGTTCGACGACGCCATGACGCGCCTGGCCGGCGCCTATAAGCGCATGATGCAGACCCTGTCGCTCGTGGTGGCGCTCGGCATCGTCGTGGTGCTGAACGCCGACACGATCCAGATCAGCGACGCGCTATGGCGCGACCAGGCCTACAGCGACGTGGAGATCAAGGCCGGCGCCGACGCGGCGATGCAGGCCGATCCCGCGGCGCTCGCAGCCTATCCCGGCTGCAGAAACGAAAAGCCCGACGAGATCGCACGCGCTGCGGCCAAGCTGTGCGTCTTCAACTCCTACATCCATCCGCGTCCTTTGGGATGGACGTTTCCGCCCATGACGCCGCTGGATTGGCTGACGAAGATATTCGGGCTCCTGCTGACGGCCATCGCCGTCGCCATCGGCGCGTCGTTCTGGTTCGACGTGCTGCAGAAATACACGAACTTCCGCTCGACCGGAGAGAAGCCGTCGGGCATCACTTGAACACGATGCCGATCGTCTCGGCGACGCAGGCGGGGCGGCTCTCGCCTTCGATCTCGATCGTGACCTCGCTGGTGAGCTGAAGGCCGCCGCCGCGCGGCTCGACGCCAAGCAGCCTTGAGCGCGCGCGCACGCGGCTTCCGACCGGAACCATATTCGTGAAGCGCACCTTGTTGGAGCCGTAGTTGATGCCGCGCGTCATGCCCTGGATCTCGAGGAAATTGCCCGCGAGCCAGGGGATCAGCGAGAGCGTGAGATAGCCGTGCGCGATGGTCTTGCCGCCGGGCATCTCCCTGGCGGCGCGCGCGATGTCGACATGGATCCATTGATGGTCGCCGGTGGCGTCGGCGAATTTGTCGATGCGGTCCTGGTCGATCTCGACCCAGTCCGAGACGCCGATCTCCTGGCCGGCAAGGCCGGGCAGATCTTCGAAAGTCACCTGTTTCATCGGCCCAGAGTCCTTCCAGTGTCCTTCAAACGATGCGGGAATCGCGCTTGCCCCAATAGCGGTCGCGGATGAGGCGCTTGTAGAGCTTGCCGGTGGGATGGCGCGGCAATTCGCGCTCGAAATCGATCGAACGCGGGCATTTGATCGCGGACAGATGCGCGCGCGCATAGGCGATGAGCTCGGCCTCGAGCGCGGGCCCGGCCTCGCCCCAATCCGCGGGCTGTACCACCGCCTTCACCTCTTCGCCGAACTCCTCATGCGGCACGCCGATGACGGCGACGTCGGTGACCTTGGGGTGCGAGATGAGCAGGTTCTCCGCCTCCTGCGGATAGACGTTGACGCCGCCGGAGATGATCATGAACGCCTTGCGGTCGGTCAGATGCAGGAAGCCGTCGGCGTCGAGCTTGCCGACGTCGCCGAGCGTCGACCAGTCCTTGTTGGTGGGATGGCGCGACTGCGCGGTCTTCTCGGGATCGTTGTGATACTGGAACGTGCTCGCGCCGCCGAAATAGACGAGGCCCTCTGCGCCCGCTTCCAGCTCCTCGCCGTTCTCGCCGCAGACATGCAGCTCGCCGAAGATCGCCTTGCCCACGGTGCCCGGATGGGCGAGCCAGTCGGCGCTGCTCGCATAGGTGAGGCCGTTGCCCTCGGTGCCGCCGTAATATTCGTGGATCACCGGGCCCCACCATTCGATCATCCTGCGCTTGACGTCGACGGGACAGGGCGCGGCGGCGTGGATCGCCGACTTCATCGTCGAGACGTCGTATTTGAGGCGCACCTCGTCGGGAAGCTTCAGCATGCGCACGAACATCGTGGGCACGAACTGGCTGGCATTGGCCTTGTACTGCGCGATGTATCCGAGCGCGGCCTCGGCGTCGAAATGCTCCATCACCACGACGGTGCCGCCGCCGCGATGCACCGTCATGCAGTAGCGAAGCGGTGCCGCGTGATAGAGCGGCGCGGGCGAAAGATAGATCGTCTCGGCGCTGAAGCCGAACAGCCCCTGCACCAGGAAGAGCAGCGGATTGGGCGCGTCGATGGGAAGGCCGGCGAGCGGCTGGCGCACGCCTTTGGGACGCCCCGTCGTGCCGGACGAGTAGAGCATGTCGACGCCCGCGCTCTCGTCGGCGATGGGCGTCTTGGGCATCGCGCCCGCGGCCTCTTCCCAGCTGCGATAGAATTCGATCGTGCCGCCGACCATGAAATGCTCCACGGGAAGCTGCGCGACCTCGGCCGCGACCTTGGCCAGGCCGTGGCTCGCGATCAGCACCTTCGCGCCGCAATCCTTCACGATGTATTCGACCTCGCCCGCGGTCAGCCGCGAGGAGATGCAGGTGTAGTAGAGCCCGCTCCTCTGCGCCGCCCAGCAGATCGGCAGATAGAGAAGATTGTTCTCCATGAAGAGCGCGACGACGTCGCCGGGTTTGAGCCCCAGCGAGCGGAAAAGCTGCGCGCCCTGGTTGGAGACCGCCTCAAGCTCACGATAGGTCAACTTTTCGCCGCTCTCCGCCATGACGAGCGCAGTCTTGTCGGGCGTGGATTTCGCGAAAATTGCCGGGTGCATCGGAGCTCCTCTTGCGCGATTGTTACCGGCGCGGGGTGTTCGGGTAAAGCATGCGCGGATCGATCGATTTGGTGGACGGCAGCGTCTCGCAGCTTGTGTGGGACGCGGATGCGCCGCCGTTGCACTTCGCGCATGCCAACGGCTTCAATGCCGAGACCTATCGCAGCCTCTTGGAGCCGCTTGGCGGCGCGTTTTGCATCGCGGCGAGCGACGCGCGCGGCCACGGCTTCACGCGCCTGCCCGCGACGCCGGGCCTGGCGCGCGGCTGGACGATCTTTCGCGACGATCTCGACCGCTTCGTGCCGGACGGCGCGATCCTCGCGGGCCACTCGATGGGCGCCACCGCAAGCCTGATGCTCGCGGCGTTGCGGCCGGAGAAAGTGCGCGCGCTCGTCCTGGTCGAGCCGGTGCTGGTGCCCAAGGGCGTCGTGCCCGGCGACAACGATATGGCACGCCGCGCCGAGAAGCGCCGCGACGGCTTCGCCTCGCTTGACGAGGCGTTCGCGCTCTATCGCGGCCGCGGCGCGTTCAGGACCTGGCCCGACGAAACCTTGCGCGACTATCTGCGCGGTGGATTGGAGCAGGCCGAAAGCGGCGTGCGGCTGTCGTGCCGGCCCGCCTGGGAAGCGGAAGACTTCCGCTCCACGCCGCCGGGCGTGTCGGAGCTCGCCGCCCAACTGCGCTGCCCCGTGACCTTGATCCATGCCGCCGACGGAACCGCGTCGCCCGGCGAAGTCGAGATCTTCAAGCGCCTCTATCCCGCGACGCGCGTGATCGCCGTGCCGGGCGCGACGCATTTCCTGCCGATGGAGTTTCCGGAACTGGTGCGGGAGGAGATCCTCAGGGTCAAATAACCTCCCCCTTGTGGGGGTCGGTAGCGACAGCGTACCGACGAAAAATGCGAAGCATTTTTTGGGTGGGGGGACCGGTGCGGGGCGGTGCCCCCCACCCGAAATCTCTTGCGCGCACGCTGTCGCTACGCGCCGCTACGAGATTTCGACCTCCCCACAAGGGGGAGGTAAAATCTACGACGAAAAATGCGCGTCGAGACGCGTCAGTATCTCTTCCGGCGTGAACCCCAGCGCGCTCAATCTTCCCGAGCGCGAGAGCATCGCCAGGCCCGCCAGTGCTGCGGCGACCAGCACCACGTCGCACTGGTTGTCGCGGCTGTCGGCCTTCTGGCCGGTCGCTTCCGAGAGCAATTTCAACACCGCGATCAGCCGCCCGTTGAAGAGACGTTCGGCGTCGCTCGCGCCCGAGGCCGTGGGCAGCGCGCCCTGCGCGGCGGCGAAAGTCTCGTTGTGGCGCAGAAGGTCGAGTGCTGCGGTTGCGGCGGATTTGAGCCGCCCCTCTCCCGCGCCCGCGTCGCGCATCGCGCGCGCCAGCGTCGAGAGATCCTCGGCCGCGAGCGCGAGCAGAAGCTCGTCCTTGCCGGCGAAATAGCCGTAGAGCGCGGCCGGCGCGAAGCCCGCCTGCGCCGCCACGGCGCGCAACGAGAGATTGCGCGCACCCTCGCGCGCGGCGACGCTTCGCGCGGCCTCGAGGATCGAGGCGCGCGACGCCGCACGCTGTCGCGCACGACGCTCGAGGCGTGGGTGACCTGCCTGGCTCATCGCCCCATGATAGGCGATTCGCTCACTTTGCGGGATGCGCGGCCTTGTAGGCGACGACGGCGGCGTTGAACTCGGCGCCGACCCGTTCCTTGAGCTTCTGATTCTCGTCGATCTTGGCCTGGACGTGCTGGCCGATCGAGGGATCGAGCGGGGTCTTGTCCTTGGACTCCTTCGCCTTCTTCTGCATGGCGATGAATTCGGAGTTCATGCAGTTCTGGTAGTCGTCGGACGCCTTGATGAAGTCGTTCACGTCCGACATGGCGTGCTTCATCTGCGATTCCGTCGCCGTCTTGCCGTCGACTGTGGCGGGCGCATAGGGCTCGTAGCAGGAGCTCGGATCGGCGAAGGCCGGCGCCGCCGCCAGCGTTAAAATCGCAACCAGTATCGTCTTGTTGAGCATGGAACTCCCCTTGATTTACGCAATCGGCCCCTGATCTGCCGGCCAATCAAGCATATTTCCCGTGGCCCCACCAAGCCCTCACACGAGAGCTTGATAGGGCGGCGCCGGGTCGTACTGCATGCCGCGCTGCACGGTCCGCGCGAATTCGGCGCCGTGCCATGCCCCCACCAGCCACAGCGCCATGTCGATCCCGGCCGAGACGCCCGCCGCCGTCACGACGTTTCCGTCGCGGACGTAGCGGACATGGGCGAGCACCTCACCCGCCTCGCCGCGCGCCCTTAAGATCTCGATGAAACCCCAATGGGTGGTGACGCGCTTGCCTTTCGCAGGGCCCGCGGCGGTGAGCAGCATCGCGCCGGTGCACACGCTCGTCACCCATTTGGCGTCCTGCGCGACCCTGGCGATCCAGGCGAGCAGCGCCTTGTTGTCCACCTCGCGCCGCGTGCCCTGCCCGCCCGGCACGAGCAGGACGTCGAGCGTGTCGCAATTCGTCGTCGTCTTGTCGGGGAGAACACGCATGCCCTTGGCGCAGCGGACCATATCTTCGCGCTCGGCCACCAGGAACACGTCATGCGGCGGCTCCTTGCCCGCGCGCCGCGCCATCTCGTTGGCCATGGTGAAGACTTCCCAGGGCCCGACGAAATCGAGTTCCTCCACGCCGTCGAAGATCAAGATGCCGATTCTGAGCGCCGCCATGCCTCAAGCTTAGCGGTGGACGTGGCCTGGCGCGAACTACCGCCGCGCATAGCTGTAGCGCTGCCAGAAGCTGTCGGCGAAGCGCACCAGCAGGGCGGCGACGAGAATGCAAACCGACAGGCCGTAATAGCCGTCCGGCCGGTGCGGGCCCACGAGATGGTCGAGATCGTTGACCGCATAGACCATCCAGAAATAGGCGACGCCGACCGTCTCCATGGTGCGCAAGGCGGGCCGCCAGGACGCGTCCGCGAGCCCGGCCCGCTCGCCGGCCAGGATCACCGCAAGGATCAGGATCGAAAAGGCGGCGAAGGTCATGGTCGGCAGCGGCACATGGGCGCCGGCGAAATAGTCGGGCGTCATCGCGCAGACGAGGAACACCGCATAGATGCCCGCGAAGGCGAGCGCGAGGCCTGTGCGCTCCCGGGCCAGCGCCAGCGTCGGCCGGGAGGGGATGAGGCGCGCGACCGGACCGGCGAGATAGAAGAGCAGGAACGCGAGGCTGGACACGCGGAACACGGTCGTTGCCGCGAAGCGCGCCGCATTGGCGTCGCGGCCATGGAGCAGGAAGGCGCCGATGGCGACACCCAGGCCCAGCACCGCCCCCGAAAGCGCCAGCGTCGTCTTGCGCCGCCCAAGCTGGAAGGCGGGCGCGAGCGAACGAACGTCACTATCGATGGCGGCCATGATCTATTCCCCTGAGCGCTAACCCGCTTCGAAGAACAGAACGCGGTCGAATGGCTTTTGTTGCTGGGGCGAGCACAAAAGCGCGGTTCGCCCTCCTGATTTGGCCGGCTGCGAGCCGCCTTGACGAGTGGGAGGGAGAAGGGGAATGGATTTGGTCAAGGAGGACCGGGGATGCAGACAATCGGTGACCTGTTCAAGGACCTGATAGTCGCGGGCTGGCTGTTTGCCGTGGCGACTTTATTGATCGGACTGTATTTCGGCCTACGGATGGGTAGCGACTTGAAGGGCCCTACCGGCTCGCCTGCTGGGACAATTCCGCTCTTTGTTAGAGACGATGAACTGCGTACCGATGAAGGACGGCGCTGGCGCGACCGGTTTCATTTGTACATTGGGCTCTTCTTCCTCACCGTCCTGTTGGACGGGTTGGCGATGCATATTCATCACAAATATTGGCCCTGATATCGAGCTTTAGCCGCACTTCCGTAACGCCACCGCGAACCCCTCGACCGGCTGGCCAGCCTCGCTGCGGGGCGCACAGGTGAGGAGGCCGGCGATCTCGAAACCCGCTTTCGCGGCTTCCTGACGCAGATAGAGTTCCGAGTGCCGCCAGCGGCGCTTGGGGCCGAGTTCGAAGCTTTCGCCCTCCTTGCTCTCGACGGTGAAAAGGAACATGCCGGCCGGGCGCAGGCTGCGCGCGGCGGCGGCCAGGATCCTGGTCAAATCGCCCAGATAGACGAGCGTGTCCGCCGCAAGCAGCAGGTCGTACCCCGCCCCGCCGGGCAGCGCTTCGATGTCGGCGACGGCGAGGTTGTCGTAGATGCGCCGCGCGCGCGCCTTCCCGACCATCACAGGGCTCAGGTCGATGCCGTCCAGCCGCCGCGCCATGTCCTTGAACGCCAGGCCCGAAAGCCCCGTGCCGCAGCCGAGGTCGAGGATGTCGAGACCGCCGCGCGGGCCCAGCACCATCGCGGCGAGCTGGCGCAGAATGGCGGGCGCGGCATAGCCGAGCTGCGAGATCATCCGCGTGTCGTAGTCGGCCGCGAACTGGTCGAAGAGATGGCGCACATAGCCGGCGTCGGAGCGCGGCCGCGCCAGCATCGCGCGCGCCGCTTCCATCTCGCCGTCGACGCCTTCGAGGCGCGAGAACGCGTCGAGCGCCTTCTGCGCCTCGCCGGCGGCAAGCCAGGCGCGGCCGAGCGCGTGACGCGCCTCAGCGCTCTCATGATCCAGGCGCAGCGCGCGCTGCAGCTCGCCGATGGCTTCGGGAAGGCGTCCCGCCTTGAGCAGCGCCTCGCCATGGGCGAGCGCATGCCGCGCGTCGCCCGGATGCAGAAGCGCGGCCTCGCGGGCGTCAGCTAGCGAGCGTGCATTTGCCATTGTTGATGACCACGGCCTCGCGCTCCTTGAGCGTGCAGCGGAAGGAGACGATGGGTCCGTCGATCCACATCTCGGTCACGATCGTCTCGCCCGGGAACACCGGCGCCGAGAAGCGCACGTCGAAGCCCGTGATCTTGGTCGCGTCGTATTTGCACACCGTCGAGACGATCGCGCGGCAGGCGGTGCCGTAGGTGCACAGCCCGTGCAGGATCGGGCGCGGGAAGCCCGCCATCCTGGCGATGGCCGGATCGCGGTGCAGCGGGTTGCGGTCGCCCGAGAGCGCATAGATGAACGCCTGGTCGACGCGCGTGTCGCATTCGTGCACGAGATCGGGCGCGCGGGCGGGGATCGGATGCGGCTCGGGCGCACCTTCCTTCGGGCCGCCGAAACCGCCGTCGCCGCGCGCGAAGATCGTCGCCGAGGCGGTGAAGAGCTTGTCGCCGCCCTTCTCGCGCACCTCGCGCTCGGTGACGATGATCGCGCCCTTCGGACCCTTGTCGAAGACACCCACGACGCGCTCGTCGAACACGACGTCGGCGGCGTAAGGCAGCGGCTTGTGCAGCGTCAGCCGCTGCTCGCCGTGGACGACCATCAGATAGTTGATGCCGGAGCGCGCCAGCGTCGAGCCCTTGCCCCAGCCGATCACGGTCGCCATGGCCGGCACGGTCTGCAGGTTGTTCTCATAGACGAATTTCAGCTCGTCGGCGTTCATCGGGTCGCGCATGAAGCCGACGCCCAGCGCATAGAGCATCGTCTCGCGGTCGCCATAGCTCGCGGTCAGCCCTTCCTGCTTCGCGTTCATCAGCTCGTCGTAGATGATGGGCATGGCGCTTCCTCGTTTTCAGCCTTCCAGGATCGATATCAGCCGCTCGACGACATCTTCAAGCACGCTTTCGCATCTCCCCGCATAGCGCGGCTTTCGCTCGCGCCAGTCGAGCGAACACGTCTGGTCGACGAGGATGACGCCTCGGACGGGCGCGGCTTCCGGCAATTCTACTTCGAACGGATAGCCGCGGACACGGCTCGTCACCGGACAGATGAAAGCAAGCCCCGTCAGGTCGTTGAATCGGCGTGGCGAGAGGACGAAGCCCGGACGATGCCCGCTCTGCTCATGACCGCGCTGAGGATCGAACGACATCCAAACGATGTCGGCCCGGTCCGGCGTATACGCCCGCTCGTTCACCAGACTTCCTTGCCGACGGGCGGTCCCCAGTCGATGATCTCGGGCTGATTTTCAGGCGTGATCTGATCGAGCAGGTCCTCCAGCCTGTATTTTCGCCGCTCTCGCGAAATCACCAGCTTGCCAGCATCGACACGAACGAAGACCGGCGTACCTTCCGACAAGCCGGTCTGTTCGGCCAGAACTTGCGGGATGCGCAGAGCGAGGCTGTTCCCCCATTTCTGGATTTTTTGGCTTTTCGCCATCGAAAACTCCGTCTCTACAATGAATATACTTGAAGAGGCGCAACATGACAATGCAAAGCTGTCCGCAAGCGGCGGCTTTCGCTAGACAGGTCTGTCAGAGCTATTGAGGAACCTGCCATGACCTATCGCTGCTTCAACGTCGAGATCGCCGATGGCGTCGCCCATCTCCAGCTCAAGCGCGGCGACGAGCTCAACACCATGGTGCCGGAGTTCTGGCGCGAGTTGCCTGGGATCGTGAAGGACATCGACGCGAACGCGAAGGCGCGCGTCATCGTCGTGTCCTCGACGGGCAAGCATTTCTCCGGCGGCATGGATCTTTCGGTGTTCACCGCAGGGCAATCGGCGGGCACCGCGGCGGCGGCATCGAAGGACGAGCGCGGACGCACGCGCGCCAATCTGCGCCAGGGCATCCTCGACATCCAGGAGACGTTCAACTGCCTGGAGCGCGCGCGCATGCCCGTGCTGATGGCGATCCAGGGCGGCTGCGTCGGCGGCGCGGTGGATTTCGCCAGCGCCTGCGATTGCCGCTATGCGACGCAGGACGCGTTCTTCGTCATCCAGGAGATCAATATCGGCATGACGGCCGACGTCGGCACCTTTCCGCGCCTGTGCAAGCTGATGCCCGAAGGCATGGTGAAGGAGCTCGCCTATTCCGGCCGCAGGCTTGCGGCGACGAAGGCGATGCAGTTCGGCCTCGTCAACGAGGTGTTCGCGACGCAGGACGAGATGCTGACGCATGTGATGGCGCTGGCGAAGGAGATCGCGGAGAAATCGCCGCTCGCCGTGCACGGCTCCAAGGTGATGATCAACTACGCGCGCGATCATTCGACCGCCGACGGCCTCGACTACATCGCGACCTGGCAGGCGGGCATGTACAACCCCGAGACCGACATGCGCGAAAGCTTCGTCGCCAAAGCCGAGAAGCGCGCGCCGCAATTCGCCGACATGCTCCCCTATCGCAAGGGCTTGGGCGCGGTGTGACCGAGCTCGCTGCCCTCATGCTTCGACCCGCCTACGCTTTCAGCTTCGGCGGGCGAGTGAGTTTCAACTTAAGTCCGCCGTAGCCTTGGCGAAGGCGGACAAGCTCAGCATGAGGGAATGCGAGGGTGTGCATGCTGCCTCATTCCCTCACCCTGAGCTTGTCGAAGGGTGAGGGCTTCGCGAGCCTAATCCGCGAGTCCCAGGAACAACGCTCCAAATGCAATCGTGTCGATGAATCCGTGGGCGAAGACGGCGACCCAGAGGTTGCGGCGGCTCAAGAGATAGGCCGCGCCGATCATGAAGCCGTCGCAGCCGGTCTCGAACATGCCCGCCGGGCCCTGATAGCAGTGGCCGATGCCGAACAGCACCGAGACGGCGACGAGCCCGAGCCAATGGGCGAGCGTCGTGCGGTTGCCGGTATCGGCGGCGCGGCCGAGCAGATAGCGCCGGTAGGCGATCTCCTCGCCGAACGCCGCGAAGGTCCAGGTGATCGCAACCGCCTTCGCCAGGCTCCAGACGTCGTTCCTGTTCAGGCCGAGCGAGGTGGCGGCCGATTTGTTGTGATGCAGGCCCAGATACGCGGCGAGCGGCTCGGTCACGAATTGGCCGGCGGCAACGACGATCGCCGCAGTCGCGAGCCCGATCGCAGCCGTCTGCCACCAGGATTTCGGCCGCCCGAGCCCGATCGCGGCCCAGCTCCCCTCGCGCAGCCGGATCGAGACGATGCCGAGCACGACGAGGATCGGCACCTCGTTGGGCACGACATGAAAGACGTTGTGCCCCACGACGATGGCGGCGCCGACGGCGAACTCTACGAAAGACAGCGCGCGATAGCCTGGCGAAAGTCTCATGTTCGACATTGCGACCATCTCTTCGTTCGCGCCCACAATATAAGACCGCGGAGCAGACGCAGCAGCTGCGGGTCGGGCAAAAAAAATCGTCATCACCCGGTCGCGCTTCTCGCGCGATCCGGGTGACCCAATTTCGTTTTCGCCGCCAAAATTGGATCGCCCGGACCCTTGCGGGCCGGGCGATGACGAGGTGGGATCTATAGGGCGGCGAAGACTAAGCCACCGCCTCGCGCCGGTGCAGCGCCACGGCGGGGCCTTCGGTCCACACTTCGGTGAGCGGCAGGCCGTTCTTCTCGATCGTCGCCAGCGCGTTCTCGTAGCCTTCGGCGATGGCGCGGTCGAAGGATTTCCAGTCGCGCAGGCCGATGTCCGGCAGCGGCGGCTCGAAGAGATAGTCGGCCTGCTCGCGCACGACGCGGCGCTGGGCCTCGGAACCCACCGTGCCCGAGCGCATCAGGATCGACACGATCGACGGCGAGCCGCGCATGCGCTGCCAGATGAGCTGCCAGATCGGCCGCTCGCCGTAGCGGTCGTCCTTCACCTGCAGGTCGAGCTCGCCCGTCACGTCTGAGGCGATGATCGGGCCGCTCTCGCGCTGGCGCATCACGTCGACGGGAAGGTTGTTCATCACCCCGCCGTCGACGAGGAGATGGCCGTGATGGGTGACGGGCGGCAGGATGCCCGGCAGCGCCACGCTCGCGCGCAACGCACGCCACAGCGCGCCGCTCCTGTGGTCGTGGATGCGCCCGGTGGTGAGGTCGGAGGAGACGCAGAAGAACGGCTTGGGCAGCTCCTCGATGCGCGTGTCGCCGAAATTCTGCCTGAGCAGCGTGCTGACCTTCTTGCCGCGCACCAGCGCGATCAGCGGGAAGGTGTAGTCGGAGAGCGGATTGGAATCGACGAAGGCGGTGCGCACGCGCTCGGTCAGTTCCTCGATGCTCCATTCGGCCGCGATGCCGGCGGCGATGATCGCGCCCATGCTGGTGCCGCCGAGATGGTCGAACGGCACGCCGGCCTCTTGCAGCGCCTTGAGCACGCCGATATGGGCGAAACCGCGCGCGCCGCCGCCCGCGAGCACGATGCCGACCGCGCGCCCGGCGATGAAGCGCGCCATGCGCTGGATGTCGTTCAGGTTTCCCGCGCGCACGTGATGATGGGATTCGAAGATGCCGCTGCGCATCGCGAAATGCTCGGGGAACGCCTGTCCGCTGCCGGAAGGATGAAGCAGAAGCAGCTCGGGCAGGCTTCCGGCGCGCTCCTTGGAGAACCCCGGCTCGACGACGGGGCGCTCCGGCAGAGGCCGGTCGGAGCGCGCGAGCAGGAGGATCTTGTCGGCCTGGCGCTCGCACAGATGCGTCCAGGCGGTGTCGGGCGCGTCGCCGCGATAGAAGACGACGTCGTGCGCCGCCTCGAAGGCGTTGAACCATTCGGCCGATTGCTCCGCGACCGAGCTGTCGAGCACCGCGGCGCGCGAGCCCATGTCGCTCAAGGCCGCGGCCAGGCGGTGCGCGATCGGCGCGTCGCTCAAACCCTCCTGCAGGGGCACGATCGCGAAGGTCTTGGGCCTGGTGACGTCGGTGCTGCTGCGCGTCGTGGCCTGCAGCCGCTTCACCAGGATCTTCATCATGTTGAGCATGACGCGCGGATGGCGCGAGATCAGCGATTCGAAGCCCTGCGGCGAGATCCGCAGAAGCTCGGTGTCGCGCAATGCCACGACGTCGGCGGACGGGGCGCCGTCCTTCGACAGCAGCGACATCTCGCCCACGGTTTCGCCGGGCGGGATATGCGCGACCAGGCGGCGTTTGCCCTGATCGTCGTCCACGAAAACGCCGAGCGAGCCGGTCACGATCAGGAACAGGGCCTGACGGTTCTCGCCTTCGCGGTTGAGCTGCATCCCGCCGGGCAGGCCGAACCAGTTGGCCTCGGCGAGCACGCGCTTGATCGCGGCGTCGCCCAGATCCTGCAGCAGCGGGAAGTTGCGCAGCCGCGCCCTGAGCGCGTCCGGATAGAGGGTTTCCTGGCCGATGCGGAAGGAGGAGAGGAATGCCATGTTCATGTTCTATCTCACCACGCCGTCCAACCGCCATCCGCCGCGAGCGCGGCCCCGGTCACGAAGCTCGACGCCTTGCTCGCCAGGAACAGGACGGGACCGGCGATCTCGCCGGCCGCGCCCGTGCGCCCAAGCATCGTTTTCGCCGAAAGCCTTGCGGCAAAAGCCGGGTCCCCGCTCGCGACGGAATTCTGTGGAAACGGCCCGGGAACCAAAGCGTTCACGCGGATTTTCTCAGGCCCAAGCTCGGCCGCCAGGTGCCGGGTGAGCTGGACCAGGGCCGCCTTGGCCGGGCCGTAGTGGAACGGGCTCGCCTGATCGGGGCGGGCATAGAGGCGCGCGTCGGGGGCGACGGAGGCATACATCGACGCGATGTTGACGACGCTCGCCTCGCCGCGCGCCTCGGCGGCGGCCTTCAGGGCGGGACGCGCGGCGCGTACCGCCTCGAAGGCGGCGGTGACGGCGCTGGCATAGGTCTTCTCGAAATCGGCGGGCTCGAGCGCGGCGAACGGCTTGGGCGTCATGCTGACGGCGTTGTTCACGAGCACGTCGAGACGCTCGAGCCTTCCGAAGAACGCGCGCACCGCCGCCGCGTCGCCGACGTCGAACGCGGCGCTCTCCGCCGAGAAGCCGTCGCCGCGCAGCTCGCCTTCGAAATCCTTGAGCCGCGCCGGGTCGCGGCCGTTCAGGATCACATGCGCGCCCGCCTCGCACAGCGCGCGCGACATCGCGCGGCCGAGATGGCCAGCGGCGCCTGAGACGAACGCCGTGCAGCCGTCGAGGCGGAAGAGGTCGCTCATCTACTCATCTTTTCCGGGGCCAGCGCGCGGGATCGAGCAGGGCGAGCGGCATGCGCGGGATGCGCGCGGCGAGCGAGGCGCAGGAATCCTCGTCCAGCGGCGGCTTCACGAACAGGCGAAGGTTGTCGTCGAGCTGGTCCTCGGATTCGAGGCCGACCACGACGCCGTCGATCCAGCTCTGTCCGCGCACATAGGCCAGGCACAGATCGGCCGGGGTCTCGCGGTCGAAGATCTCGGTCAAGGTCGCGATCATGCGTACCATCGCGGTCGCGTCGACGCCTTGGACGGCCGGCCACACATCGGGATCGTGCGCCGCGAGGATGCCTTGCAGGAACGCGCTGCGCGCATGCACGGTCACGTTCGGCCGCGCGGCGAGGCAGCTTTGGAAGCCGCTCGCCAGCCAGCGCCAGTCGAGCAGGTTGAACGGCAATTGCAGATGGACGACGTCGGGACAGGCGAGCGCCGCCAGCGCCTCCATCGGCGACTGCACCGAGACGCCGAGCGTCAGGACCGTGCCGTCCTCGAGCCGCTCGATGAGCCGCTCCCAGATCGCGCCGTCGAACGCCCACATATGGCTGGCGCGATGCAGAAGAAGACAGTCGAGCCGGTCCCGGCGCAGCGAGACGAGCGACTGCTCGATGCTTTCGTCGACCGCGCGGCACACCTCGTCATGCGATGCGTCCGGCGCGAGTTCGCTCAAGGGGCTGAGCTTGGTGATCGCGCGCACGGCCTTCTTGCCGGCCAGCGCCTCGCCGAGACGCTCCTCGCTGTCGCCATAGGCGCGCGCGGTGTCGAATTCCCTGACGCCGGAACGCGCCGCCTTGCGCACGAGCTTGAGCGCCGCGGCGCGCGCGGGTTTCCCCGTGCGGTTGGCCGCGCCATAGGCGAGACCAAGCTGCACCGTTCCCAGCACCAGTTCCGCCGGGCTTCGATCGCGCATGCGCACGGACCCTCTTTCGACCCGTGAGCCTCGCACCGCATGGTAAAAATCCGATTGACGGGTGTTCATCCTCCCCCGCGTAGCGGGGGAGGTGCCGAGCGCTAGCGA
>Ga0265318_10000365_pt1 | contig 35710 bp, 26 predicted proteins | sample 4821metaG_FD_192431 | JGI IMG/M metagenome (GOLD analysis project Ga0265318, IMG submission 192431) | Rhizosphere microbial communities from Carex aquatilis grown in University of Washington, Seatle, WA, United States - 4-8-21 metaG | ecosystem: Host-associated > Plants > Roots > Rhizosphere >... | reverse complement strand
CGCTGGGGCTGGGGGGGGTTGGTCCGCGGGTGCGCAGGCGGGTCTCGAGGCTCTCCAGACGCTCGAGGAGATCGCCGAGAGGGACCAGGGGCTCGGCGCCGCACAGGTCGACCAGCGCCATCTCGACCAGCAAGCGGGGGGCCGGCGAGCGGGCGGACTCGTCGACCACCCGGGCCCAGCGGTCGAACCACACAGCGAACAGATCGGGGCCGGGGCCAGCTCCAGTGCCCGGCCGGGCGCGGGCATCGGTCTCGTCGTCGGGGCCGGCGAGCTGGATGAGCTCGGCGAGCTCGTCGGGGGAGGCGTCGACCAGCTGGCCGAGCGTCACCGGATCCGAGATCCGCGAGGCGAGCTCGAGGTCGCGAATGATCCCGAGGAACGCCCGCGCCAGCTGTCCGAGGTCGACCCCGCGCTCGACCGCCGCCGCCAGGAAGCGCAGCGCCCGAGCCACGTCCCGGGCCAGCGCCGCCCGGGTCAGATCGACCAGCAACGCACGATCGGCGATGCCCAGCACCTCAGAGATGGCCGCCGCCTCCAGGCGGTTCGGACCCACGTAGGCGATCACCTGGTCGAGCAGGGACAGGGCGTCCCGCACCGAGCCGGCGGCCTGCCGCGCCAGCAGGCGCAGCGCGCTCGGCTCGAAGGCGATCTTCTCGGCGCCGAGGATCCCTTCCAGGTGCTCGACCAGGCGGGCGGTGGGGATGAGCTTGAAGTCGTAGCGCTGGCAGCGCGAGAGGATGGTGGACGGGATCTTGTGCACCTCGGTCGTCGCGAAGATGAACACCACGTGGGGCGGCGGCTCCTCCAGCGTCTTGAGCAGCGCATTGAACGCGCTCGTCGACAGCATGTGGACCTCGTCGATGATGTAGATCTTGAGGCGGGCCTTGGCCGGCAGGTAGCGGGCCCCCTCCCGCAGCGTTCGCACGTCGTCCACGCCGGTGTTGGAGGCACCGTCGATCTCGACGATGTCCACCGAGCGGCCGGCGGCGATCTCCTGGCAAGGCTCGCAGATCCCGCACGGCTCGACGGTGGGGCCGTTCACGCAGCACAGCGACTTGGCCAGGATCCGGGCGGCGCTGGTCTTGCCGACCCCGCGGGCCCCCGTGAACAGAAAGGCGTGGTGCACACGGTTCTGGGCGATGGCGTTTCCGAGCGTGCGCGCCACGTGCTCCTGCCCGACCAGCTCCGAGAAGCGTTGGGGTCGATACTTGCGCGCGAGAACCAGGTAGGACACACGGAAGACTCTACCTCATGAATCGAACCGGTCGCGTGGCCCGGTGGCCCGGCGGCGCGGTTGCCGGTCGCGCAGGTCCGAGGCCGCACGTGGCACGGGACACGTCACACCCGTGCCACCGCCGCCCGTCCTTCTTGTCGTGGTGCCTGGGGTGGTTACTGTGGCGGCATGCGTCCCGGAAAAATGACCGTCAAGACCCAGGAAGCGTTGCAGGCCGCCGAGCAGCTGGCCGAGAAGCGCAACCACCAAGAGCTCACCCCCGAACATGTCCTCTCGGCGCTCTTGACGCAAGAGCAGGGCCTGGTCGGCGCCCTCCTGCGCAAGGTCGGGGTGGATCCCGAGGTGGTGGCCCGCGAGACCCAGCGCGCGCTCGACGAGCAGACCCAGGTCCGGGGCGCGGCCGCCGAGGTGTACGCCGGACGCCGCCTGAAGGATCTGCTGGCCGACGCCGAGAAGCGCTCCCAGGAGTTCAAGGACGAGTACATCTCGAGCGAGCACCTGCTCCTGGCGCTGGTCGCCGGGAAGCACGGCGCCGCCACCCGCGCCCTCCAGGATGCCGGCGTCCGCGAGGACAGCCTGATGCGGGCCCTCGCCGAGGTGCGTGGAAGCCAGCGCGTCACCGACCCCGAGGCCGAGGGCAAGTACCAGGCCCTCGCCAAGTACACCCGGGATCTCACCCAGGAAGCCCGCAACGGCAAGCTCGACCCGGTGATCGGGCGCGACGAGGAGGTCCGGCGCACGATGCAGGTGCTGTCGCGGCGGACCAAGAACAACCCGGTCCTGATCGGCGAGCCCGGGGTCGGGAAGACCGCCGTGGTCGAGGGGATCGCCCAGCGCATCGCCGCCGGCGACGTCCCCGAGTCGCTGAAGGACAAGAAGATCCTGGCCCTCGATCTCGGGGCGCTCATCGCCGGCACCAAGTACCGGGGCGAGTTCGAGGATCGCCTGAAGGCCGTCCTCAAGGAGATCGCCGGGGCCGCCGGCACCGTGATCCTCTTCATCGACGAGCTGCACACCCTGGTCGGTGCCGGGGGCGCCGAGGGCGCGGTCGACGCCGCCAACATGCTGAAGCCGGCCCTGGCCCGCGGCGAGCTGCGCTGCGTGGGCGCGACCACCCTCGACGAGTACCGCAAGTACGTCGAGAAGGACAAGGCCCTCGAGCGGCGCTTCCAGCCGGTCTTCATCGGCGAGCCCTCGGTGGCCGACACGGTGGCCATCCTGCGCGGGCTCAAGGAACGCTACGAGGTCCACCACGGCATCCGCATCCGGGACGCCGCGCTGGTGGCGGCGGCGCGGCTGTCCGACCGTTACATCTCCGCGCGCCAGCTCCCCGACAAGGCCATCGACCTGGTGGACGAGGCGGCCAGCCGTCTCAAGATGCAGATTGACTCGTTGCCGGAGCCCATCGACACGCTCGATCGCCGCCTGGTGGCGCTGGCCATCGAGGAGCAGGCCCTGAGCAAGGAGAAGGACGACGCCAGCCTCAAGCGCATCGTCGAGGTGTCCAAGGAAATCGCGGAGCTGCGCGAGCGGGCGGCCACCATGAAGAGCGTCTGGCAGCGAGAGAAGTCCATCATCTCGGAGAGCCGGACCCTCAAGGAGGACATCGAGAAGGCCCGCACCGAGGCGGAGCTCGCCCAGCGCCGCGGCGATCTGAACCGCGCCGCCGAGCTGCGCTTCGGCCGCCTGCCCGAGCTCGAGAAGGCGCTCACCGCCAAGAACCTCGAGCTGAAGAGCGCCCAGGGCCAGGGTTCCTTCCTGCGCGAGGAGGTCACTGAGCAGGATATCGCCGCCGTGGTCTCCAAGTGGACCGGCATCCCGGTCGACAAGATGCTGGAGGGGGAGCAGGAGCGGCTCATGCACATGGAGACCCGGCTACACGCCCGGGTCATTGGCCAGGACGAGGCGGTCACGTCGATAGCCAACGCCGTCCGCCGTTCGCGGGCCGGCTTGCAGGATCCGAACCGCCCCATCGGGTCGTTCATCTTTCTTGGACCGACCGGGGTCGGCAAGACCGAGCTGGCGCGCTCGCTGGCGGACTTCCTCTTCAATGACGAAAGTCACATGGTCAGGATCGACATGTCGGAGTACATGGAGAAGCACGCCGTCTCGCGCCTGATCGGCGCCCCTCCGGGCTATGTGGGATACGACGAGGGGGGCCAGCTCACCGAGGCGGTCCGCAGACGCCCCTACTCGGTGGTCCTGTTCGACGAGATCGAGAAGGCGCACCCGGACGTGTTCAACACGTTGCTTCAGCTGCTGGACGACGGGCGATTGACCGACGGACAGGGTCGCACGGTCGATTTTCGCAACACCGTCATCATCATGACGTCGAACGTCGGCAGTCATCTGCTGTCGGATGTCGTGGCTGGCGCGACGCCCGCCGAGACCCGAACCGCCGTGCTGGCCGAGCTGCGGCGCACCTTCAAGCCAGAATTCCTGAATCGAATCGATGACATCGTGGTCTTTCATCGGCTCAACCGCAGCGAGATCGACAGCATCGTCGAGGTCCAGCTCGGCCGGCTGCGCAAGCTCCTCGCGGAGCGCGAGCTCGCGCTCGACCTCACGCCCGACGCCAAGCGCTTCCTCGGGGACGAGGGCTACGACCCGAGCTACGGGGCGCGACCCCTCAAGCGCGCCATCGTGCGGCTCATCCAGGATCCGCTGGCCCGCAAGCTGTTGAGCGGAGAGTTCGGTCCCGGGGACACCATCGTGGTCGATCATGCGTCGGGCGACGCGGAGCTCACCTTTTCGAAGAATCGGCGGGCCGCCATGTCGGCGGTATCATGAGCGGGCGCTCCCGCGGGCGAGCCAGCAAATCGGCAAAGACGGCGGCAGGCAAGGCGGCGCGGACGGGAAGCGCCCGAGCACACCGGTAGACCGAAAAACAGCCCGAGGGGATCCGAAACCAAGCCATGAAGGACCTTTACAAGATACTCGACGTACCCGAGAGCGCCGACGCCGCCACCATCAAGAAGGCATACCGCAAGCTGGCCAAGGAGTTCCATCCAGACGTCACCGGAGGCGACAAGAAGAAGACCGAGCGCTTCAAGGAGATCAACGAAGCGTACGATGTCCTCGGGAGCAAGGACAAGCGTGCGGAGTACAACCGGCTCAGAAGTGCCCCCGTGCGCCCGGACGGCATGCCCGAGGGTTTCGACGCCGAGGCCTTCGCCCGGACATTCGGAGGCGGGGGCGGCGCCGGGGCGGGGCGAGGGGGCTTCAGCGGCGGAAACGTCGACATCGGTGACATCTTCGGGACCCTGTTCGGAGACGCGGCTCCGCGCAGCGGCGGCGCGACCTGGGGACGGGGAGCGCGGCAGCGGGTCTCGCGGGGAAACGACATCGTCGGAACGGTGGAGCTCCCGTTCGAGGACGCCGCGCTCGGGACGCGCCGAACCGTGCGCACCGGCGAGGGCACGACCGTGGAGGTGGGCATTCCCGCCGGGGTCGAGACCGGCGCCCGGCTGCGCGTGGGGGGCAAGGGCGCGCCCGCCCCGAGCCGGGGAGGGACCGCCGGCGATCTCTATCTCGAGATCCAGGTGCTCCCCCATCCGCATTTCCATCGCGAGGGCCTCGACGTCGAGGTGGCCGTGCCCATCACCATCACCGAGGCGGCGCTCGGCGCCAAGGTGCAGGTGCCGACCGTCGACGGGCCGGTCACGGTCTCGGTCCCGCCCGGCACCTCGAGCGGAGCCAAGTTACGTTTGCGCGGCCGCGGCATCAAATCAGGTAACGATGGGGCGCGCGGTGACCAATTTTGTCGGATCGAGATCGTGGTCCCCAAGGGCGCACCGGACAAGCCGGAGCTGCGCCGGCTCTTCGAGGAGCTTGCTCGGCTCGCGCCCGGGGAGGCGGTGCGGGATTTCTGAGGCAATGTGCACGCTGGCAGCCGGCCGCCGGTTGCCGGCATCTCCCTGGGCCTTCCCGAAGAATCGATCTCCAGTCGATTCTCGACCCCTTCCACGGGTACAATTGCTCGACTTCGTGCGTTCGAAAACGACTCGGCCCCAACGCGCCAACCCCGCATCCGTGCGGTCCCTTCGGACGAGGTGAACACCCATGACGACCGAAAATCCAAAGACCCTTCCGCTGCTCTCGCTCCGAAACTTGGTTCTCTTTCCTGGCGCGGTGATGCCCGTCGAGATCGGGCGCGCCAGCTCGCTCAGGTTGATCGAAGCGCTCGGCGGCAAGGGTGCTCACCTGCTGGTGGGCACGCAGAAGGACGCCGACATCGAGGAGCCCTCGGGCGCGGACCTCTACACCATCTGCGTCGAGGGCGAGGTGGTGCGCATCGTGAAGGCGGCTGAAAACCGCGTGACGGCGGTGCTGCGTGGGCTCGAGCGGCGGCGGGTGGTCGGCTTCCCGCAGGAGAAGCCGTACCTGCTGGCCCAGTTCGACCCGCTGGTCGAGGTGCGCAAGGATCCCATCGAGATCGACGGCCTCGGGATGGCGGTGTACGACGTGGCCAAGCAGTTGATCGCCATCTCGCCCGACATCCCGGACGAGACCGCGCAGGTGCTCGACCAGCACAAGGATCCGGCGCGCCTCGGCGACATCGTGGCCGCCACCGTGGATCTCTCGCCCGAGGAGCGGGCGTCGTTGCTGGTGGAGTCCGACGTGGCCGAGCGGCTGCGGCGGCTCTTGGTGCTGCTCCAGCGCAAGGTGGAGCTCATCAAGGTCAAGCAGAAGATCGACTCGCAGGTGCGCGAGGAGTTCTCGAAGCACCAGCGCGAGGCGGTCCTGCGCCAGAAGCTGAAGGCCATCCAGGACGAGCTCGGTGAGGGCGACGACGGCAGCGACCTCGAGGCGTTCGAGGAGAAGATCAAGGCCGCCAAGATGCCCGAGGACGTCGAGAAGACCGCGCGCAAGCAGATGGATCGCCTGAAGCAGATGGCCCAGTCCTCGGCCGAGTACACCGTGCAGCGCACCTACCTCGAGTGGCTGGTCGAGCTGCCGTGGTCCAAGCAGACCGAGGACCGGCTGGAACTGGAGCAGGCGCGCCAGATCCTGGACGCGGATCACTACGACCTGCAGAAGGTCAAGAAGCGGATCCTCGAGTACCTGGCGGTGCGCAAGCTCGCGCCGGGGAAGAAGGGACCGATCCTGTGTCTGGCGGGCCCCCCGGGGGTCGGCAAGACCTCGCTCGGAAAGTCGATCGCCCGGTCGCTCGGACGCGAGTTCGTGCGCATGTCGCTCGGCGGCGTGCGCGACGAGGCGGAGATTCGTGGGCATCGGCGGACCTACATCGGGGCGCTGCCGGGACGGATCATCCAGGGCATGCGGCGGGTCGGCACCAAGAATCCGGTGTTCATGCTGGACGAGATCGACAAGCTCGGCTCCGACTTCCGGGGCGACCCGTCGGCGGCCTTGCTCGAGGTGCTCGATCCCGAGCAGAACTCGACCTTCTCGGACCACTACCTGGAGGCGAACTTCGACCTGTCGAACGTCATCTTCATCGCCACCGCCAACATGCTGGATCCCATCCCGCCGGCCTTGCTCGACCGCATGGAGATCCTGGAGATCCCCGGTTACACGCGGGAGGAGAAGCTGCAGATCGCGGAGCGGCACCTGGTGCCGAAGCAGGTGGCGGAGCACGGGCTGACCTCGGAGCAGATCAAGATCCCGTCGGAGGCGCTCACCACCCTCATCGAGCAGTACACGCGGGAGGCGGGCGTGCGCAACCTCGAGCGTGAGGTGGCCAACGTGATCCGGGCCATCGCGGTCAAGATCGCAGAGAATCAGCCCTACGATCCGGTGCTGACCTCGGACATGGTGTCCGAGATCCTGGGGCCGCAGAAGTACTACTCGGAGGCGGCGGAGCGAACCGAGATCCCGGGGGTGGCCACCGGGCTCGCCTGGACCCCGACCGGGGGTGACATCCTCTTCATCGAGGCGTCCCAGATGCCAGGGAAGGGCAGCTTGATCCTGACCGGGCAGCTCGGCGACGTGATGAAGGAGTCGGCGCGGGCGGCCATGTCGTGGGTGCGGACCCACGCCGAGGAGCTCGGCATCACGACCGACTTCGAGAAGGTCGACATCCATGTGCACGTGCCGGCGGGGGCGGTGTCGAAGGACGGTCCTTCGGCGGGGGTCGCGATGACGGTGGCGCTGGTGTCGCTGCTGACGGGACGGCGGGTGCGGGGCGACGTGGCGATGACCGGGGAGATCACGCTGCGGGGAACCGTGCTGCCGGTGGGTGGTATCAAGGAGAAGGTGCTGGCGGCCCATCGGGCCGGAATCAAGCGGGTGCTGCTGCCCGAGCGCAACCGCAAGGACATCGTGGACATCCCCGATTCGGTGCGCGCCGAGATGGAGATAGGCTTCTCGAAGAAGATGAACGAGGTCCTGGAGCGGGCCCTCGAGGCCATGCAGGTGGTGGTGGCCGGGCCCGACACCCCCAACACCCCCGAAGCCACCGCCCGAGCGTAAAGGCAGGCACCGGCTCTCGTTCGACGGACGGGCGACGATCCGGGCCGCTGGCTGCGCCATCGACCCGGCTTGTCGCCCGCCTTCTAAGCGAAGAATCCGCTCGGAACGGTGCCCGAAGCCCACCGCGCTAGGAGCGGTGGATCGGAGGTTGGCTCTGCCAACCGGAGACGGAAATGGCGAAGCAGATCCGGGTCCGAAGCTTGGCGTCCGTTGGGAGGGGCCCCCCCTTTCCGCGAGCGCCGAAGGCGCGCCCGCTCGAAGCGAGGTGGACCTTGGGGAACGGGTCCGGTTTCGGGTGGTTTCGCTGGTTTGGAGGCGGGCGATAAGCCGGGTCGATGGTGAAGCCGGCGCGAGGACCGCACCGGAGCATACTTGTGCGTCTGTGAGGAGCGGACCGCAGCGCCGGCGCAGCCAGCGGCCCGGATCGTCGCCCGTCGGTTGCCCCAGGGTTACCCCCCTCACGTGATCAAGAGGCGCTCGAGATCGCCAGCGGTGGACGCCAGCCACTGGGGTGACTCCGCTTGTAGCTGTGCAGTGGAGACGTAGCCCCAGGTGACGGAGATGCTGGCGCAGCCCACGGCGTGTGCCATGCGCACATCAGGCAAACCGTCGCCGATGACGACGGTGTGCTCGACCGAGGTCCGGCACTCGGCGATCAGGCGGCGCGCGGCGGTGGGATCGGGCTTGTGCGGAAAGCCATCGCCGTCGCCGATCACCGCGGCGAAGTACCCCGCGATGCCGAGGTAGGTGAGCAGGGGGGTCGTGATGGGCTTGGGCTTGTTGGTCAGGACCGCGAGGACCAGGCCCGCGGTGTGTGACAGCCGCTCGAGCAACGGGCCGATCCCCGGATAGAGGCGGGTATCGACCGCCACGTGGCTGCGATAGTGCCCGACGAAGCGGGCGAGACAGTCGTCGATGTTTGGTACGCGCCGGGCCCCGCCGGATGACGGCTCCGCGAGCGCGCGCGCAACCAGCTCCCGGGCCCCGTCGCCCACCAGGTCCCGGACCGCCGCGACGGTCAGCGGCCCACGGCCCTCCTCTGCGAGCGTCTGGTTCAGGGCCCAGGCGATGTCCGGCACCGAGTCCACCAGGGTCCCGTCCAGATCGAAGATGGCCAGCTCGAATCGCGAGCGCCGCGGGCCGCCGCCCCCAGCGTCGTCCGGGGGGTCGCGCGCCAGATCGCCTCCGCGGTGACCTTCCCCATCCCCCACCCGTCCGCGGCTGCCGACATGGTCGGCTGGCGCACCAGGACCCACGGCGCGCCTCACCAACCCCGGGTTGGCGGCCGGGGATCTGAGGGATGCGGCCAGATGGGACACGGACACGGCCTCCTCAGGCCGCCGCCGCCCGTTCCCGATCCATCGCCGCGCGCACGGCGTCCATGAAGCCGCAGAACAGCCGCTCCTCCGCGGCGAGCAACGGCTCGAAGACCGCCCGCCAGTCGGCGAAGGTCCGCCCGAGCCCCTCTGCCATCTCGGCCAGGTGTCGATCCTCGTCCTTGGCTATCGCCGCCACCGAGAAGCCCACCCTCCGCTCCGCGAGCAGGCGATCGTAGATGGGATAGAAGATCTGGGCCCGCACCTCGATCGCCGCGCTGGTGAGCAGGTAATTCGCCTCGGCGCGCCGCGCCGGCGTCCAATCCGGGTGCACCGCGGCCTCGGCGGCCCGGGCTTCGGCAGCGCGATCAATGGCCTGCAGGTAGTCCTCGCCGGCGTCCCCTGCCAGCGTGTCGTGACCGGCGAAGGTCGTCACCCGCGCCCCGACACCCGCACCGAGCGCGACCGCGGCCTTCTTCAGGCGCAGCGCGTGCACCGCCTCGTCGAGGACGTGCTGCAACCCCTCGATGGTCAGGGACTCGGAGCGGCGACTCTTCAGCATCTTGCGCACGCCCACGTACTCCAGGCGCGCCAGGGTGTTCACGAAGCGCGCGTGCAACTCTGGCTCGGCGATGATCTCACCGAGGACGTGCACCAGTCGCTCGGCGCCCTCGCCCTCGGCGCATGCTTCTATGTATCGTTGCATCCAAGATCCTGTCGCGCGTTCATTTCGCAAGAGCGTACGCGCCTGGCAAGGGGCGAGCAACTGCCGCGGGCCCTGGAACAATCAGGCAACCGGGAATCCGTCCTTGTCGCGCCGGGGGGCGACGGGTACCATCGGTCCTCCATGGCAACACCGGCCGTCGGAGAAGACATCGATGCCCTTTGCGGGAAGTGCGGCCAGGTCTGGCACGTGGTCATGGCCAAGATGGGCGATCGCATCGCCAAGGTCGTCTGCAAGCGTTGCGGGGGACAGCACCTCTACCGCACCGAGAACCCCACCGAGGCGGTGGTGAACAAGAGCGCCGGGGTTCGCAGCAAGGCGCGCGCCGCGCGGGTGGCGGCCGAGCCCCCCGCGGCCCCCATCCCCGCCTTCGACCCCAGCAAGCCGCCCCGCCCTTATTCGGTCCAGGACAGCTTCGTGGCCGGCGAGCGCGTGGTGCACGTCCAGTTCGGGACCGGCGTCGTCGTCGCCAGCCCGGGGCCGGGCAAGGTCGAGATCGCCTTCCCGGCCGGGCGGCGCGTGCTGGCGAGCGCCCGCACCGTGTCGACCCTGGCGCGACCGGTGCTGCTCAAGAACGTCCCGATCGCGGACCGTCCGCCCAGCAAGCTTTGACCATCTCCCCGACCATCTCCCAGGGGTTCGACACGGCGAGGCGGGAGCCCTGGTCATGAGCTCACCCACCGCCATCTACGGGCGGGTGGCGCTGCGCAAGGATCTGGCGCGCTCGATTCGCGGCGGTCACCCCTGGGTGTACCGCGACGCCATCAGCTCCGATCGCGCGATCCCGGATGGCGCGGTGGTCCTCGTCACCTCGCGCGACGGTCGGCCGATTGGCCGCGGCTTCTGGTCGTCCACCTCCCCCATCGCCGTGCGGATGCTGGCGACCGATGCCGCCGTGGATCTCGAGCTCGAGGTGCCGACCCGCCTGCGGCAGGCCCTCGATCAGCGCTTGACCTTGTTCGACCTGAATGCGACCAACGCGTTCCGCTGGGTGCACGGCGAGGCCGATCTGCTCCCAGGGATGCACCTCGACGTCTACGGCGCCCGCGCATCGGTGCGCTTCGATGGCGCCGAGGCGGCCGCGTTCTACGGCCGCTTCGCCGAAGACATCCTGGCGCTCGGCGGCGCGATCGGGCTCGCCTCGCTGGTCGAGCGGCGGCGCGCCTCGCAGAGCCGAAGGAGTGGCCCAGGCCCGGGCCTGACCGGTCCGCCGGAGAGCGACGAGCGGGACCCGGAGCCCCCCGGCGACGGGAACGCGCGGCTCGTGACCCTGGCCGGCGAGGAGGCCCCGGACGGCCCCTTCCTGGTGCGCGAGAACGGGCTCACCTTCGAGGTGGATCTCCTGCACGGGCAAAAGGGCGGGTTGTTCCTCGACCAGCGTGACAACCGCCAGTGGGTGCGGCAACACGCCGCCCACCGGCGGGTCCTCAACCTCTTCGGCTACACCGGTGGCTTCTCGGTCTACGCGGCGGCGGGCGGCGCCGCGGAGACCACCACCGTGGATCTGTCGCCCGGCGCGGTGGCCGCCGCGCGCAAGAACCTGATGCACAACCAGCTCCCGGTTCAGCACGGCGCCACGCTGGTGGTGTCCGACGCCTTCGCCTTCCTGGCGGCCGCGCGGAAGCGCGGACAGACCTGGGACCTGGTCATCTCCGATCCTCCGAGCTTTGCCCCCCGGCAGAGCGCGCTGCCCGAGGCGTTGCGAGCCTATCGGCGCCTGCACCAGGCCTGCGCCGCGGTGACCGCGCCGGGCGGGATTCTCTGCGCGGCCTCGTGTTCGAGCCACGTGGGCAGCGCCGCGTTCGTGGATTCCGTCGAGGCGGGCTGCGCGGACGCCGGCCGGCGCTTCACGCTGAAAGAGCTGCGCGGCGCCGGGGCCGACCACCCGGTGGTCGCGCAGTTCCCCGAGGGGAGCTACCTCAAGTTCGCGGCCGGCCTCGTCGGCTGAGCCGCAAGCGCGTATCGAGACGCGAGCCCCGTGATCGTGGCCGCGATCGCGTTAGCGGTTTTGGACGGCTCGCTCCGTGCTCAGCGCAAGATCACCGGCTCGGGGAGATCGCGGTAGTCCGCGCGCCCGTACTGGATGTGGGCGCGCTCGAGCTCGGGCGCGATCAGCTCGGCCCGGCCCACGATGACCACCGAGAGCGCCTCCGGGTGAAGCAGGTTGCGGGCGGCGGCCAGGGCTTCGTCGAAGGTGACGGCGGCCAGGGACGGCGCCAGGCGCGCCACGAAGTCGGGCGGGAGACCATGCAGCTCGGCGGCCACGAGCGCGTTCGATAGACCGGCCGCGCTCTCGAGCGCGAGCGGCGCGCTGCCGGCGAAGTACCCCTTGGCCTTGGCGAGCTCCTCCGCGTTCGGACCGGCGGCCTGCATGCGGCGGAGCTCGTCCACGCCGAGGCGCAAGGCCTCGACCGCGGTCTGGTTGCGGGTGGCGGCCGAGATACGGAAGGCTCCCGGCGTCAGGGACTCGCTGAACGCCGATCCGATCCCATAGGTCAGCCCACGCTTGGTGCGCACCTCGATCATGAGGCGGGACGAGAAGTCCGAGCCCCCGAGCACGTAGTTGACCAGCGTCGCGGCGTACCACGCCGGATCGGCATGGCGAATACCCGCATGGCCGAGCAGCAACGTGGCCTGCGTGAGCTCGGGCTTGTCCACCAGGAGGACGTGGGCCGCGCGCGCCTCGGGGATCCGCAGGCTCGGGCGCGGCGGAATGGGGGCGGCCGCCCACCCGGACAGGGCCCGGTCGAGGCGCGCCCGCATGTCCGCGGCATCCACCGCGCCCGCCACCGCCACGATGGCGTTGTTCGGTCGGTAGAACCGACGCCAGTAACGATCGAGATCGGCGCGCGTGAGCTTCTGCACGTGGCGCGGCAGCAGGAACCAGCCCGCGGGGTGGCTGTTCCCGAAGATCATGCCGTCGAGCTCTTCGCTCGCGAGCTCGTGGGGATCGTCGGCACGGGCCGCCAGACCCGCCAGCATCTGATCGCGGATCTCCGGCATCTCGGCGGCGGGAAAGGTCGGGCGCAGCACCAGGTCCGCCAGCAGATGGACGCAGAGATCGAGGTCCTTGGCCAGCACGGAGCAAGTGAGCACCGAGTGCTCGGGGCCGGCGGCGGCGTCGAGCACGCCCCCCACCGAATCGATGGCGCGGGAGATCTGGTCCGCCGAGCGCCCTCGGGTTCCCTTGCGCAGCATGGCCACGGTGAAGTCGCTGGCGCCCTGATTGACCTCGCGCTCCTCGTCGAAGTCGCCGGCCTTGATGGCGATGCTGAGGCTGACGATGGGCAGGCTCGCGCGCGGGACCACCATCAGCTCGAGGCCGTTCGGCAGCGTGCTGCGGGCGATGGGCGGCAACGGCAGGGGCGACGCCGCGGGCGGAGCGGGGGCGTGGATCAGATCCTGGCGGTTCGCCCAGAAGGTGGCGGCGGGATCGGGAGATGGGGGGGACGAGGACGGCGACGAGGACGGCGACGAGGACGGGGACGGAGATGGGGGGGACGAAGACGGCGACGGGGACGGGGACGGGGATGGGGACGGGGATGGGGATGGGGATGAGGGGCGGAGCATGATGGTGGTCGAGTTGTCCTCCACCAGGTAGATGCGGGCCACGCGCGCCACGTCGGCGGCCGTCACGCGCGCGTAGGCCCGGGTGGCGTCGAGGAACCGGTGCCAGTCGCCCCGTACCACCTGGGCGAGCCCGAGCTCGCGGGCGATGCCCTCGCTCGACTCGAGCCCGAAGATGTAGCCCGCCGACAGCTGGTTGCGCGCCTTGGCGAGCTCCGCGGGCGCGACGCCGCCCTTCCGGACCCGGGCAACCTCGTCGAGGAGCGCGGCGCGAACCCGCTCCTGCGACCCGGCTGGGTCGGTGCCCGGGAGGTGGGCCGCGTAGACGATGAAGAGCCCCGGGTGCTCCATGACCTCGGCCACGCCCCCCGCTGCCACGGCCACCTTGTCCCGGCGCACCAGCCGCTGGTTCAGGCGCGAGGATTCGCCGGCCGAGAGAACCGTCGCCAGCACCTCGAGCGCCGGGATGTCGGGATGGGCCGCCGCCGGGATGTGAAATCCGGTGGCGATGACCGGCAAGTTCACCTCCCGGGTCAGCGTCGTCGCGCGGGCCTGCCGCTGGCCCGGCTCGACGGGGTAGGCCGGCGCCACCACCGGCCCGGCCGCGAGCCCACCGAAGTGGCGCTCGACCGAGGCGCGCACCGACGCCTCCTCGACATCGCCCACCACCACCAGGGTCGCATTGCTCGGTCGGTAGTAGGTGTCGTAGAAGGCCTGGCAATCGGCGGGCGTGACGCGATCCAGATCCTCGAGCGTTCCGGCCGGCGTCCACTGGTAAGGGTGCTTGGTGTAGGCGAGCGCGCGGAAGGCCTCGATGGCCTGCCCCACGGGGTTGTTGTCGATCCGCAGCCGCTTCTCCTCCTCGACGACCTTGCGCTCGGAGTCCACGGTCGAGGGGAACAGCCGCAAGTTGCGCATCCGCTCGGCCTCGAGCTCGAGCGCGAAGTCGACGTAAGACGGCGGAACGGTCTGGTGAAACACCGTCACGTCCTCGGTCGTGAAGGCGTTGACCTGCCCCCCCACCTCCTTCAGCATCCGCGCGTGCCCCTCGGGCGGCACGTGCAAGCTGCCCTTGAACATCATGTGCTCGAACATGTGTGCCACGCCGCGATTGCCCACATGTTCGTCCTTGGAGCCCACGTGGTAAAAGATCTGGACCGTGGCCACGGGCGCGTCGTGCTTCGCCAGGAACAGGACCTCGAGCCCGTTGCCGAGGGTCCACGTGTGGACGTCGCGCTCGGCGAGCCCGGCGAAGCCCCTCCCTGCCGGAGCGGCGGTCGGCAGCGGCGTCGTGGTCTTCGTGACGACGGTGGCCGCCTCGGCCCCCCCCCCCACCGCAAAGGACAGACCGGCGAGCAGCGCGGTGGCGCGCACCTTCCACCCGGACCGCCCCCACCCGGCTTGCCCCGGCTTTACCGCGCCGCAAAAGTGCCGAGGCTCCACCACATGCGTGGGTTGACGACCGGGCTCACGGTGACTCGGCGGCTTCATCGCTTTGGCCGGCACTATGCCACACGGGCGCGCCGACCCGAGGCAGATGCGTCCTGAGGCGGGCTCCCGCGCCGCCGCCGTGATCGCGGTGACCTCGTCCCTCCCGGATGGCGGGGTGGTGGCGGAGGGCGGCGCCCCGTTCGACAGCGCGCCCTCCGAGGTTCGTCGGCCGCACTGGAGACGGGCCCTCGTGTTGCTGTGGCTCGGACAGGTCATCTCGCACCTCGGTGACTCGCTGTATCTGGTGGGCATGGTGTGGTTGGCGCTCGAGGTCACGGGGTCGAAGGCGCTCACGGGGTGGCTGGTGGCGCTGAACTTCGCCCCCACCCTGCTCGTGGGTCCCCTGGCCGGCGCGCTGGTCGACCGCCACGATCGCCGCGCGATCATGATCGCCGCCGACACGGTGCGCTTCCTGGCGGTGGCCTCGATCCCGGTGTTGTTCGCGCATCACGCGCTCGCGCCGGCGGTCCTCGGAGCTTTGCTCGCCGTGCTCGCCACCGGCTCCGCGTTCTTCAACCCCGCCATGAAGGCATTGATTCCCGAGATCGCGCCCGGGCGCCGGCTGACCTTCACGGTCGCCGTCTTCCAGCTGTCGGAGCAGGCGGCGTTCGTGGCCGGGCCGCTCCTCGGCGAGCCGGCCACCCGCCACTTCGGGTTCGTGCACCTCTTCAGCGTGGATGCGGCCACCTTCGCGTTCTCGGCGGTGTGCTTGCTGGCGCTGCCGCGCCTCGGCCGCAAGCAATCCCACGCCGCTGCCCATGCGCGGTTGCCGCAGCTCACCCTCCGGGGGCTGCGGGCGGACGCGGCGGTGGCGCTGCGCACGGTGCTCGCGATCCCGGCGCTGCGGACGGTGCTGCTGCTGACCGCGCTCGACAACCTGGTCATCATGGGGCCGGCCTACATCGCGACCCCCATCCTGGTGAAGGAGACCCTCGGCCTCGGGCCCGAGGGGTACATGCGCGCCATGTTCCACCTGTTCCTCGGGCTCATGGTGGGCTCGCTGGTGGTCGGGCTCGGCGGGCGGAGGTGGCCGAAGGGCAAGATGATCTTGCTCGGGATCTTCCTGGATGGGGCCACGCTCATCCCCCTCGGCTTTGCCCACGACCTCACATTCGTGAAGTGGGTGCTGTTCGTGCATGCGCTGGCCCTCCCGCTCATCATCATCCCGCGAACCGTGATGATGCAGCAGGCGGTGCCGGGCCGGCTCCACGGTCGACTGTTCGCGCTGGTCAACGTCATGGTGTTCGGGATGACGGGGATCTCGGCCGGCCTGACCGGGCTCGTGATCGCGCACCTGCCGCCGACCACCCTCTTCGTCGCGGTGGGCCTGCTCGGCGCGGCGGTGGGCCTGCTCGGCACCCGCTCCGCCGCCCTGCGCCGGGCAGCCTGACGAAGGTGAGGGCATGGGCGCCTGAGGGCGTCGCGGGCCCGATGGGGTCGACCGGCAGCGGGGTTGCGGTTAAGTTCGGCCCATGCGCTCCCCCCTCTCGCGTGACCGCGGACCCTCGCGCGCCTGGCTGGCCGTCCTCCTCTGGCTCTTGCCGGTGCTTCTCTGCCTCCCCGCGATGAGCTGTAGCAGCGGGAGCGGGGCCAAGCCGTCGGGGGGGAGCGGGGGAAGCGGTGGGACCGCCGGCCCGGGAACGGGCGGAAGCGCATCGGCGGCGAGCGGAGGAGCCTCGGTGGCCGGCAGCAGCGGCGGGATCTCCGGCTCGGGGGGCGCCACCAGCGGCAGCGGAGGAGCCAGCACGACGGGCGGCGCGACCGGAGCGGCCGGTGGTGCGAACGGCGTCCAGAGCGGTGGCGGAGGCGGCGGTGGCGGTGGAAGCGGTCCCGGCGGTGGCGGTGGGATCTCCGCGGGGGCCGCGCCGTTCCTGACCGAGGACTTCGAGTCCGGGACGGTGGGCCAGCCGCCGGCCGGCTGGGACAACTTCATCGGCTACATCAAGAACGGACCGAATCCGAACGGCGACACGCTGGCGCTCATCGACAACAAGCAGGCGCACGGCGGCAAGAGCTCCGTTCACTTCCACGGAGGCGGCAACCCCGCCATGATCACCCGGGCGCTCCCGGCGGGGACGAACAAGCTCTACGTGCGCGCCTACGTCTACATGACCCGGCAGCTCGGAATGAACCCCGGCGCCAACCACGAGACCCTGATCGGGATTCGCAAGAACTCGGGCGACGCCAACAACGAGGTGCGCTTCGGCGAGATCAAGGGGGTGATCGGGACCAACGAGGTGCCGACCGACAACATCGCCCCCAAGATGGCCCAGTGGGGCATGGGGCCGGTGGTCGCCGCCAACAAGTGGGCCTGCATCGAGGTCGCCTTCCTCGGGGATCAGCCGCAGCACGTGCTCCAGGCCTGGGCGGACGGCGTCCTGGTCCACGCCATCACCGCGCCCGACCAGTGGCAAAACGGGGTCATGCCCATGACCTGGCTGGCTGGAAAATTCAACGAGGTCATCCTCGGCTGGCAGAGCTTCAGCGGCGCCACCAACGACGTCTGGATGGACGATCTCGCGCTCGGCACCGCCCCCATCGGCTGCAACTGAGGATCCGATGACTGCCCTTGGCCGGTGCGAGGTCCTGCGCCTCGACAGCCGCGTCCTCGCGGGAAATCCCCTTGGGGATCCGGTGGCGCGCGCGCTCACGGTTTGGCTGCCACCCTCCTATGCGACCGACGGCGCCCGGCGCTTTCCGGTGATCTACGTCCTCGCCGGCTATGGCAGCACCGGGGCGGCGCTGTTCGAGGGGACCCCGTGGCAGCCGGCGCTCGACGCGCGCCTCGATCGCCTGGTGGGCAGCGGGGCGATGGGTGAAGTGATCGTGGCCGCGCCCGACGGCTTCAATCGGTACGGCGGCAGCCAGTACCTCGATTCACCCGCCAGCGGCCGCTACGAGACCCACCTGTGCGAGGAGATCGTCCCCGCCGTCGATGCCGCCTTCCGCACCGTCGCCACGCGCGCCGGGCGCGCCGTCTGCGGCCGCTCCTCGGGCGGCTACGGCGCGCTCGTGCTCGGAATGCACCGACCGCAGCTCTTCGGGGCCATCGCCAGCCACGCCGGCGACGCCTACTTCGAGCTCTCGATCCTCGGCGACATCCCCAAGGTGTGCCGCACCCTGCGCCGCCACGGCGGGGTCGCCGGCTTCCTGCGCCACTTCGACGGGGCGCCGACCAAGCGGTCGGAAGACGTGACAGCCATGATGATGGTGGCGCTCGGGGCGGCCTACGCACCCGACCCCGCCCTGCCCCATGGCTTCGGGTTGCCGTTCGACCTCGACACCGGGGAGATCGACGCTGCCGTGTGGGCCCGCTTCAAGGCGAACGATCCGGTCGAGATGCTCGAGCTGCCGGAGCATGCCGCCGCCCTGCGGGGCATGTCGCTGGTCTACCTCGACGCGGGGACGCGCGACGAGTGGGCGCTGGATCTCGCGGCGCGCATCCTGGCCGCCCGGCTGCGCGGCCTCGGCGTCGCGGTCGAGCACGAGGAGTTCGAGGACGGTCACATGGGCACCGCCTACCGCTACGACGTCTCGCTGCCGAAGCTGGCGGTGGCGCTCGGAGCCCGGACCTGGCCGGGAGCGCCCCGCCACGGTGACGGCGGCGGCGGCGCCGCCGCGTGAGAGCCGGAACCACCCTCCGCCTGACCGTGACGGGGCTCGACGGCGAAGGGGCCGGCGTCGGCCTGCTCGAGGCCGCGCGCGCGCCGGTGACCGGGACCGAGGCAGGCACCGAGGCCGGCCAGGTCGCGGTCGAGCTGCACGTCCCCGGGGCGTTGCCGGGTGAGGAGGTGGTGGCACGCATCGACGCCGTCTCGCACCACCGACCGGTGGGCTGGGCAACCCTGCTCGAGCTGGTTCGACGCTCCGCCGACCGGGTGACGCCCATGTGTGCAACCGCGATCGCGGCCGCGGCCGCGGCCACGGCCAGTCGCTGCGGCGGATGCGTGCTGCAGATCCTCGACTACCCGGCTCAGCTCGCCTGGAAGGAGGCCACCCTGCGCCGGCAACTCGCCTCCACGCTCGATGGCCCGGGGGTCGAGCTGCGATCCGCCGTGGCTTCGCCGCGCACGCTCGGTTATCGAAACAAGTCCAAGCTGGTCGCCGCCGGAGGCGGGCTCGTCGCGAGCGCCTCCCCGCGGCTCGGCGACGCCCCCGCCCAGGGAGCCCACGCTCGCCTGATTCGTCGCCTGATCTTGGGAGCCTTCGCGCCCGGGACGCACGACGTGGTGGATCTGTCCGGCTGCGCGATCGCCGAGCCCCCGCTCGACGCCGTGGCGGGCGAGGTGGCGCGGGTGGCGACCGAGCTCGGGGTGGTCGCCTACGACGAGCGACGGCGGGTCGGGAGCCTGCGCCACGTGGTCCTGCGCTCGAACGCCGAGGGCGCGGTCCAGATCACCTTCGTCACCTCGAGCCCCAGCTTCCCGATGGCCGCCGACCTCGCCGATCGGCTGCGCGCCGCCCACCCGGAGATCGTGGGCGTCCTGCACAACGTCAACCCCTCCGCCGGAAATGCCATCTGGGGCGAGGCCGAGACGCTGGTGTGGGGAGCCGCCACCCTCGACGACGCCATCGACGGCATCCGGCTGCGCCTGTCCGCGCGGGCCTTCTTTCAGGCCAACCGCCAGGTGGCCGCGCTCGCCTATCGCGCCATCGCCGCCGCCGTCGCGCCCACCGCGCGCGACACCGTGGTCGACGCCTACGCGGGTGTGGGCGGCATCGCCCTGACCCTGGCGCGAGCGGGGGCCGGCTGCGTGCTCGGCATCGAGTCTCACGCCGGCGCGGTGGTCGATGCCACCGCCAACGCCGCCGCCAACGGTCTCGCCCACATCGCCACGTTCGTGGGCGGCGACGCCGCCGCGTGCCTGGCGACGCTCGCCGAGGCCAGCGTCGTGATCCTCAATCCCCCGCGAAAAGGGTGTGCGCCCGCGGTCCTCGCCGAGGTCGCGCGCCTGCGCCCGCGGCTCGTGGCCTATCTCAGCTGCTCTCCCGCGACCCTGGCGCGCGATCTCGCTGTCCTGCTCGGGCTCGGGTACGCCCCCCGCACCATCACGCCCTTCGACATGCTCCCCCACACCCCCCACCTCGAGGTGCTGGCGGTCCTCGGAGCTCGCGACCGCTGAGGTTCGGCGGCACCACCTCCACGAAACCGTTCTCCATCGCGCCATCCGTCGCACCGGAATCGCCGCCAGCATGCCGAAGCCCGTCTCCCCATACCCTGAGGCACTCGTTCGCCACCCACCTCCTCGAGTCGGGCTCCGACATCCGAACCATCCAACAGCTCCTCGGCCACAAGGATGTAAGCACTGACCTGCTCCCCAACGCTGGTCCACTCAGGCTGCGAGTCCTACGGTTGATGAACTCCTTGGGCGTCAGGTCGCCAAGTGAGCTGTGCGGCCTGACCTCGTTGTGGTCGCGCCTCCAGTCCTCGATCTTGGTCCTGGCGTCGTCGAGGTCGGGGAACCAGTGGTGGTTCAGGCACTCGTCCCGGAACTTCCCGTTGAAGCTCTCGATGTAGCAGTTCTCCACGGGCTTGCCAGGACGGATGAAGCGGATCCTCACGCCGGCGGCGTAGGCCCACGCGTCGAGCGTCTCCCCGCCGAATTCAGGCCCGTTGTCGCAGACGATGACCACTGGTCGGTCTCGACCTGCGAGCAGGCGTTCGAGCACGCGCACCACCCTGGTTCCGCCGAGTGACGTGTCAACCTCGACGACCAGGCACTCGCGCGTGAAGTCGTCGACGACGTTCAGGGTCCGGAATCGTCGGCCACTGGCCAGGGTGTCGAGCGTGAAATCCATCGACCAACGCTCGTTAGGTCGGTTTGGTGGTGGCAGCACCGTGCGCATACCCACGGCCATTCTCTTGCGCCTTCTCCGTCGGACAGCGAGACCCTCGGCTCGGTAGATGCGGTAGACCCGCTTGTGGTTTACGCGCCACCCGCCGCGCCGCAGAAGCACGGGAATGCGCCGATAGCCGAACCGCGGTCGGGCCGCAGCGTGAGCTCGGATCTCGTGACCATCGTCCGCCTGGGTACGTGGCGACAGGTCGAGCGCCGGAAGCCGAGCACGGTGCAGGCCCGGCACTCGCTCATCTCGAACTCGCCACGCAGAAAGCCGACGGCGGTACGCCGAGGGCTTCACCACATTATTGCGACGACCGCGATGATCTGCTCTTCCTTGTACCGGCTCTTCTTCATGAGTCCTCCGATTGAAGGACTCGCATTCGAAGTGGTCCAGTTTTCGGGAGTCAGGTCAGACGAGTTACGTTGAACCCGCCGGGCCCGCGGCCCGCGGATTAACGCCAAGGCGTTAGCCGGACGGACGGAGTTGACCTGGTATGGGGCATAGACCCTGCTTGAGTATGCGATGCCGACGGTGGTGGAGGGGGATTTCGAGTGGGACTCGGCCAAGGCTGAGTCGAATCTGGAAGAGCACGGAGTGTCCTTCCCTGAAGCCGCCACTATTCGCGGATCCGATGGCGGTCTATCTCGATGATGGTACGGTAGCGAGCAACATGGTGGTCATAGGGACTTCGCTTCGCGAGCGTCTCCTGTGCGTGGTTCACGTCGAGCGCGGTCAGCGCGATCGGATCATCAGCGCGCGCACCGCGACCGCCACGGAGCGCACCGTCTACGGCAGCGGAGGTCAAAGATGCGCACAACAGCCAAGCGTCGCAGCATCGCGGAATCGGAGCCGGTTCGCATACTGGGACGCGGTCTTCACGCCCAAAGAGGGGTACATCTCACGATCCGAGCTATTCGTGAAGCGGTAGGAAAGACGCAGGTCGAAGTTGCCGCGGAGTCGGCGATTGACCAGTCTGACGTCTCACGACTCGAGGGCCGAGAGGACTTCGAGGAGTGCCTCGTGTCCACGCTCCGCCGGTACATCGCCGCCCTCGGTGGGCAACTGGAATTGGTGGCGTCTTTCGGTGACAAAAGAATCATTCTGTCTGGAGTTCTGCCCGGCTCTCAGGGTGTGCCGGCTAACAAGGCGTTGCAGCGGCCGGGCCGGCGACCGGCCGGCCGCTGAACGCCAACGCGTTAGACAGCCTGGAGGAAGGCATGCGTGGATTGGAACCAGGACCGTTTCAGGCTGTGAACTGCGACGAAGTCCCGTGGAGACCGTCCACCATGGCTGCCGGAGTCTTCGTGAAGGACATCGCGACCACTGACGGTTGGGAAATGCAGCTCGTTCGATTCGAGCCGGGCGCCCGATTCCCCGTGCACACGCACGAACATCCTGAGTTCCTATTCATCCTCGAGGGAGAACTTGTCCAAGCAGGCAGCCGCTTGGGTCCGGGGTGGGCGAGCATCGCCAGTCCAGGAAGTGTGGATGCCGATGTCTACTCGGACACCGGGTGCATCTTCGTGCTGGTGGATCGCGTGTGACCTGTTCGTCGGGTCGCTGTCCAATACAAGGTTAGGCAGCCTCGCGAGGCGCCGAATGGAGTTGCCAGGATCACGATTCGGGGTAGTCGATGATGCGAAGGTTCGCGACGACGGCGCCGAACGACAAGGGGTCGCGCCGGCGCGTGCTCGCCCACCCCAAACGCCCCAGTGGGGAACCGAGTAGGGAGGTTTGTCCGCGCCCCAGGCGCGCGCTCGACCCGGAATGCAATCCCCATAGCTAACGACCCGGCGAAGGCCGCGACGGCGGACCCGGGCCGATCGCGCTCACTGCGGTCGTCGCACCAGGTGGAAATCGAACCTCGCGGTGCTGAAGGGCTCGACCGAGCTCTGGCCGTCCGGCGTGGGCCCGGGCGGATGGGTGACGAAGTCGACGACCAGCGACGCCTTGACCGCGAACACCGCGTCCGTATCGAGGTAAGGATCTCCCGCCACGAAGAGGTGGGTGGTCACCGGCGCAAAGCCGGGCGCCGAGACGATGAGGTGAACGTGGGCGGGGCGGTTGGGGTGTCGGCCCATCGCCGCCAGCATCACGCCGACCGGGCCATCGGTGGGGATGGCGTAGCTCACTGGCTTGACGGTGCGCAAGCCATACTCCCCGTCGCCCGCCACCGTGAAGCACCCGCGCGCGTAGGACACCTCGTCGCCCGGTCGCTGCACGTCGTACAGCCCCTCGCTATCGGTCTGCCAGACGTCGAGGGTGGCCCCGGCGATCGGCCGCCCCTCGACGTCGAGCACCCTGCCCGAGAGAAACGTCGGCACGCCCGGCATTCCCTCGGCGATGTTCGCCCAGCGTGGCAGCGCGGGCGCGCCGGGCCGGTAGAACGGCCCGAGGACGGTGGTCTCCGCCGCGCCCCCCGGCTTGCGGTGGTTGATGGCATCGACCAGCATCGACACCCCGAGGGTGTCGGAGAGGAGGATGAACTCCTGCCGCCGGTCGTCGCTCTTGTGCCCGGTCGCCGTCAGGAACTGGATGCCGCGCATCCACTCCGCCTCGGTGAGCTCGGTCTCGCGCACGAACGCGTGCAGGTGCCGGATGAGGCTGGTCGCCACCGCGCGGAAGCGCGCGTCGCTGCCGGGCGCGATCCGAGCGATGACGGCGTCGGTGAGGTTGGCTTCGGTGAGGTTGCGCATGCGTCGAGCTCCTCCCTGGGATGGGTGGTGAGGGACTTCAAAGACCAGGGCTATCTTGCGCCGTCGGCCGCACCAGGCGGCGCCGGATTGGAAAGAGGTGCAGGTCGAAGCGACGAGACAGCGTGCCCCACAGACCGTGAGGGAACTTGATGGTCACCACGATGGCGAGGAGGCCGAGGCCGACGAGGTACCAGGCGCCAAAGTCCGAGGCGAGCTTGCTCAGCCCGTAGAAGATCACGGTGCCGACGATGGGGCCTTCGATGGTGCCGATGCCGCCGATCATGACGATGAAGATGGCAAAGGCGCTCCAGTTGACGTTGAAGGCGGCGTCCGGCGAGATGCGCAGGTTTCCGAGAAAGTACAGCGCCCCGGCGAGGCCGGCCCCGAAGGCGGCGGCCACGTAGACGCCGAGCTTGGTGGCGCGCACGTGGATGCCCTGGCTCTCGGCCGCCGTCTCGCCGTCGCGGATGGCCAGCAAGGCGAGGCCCTGGCGCGAGCGCAGAAGGCCGTAGGTGAGGGCGATGGCCCCCACCGCCCCCGCCTGGCACAGCCAGAAGGTGAGGTGGACGCGCGTGGTCTTGTCGATGCCGCGCAACGCGGTCAGGCTTGTGCCCGAGCCACCGCCGACCACCGAGGCGTTGGCGATCGAGAGGCGAAGCACCTCGGCGATGACCCAGGTGCCGATGGCGAAGGTTCCCCCTTGCAGCCGGAAGGCGAGGTGCGCGATCGGCACCGCCAGCGCCGCCGTCACCAGCGCTGCCAGAGGCACGGCGACGAAAGGATTGACGCCGAGAAAGTTGCCGAGCACGAGGAGGGCGTAACCCCCGAGGCCGAGGAAGGCCTGCTGGCCAATCGACACCATGCCGCCGTAGCCCGCCAGCAGGTTCCACATCATGGCGAAGATGAGGTAGCAGGCCACCTCGTCGAGATCGCGCAGCGTGCCGGGCTCGGCCCACAGCGGCAGCGTGCCGAGCCACGCCACGATGAGCACCGCGCCCCACGCGCCGATGCGGCTCGCCCGCGTGGAGCGGCGAACCTCGGGGCCGAGCGCAGGAGAAGGGACAGGGGGCGTATGCATGGGGTCACCGCGTCTTCGGGAACAGGCCCGCGGGCCGCAGGAGCAGCATCGCCAGGAACACCATGTGCCCGAGCCAGACGCCCCAGCCGGGATCGAAGCGAAAGCCGATGACCTGCGTCACCCCGAGGATGATCCCGCCGAGCAACGTGCCGAGGAAGGAGCCCATGCCCCCGATGATCACCGCCTCGAAGCCATAGAGCAGCAGGGCGGGCCCGTCGGAGGGGGCCACGGTGGTCTTCATGCCGTGCAGCCCGCCCGCCACCGCCACCAGCAGAAAGGCGAGGCCCGTCGCCAGGGCGTACACGTGGCGATGATCGAGCCCCATGAGCTCGGCCACCTCGCGATCGTCGCTGACGGCGCGGAAGGCCCGGCCGATGGCGGTGTGCGTGAAGAGGCCGTGCAGCGCGGCGGCGATGGCCACCGCCACCCCGAAGATGAGGAGAGGCAGCGTGCCGACCGCCAGGCCGCCGCCGAGCGCCAGGCTGGCGTCGTTCAACCCCCCCGATTCGATGAAGCGCGGATCGGCGCTGTAGATCTCCTGGAGCAAGTTCTGAATGACGATGCCGAGCCCGAAGGTGACCACCAAGGAGGGCAAGGGATCGCGCCCGAGGACCCGGTTCAGGACGAGCCGCTGCAGGCCATAACCGGCGGCGAACGCCAGCGGCAACAGGATCACGAGCGCCAGCCATGGCGCCGCCAGCGCGGGCACGCCGAGGCGCGCCGCCAGCGAGAGGACGGCGAAGCTGCCGAGGATGATGAAGTCGCCCTGGGCCGTGTTGGTCAGCCGCAGGACGCCGAAGATCAGGGACTGGCCCATGGCGAAGAGGGCGTAGAGGCCCCCGAGGAGGACGCCCTGAATGAGGGTGCTCACCCAGCCGGCCATGTGCCCCCCCCATCAGACCCCTGGTCAGAGATGCCGTCAGACACCGAAATAGGCCTGGGAGATTTGCGCCCGCGTCACCCTCTGGGAGGGCCCCGTCAGGGTCACCCGCCCCTCTTGCAGGCAATACAGGCGGCCAGAGACGCGCTGGGCGGCGCTGATGTCCTGCTCGACGATGACGACGGTCAGGCCGCCCGCGCAGATCTCCGGCAGCGCATCGTAGATCTGCTTCACCACGACGGGCGCCAAGCCGAGCGAGAGCTCGTCGCACAAGAGGAGGCGCGGGTTCGTCATGAGGGCGCGCCCGATCGCCACCATCTGCTGCTGGCCGCCCGACAGCATGCCGGCGGGGGCGCGCCGCCGCTCGGCGAGGGCCGGGAAGAGGCGGTAGACGGCGTCTAGGGTGAAGGGTCCGCGGCGGCGCGCGAAGGCCCCCATGAGGAGGTTCTCCTCGGCGGTCAAGCTCGGGAAGAGGCGCCTCCCCTCGGGGACGAGGGCGATGCCCCGCCGCACGATCTCCCCCGGTGGCAACCCCCCGATGGGCGCTCCGTCGAAGACGACGCCGTCGCGGCGCGCCCCGAGGAGCCCACACACCGTCTTCAGCAGGGTCGACTTGCCGGCGCCGTTGGCGCCGATGAGCGCGATGATCTCGCCGGGCTCAGCGGTCACCTCTACGCCGAAGAGCACCTGGAAGTCGCCATAGAAGCCGTCGAGGCGGCGCGTCTCGAGCAGGCTCATGTCGTGTCCCCTCGCCCGCGGCGGGTCACGCTTCGAGCCCCAGGTAGACCCGCCGCACCTCCGGATCCGCCATCACGCTCGCCGGGGGCCCCTCGGCGAGCGGGCGGCCCTGGCTCATCACCAGCAGGCGATCGGCGACCGCCAGCAACGCGTGCACGACGTGCTCGATCCAGATCATGGTCAGGCCGGCGGCCTTGATGCGCCGAAGCTCCTCGACCAGCACGGCCGCCTCGCCCTCGGTGAGCCCGGCGGCGATCTCGTCGAGCAGCAGCACGCGCGGCTCGGTCGCCAGCGCCCGGGCCAGCTCGAGGCGCTTGCGATCGAGCAGGCGCAGGGCCGCCGCCGGCCGGTTCGCCTGCCCGAGGAGCCCGGTCTGCCGCAGGATCTCGACGGCGCGCGGGTAGGTGTCGAGCTCCGCCTTGCCTGCGCCGAACGAGGCCGCCGCCACCAGGTTCTCGAACACCGTCATCGCCCCCCACGGCTGCGGGATCTGGTACGACCGCCCGATGCCGAGGCGGCAGCGGCGGTGCGGCGGCTGCCGGGTGACGTCCCGCCCCTCGAGCACGATGCGACCGCCGTCGGCGCGGACGTCACCGCTGATCAGGTTGAAGAGCGTGGTCTTGCCGGCGCCGTTCGGCCCGAGGACGCCCAGCGTCTCCCCTGCGCCGACGCGCAGGCTGACCCCGTCGACTACCCGCAGGGCGCCGAAGCTCTTGCTGACGTCGTCGAGCACCAGGTGAGCGGCGGTCATGGTCGTGCGGGTTGCGGCGGCAAGCGTGTGGCGTCTGGCGTCTGGCGGGTGGCGCGGGTCCGGGCCGTCGTTCGTCAGCCGAGCAGCTTCAGCTTGCCACCGCTCGGGATGTTGGGCGCCGCCGAATTGTCGACGATCACGAGCTCGTACTTGTGTGCCTTGCCCCGCACCCACTGGCCGAGGACGAGGGGCGTCTTGCTGACGTTCTTGAACGGTCCCGCCCCGCCCCACTTGACGGGACCCACGACGGTGTCGAGGTGGGTGGCGGCGACGGCGTCGCGCACCGAGGCGGCGCTGCCCAGATCCTGCGTCCGCTTGCACACGTCGACCGCCAGCTCGAAGAGGGCGTGCACGAAGCCGATGCACTGGGTCCACTGCTTCTTGGTGGTGCTCTCGTAGGACTGCGCCAGCTGCTTGGCGGTCTGCTTCGTCAAGGACGAGCTGAAGGGGTGGGCGGGCGACCACCACACCTCGCTCGACAGGCCATCGCGTCCGAGCGCCTCGATGGCCGCCGGGAAGAGCAGCGCCTTGCCGAGCGTCACCACCTTGGGATTGAAGCCCTGCTGCTTGGCTTGGGTCAGGAAGGTCTTGGCGTCCGGGGGAATGACCACCCCGGTGACGATCTCGATGCCCTCCTTCTTGAAGGTGGCGATCTGCGCGGAGAAGTCGTTGTTCATGTTCTGGAAGCGCCCGGGATCGACGAGGGTGAAGCCTGCGTCGGCGAGGGGCTTGGGGAAGCCGAGCTTCTTGTCGCCCCAGGCATTGCCGTCACCGTCGTTGGGGAACAGGCCGCCGACCTTCTTGTTCGTGGCCACCGACTTCCAGCCGGCGAGGAAGTTGGCGATGACGTCCTCGAGCCCCCAGAAGAAGTGATAGGTCCACGCGAAGCCCTTGGCGGGATCGCCCTTGCGCCCGAAGAACCAGGGCTGCCACGGCACCACCGTCGAGATGCACGGGATCTCGTTCAGCTCGCAGGCGTCCGAGACGGGGTTGGCGGTCTCGGGCGTCGACGAGACCAGCATCAGGTCGACCTTCTCCTTCAGGATGAGGTCGCTCGCCACCTCTCCGGCGCGGTTGGGGTTCGACTGGCTGTCCTTCTGGATGATCCGGACGGCGATCTTCTTGCCGTTCGCGTCGATGCCGCCGGCGAGGAGCTTGTTCATCTGGGCGATGGTGAACGTGTCGGCCTCGCCGAAGGGCGCGAGCGGACCCGTCTGCGGCGAGACGAGGCCGATCTTGAAGACCTTGGCGTCGGCGCGGGCCCGGGAAGTGGCACCGAGGGCGGCCGCGCCAGCCAGCGCGCCTCCGGCCTTGAGCAGGGTCCGGCGGCGAAAACCTGGATCGTTCATGACGTGCCTCCTCGGGGTTGTCGTTTCATGCGGCGCCACCCGGCCTCGTGCCCTGCCAGGCCGCTTGCAAGAGCTGCCGGATCCCGCTTCGCTCGAGCGGCCGCGGGTTGTCGTATGTACCCATCATCGCCAGATCCGCCGCCTCGTCCAGCGCCGATTCCGGCAGGCCGAGCTGTCGCAGGGCGAGCGGCGCGTGCAGTCGCTGGGCCAGATCGAAGAGACCCACTGCGGGATCGGCGCCGCCCAGCGCCCGCCCCAGGCGGGCCATCGCCTCGACGGCGAAGTCGCGGTTGTACTGCACGACGTGCGGCAAGAGGACGGTGTGGGTCTCGGCGTGCGGCAAGTCGTAGCGTCCACCGAGGAGATGGCAGAGCTTGTGATGCAGCGCCATGCTGGTGGCGGCGAGGCAGCTCCCGGCGAGCCAGGCGCCATAGAGGGCCTCCCCGCGCGCCTCGGCCCGGGCCTCGCGGTCGGAGTCGTCGGCGACCACCCGAGGCAGGCTGGCGACGAGCGCGCGAATTCCTTCCTCTGCCATCAGCGAGGTGATGGGGTTGCGGTCTCGTGCGTAGAGCGCCTCCACGCAGTGGGCGATGCCGTTCACGCCGCTCGGCCCCGCCACCTTGACCGGCAACGTCGCCAGCAGCTCGGGATCGTAGATCACCGCTCGAGGCAACACCCGCTCGTCGCGGCCCGTCCTCTTCTGGCCCCGGGCGGTCACGCCGAAGACGGGCGTCATCTCGGAGCCGGAGAAGGTGGTGGGGATGGCGAGCGTCGCCAGCGCGCCCGAGGGGCGGCCGCGCTCTGCCGCGGCGACGCTTCCGCTCGACCCCGGCGCCGCCTCCCCGGCGGCCACCGCCAGCGCCGCGGCTTCGAGCGCCAGGGCCTTGCCGAGGCCGATGGTCGATCCGCCGCCGATGGCGATGCACCCGTCGGCACCGACCGCCTCCGCCGCCGCGCGGGCGGCGAGGACGGTGTCGACGGGGACGTGCATCACCGCCCCGGCGAAGATCCCGGCGACGCGCTCACCGGCGCGCCGGGCCACCTCGTCGGCGAGGCGCCGCTGTCCGGGGGTGCTCAGCACGAGCGCGCGCCGCATGCCGAGGCGCTCGACCTCCGCCGCGAGCCCGGCGAAGGCGCCCGCCCCGAAGACCACCCGTGACGGCAGGCCGATGTGAACGAAGTTTCGCAACCGCTGGCCCGTCCCGCGCTCCTGCGCTCACGCACGCGGGTAGTAGGGGGGAATCTTGGCGTCGACGTTGACCCAGATGGACTTGGCCTCGGTGTAGTCGTGCATGGCCTCGAAGCCCATGTCGCGCCCGTAGCCGGAGTTGCCGACGCCGCCGAAGGGCGAGCCGGGGTTCACCCTCTTGTAGCAGTTGATCCACACCATGCCGGTGCGCATCGACGCGGCGACGCGGTGGGCGCGCTGCAGATCGCGCGTCCAGAGCCCACCCCCGAGCCCGTAGGCCGTGCCGTTGGCGATGGCCATCACCTCATCCTCGGAGCGGAAGGTGGTGACGGTGACGAAGGGACCGAACACCTCCTCCTGGCACACGCGATCGTTCGGCCGCGCGCGCACCACCGTCGGCTCGAGGTAGTAGCCCTTCGCCAGCTCGTCGCGCGCCGGCACTTGTCCCCCGAGCAGCACCTCGCCCCCCTGCTCGAGGGCGATCTGGAGGTAGCCGAGCACGCGCTCGCGGTGCTGTGCCGACGTGAGGGGGCCCATCTCGGTCGTCGCCTCGAGCGGGTTGCCGATGCGGATGGAGCGGGCCAGCGTCAGGAAGCCGTCGAGGAACGCGTCGGCGATCGACTCGTGGAGGAGCAGGCGCGAGCCGGCGATGCAGGCCTGTCCCTGGTTGTGGAAGATCGCGAAGGCGGCGCCGTTGATCGCGGCCGTCAGGGGCGCGTCGTCGAAGACGATGTTGGCGCCCTTGCCGCCGAGCTCGAGCTGCACCCGCTTGAGGTTGCCGGCCGAGGCCTCGACGATCTTGCGGCCGATGGCGGTCGAGCCAGTGAACGAGATCTTGTCGACGCCGGGGTGTTCGGCGAGGTGCTGCCCGGCCACGGGGCCATAGCCCGGGACGATATTGATGACCCCCCGCGGAAAGCCGACCTCGCGCACCAGCTCGGCCAGCTTCAGGCTCGACAGCGGCGTCAGCTCGGCGGGCTTCATCACCACCGTGTTCCCGGCGGCGAGCGCCGGCCCCATCTTCCAGCTCGTGAACATGAGCGGAAAGTTCCAGGGGACGATCTGGCCGACCACGCCGAGCGGCTCGCGCAGGACGTAGTTGAGGAAGCCGGCGTCGACCGGTACGACGCTGCCCTGGACCTTGTCCGCCATGCCGCCGAAGTAGCGGAAGGTCGCCGCCGTCCGGGGCACGTCGAGGTTCTTCGTGTCGCGCAGCGGATGGCCCGTGTCCATGGATTCGAGCTGGGCGAGCGCGGGGGCGTGGGCGTCGATGGCGTCGGCCAGCCGCAGCAGCAACCGCCCGCGGTCGCTGGCCGCCAGGCGCGACCAGGCCGGGAAGGCCCCGCGCGCCGCCGCCACCGCGCGATCGACGTCCTCGCGCCGTCCCTCGGCGATCTCGGTGATGACGGAGCCGTCGTGGGGGTTGAGGACCGTCAGGCGTCCCCCGGCCAGCGCGTCGACCATCTCACCGTCGATGAAGAGGCGGCTCTGAATGGGCCCGCCCGGTGTGCCGCTCGTCAAAAGTCCACCGGCCAGGGCTTGAGCTCGCCGCGCTCGTAGCGCTGGGGCAGATCGGCGGTGGCGTTCTCCCATACGAGCAGCATCGCTCGCTTCTTGGAGAAGCCCTGGTGCCGGATGTCGGCGGGCATGGCCGCCACGTCGCCCGCCTTCATGGTCAAGCGCGAGCGCGGACGCCCGGTCTCCCGGTCCGCCACCTCCCAGGTGATCTCGTCCGAGAGCTGCAAGAACCACTCGACGCGGTCGTTGCCGTGGATGATGGGCAGGATGTACTCCTCCGTGGTGGGGCAGAACAAGCTGCGCCCACACACCGAGGTCACCGACGGGTTCCAGGTGACGTCCGAGCGAGACAGGTACTTGAAGAGGTTGAACGCGTGCACCTCCCCCTCGAAGCCGGGCTCGACCTCGATCTCCGGCTCGCCCTGATCGACGTCCGCGAAGGCGCGGTTGACGGGGAAGCCGTCGGCGTCGCTGCGCAGGGGCGAGTCCCCGGGCAGCCCGGTCATGCGCTTGGTGGCGATGCGAAACCGATCGATGGCGGCCAGGTTGTTGCCGTTCTTCTCGCCGAAGGGGCTGTTCTCGGTCTCGGCGGGCGCGGCGAAGGGATCGAAGCCGGCGTTGACCCAGTCGGCGAGGATCTCCTTGAAGCGCGCCATCGCGTCCGTGCTGTCGAAGGCCTCGACGTAGGACAAGCCGGCGCCGTGGATCGCCTCGTTGTAGCGGCCGGCGAAGATCTCGACCCGGCCGTAGAGGTTGCGCGTGCCGAAGACGGCGTCGAAGTTCACCAGGCCATAAAAGAAGTTCCAGGCCACGTCGCGCATCAGGGCGCGCAGGAACGCGTCGGCGCTCATGGTGTGCGACTGGCGGTGGCCCTTGGCCGGCCACGTCACGGTGACGAAGTATTCGTCACGGGCGAAGGAGAACTGGCCCAAGGTGAAGGCGTGGTAGCCGGCGACGGTGTCGCTGGCGGGCGCTGCCGGAGCGGGCCGAGCGGGATCCGAAGGATGGATGCGGGCGGTGGCGGTCATGGTGCTCTCCTCGCGCTGCGGAAGGCGGTTCAATCAGCGAACGCAGATGTCGGCCCACTTCTCGATCGTGAGATCGCCCTTCTGGGTCTGCTGGATGAGCGCCGCCGGCTGAGCGGCGCTGAAGCGGTAAGCAGCGCCCTTGGGCAAGAGCGCCTGATGGCCGCGCCGCAGGCGAATGCGGCCCATCCGTCTGCCCTGCGGCTCGCCTTCGATCCGGACCGTGCCGGGCCGGACCGTGCCGGGCCGGACCGTGCCGGGCCGGACCGTGCCGGGCCGGACCGTGCCGGGCTCGGCCTTGGCGGCGCTCGCTCGGGTATCGCCGAGAGCGGTGGGCGGCGTGTCGGCGGCCGGGGCGCCATCGCCCGTCAGCTTGACGAGCTCGACCTCCACCTCGCCGTCCATCACCACGACGAACTCGTCGTGGGCACACGACATCCAGCTCGATCGCCCTTCGGCCCGAATGGCCTCGATGACGTACTCGAGGTTCTTGGCGACGGCGATCTTCTCGTAGGGCTTGGCGCTGGCGACGACCTCGAAGACGTTCGAGTACACGTAGTGCTTGGGATCATCGTTGATGATCTCGATGGATCCCTTCTCGTACGCGGCGATCGAGCCAAACACGGTCCGGTAGCTCGCCATGATCCCTCCTCGGGAAAAAAGGGCCGCCCGGTTTCGAGGGCGTGAACCACATTTTCCCACACGGCCAGAAATCGGCAAGCATCGTTCGGGGTCCGGCCGGACCCGGTCTGGCCGAGCGTCAACAATTCGAGGCACCGCGACGGTCGATCCGCCTCGGGACTGCCGGCGTCGTCCTCTCCCTTGCGTGGTGGTGTGGCCAGCGAGGGAGGAACGACGCCCGCGCCCGGAGACGCTGGCGCCGCCGATGGCTCGGGGTCCGCGGACGTGCCCCCCAAGGATGGCCCGCCCGTGCGATGTCTCCTTCCTCTCGATCCAGGGACGTGCGCCGGAGCCATCCGCCCCTTTCGCTACGACGCGGTGACCCGGTCGTGCGACTGTCTTCACCCATGGGGGCTGTGGTGGCAACGAGAACGGCTTCGGGTCGCTCGCCGAATGCGAAAAGACCTCTCAGGTCGTTCCGGCATCGACCCCTTGCCAGATCGACGCCACTGATCCGAGCCTGCCAGGCGTGCGTGCGCCGGCATGACCTCCGGAGAGCCGAGGGACAATCGCTCGAGCACAGCTCGGCCGAGCAGCCGACAACCGCCGACTCCGACGCGGCCGCCGCCGCGCCACCGCCTGTGCCGAAGCGGCCTCCAGCCCCGCCGCTAACGACGCTGCCTCCGGTCGCCGCGTCGCCGACTCTGCCGTCAGCACCCGCGTCGCCACTCGACTGCGCGCCGCCGAACGCGCCCAGGATTCCGGCAGCCAAGCAGGTCCACAAGGCGACGGCGGCGGCTAACCGGATTGCAGCGGCCGGGCGGCGCCTGCCGCCGAATTCCAGTATCGTTGGACGGACAAGGCACATGCGGCGACCGATGGAGCAACGGTACGATCAGATCGGGGTGGGCTACACCGATCGAAGGCAGCCGGATCCTCGTCTCGCTACCGACATTCACGATGCTCTTGGGGATGCCGAGAGCATCGTGAATGTCGGCGCCGGAACGGGTTCTTACGAGCCGAGAGATCGCCCCCTTGTCGCCGTCGAGCCGTCGATCGCGATGATTCGACAGCGCTCGAGATCCGCTGCACCGGCTGTTCGGGCCTGCGCTGAGGAGCTGCCGTTTGCCGACGGAGCTTTTGGCGCCTCGCTGGCCGTACTCACCATTCACCATTGGTCCAACTGGCGAGCCGGCCTGCACGAGATGGTTCGAGTCTCACGTCGCAGGGTCGTCTTGTTCACGTGGGATCCGGCGAGCGAGAACTCCTGGCTCCGCGAATATTTTCCGCATCTGGTCGACTCGGACCGACTTCGGTTTCCAGGTCTCACCGCACTCCGGGAGATTCTTGGGGACATCGAGGTGCTCCCGGTTCGAGTACCGCACGATTGCACGGACGGCTTCATGGGAGCGTACTGGCGGCGACCATCTGCCTATCTCGATCCCCGCGTTCGTGGTGCCATATCCAGTCTATCGACCGGAGAATCATCGGTTTCGCTGGCCCATCTCGCCGATGATCTCAGTACAGGTACCTGGGAGAGAAAACACGGACAGGTGCTCAAATGCGAGGATCTCGATGTGGGATACCGGCTCGTCATAGCATCGTTGCCGTCCAACATGCCTTCGCAGCTGCGAAGGGCGGGGCAGCGCTCGGTCGACGGTCAGCTCGCCGGGGCCGCGCGGCGCTCGAGATGAACGAAGGCCGCCGCGCGGCCCCGGCAGTGCTACCATCGACCATCACGTGACGGCCCTTGCAGCTGAACGCCACGACGCTGGGCAGACGAAATGGTGAGCCGTTCGCTCGAATGAGCATGTCGACGCGGAGAAATATCTTCCTTGAGCACGCTGCTTGAAAGACTAGACGATGGGCGCGCCGGGATTCGTCTCTACGGAATCGCGCCGCCGAAACTCGCATCGACCGCAGAGCGGTTGCGTGACATCGCAGCCGAGCAGGTGGGCCGACTTCGTCTGCTCGCGCCTGACGGCTTGGTTGTCTACGACATTCAGGACGAGCCGGGACGTGCTGGCCAGGAACGCCCGTTCCCCTTCCTACCCACCGTCGACCCCGAGGTCTACGCACGTGACGCGCTCGCCGAGCTCGCGATTCCGAAGATCGTGTACCGCTGCGTGGGCGCGCGCCCGCGCGAGGCGTTTTCGAGCTGGATCGACGGCGTGCGGTCGATGTCCGGTCGGCAGATCAGCGTTTTCGTCGGCGCCCCACGTGGCCGATCGCACCACCCAGGCTTGGCGCTGGCCGAGGCGTATGCGCTCGCGCGCCCCGCTTCCAACCTGGTCCTTGGTGGCATCGCGATCGCGGAGCGACACGTCGCGAAGGAGGATGAGCACCATCGGATGCTCGCCAAGCAGGATCACGGCTGTCGCTTCTTCATCACCCAGTCCGTGTACGACGCCGGCTCCACGAAGTCTTTGCTGTCCGACTACGCATTTTCGTTGCAAACGGCTGGTCGCTCGCCCGTTCCCGTCGTGCTCACGTTCTCGCCCTGTGGCTCGGTACGCACGCTCGAGTTCATGAAGTGGCTCGGCATCTCTTTCCCGCGCTGGCTCGAAAACGAGCTCCGCCATTCGGCCGACACGCTGGAGCGCTCCGTCGACCTGTGCGAGAGGGTATTTGCCGACGTGCAGGACTATGCTCGCCAAAAGCGCTTGCCAATCGGCATCAACGTCGAGAGCGTCTCCATTCGAAGGTCAGAGATTGACGCGTCGGTGGAGCTATTTCGGCGATTGAGCTCACATCTGCCGCGGTGAGGCGCTCTTCGCTGCCCAACGGTGTACGTTAGCCAGACCAGCCAGGCCAAGATGGCTCACTTCGCCGATCTCGACACCGCGACCCAGATTGCCTCGGTGCTCATGTTGGGGCCGTTGGGTGGTTGTCGGGGGATCCCAAGGGATCGGTGCACCAGTCGTTCATCGCTCGTTCTCGCGCTCGACCAAGGAGCTGCCCGTGACGCCAACCGGTAGCCCTGTGCCCGACGAACCCGTCCTCGATCTCGGGCGGGCCCGCGACTGGGCGGCGTGGCTGGCGGCGCATCACGCATCCTCGAAGGGCGTCCTTCTGCGCATCGCGAAGAGGCGGCCGGGGGCGGCGACGGTGGCTCAGGCCCTCACGTACCGCGAGGCGCTCGACGTCGCGCTCGCCTGGGGCTGGATCGACAGCCAGAAGCGCGCGCTCGACGCCTCGGCGTGGCTGCAACGCTTCACGCCCCGTACGGCGCAGAGCCCCTGGTCGAAGCTCAACCG